>Ga0209181_10005147_pt1 | contig 18966 bp, 17 predicted proteins | sample MAT05_FD_187208 | JGI IMG/M metagenome (GOLD analysis project Ga0209181, IMG submission 187208) | Freshwater microbial communities from Lake Fryxell liftoff mats and glacier meltwater in Antarctica - MAT-05 (SPAdes) (version 2) | ecosystem: Environmental > Aquatic > Freshwater > Ice > Liftoff... | reverse complement strand
TTTTCCTGACCTCGGAGAGGTCGAAGGTTTGCAGAAAATAGCGTTGAAACAAACGTTCGACCTCTCCGAGGTCGGGAATTAATGTCAACCCGATGCATTTCTACAAACCTTTGACCTCTCCGAGGTCCGAAATCATAAGTATTTAGGGGCGGCTGTATAGTTACAACTAAACCATTTCGCCATGAAACGAAAGATTTATATGGCTGCATTGAAAGCCGCTTGGGGCGAAGTCCAAAACTTAAAATGTCAACATGTCAAAGAACTCTATTCTCCAAATTTTTAGGGGTGCGTAATGTCAGGTACTTAAGACGGCACTCTGCTTCAAATCCTTCGGTCGGGATAAAAATCATCGAGCCGTGTCCGCAGGTTGGCCTTGGCGCGTTGCAGCAGCGACTCGACTGCCTTGAGCGAAAGTTGCATCACGTCGGCAACTTCCTGTCTGGGCAGGTCTTCCACAAAACTTAAGAGGAAAGCCGTTTTTTGCTGTTCGGGCAGCGTTTCGATGGCTTTGAACAGGATGCGGGCGTTTTCCTGTTTTTCTAAAATCACGCCGGGATGGTCGAAATGAGGCACTTCGATACTGGGCTGAAGGCTGTCGCGCCGAAACAGGCTGCCCACCAATCCAAATCGTTTTTGCCGCTGACGATGCTGGAGGCGATCAAGCGATTGATTCACCGCGATGCGGTAAATCCAGGTACTGACAGAAGATTTGCCCTCAAAACGAGCGGCAGACTGGTATATTTTCACAAAAACATCCTGCATCACTTCCTCTGCTTCTGCGCTGTTTTGCAAATAACCCAGAGCCGTGTTGTACACCCGGCTGCTGAAATGGGCATACAAATCAGCCAGGGCCGATTCGTTCCCCTGTGCAATTTGGGCAATCAGTTGGTGATGCATAGCAGCCGGTACTTTACTGAAACACCCGCACATAATCTACAATCATCCGCTGCGGAAAATTCGTCGTGCCGTCCGGGCTGCCCGGCCATTGGCCACCGACCGCTACATTGAAGATGAAGAAAAACGGCTGGTTGAATGGGTAGGCAGCCGGAGCCACCAGTGTAGGGGTAATTTGATAAAACTGCACGTCATCCAGCAACCAGATGATCTTGTCTTGTTCCCAGACGATGGAAAAAACGTGAAATTCATCGCTGAACTTGGCCGTGCCCGCCAATGCTTTTGAATTGCCGATGTACTGGTGCTGGCTGGTGTTGGCTCCGTAATGGATCGTGCCATGCACCCGATTCGGCTGACTGCCAATCAGTTCCATGATATCAATCTCCCCGCAAGCGGGCCAATTGACCGTGCTGATGTTGCCGCCCAGCATCCACAAAGCAGGCCAGATCCCCTGGCCCTCCGGCAACGCTGCGCGGATGTCAATACGGCCAAACTTAAACTCTTCTTTCCCCTTCGTGATGAGCCGCGAGGACGTGTAAGCCGCGCCGCCAAAACCCTCCTTGCGGGCCTCGATGATGAGTTTGCCGTCGGAGAACAGCGTGTTTTCCGGGCGGTAGTATTGAAGTTCGTTGTTGCCCCAGCCGCCCGCGCCGAGTTCAAACGTCCAGTCGCTCAGGTTCAACTCCGTGCCGTTAAATTCATCGCGCCAGACGAGGGTTTTACCTGCATACATCTCCGGCGTGGAATAACCCTTGCCGGGGATGTTGAATGGATTATCCGCATCGTCGTTGCGAATGGTAGCGGTCGCCTTGTCGCGGGCAAGTGTAGCGCTCACGGGATTGAGCAGAATTACCTGGAAGGTTTCGTCCGGTTCTTTTACCCCATCCCCCAACACTGGAACCGAGATGGTTTTTTCGGTTTCACCGGCGTTGAAGACCATCTCGCCGTCTATCTTTCCGATAAAATCAATTCCCGCCTTGGCTGTACCGTCAAGCGTGGCGTAATTAACCAGCACGTTGTTTTTGGACGCCTCCGAAAGGGTGACTTTGAAGGAAATCGTGCCAGCAGTGTTGCCCTCCAACTCCGACACGTCGGCAATCGAAAGGGTCGGCAGGAGGGTTTGCCCGGGCTCCGGGTCTTTTTTGCAGGCAACAAAAGCACAGATGCTTGCCAATAAAAGGAGGATGGTATATTTGAAAGAAGTCATCTTGTCTGTATTTTTTATTCAGGTTAAATGCACTCAGTATTTCGGTGGTATCGGCGGTGTCGGTTATCTCGGTGTTCCATTTATTTCATACACCCGGACATAATCAACCTCCATGCGCCCCGGCCAGATCGCCTCGTCCACACCCTTCGCGCCACCCCAGTTGCCACCGACAGCCAGGTTCAGGATGACGTGAAAACGCTGGTCGAACGGCCACTCATCGGGGGTTTTGTGCAAGTTGCTGAACGTATGGTATTTCACATCATCCACGAAGTAGTCCAGCCGGTCGGGGTGCCACTCAATGGCATAGCGGTGAAAGTTTTTCTCTGCATCTGGCAGGTAAAATCCGCCCGTGCTCTGCGTATGCTGCACATGGTTGAATGCCTGCGTGTGCGCCGAAGCGTACACCGAATCGGACACATAACCGACGTGTTCCAAGATGTCAATCTCGCCGCTGCGGGGCCATCCGCCATACTTCCAGTCTGTCGGCAGCATCCAGAACGCAGGCCAGGTGCCACGCCCAACGGGGCATTTCAGCCGGGCCTCGATGCGTCCGTACGTCCAGTCGCCCTTGTTTTTGGAAACCAGCCGAGCGGAAGTGTAACCCTTGTCCTCCCACTTTTCGCGGTGCGCTTCGATGATGAGCGAGCCGCCCTCAACACGGGCGTTTTCGGTGCGGCGGGCAGTGTAAAACTGCAGTTCGTTATTCCCCCATCCGCACACGTTGGGGCAGCCAGTGCCGTAGTCGTAGCCCCATTTGGTGCTGTCGGGCAGCCCCGGCGCGTTGAACTCATCGCTCCACACGATGCGGCGTGGCGATGCGGCGGTAGCAACCTCTCGCGGCACCGAGCATTTCAGGCTCAACCCGAAAAGGGAAGCAAAAAGTAGCACTTTGAGCAAAAGATTCATATCAGACAAGTCATTTTTTCACCAACGTAAACTCAAACCACCCCGTGCCAGGTGTGCCGTCCTTGTTCGTAATGGTCGAGCGCAGCACCAATTCTGTCTCGGTCAGTTTGGCGATGTCGTACACCGGGCCGGAATCCCAGGTGCCGATGAACGTGCCCGCAGGAAGTATAATCTGATCGAGCCCGGCATCGCCCGTACCTTTCGAGATGAGCCAATTCAGGTTCGTCGGTGGTGTGAATCCCACGGCAACATAGCCGTTCCAGGGGTCCACCGTCAGGCCGTTGTTCATGTACAGAAACTTGGAACCCTCGAAATAAAAGCAAAACTGGTCGTCGTACTGCGCTGATTGCAAGCCGTTGACCGGCGACTTGTACCACTCTTTGGAGCCGGGCACCGGACCGACGCGGATGGCTTCAGCAGCCTGCGTGAAGGTCCAGCATTTACCAGCAGCCTCGCAACTGCCCGTCAGCAGGCTCACCATCGGGTCGCAGGAAGCCTTCGCGTCCTGGGTGATTTTGACGATTTTGCTGCTTTTAGAAACACCGCCACCGCCTTCGCCGGCGGCGTACAGCGTCACTGCGAAGTCGCCTGCTTTGGTGTAAAAAACAGTATCCACCCCGCGTTTCGACGTGGCGGGAATGCCGCCGGGAAAGTCGAAGGAGTGATCAAAAAAGCCAGCGGAAGTATTTTTCACGACCACCCGGTTGGAGTCGCCGCTCAAAAATTCCATGGAAAAAGTGGGGGCCGCAGGTTGCGCGGGCAGTTCGATGTCGTTTTCCTCATAAGGTGCGCAAGCGGCCAAAGCCAGCAGGACGGCGAGGAAGGGAAGTGTTTTTTTCATATTTCATGTAACCCGGAACTCCGTTCCGGAGCGTAAAATATTGTGAGTGGTTAGGTATCTTGATGTAAATATTTAGTATCCCGGATTTTGCACCACCGCCCCGTTGGTCGCTTGCACCTGCGACTGCGGCACGGGGAATACATTGTGTGTCCCTTCCTTGTAGCCCAAAGCACCTAATGCCGTCGCTGCGCGGCCCGTGCGCACGAGGTCAAAAAAGCGGTGACCTTCCAAACCCAACTCAATGCGCCGTTCGCGGTAGACAGCCGTCAGCAGCGCAGCCCCCGATGCCGTGATGTCGGGCAGGATGTTCGTTGCGGTGCCGCGGGCGCGGGCGCGGACTTTATTGAGCGACGTGCGGGCAGCGGGTTCGTTGCCGTTTTGCGCAGCGGCTTCGGCGTGCATCAGCAGCACATCCGAAAAGCGGATGACGCGGTCGTTCGTACCGCCGTTCGGATTCGGATCACCGAAAGGCGCGTCCTCGTTTTTGAAACTGAAATACTTTTTCGGGTAGTAGTCGTAGGCAAACCCGCCAGTGGCTTCTTTCGTAAAAATACCCCGATTGCCCATCGCATCGCCCACCCGGAACACCGTGCTTTTCAAGCGGGGGTCTTCAAAGCCTTCTTTGAAAAACTCTTGCACAAAATCTTCCGTCGGATGTTGAATCCGAAGCCCTCAAACTGGCCACGCGCCCGCTGGAATACCGGTGTGAACGTGCCTTCATTGGCGTTGTTCTTGCCCCAGTTGCCACCCGAAGCATTCATGTACTGAATTTCAAAAATCGATTCCGAGTTGTTCTCACCTCCTTGATTGAAGATATTAGCATAGTTCGTAACCAACTGATATTCATTGGACAGCACCACTTCGGCAGCCGTTTTTTCGGCATCTGCCCAGCGTTTTTGCCAGAGGTAACTTTTCGCCATCAGGGCCTGCGCCGCGCCTTTCGTGATGCGCCCCAAGTCCTCCTGCGTATAGCCGCTGCGGAGTGGCAGACTGGTAGCAGCCGTTTTCAAATCGGACTCGATAAGCGCCCACACCTGTGATGCAGAAGCGCGTGGCAGGTTGTATTCGCTGGGGGCCAGCACATGGTCAACCAGCGGCACATCGCCAAACATGGTAGTCAAGTTGTAAAAAAACCAAGCCCGGATGAAGTGGGCTTCGCCCAAAATGCGGGCTTTCAGCGCAGCATTCATCTCAATAAGCGGCTTGCGCTCAAGGAAATCTTTTTGGCAAGCGCCAGGGAGCAGGGCAGCCAAAGCAATGAGGATGAATAAGTAATGTTTTTTCATGTTGTCGTATTTGTATCCCGGAACTCCAGTTCCGGGAAGCAATGTGCCCCGGACGTCCCGTCCGGGGTACAGGAATCAAAACGTCACATTCACGCCGCCCAGCAGCACCCGCGCTTGCGGGTAAAAACCCCTGTCCACCCCAGCATTCAACGCACCGCCATAGGCACCGATTTCGGGGTCCATGCCGGTATACTGAGTAAAGGTAAACAGGTTTTGAGCAGACATGTAGACCCTGAATTTTTCAAACTTTATTTTTTTCAGCACTGATTTCGGGACCGAATAACCCAACTGCACGTTTTTCAGGCGCAGGTACGAGCCATCCTCCACGAAGCGGTCGCTGACCCGTGCGTTCTGGTTCGGGTCGAGCAGGTTGACACGTGGTTCAGAGTTGGAAGTTCCAGGCCCCTGTTCTCGACGCTGGCGACGTTGCGCACAGGCGCAGCCGTACCGGGCGTGAGCGGAATCGGTGCAGCATAGAGCATATCCGAAGTGTTCTTCAGATAGTAGTCGCCCGTGAACGATACCCGACCGTTGAACAACTCGGCATCCACGCCGAAGTCCGTCTGGGTGATGGTTTCCCACTTCAAATCCGGGTTGGCAGCAGTGAGGGCTACGCTGCCGTTGGTGATGACCTGCCCAGAGCCGAAAGTGTAGTTTTGGCCGGAATAGACCACCGTCGTGAAGCTGTAGTTGCCGATTTTGTCGTTGCCGTTTTGACCCCACGATCCGCGCAGTTTGAGAAAACTGACTACGTTATCTTTCCAAAAATCCTCGTGGCTCAGCACCCAGCCCGCCGAAACGGAGGGGAAGTAGCCGTAGCGGTTATTCGCCCCGAAGCGCGAGGAGCCGTCGGCACGGAAGGCCGTGCTCAACAGGTATTTACCGTCAAACTCGTAGTTGGCGCGTCCAAAAAACGATTGCAAAGCCGACTCGTCTGCGCCTCCATAGGCACTTTGCGAGGCAATCGGGTCAATCGTGTTGGAGATGTAGGCATCCTTCGGGTTGTTGGACGGCAGGTTGGTGTTTGCGCCGCCGTTGTACTGATGGCGGTTTTCGAGGGCCGAAACGCCACCCGTCAGCACGAGATCATGTTGGCGGGCAAAAGTTTGGTGCCACGTCAACACGTTTTCCCACTGCCAGTTTTTCCAGGTGTTGTTGTTCACCGCGGTCAGAGTGCCATTGGTCGTAAGTCTGCTCGATGGCGTTCACCGGGTTGGTGATGTCAGTATCCGCATAGCGGGAGTAGGCAAATGTACCGTTGGCTTTGCGCACGGGCGTGACGGGATCCATATTCAGGGCCCTCACAAGCGGTGTAACAAACTCGTTATTTTCTGGCAACCCGTTGCGTGTCAGCGACGTAAAGCCAATATTGGTGCCGAGCGTGAGCCATTTTTTTACCGCATTGGAGCCGCTGGCCCGTACCGTGTAGCGCTGAAAGTCAGCTTTGTCACCGCCCACGATCCCGTTTTGGTTAAACACATTGCCTGACAAGGAGTAGGTACTTTTTTCCGAGCCGCCCGAGAGGCTGAGTTGGTGGCTGCTCATGGGGGCATCGGCGAAAATCGCGTCCAGCCAGTTGGTGCCTTCGCCCAGTGCGTCGGGGTTGGCAAACTCCGGCAGCGGCGTAACTCCGGCAGCAACGTGTGCCTCGTTGGAGAGGATCCCATACTCGCGAGCGGAGAGCAGGTTGGCGGTTTTCCACGGGCTTTGTACCCCGTAGTAAGCGTCGTAACTGATGCGGCCTTCCTGATTTTTTTGCCTGATTTGGTGGTAATGAGCACCACGCCGTTGGCTCCCCGCGCCCCGTAAATGGCCGATGAAGCCGCATCTTTCAGGACGTTGATGCTTTCGATGTCGTTCGGGTTGAGAAAATCCAGCCCGTCCACCGGAACTCCATCCACGATGTAGAGCGGGTCGGAGTTGTTGATGGTGCCAGTACCACGTACCCGTACGGTGAGGGCACTGCCCGGCGAACCGCTGTTTTGTGCCACCGTAACCCCGGCCACTCGGCCTTGCAGCGCTTGTTCGGCACGCAATATGGGCAGTTCGGCGATCTCGTCCGAAGTGATGGAAGACACCGCGCCGCTGATGCTGCTGCGTTTTTGAGAACCGTAGCCTACGACGACCACCTCGTTGAGTACGGAATTGTCTTCTTCGAGCAGCACAACGATGTCGCGCTGCTTGCCGACGGTGATTTCCTGTGCAACGTAGCCGGAGTAGGAAATGCCCAACACGGCATCCTCACCCGGCACATTGAAGCGAAAACGCCCTCCAAGTCGGCGGATGCGCCCAGCACAGTGCCTCTCACGGCGACGGTCGCACCGATGAGCGGCTCTCCATTGGCCGCGTCGGTGATTCGCCCAGTGATGGTGAATTGGGCAGCGAGGGCGTTGGTAAAAAAGAGAAACAAAATGGGTAGGATAAGCTTCATGGTGGGTGTTGCATATTTGATAATTGTCAATGAAAAAATCGTAGCAGATGATTCCAATCTAGTGCCGCGTTCCTAAGCATTCATCGTTCTATCAGGCTTTGATGAGTCGGAAAACACGGTCAGGCTTCCCTGTGATTTTCAAAAAATAAACCCCCGGTGGCAGTTCCGAGAAATCTGTGTCTCCCATGTTTTTTCCAAAAAAAACGACCTGCCCGAGGGGATTGGACAATTCGCAGACGGCGTTTTTGGGCGCGTTTTTCAAAAAGATATGATCGTTAAATGGATTGGGAAAAACGTCAACAGCGCTTGCAAGGGCTTCACCGGCATCCGAAGTCTCAAATTGAAGCACCGCTTGAGTGCTTGCCGTACAGCCGCCCTGCCCGTAGCCAATCGTTAACCGGACGGTGTACACTCCACCGGCAACATATTGATGTACAGGATTTTGCAAATTTGAAGTGTCGCCGTCGCCAAAATCCCAATGGTAAGTCTGGGCGGTCAGGTCGCCCGGCGTGAACGACCACAAGGCTTCGTCCGGTCCGTTTTGCTCTCCCGAAAAAACTGCCAGTGGGCGTTCTGCCTCCAACGTAGAGTCCATCCAGAGCAAGCGGCGGGTGAGGAAGGACTTCATCGTGTTGAGGTGCGCTGAATAAGTCAGGGCGCCGAGGTCTTTCCAAACCTGAAAGTTGCGCTGTTGGGCCTCATTCAAACGAAAGCCGAGCGAGTCAATTTGCCCCAGAAAAGCCTGGGTGGCCAGCGTGTTGGCCCGCAAATTTTGCCAGCGACAAGCCACTTGCTGGCGGAATGAAGGGTCTTCCCACATCCGCGACCACCAAAAGGGGAAAGGCCAAAAATCGTGCGTCCGTTTCCACACCCAAAGGCTCAATTGTTCAGGGTGGAAATAGTCCATCGCCCGGTCGTAATCCCAGGGAGGCCCGATTTTGAGGAGGCCGCCGTCGGTATCCTTTTCTTTATAGAGGTAGGTGCTGCGCCCGTAACTGTCGTAGTTGATGCTGAACTCGTTGACGATCAGGAAGTCAATGAACGTTGCCACGTCTGCCCATGTTCGGTAGCCGCTGTCGGGCTGCATAAAATGGAGACTGTCGCGCAAAACATCTTCAAAATGAGCCATGTACTTTTTGATGTATTCGGCCTGTTTCGGTTTAATTTTGGTACTTTTCGGATAGACGAGTTTAAATTCTACAGGCGCCTGGCAGGTAGCGGAATTGATGGGTAAGTAGGCCGAAACCCAGTCCGCCGGGTCGCCGTTGATGTTCATTTCGAAGATGTAGCCGCCCGTCAAATCCGACCCGGTGAGGTCCTCGGGGTTCAATTTGGCGATATCTACCCGATTTTTGTCCCGTTTTACTTTTTCTGTCAGGAAATAAAGGCCCATATACTCACCATCGAGCACGATTTCACAGGGCTTGGTGCGGGGCGCGTAGCCGCCCATTCGACGGGCCATTTCGTAGGTAACCGTGTTTTTTATCAGTGTGCGGTCGAGGTATTCGGCCTTAAAAATCCAATCGCTTTCGCGGGGCATCCCCAGGATGGTGCTGTCCATGGAGTTGCCCAGACTGTCCGCCAACTCAAAATCATAGTTTTTCTTCTGGTAATAAACTCCTGTAAACCCCTGCCACTCGGCCATAATTTTGCCTTCGTAAGCATAGTTCGTCTGGTTGGGGAAATTCCGGATACCCGGCCCGTTGTCAATGATTTGCATCCAAACGGGCACTTTCGGGTCATCACCGATCGGCGTGCTCAGGGTCGTGAGTTTCACAATGGGCAGGTCGCTCGAATGATAGACAAAAGGTTTCGCCGGGCTGCTGCCAAACGTGATGTTCCAATCTATCAGAAAACCCTGGTCGGCGCCCGGATAGGTATCGTAGACCACCAATTTCCAGGTGCCGTTCGGATTCTGGCCCCGATTGAAATTGCCCAAAACGCCATAGGACTGAAACGTGCCCGAAAATGGAGCGGAACTCAGGGCAAAATTCAGCCCTTCCCCAGCCACGCAAGTGTTAGTGAAATTCTTTCCGCCCCCGCCGACTCCGGCGAACAGCACGATGACTTGACCGTTCGGACTTTCCAGTTTCACAGTCATGTCCTCGTCGTACGTGTGGTTGAGGTTCAGGCAAACCTGTTTGAGGCCAAACATTGTGTCCATTACATCGGGCAGGCCACTGACGGGAATCTCAAAAAAAACGGTGCTCCCATCGTCAGGGATGGTCTGGTTGACGGTGTCGAAAAATGTTTGTCCCTGAAGTAAACCGAGTTGGGAAAGAAGAAAAAAAACGACGAATGATTGACGCATGAAAGCCTTTAGGTTCAGATTTTAAATGAGGGTTTTTCGGGACAAGTTTACGACAAGGCCCGATTGATAGTATGTTTACCCTGTACGACACAATTACGCACCGGGTACGACATTACTACGACATCCTGAAAAAACCGTCTATATGACTCCTTGCTACTCTTCGCCAAGGTAAGGATTTATCTTTTTATCTTTTTAAACATGAATTTTTCTACGTTCGCCCTCTCGAATCGGAAACCTTGAATTTAAACCAGAGAACTAAAGGAATACTGGTCGTACCTGTACCAACTCTTTGGCCGCGTCCTCGAAAAACCCGACGGCTCCCTACCCCTCACCATCGCCGACCAACTCGAATACATTGACTCGGTGCAAGGCGTGGGCAAGGAAACGCGCCTGCCCACCGCGCTGCGCAACGCCATGCAGGACTGCGAAGCCTTCTTGTTCCTCGGTTTTGACTGCGAAAACTAGTACCTGCGGGTGCTGTTCCACATCCTCAAGTTTTCGGAAAAAACCCGCCTCGTGTTCGGGCTGCCCGAAGGCGCGTCCGACCGGATGCCGGGCGCGACTGAGGCTTTTTTTCGCCACCAGTTCAAGTTCTCGTTCCTCCAAGACAAACCCGTCGAACTGCTCCAGGGCATCCGTGCCCGCATCGAATCGGGACAAGCAGGCGGGCCATCCGCGACTACCGATGGTGGCCGGGATGTTGGAAAAACTAATCGCTGCTTTGACATGAACACCGAACTCCGCACCCGCTACCCCGGCCTCAGTTCTTTCACCACGGCGCAAATGAGCCGATGCGCTTCGTGTTCAACATCCGCTCCGATATGCTGCACTTTATGGACGAACTGAGCGAGCAGATTCCGTATATCCTGCGCAGCCGCTACCAACTTTTTGGGCTGAATGAGGAGCAGGCGACGGAGGCCATCGTCACGCCCGCCGCGCTCGCGGGCACAGGCTTTGCCAGCACCGAGCTTTGGCTACGATGCGGCCGCGCTCCGCGAAATTGTAGAGGTGCTGTCCAAAAACCGCGAGGTGGAGTCGTTTCAGCGGTAGAAAACACTAATCCTGCTTCACAAACCGCCCGCTCGCAGCCTTGTCAGCCGTTTGCACCAGCACGAAGTACAGCCCATTTTTCAAACCAGCGACCGGCATCAGATAACTGCCCGCCAAGTCGCGACGGATTTCGGACAATACTATTTTTCCGGCTGCGTCGAAGACCTGAATATTCACAGCGCCTATAGTCTGCGTTGCAAAAACCAAACGTACCGCGTCGGTTGCCAGCGAAGGCTGCAAGGTCAGCCAATCATTGTAAAGCCCGGGCGTTTTTGTTCCGGTAGTACAATCGGTGTTGGTAGCGCAGGAAGCGAAACAGGTATTGATGACCGTGTCTTTTTGCACCGCCGAGAGCCAGCGGTCGTTGAAGTTGGTCGGAACGGCGCATGATTGGCCGGCGATATTTTCCTTGCAGGAGTAGTCAGGGCAAGCACCGTTAGCAAAAGCATAGTAGGTAGCGTAGCCGCGTTGCCGCTCGATCTGAATGCTGTACACTTTATCGCCGTCCGGGTCAGCCATTTTGAAGTGCCCGCCCGGCGCGCCAAAATCCAATCCACCGGCGAGATAGACACCGCCAGCATCGGGGACAATGCCTCCCATGCCGAGGTTGACCGTGATTTTCACCGCATCGCCGCAGCCATAGCAGGAGTTGTAACAAACCGACCCGACCGTCGAATTGGCGGACAATACCAATTTCCGGTTGGTGAATGTGTTTCCCCCATCTACCGTCGTATTGGTGCAAGATGTCGTAGGCGAAAATTGCTCCTGCTGCGCCCAGTTGTCGAGGGTGAATTTATACTCGTACAAGCCCACGGGAAGGCTGAGTTTGGCTTCGTAAATTTTGTCGCCGTCTGCATCGAGCAATTCGTTGGCGTCGCCCGACCAAGTGTTGAATGAGCCACTCACGTAGGCTTTCGTGAACGTGCCGCCGAACTATTTCATGTCAAGTTTGAAGGTCACATCGGCCTTCGGGATACTGCCTGAAGTACACACCTCGATATCATCAATATAGTAAATCTGGTCGGTTGTGAATGCCACATCAAAGTCAGCAAACAGCACGATTTTATTGTAGATGTGACCAGCAGCGGGCATATTCGGCCCTTCGATGGAGGGCAGCGCGGGGTCAAAAGTGAGTTCTACCCACTTGTTCAACTCTGTGACCCCGACCAGCACTTTCAAGGCCCAGTTGGGTGCGCCGTCCTGGGCTTCTTCCAGTTTGAACGTCAGGTTGCCGGGATGGTCGGTGTGGAATTTCACCTTGATTTTTCCACCCGTCAGCAGGTTGATAGGAGTGCCGGCATTCGGGTTGGAGTATGCGCCCGCCCAAGTCTGCGAGTTAGCGGGTTTCTTGAATTCCAGCACGGTCGCGCTGGTATTCAAGCCCGTCGCGTTCGGGTTGGCGATGGTGGTCGTTTTTTGACCGTCAATGGTGCTGCCAAAATACTGGAAAGTCGTGCTGGTAGCTGGGGCTTCAAAGTTTAGGACCGTGTTGCAGACAATGGCCTGCTCCACCTTGAAGTCGTCCAGGTACGACACCTGGTCAGCCGTCGGACTGATGCCAAAGTCGGTGAACAGCGTGATGGTATTGTAAATGTGCCCGGATGCTGGTGTATTCGGCGCTTCGATGCTCGGAAGCGCTACGTTAAACGTAAGCGTTTCCCATTGATTCACTTTCGTATTGGCCACGGTCTGCGCCCAGTTGGCTCCGCCATCTGCGGAGTTTTCAAGTTTCAGCGTCAGGTTGCCGATGTGGTCGAAATGGACTTTAATGCTGATTTTGGTGTTCGTCACGACATTGACGGGAGTCGTGGGGTTGGGGTTGGAAAAACCGCCACCCCAGGTTTGAGCACCAGCAGGCTTTTTAAATTCCAGCACCGTTGCGCTGGTGTTCAAGCCAGTCGGGTTGGGGTTGGGGAGTGTTTTGGTCAGTTGCCCGTCAATCGAACTGCCAAAATACTGAAAATTGGTTGTGGTAGCAGGTGTCTCAAAGTCCAGAATAATCTGGGCTGAAGCATTTTGTATGCCCACGCAGAGGAGAGCAAAAAGCAGTAGTAAAAATCGCATCATACAAAAGTTGTGAATGTGGAAATGAAATCTTATTTTGAGATAAAGTGGTTTTGCTGCGTCAAAATTACGAACGACCCCACCGTTGGAAGATTTTTGCCCTACGACACCGTTACGCAGGGGACTACGACATTACTACGACACAACCCAAAGTGCACAACGTTATTACCTTGCAGCGTGAAAGCTTTGAAACCACACATCTTCCTATTCGCCCTGCTTCCAGGTCTGCTACTTGCCCAGACCGGAAACCTCGGACTGCCTCCAGTGACGAACTACCCAAAGGCCGCCTACCACGCTGGCACCCAGAACTGGGATATCGCACAAGATGCCCAAGGGCGGCTGCTTTTTGCCAACAACGAGGGGCTCCTCGTTTTTGACGGTGCTCAATGGCAGCACTTTCCCATCGCCAACGGCACCTGCGTCCGATCTGTTGCTATTGCACCTGACGGCAAAATTTATGTGGGTGGACAAGGGGAAATCGGCTTTTTCAGCCCCGATGCACAAGGTCGCCTGTCATATCAGCCGCTCAACGACCATATCCCACTGGAGGATCGGCAGTTTGCCGACGTGTGGGACATCGTGATTGCCGACGATGGCGCTGTGTGCTTCCGCAGCGACGAACGGTTGTTCCAGTGGAAAAATGGTCAGATTCGCACTTTTTCAAGTGGTGGAAAAATGAGTTTCCTCGGCAAAGCCGCTGGCAGGGTGCTGCTCCACGACGCCAACAACGGTCTGATGGTGTTCGACGGGCAACAATTCACCTTGCTCCCGGCCAGTATGAAACCCGGGAGCCCCGTCACAGCCCTTTTGCCGATCCCTGGCGACACTTTGCTGGTGACTACACTCAAAAACGGTATTTTTTGCCTGCACAATGACCAACTCACGCCTTGGGTTACGCCAATAGATGCGTTCTTTCGCGAAAAAAGGATTTACTGTGCTGCGCTCTTGCCCAGCGGGCACGTTGCGCTCGGCACATCACTGGGCGGATTGGTGGTGCTGGGCAGCGACCGCCGGCCAATTCAATGGCTTCAAAAAAACGAGGGCCTCCAGAACACGAATTTACTATCGGTTTTTGCCGACAAATCGCACAATCTTTGGTTGGGCCTCGACAATGGCATCGCGCAAGTAGAGGTCAGTTCGCCGTTCTATCGCATTTTGCCGGATGGTGCGTTGGAAGGCACGGGCTATGCAGCCCGCATCCATAAAAATCGCCTCTGGCTGGGCACTTCCAATGGGCTATTTTCCATGGCGTTCAGCACCTATCATGACCCATTTTCATCAAAAGGTTTTGACCTGGTGCCTGGTACTACCGGCCAGACCTGGGGATTGAACGAAGTCGGTGGCGATCTCTTGCTCGGCCACCATGAAGGGGTCTTTCGACTTGACAACGGGCGAGCACAGCCTCTTTCGGATATTCCGGGAGCCTGGCAGTTCATGCCGCTCAACGACACTGTGCTCGTGGCCGGGCAGTACGACGGGTTGACGTTGTTCACCCGCCCTGCTGCTGGAGGCCCCTGGCATTTCCGGCGGCGGCTGGCCGGGTTGAGCGAGTCGTGCCGGGTGATGGTGCGCAATCCGGACGGCACCCTCTGGGTATCTCATCCCTATCGAGGGGTGTTCCGGGTGCGGGTACGCGACAATTTTCGGGACTTGGATGTGCCGTTGTTTGGCCAAAAAGACGGACTCCCTTCCGACCTGAGCAATTACGTTTTTGAGGTGGGCGGCAATATGCTGGTGGCCGCAGACCATGGTATTTTTCGCTTTAATGAGGCAACGCAGCAGTTCGAGTCTGCCCCCATCTTCGACCAGTCGCTCAGCGGCTCCGGGCGCATCCGCTAATTGCGTGAAGATGCGCGAGGCAACCTGTGGTTTTGCCGGGGCAGCGAAGTAGGTATCCTGTGGGTGGAGGATGTGGGGTTGGAGAAAAAAATCCGCCGACAGACCTTTCCATTGCTCAGCGGACAGTTGGTCGGCGGCTTTGAGCATATCTTCCCCACAGATGAACGCAACATTTTTTTGGCTCTGAAAAAGGCTTTTTGCACCTCGACCCCGAGCGGCTGCGCCGCGCCGATACATCGTTGCAAGTCCTGATCTCCAGTGTGCGGATTCCTTCAGCCAATGACAGCCTCGTGTTCGGTGGTTTTTCGATGCCTGTAGAAAAAATTTCCCTGCCATACGGCCTGAACAGCCTTTCCATCGCATTCGCTAGTAATGCCTATGGTGCCACCCGTCAAATCCGCTACAGTTACCGGCTAAAAGGTTTGGACGTTACCTGGTCGGCCTGGAACGAAAAGACCGAGCGCGACTTCCTCAATTTGCCTGCCGGCGAATATATTTTTGAGGTCAAAGCCCGCAATGAATATGGGATTGAGAGTGCGCTCACCCTGCTGCCTTTCCGGATTCACCCACCCTGGTACACCAGTTTTATAGCAAAAAGTGCGTATTTTTTACTCCTTCTATGAAGTTTGGGCTTGGGTTTTCGCAGACAGCGCACCAAATTTGAGCGGAAAAAAAACGCGTTAGAGACCACCTTTCAGCAGGAAAGCGCCGAGCAACAGCGCATCGCAGCGCAAAATGAACAGGAAATCACCCGCCTGCGTGCCGAAAAACTGGAGTCAGAGGTGCAGCACAAAAACCAGGAACTCGCCCTTGCCACCATGCACCTGGTGCAAAAAGGCGAGATCCTGACAACTTTACAAGAAGAACTGGAAATGGTACTCGAAAAGAAACGGCCCGTACAGACCTTGCACGAAGACATCCACCGCATCCTCCGCACCCTGCAATTCGATGCCCAGCTCGACGCCGACTGGGAACATTTCGCCATCCACTTCGACTCGGTACACGGCGACTTTCTCAAACGCCTGCGCGAACATTACCCGCAACTCACCACCAACGATCACCGCCTCTGCGCCTACCTGCGCATGAACCTCAGCACCAAGGAAATCGCCAACCTCCTCAATATTTCCGTGCGCGGCGTCGAAGGCAGCCGATACCGGTTGCGCAAAAAACTGGGGCTGCCGGGCGATGCGAATCTGGGGGAGGTGATGGTGGGGGTGTGAGTACTTTTTTTTCATACGACGACACGACGACACGACGCTGGATATTTTTGGTTTCACACGACGACACGACGCTGGATATTTTTGGTTTCACACGACGACACGACGACACGACGCTTGTACTTTCAATGATTATAAGAATTGTCATCGCGATGTCGTGTCGTCGTGTGAAAAAAAATATCCAGCGTCGTGTCGTAGTGTCGTCGTGTGAAACCAAAAATATCCATCACTACACAAAAAACCCGGCCAACGAACTGAATCGCTGGCCGGGCCATATTGTCATTATCGTTATTAAACGTCATTCGGTCATTGATCGCCAACCAAGGACGAAATGACTTAAATACGTCTCTCCTACCGCTGCACCGCCACTTTCACCCACATCGCCTCCTCGCCGGCACGCACCCGAAGCGCATACACGCCAGCAGGCAATTGTGCATAGTCGAACGTGCGCGTGAGCGAGCCAATGCCAAAGTCGGCTACCTCGCGGCGCACCGTCTGGCCGATGGCATTGAAGAAGGTGAACTCCACTTCATCCTGTGCAACACCCCGCATCTCGATCGTAAACTGGCCGTTGTTCGGGTTGGGGAAGAGGCTGAAATGATTCACCCAGGTCGCTTCCTGAACGCCTACCACCGTGACCATGATCATTTGCTGGAAAGTGCTCGCGCCGCAGTTGTTGACCGCCGTGAGTTCTACCGTATAAATACCACTTTTGGCATACGTGTGGGTCGGATTAGCCTCTGTGCTGATCGGCGTGTTGTCGCCAAAATTCCAGGAATAAGCGATGGCATTGGTAGACGTGTTGCTGAACGTAATCGTACCGGATGCCGCCGTGTAGGAAAAATTGGAGGTCGGGAAAGCCTGCACCGTGATGTAATTCGGACGCGTGGCCGAATTGGTACCGTACTGGTTAGTGACTTCCAGCGTCACATCATAGGTGCCCGGCACGCTATACGTTATGGTCGGATGTTGTAGCGTGCTGCTGGCGGGATTGCCACCGGGGAAGCTCCATTTCCACGCGGTCGGGCCGCCCGCCGACTGATCTGTGAACGATACATTAAGCGGAACGCAACCGGCTGTTTCTCCCGCAGAGAATTGCGAGATGGGCGCGGTGCCCTGCACGACGATCTGCTGAGTGGTTTCCGTGACACCACAAATACTGGTGGCTTTCAGTGTAACCGGGTAAGTGCCTGGCAACGTATAGATATGTGTCGGGTTAACATCGGTGCTGATACCGCCGTCACCAAACGTCCAGGCGTAGGTGGTAGCATTGGTCGAAGTGTTCGTGAATACAATCGAAAGCCCTGCCCCCTGTCCGGTGAAAGAAGCCGTCGGAAGCGGCTGTACCGTCACCTGCGAAGTGCTGGTGCTGCTGCCCGCTGCATTGCCTGCTGTCAACGTCACCGTATACGTGCCAGGTTGTGTAAACACCGCCGTCGGATTTTGCTCGGTCGAAGTAGCAGGTGTGCCGCCAGGGAAATTCCACAGGAATACCGTCGCGTTGCTTGTGCTCTGGTTGGTAAACTGTACCGACAAAGGCGAACAACCGCTCGTTGCGCTTTGTGTGTAGTTGGCAGTCGGCGGCGTTACGATGGTCACTGATTGAGTGGCCGTAGCAGTGCCGCAGTTATTCGTCGCAGTCAAAGTCACGGTGTACGTGCCATCAGCAGTGTACGTGTGCGTTGGGTTGTCAGCGGACGAGGTGCTGTTGTCGCCGAAATTCCAGAGCACGGAAGTAGCATTCACAGAGTTATTCGTCAACGTGACGGTAGCGCCAATGGGGGTACCACCGCCGATTCCGGCGAGCGGCACTCCAAGCACCGTGATAAAGCCCGGTTGAGTGAACGTACTGGTGCCGCCTGGCCCCGTAGCCACCAGCGTCACATCGTAAACGCCAGGGGTGTCATAGGTCACAGTCGGGTTTTGTACCGTGGAAGTAGCCGGATTTCCGCCAGGCAAGGTCCAGGCCCAGGCAGTCGTATTGCTCGACGAAAGGTCCTGGAATTGTACGGTCAGGTTGGAGCACCCGCTGGTCGTTTGAGCGGTAAAGCCTGCGTTGGGTGAGGTAATGATCACCACATTTTGTGAGAACGTGGATGTTCCGCAGGCATTGGTAGCCGTCAATACGACGGTGTAATTGCCATCTGCCTGGTAGTTGTGCGACGGGCCGGAAGCGGTGCTGCCGGTATTGTCGCCGAAATCCCAGGAGTAGGAAGTCGCTCCGGTCGAACTGTTGGTGAACGTCGCGGTAGACCCACTCACCGAGGTAGTAAACGCGGTCGCAGGCACCGTGCCAACGTTGATGTAATTCGTTTGTGTGGCAGTGGTGCTGCCTGCAGCATTGCCTGCCGTGAGGATGACCGTGTACAAGCCCGGCGCATTGTACGTCACCGTCGGATTCTGAGCGGTGGACGTAGACGGTGTGCCGCCGGGGAATTGCCAGGCGTACGTGGTGGCGTTGCTCGACGACGTGTTGTTGAACGTCACAGTGAACGGCGCGCAACCGCTGGTAACCGGGGCGTTGAACCCGGCCGTAGGCGGCAAATTGACCGTCACAGTACCTGTGCTGGTAGTGGAACCACAGGCGTTGGTGGTCGTGAGCGTCACCGTGTACGTCCCCTCGGTCGTATAGGTATGATTCGGGTCGGCCATTGTGCTGGTACCGTTGTCGCCAAAGGCCCAGGAGTAGGAGACGCCAGCCGTCGAGGTATTGGTAAATGAAACGGTCATGCCGTTTGTACTGCTGGTAAAGCCCGCAGTCGGTACCGTAGTCACCGTCACATAACTTGTTTTTACGGCAGAATTGGTCCCGGCGGCATTGCCTGCCGTCAGCGTCACGGAGTAAGTACCGGCGACTGCATACACGACCACAGGATTGGCCACAGTGGATGAAGTCGGATTGCCGCCAGGGAATTGCCAA
>Ga0209181_10005140_pt1 | contig 18978 bp, 15 predicted proteins | sample MAT05_FD_187208 | JGI IMG/M metagenome (GOLD analysis project Ga0209181, IMG submission 187208) | Freshwater microbial communities from Lake Fryxell liftoff mats and glacier meltwater in Antarctica - MAT-05 (SPAdes) (version 2) | ecosystem: Environmental > Aquatic > Freshwater > Ice > Liftoff... | reverse complement strand
GATTACCGCTACCAGTTGGTTACTTTAAAAACAGTAGAAGAAATTGATGCGGTATTGGATGAAATTATTGTAAAGTATGCCGGTTATCAGTTTGAAAAAACGCCGATAGAATTAATTAATTATCATGAAAAATGCCCTTTGTAAAAAGGGCATTTTTGCGGTCGGTGCCGCAATCACTCGTTGTACAGGTGGTCGGTATCGCAGGTCAAACCGCAGTAATTATCTCTGCGGTCGGTACCGCAGGTAAGACCGCAATAGCCGCTAATAAAGCGGTCTGAGCTGCGGTGCCGACCGCTAGAGGTTATAAATTCTGTTAATTACCTCCTTATATTTCTCCATGATCACTTTACGTTTCAGCTTTAGTGTAGGGGTCATTTCACCACTATCAATCGTCCATTCATTGGGCACCAGTTCAAAACGCTTTACCTGTTCTACCGGGTTGAAATACATGTTAAAACTATCCATTAAATCCCTGTACAAAGCCAGCACTTTCGGATGATTGATGGCATCTTCATTGGTAGTAAAAGGAATATCCTTGTGACGCATCCATTCCTTTAGGTTTGGAATAGAAGGCACAATCAATGCGCCCACAAATTTTTGATCAGCGCCTACCACCATCATTTGCTCAATAAACGGTGATTCCTTCATCCTGTTTTCAATGGGTTGAGGTGCTACGTATTTTCCGCCACTGGTTTTAAAAAGTTCCTTTTTGCGATCGGTAATTTTCAGGTAAACCCCATCCTCAAATACACCGATATCACCCGTATGCAACCATCCATCAATGATGGTTTCAGCCGTAAGATCGGGCCGGTTGTAATAGCCCATCATAATGCTGGGACCTTTTACACATATTTCGCCATCCGCCTCCAGCTTTACTTCCTGCCCCTGCAAAACCGGACCAACAGTACCAAACTTCGTTCCGCCCTCGTATTGGCAATTCACACTAATTACAGGACTGTTCTCTGTTGGACCATACCCTTCGTATATCGGAATTTTTGCTGCCGTAAATATTCGTAATAATCTAACCTGGCAGGCAGCACCACCCGTAATGATATACCGGATATTGTTTCCCAGCGCCTCCCGCCATTTACTAAATATTATTTTATTAGCGATCGCCAATTTAAGATTGTACACAGGCCCCTGGTTTCGGTTATTGTCATATTTATCGCCCAAAGCCACCGCCCAGTCAAATAATTTTCGTTTAGTGCCTGTTAGCTCAGCACCTTTGGCCATTATCTTCTCGTACACTTTTTCAAGTAACCTTGGCACCGTACAAAAAATGTCGGGTTGCACTTCCTTCAGATCATCTGCAATGGTTTCCAAACTTTCCGCATAATAAATAGATATACCGCTATCCATATAAATGTAGGAGGCCATTCTTTCAAAAATATGGTTGAGTGGCAAAAAGCTCAATGCTTTTGCATTTACATTTCGAGCGAACGGAAAACTCTTAACTGAGTTTAGTACATTGGATACAATATTGCGATGGCTAAGCATTACGCCTTTTGGAGTGCCGGTTGTGCCAGATGTATAAATAATAGTGGCACAATGAGTGGCTTTAATTGCCGACTTTATTCTTGCCAGTTGCAAATAATCTTCTTCAGTTGGTAAAGCCAGTATCGTTTTCCAACAAGTTGCAGAGGATGATTCATCAAAACTGTAAATATCTTTTAATGAAGGTATTCTGCTGCGAATGTTATTTACTTTTTCTAAAATATCCTGGCCGCTTAAAAAAACAAGTTTAACGGCGGCATCATTGAAAATAAATTCCAGCTCATTGATATTGGTAGTTGGATAAATTGGGCAAAGTGTAACCCCTATTTGCTGGCAAGCCATATCCAGCATTAGCCATTCGGGTCTGTTTTTGCTGATGAGGGCAATTTTATCCTGATTTTCCACCGTCATGTCATTACCGCTAAAACCTAAGTTGAGTAATCCTGCACTTAAATTGTCAATAATGGAATGCACTTCTGCGGTACTGTACTTGCGCCAACTACCATCTTCTTTACCAACTAAAAGATCAGCCTTTGGGAAATTATCCAGTTGATTCTGCAGGAAATCAAATATTCTTGAGTCTTCGTTCATATACAATCGTTCGAGGTTGATTAAAAAATTAGGTTTCTTCAAATTTTCAAATAGCAATTTTATAAGAGGAATAATCTCTTAAATATAAATTAAAGAAATGCAAACAATAATTCAAGTTAAGAAAACTACAATTAAAAATACGCATCAGATCAATACTATCAATCTTTTATAAAGGAAAAAATAGTTGGTTCCGGCTTTAAATTTCTTAAACACAACTAAAATAGCCTTGAAGTTTTCAAACAAACCGGGTAATTTATCCAATTCATCAAAATAAACGAGGTAGATGTACAAAATACTTTGAAGGTCAACAAATAATCTAAGATTGCGTAATCAATGGTTGCACTGTAGCAATATCACAAAACATCTCACACATACAAACAAAAAAACCATTCCGGTTTCTCGGAATGGCCCTAGCTTAACAATTAAAACTATTTTTTTGCTGCTGCTATCTTGAATTTCAAATTAACTTCCTTGCGAATCAGCCAATCAGCCGGGTTGTTTGGCCCTTTGTAATTCAATCCCCATTCTGTTCGATCAATATTAAAGTCTGCTTCAGCAGAAATTGCGTCAGCGCTAATGGCAACGATAGCTGGGAACGTAACATTCTTTGTGCTGTCTCTCAAAGTAAGGTTTCCTTTAATGGTATGGGTTGCATTTTTCAAAACTACATTTTTCATGGTTGTACTATCGTAAACAAAAGGTTCTACGCCCGTTATTTCAAAGTTTGCAGTAGGATATTTGGCTACATCAAAAAAATCAGGACTACTTAAATGTCCTTCCAGTTTTGCCTTGTTTTCTGCATCTGCTACAAGGTCAACTGCATTGATAGAAGTAATATCAATTTTAAAACTACCACCGGTTAATACGCCATCTTTCGCAGCAAGACTACCTTGCGTAAGTTTAAACGTTCCGTTGTGGGCACCGTTTACTTTGGTTGCCGCCCAATTGATGGTTGAATTGGTGCTATCGATTGTGTACGTAGCACCTTCAGCCAATGCTGCAACTTCTTTTTCACCTGTTGCTGCTTTTTCTGCATCAGGCGCATTGTTGCACGCTGCCAACAATGTTACAACTGCGATCGACAATAAGATTTTTTTCATGATTTCTAATTTTTAAGCAAAGATAAGGGAATTGGCTGTTCAATGTTTAGACATCGAATATTTAGATTTTTTAAGCATTTTGCTAAATCGTCACAATCAGATTTCTGCCGCAGGCTATTATTAAAAAATTTAAAAACCAGTTAGGAGAAAATTACCGGTTATTCTGGCCCGCAACTGCTTTATAGATCCTGCTTCTTTGGAATTTGCTGAATTCGTTGTAATCAGTAGCATGGGTAGTAATCCAGTTTTGGTAAGCTGCGAGATTTTGTACAGTACCAAATAACCATTGATTGTAGGCATCAAACATACCTTCCTGTAGAAGCTGGCGCTGGTATTCAAACAAACGGCTGGGGTATTTATCGCCATAGTTGTTGAACCAGTCTAAAATAAAACGGGTTCTGATCATGGTAAGCGATTCGGGTTGAATGCCGCCTGAGGCAACCAGGCTTTGCTTTCGCATGGTACGTAAAAAAGCATCGGTAAAATTCACCGCATCTTTTGGTTCTTTGTTGATATCATTATCAAGAAAAATCTTTTTATAACTCTCCAGCAATATCGACTTAATCTCTGGGGTAGCTTTATTTTGAGGCTCCATATTTACAAAGATTTCTCCGTATAAAATACTCCAAACTTTATCGGTGGTAAGATAATAATACTTACTGGCGTTGTAATAATTTTTTGAAAAATTAGGGTCTACCTCAATCCCCTTTTCCCACTGCTTAATTGCTTCATAATTTTTTTGCCCCCATTGCAGCTCGCCCAAATCATTGTAAATGGCACCACTTTCAGGGATTTTTTTCAAGCCCTTCCGGTAAATTTTCTCAGACTCCTTTGGCTGGTCAAGATATTTGTAGATATTTCCAGCTATTTGGAAACACTGGTCATCAGCATCTTCCCGGTCAAGCAGCGGTTTTATCTGGCTTAATGCCCTGTTAAAATCCTTTTGAAAATAATAGGTGAGCGCAAGGTCTTTTGTTATGTCAATATTATTTGGCTCAAGGGAAGCGGCTCGGGTTAATACAAGTGTTGCATTGGTAAAATCGCCCTGCTGCATAAAGGAACGGGCAGTTTCCTGCAATTCTTTGGCTGTTTGGCCATTTGAAAACTGTACGGTAAGCAACAGTGCTGCAAGAAAAATAACTTTATTAATAATTTTCATTGCTATAAAAGTAATAAGAAAATTTAAAGTAACCACATCCTTGGTTGCATTTCAAATCAGTTAGCTATCGGAAGTTGCGGAACCAGGTAGTTGATGAGGACACCAACCATGGCCTGAGGTCTCCAGCTACGGACCGGAAGTAACCACATCCGTCCTTGTAATGTAGCTTTGCCCAGTCTACGGCTAAACAGTTTAATCAATCAGGTGAGTCAACAATCCATCTCTCAATTTCGGTTCAAACCAGGTACTTTTTGGAGGCATTACATTGCCACTATCGGCTATGGCAAATAATTGCTGAATGCTAACGGGGTGCAGACTTATAGCTGCTGCCATTTCACCACTATCCACTCTTTTTGACAGCTCACCAATCCCCCTGATTCCCCCTACAAAATCTATGCGTTGGTCGGTACGCTGGTCTTTGATACCGAGAATAGTGTCTAACAGATTATTTTGCAAAATTGTAACATCTAAAATACCAATCGGGTCATTGGTGTACGTGCCTTCCTTCGCTATAAGGGTGTACCACTGCTTGTCTACGTAAAGTCCAAACTGATGCAGACTAGCAGGAGAAAAAGCCTTTTCAGCTTTTGTAACCGTAAAGGCATTTTTCACTTTTTCTAAAAATGCACTTGTGGTCAGTCCGTTCAGATCTTTTACTACCCGGTTGTAATCCATGATATGCAACTGGTTGGATGGAAACAAAGTGGTAAGAAAAATATTGGCTCCTTCAGTTGCCTTTTCCCCCAACGCCTTCCGCACTTTGGCAGCGGAAGCGGCACGGTGATGCCCGTCGGCTATATAAGTAAAAGGAACGGTTGTTTTAAACAATTCCGTAATGGCATTGATGGTATCTGTATCATTTACAATCCAGATACTATGTTGAATCCCATCGTCCGCAAGCAGATCATACACCGGATTTTTCTCTTTTTTCCATTTGTCGATCAGCGCATCAATCGAATCAACATTTCGATAAGCTAAAAATACATTCCCGGTCTGGGCCCCGGTGGTAGTAATATGATTGATTCTATCCTGTTCCTTTTCGGGCCTGGTGAATTCATGTTTTTTAATCAAATCCTTTTCATAATCACCCACACTACTGCCGCAAACCAACCCTGTTTGGCTTCTGCCGTTCATGATCAATTGGTAGATATAGTAACACGCCTTGCTTTCACGAAACAAAATATTCCGGCTAATGAATGCATCCAGGTTTTTTTTAGCAGTATCATACACCTGCTGGGAGTGAATATCTGTGTCTTCCGGCAAATCAATTTCGCTCTTGGTAATATGCAAAAAACTACTGGGGTTTCCCTGTGCTTCTATTTTTGCTTCCTTACTATTCAATACATCATAAGGACGGGAGGCCACCTGTTTGGCATGTTGTGCTTCGGGACGCAGGGCTTTAAAAGGGTGTATGCTGATCATTATCAAAAATTGTTAGCTTATCAAAAATTTAATGTAATTATTTATGCGTGTGTTTGAGCAAAGTCTTTCATTGCCTGCACCAATACTTCTACGCTGCTGATGGGAAGTGCATTGTATAAAGATGCACGGAAACCACCAACCAGCCGGTGCCCTTTAATTCCAACGATATTTCTTTCTTTGGTGAATGCGAGGAAAGCTTTTTCCAAAGAAGGATCATTCATCACAAAACATACATTCATTTTGCTCCTGTCATCCTCCACAACGGGACCTCTAAAAAATGAGTTTTCATCTATTTCTTTGTACAACAACGCGGCCTTTGCATCATTTAATTTTTCAACTGCTGCAACACCACCAATGCCCTTTAACCAGCGCAGGGTCAACATGCAAACAAATACCGCAAAAACCGGAGGCGTGTTCAACATGCTGCCTTCGTTGATGTGATTGCGGTAATCCATAATGGTAGGGATTGGGCGCTTAATTTTACCCAGTAAATTTTTATTCACCACTACTAAATTTACACCCGCCGGTCCCATGTTTTTTTGTGCACCTGCATAAATCAGGTCGAAGGCATTAAAGTCAATGACCCTGCTTAAAATGTCACTGCTCATATCGCCTACCAGCGGTGTGCTGGTGTAGGGTATCTTCTGCCACTGACTTCCATAAATGGTATTGTTGGTAGTTATGTGGAAATAAGCTGCATCATTGGGAACGGCAAAGTCTTTTGGAATAGTGGTGTAATTACTTTCTTTTCCGGAACAAACCACTTCTACTTTACCAAACAGTTTTGCTTCCTTAATGGCTTTAATACCCCAAACGCCAGTGTCTGCATACACTGCTGTTTCTTTATCGTCCAGCAAATTCATAGGCACCTGCATAAACTGGGTAGAAGCTCCGCCATGCAAAAACAAAACTTCATGTTGGTCATCCAATTGCATCAATTCCTTTACCAATGCTCTTGCTTCGTCCATTACCGCCTGAAAGGTAGGAGTGCGGTGACCAATCTCTAAAATGGATAAACCTGTGTTGTTATAGTTGAGTACTGCCTGTGCAGCCTGCTGAAATACTTCCTGCGGCAAAATAGAAGGACCGGCGTTAAAATTATGTATCACTGCTAAATTCAATTAAAAGTTAGGGGTAATTTTTCCGAATGCAAAAGTACCCAATTGATATTTAATCTTTTTGTGAAATATTCAAAACTTTTACTATAATGCGGGATATTTTTTAAGGGATTTCCTTATCTTATTGTCAAAATGAAAAAAATCGGAGATACTAAAAGTGTAAAAAGTTTCTTCACAGGTATGGGCCAGCCTACTCCTCTTCCTTCCCGATCATTTTGCCTCCATTTTTCCAACTTTCATTCAATGCCTCCAATTCTTTGGTATCCGATTCGGAAAAATGCTGTTTGGCCAATGCCCGCAGATCCGGTTGCCCGGCATTCACCCAGGCAGTGTACCAAAATGAAGCAGTACTGGCAATTGAAAGACGCATTCTTCTTTCCACCATCCCATCCAGCTTTTTACTGTAAGCAATGGTAAAGGCGGAAGAATACTGGCGGATCAAAACACCATTGCGATTTTCAAAACTATATTTCTGGTCGGCTGGAAATGAGTTGGTCAATTCTTTTTCAATGGTTAAAACAGAGTCGGCAGCTTTCGCACTTTCCAATACCCTTGCCCAAATGTATTCTCCTGGGTTTTCGATGTATCTTGCCTTGCCGATAAAGAAGTCGTACTCTTTTTCTGCCAACAGTTCCGGCACCCTGCTTTCCCAAAAACCATGTATCCCTTTCTGGTTACTGTATTGCCCGTTGTGATTGCTGTTGGCGTGTAATGGTACATGTGAGTCGCCAATATAATGCCCAATCTCTGCACTCAACTTCATGATCTTGCTAAAATTTTTTTCCTTAAAGGCCGCCGTAAGCCGGGATAGCATGGTTTGAATATGCCAGGGCACAATGCCAAACAGATTCAAAGAATCTTCCCCATATTTTGCAACCGCATCTTTCCATTTTCGGGGTAAATTGGGATATGGGTATTCGCCATAATGATCAATATCAATGTAATGCCGGGGAGCTTCCGCCACCACAGCATAGCGCCGTTTATCGGGATCGACTGCATGTTCTGAAATAAAACCAATGTTTGGCTTGTACAAAACAATCATCTCCGGCGGTAATAAAAAAACAGCGTAGTAATTTATTTTCTGGTGTGCATAAAACCCCCAGCAGTAGCAAATGGATGCAAAAAAACAACAGGCAATAAGCAGGAGGCTACGCTTCATGTTTTAAATCTTATTTAAAAGGAGATTTAATTTTAAAGTTTACATCTTTTTAGAAAGATATAAACTTTAACACCTCAGGGGTCAGGGGCAAAATGAGTGCTATCCACCACAGCCGTAACGCCGCCGCTTACAGCAAACTTCATTGTTTGCGCAGCACTAATATTGGTAATCGGTTTTACCCGTTCTTTAGGGATGATGTACACATTGCCTGCCACCGAATAAGACATCGGAACGTACACGGCAACATAATCTTTAAACCCAAATTCCTCCATATTATCCTGTGTGATAAAGCCAACCCGCCATACATCATTGTCATCTACATTCGCCAACACGTTTTGCGTAAACTTCTTTTTTTCTCCGGCAAATGCTTCAAAAAAGTCTTTCAGCGTAGAATAAATAAATTTGATACCCGGTGTTTTTTCTAATAGCCGGTCAAATGCATCCACCGCTTTGCCAAATATAAAATTGGAGGAAACATATCCAACCGACACCACCAAAAGAATCACTACAATAAAACCCAAACCAGTAATGTGCCTTTCATTTCCCTGGGTATCTGTCATAAGATTCGGAATCAGACCAAATAAAAAGTTGGGCAAAATACCGTCGATAAAATTGAATAAAGCCATAATGGCCCAAAAGGTAATGGTGATGGGCGCCAGGATCAATAACCCCTGTAAAAAAAATTCAATTAATTTTTTGTATATCGATCTCTTTTTCATAATCCGTTATTTATTTATCAAAGATAAATATTTGGCCACCGATGAGACAATATGAAATAATTATTACGAATGGTAAAATAGATACATGGAAACTTTGGTTACACAAATAGTTTCCATAGTTTTGCACCCAACTATGGCAGATATAGAAACAGGTATTAGAATTAAAGGAAAGGCGCACGTTCTTTTCATGCAATACGGGCTGCGGAGTGTAAGTATGGATGATATTGCCGGCAACCTGGGAATGAGTAAAAAAACAATTTATCAGTACTACGCTGATAAAGACGAACTGATTGAGGCCGTCATCAGCGATGAGTTGCTGCGGAGCCAGCAAATTTGCGAGCAAGACCAGCAATGTTCAGACAATGCCATCCACGAAATATTTTTAGCATTGGAAATGGTGGTGGATATGATGAAAAGCATGAATCCCTCCCTCATTTATGATATGCAAAAATACCATCCTAAGGCTTTCCAAAAATTTCAGCAGCACAAAAACGATTATCTCTACAACGTAATCCGGCTGAATATGGAACGAGGTATCCGTGAAGGGTTTTACAGGGAAGACATCAATTTGGATATCCTTTCGAGATTCCGGGTAGAAAGCATCATGCTGCCCTTTAACCCCGATTTTCATACCCGGGTAAAATATAGCCTGGCAAAGTTGGAGGAAGAATTGATCATCCATTTCCTATATGGCCTGGCCTCTCCAAAAGGATACAAACTCATAATAAAATATCAACAAGAGCGACTAAAATTAAGCAATGATGAAAAAAAACAACATTAGTAAAACAATACTGCTGGGTGCAATTTTCTTGCTGGCCAATGGTGTTGTAGTGGCACAGACCAGGAATGAATTTTCTGCAAAGCAAGCAGTGGACTATGGTTTAAAGAACGCGGTACAGGTAAAAAATGCCCTGATTGACATTAAGATACAGCAACAAACCAACCGGGAAATAACTGCTGCGGCATTCCCTCAAATAAATGGCAGTGTAAGTACCACCCACTATTTCAATATCGCCGTACAAACCTTACCCAACTTCATTTCTCCCTCGGTGTACCAGGTATTGCAAGACCAAACTGTAAAAGATGGAAATGGAAATCCAATTACCCAGCCGGCAAATGGCTTTGGTAACATCAACGCACAATTTGGTGTGCCATGGATAGCGAGCGGCGGAGTAGAATTTTCGCAACTATTATTTGACGGACAGGTATTTGTAGGCCTACAGGCAAGAAGCGCTGCCATGGACCTTGCTACCAAAAGCGCAGAAGTGACGGCTGAACAAATTAAAGCAAACATCTATAAAATTTATTATCAACTGGTAGTAGGCAACAGCCAATTGGCCAGCTTGCAAGCCAATATAGACCGCTTTGAAAAACTGCTGCGGGATACCAAAGAAATTTATAAAAACGGGTTTGCTGAAAAACTGGACATTGATAAAATTGTGGTGCAGTTAAACAATCTTACAACAGAAAAGCAAAAGGTAATTCAACAACTCGAAGCGGGTAATGCAGGATTGAAATTTTTAATCAATATGCCGCAAAAAGAGGAGCTGGTATTAACCGATAGCCTTACAGAGGATGAATTAAAATCCAACATTCTGGATGAATCCTATAACTACAATGACCGTAAAGAAATTCAGTTGCTAACCTTTGCCAGCAAATTAAATGGCTACAATATTAAACGGTACAATCTTAGCAGAATTCCCACTATCGCTGCATTTGGTTCCTATTCCAAGAATGCACAGCGCACTTCATTTAATTTTTTTAACAAAGGCGATTGGTTTACTACCTCATTTATAGGATTAAGAATTTCAGTCCCCATTTTTGATGGCTTTGCCAGAAGAGCGAAGATAGAAAGCGCCCGATTAACATTGCAAAAATCAAACAACAGTCTTGATCAGTCGAAGCAATCCATGGACAATGATGTAATACAGGCAAGGAGCAGATTTAAAAACGCCCTGCTAACGGCAGATGTTCAAAAACAGAATATTCAACTGGCAGAAGATGTGTTTAATACTACACGCAAAAAATATGACCAGGGGCTGGGAAGCAACCAGGAAATTTATAATGCGCAAACAGAATTGAAAGTAGCGCAGAATAATTATTTCAGCGCTTTGTACGATGCCATCACCGCAAAAGTGGATTACTTAAAAGCAGTAGGAAAACTTTAAAAAATTACCAACTAATAACAATCAATAATAAAAGAAAATATAAAAAAGATGAAACAATATTTAATAGTGAGTGCTGCGGCTTTGGTGTTCTTATCTTCCTGCGGTGATAGTAAAAAGGAAGGCAATGCTGCCCTGAATGATAAAAAAGCAGCACTTGAAAAACTAAAGGGAGAGAATACTAAAATTGATGAAAAGATTGCTGCACTGGAAACAGAAATCAGCAAGCTGGACACGAGTGCCGCTGCTGCTCAAAAAACAAAACTCGTTTCTGTTCAAACAATTGCCCTTGCAGATTTCTCACATTACATCGAATTGCAGGGACATATTGATGCAGAAAATGTAAGCTATATTACCCCTCGTGGCGGTCCGGGCCAGGTAAAAGCCATTTATGTAAAGCAGGGTGACCAGGTAAAAAAGGGACAATTATTACTGAAGCTGGATGATGCCGTAATTCAGCAAAATCTAATTGCAGCCCGGCAAGGATTAGAGAGCATAAAAACACAACTGGCTTTTGCAAAAAATATTTATCAACGCCAGAAAAATTTATGGGACCAGGGCATTGGTACAGAAGTACAATTGATAACAGCAAAAAACAATGTAGCTACCCTCGAGAACCAGTTAACTGCTACTCAGGAAAATATAAAAACTGTGCAGGAACAAACTAATTTATCAAACGTGTATAGCAATGTAAGCGGCGTTGCCGATATAGTTACCGTTAAGTTAGGAGAGGCATTTGGGTCCCTCGGTTCCGGAGTTATTAAAATAGTAAACAACAGTGCATTAAAAGTAGTCAGCAATATTCCTGAGAATTATTTGGGAACTGTAAGTAAAGGAAGCCAGGTGATTGTAGCGTTGCCGGATGTAAATAAAACAATCAATACATCACTCAGCTTTGTTGGTGCATCCATCGACCTTATCAACAGAGGCTTTGTAATTGAAGCAAAACTTCCCTACGATCCGGCATTAAAACCAAACCAGATAGCCCTAATGAAAATTAAAGATTATTCAGCACCCAACAGTATTGCCATCCCGCTGAACACTTTACAAAATGATGACAAGGGAAAATTTGTAATGGTAGCCAGTACCGAAAATGGTAAGCAGGTAGCACGTAAAAGAATTTTAAATATCGGTCAACTAACCGAGAATCTCGTTGAAGTAAAAACGGGGTTAAAGGCAGGCGATGTGCTGATTACAGAAGGGTTTGCAAGTTTATATGAAGGTCAACTGTTGAAAATTCAGTAAGCAATGTTTCATCAAAAATTTTGTAAAGACAATACTATCTCCGCAACAGCCTTTGCAATTGCGGGTGATCATAATACACAATCTTCTCAACATCCCATCTGGGACAGTTGGCGCAAAAAAATAATTGTATGAGTGCAATCGATAAAATTAAAGAGACGTTTAAAGAATTTAAACCAACTACCTGGAGTATCTCCAACAAAACTACCATTTACCTGGTAATGTTATTTGTTTCACTGGCAGGGGTTTACCAATTTGTAACCTTGCCAAAAGAGCAGTTTCCGGATATTGTGATTCCAACCATCTACGTTCAAACCATTTACACGGGCAACTCTCCAAAGGATATTGAAAACTTGGTTACCCGGCCTATTGAAAAGCAAATCAAGGGCATTACCGGTGCTAAAATAAAAAAATTCACCAGTACTTCACAGCAGGATTTCTCTGCAATAATGGTGGAATTTGATACCGAAGTAAAAACCGATATCGCACTTCAAAAAGTAAAAGATGCCGTCGATAAATCAAAGCAGGACCTGCCCACCGATTTAACCCAGGAGCCAACTTCATTGGCGGTAAACCTGAGTGATATGCCCATCATGTATGTAAACCTTAGTGGAGATTATGACCAGGTGAAACTGAAAAAATTTGCAGATGAGTTAAAAGATAAACTGGAAGATTTGCCACAGATCAATCGCATTGATATTGTAGGTGCGCCGGAAAGAGAGTTCCAGATCAATGTTGACAATTTTCGCATGCAAAGCGCAGGCGTAACTTTTGATGATATCGCCAACGCAGTATCAAGAGAAAACATGGACATATCCGGCGGTTTGCTGGATGTGGGTTCTATGAAGCGTAACCTTCAGTTGAAAGGACAATTTAAGACGGCTTATGATATTGAAAAAGTGCTGGTACGCAATACAGGCGGCGCTCCTATTTATTTAAAAGACATTGCGGTAATAAAGGATACTACCAAAAATGCAGAAAGTTTTGCCCGCCTGGATGGTAAAAATGTAGTGACCCTCAACATCATTAAAAGAAGCGGTGAAAACCTGATTGAAACCAGTGATGGTGTGAAAAAAGTAGTTGAAGAAGCAAAGGGTGTTTTATATCCTGAAAATCTTAAAACAGTAATTACCGGCGATCAAAGTATTAAAACCAAAAGTTCTTTCAATGAACTGGTCAATTCCATTATCATTGGTTTTATACTCGTATTGATTGTACTGATGTTTTTTATGGGCGTTACCAATGCCTTCTTTGTTGCACTCTCTGTGCCGCTCAGTATGTTTGTAGCATTTGTGTTTTTACCCGGTGCCGATCTCATCATCGGATCGCATGTTACACTCAACTTTATTGTATTGTTTGCCTTGTTGTTTGGGCTGGGTATTATTGTGGATGATGCCATTGTGGTAATTGAAAATACGCACCGCATCTTTATCGAAGGACACGGCAAATTATCAATCAACAAAGCAGCTAAGACGGCTGCGGGAGAAGTATTTGTTCCGGTGCTGGCGGGTACGCTTACTACGCTGGCTCCTTTCTTTCCATTGTTGTTTTGGCCGGGTATCATTGGCCGGTTCATGGTGTATTTACCAACCATGCTGATTTTCACGCTGGCTGCATCCCTGGTAGTTGCATTTATAATGAACCCGGTATTTGCCGTTGATTTTATGAATCATCCAGACAATGATTCAAAAGCGCCTAAATCGGCCATCTTTAAAAAACCATCTTTCTGGATCCCTATAGCACTGGGGATTTTATTGGATATTTTCGGAGCACCATTCTTAGGAAACCTCATCATCTTTTTTATGCTGCTGGTTGTTTTAAATACCTATGTTCTCAACGATGCCATTCATTATTTTCAAAACCACGCCTTACCATGGATTATGGGCCACTACGAAAGTTTGCTGCGTTGGGCGTTGAAAGGCTGGAGGCCGGTATATCTTTTATTGGGCACCGTTGGTCTGCTATTTGTTTCGCTTTTTATTTTTATGGCAGCCATCAAAAGCAATCGTGTAGGCATTGCATTTTTCCCAAAGGCAGATCCAAACCAGATTTATGTTTACATCAAATTGCCAGTGGGTACCAGTGTAGAATATACCGATTCCATTACACAGAAATTAGAAGCCAAAGTGAATAATGTGTTGGGCATTGATCGTGCAAATGGGAAAGAAAATCCGGTAGTAGAAAGTGTGATCAGCAACATTGCCATCGGTGCAAGCGACCCAAGTGCCGGCGATAGAAGTACCCGTAGCGAACTGGGCCGAATACAGGTTTCTTTTGTAGAATACGAAAAGCGCCATGGTGTTTCTACGGCTCCATTCCTCGACAAAATCCGGGCCGAAATGAAAGGCATACCAGGTGCCGAAATTAGTGTAGACCAGGAAAGTTCTGGTCCGCCAACAGACCCGCCCGTTAATATTGAAGTATCCAGTGAAAATTTTGATGGCCTGGTAAAAACGGCTGTAAATCTAAAAAACTACCTGGATTCGATACAGGTACCTGGTGTGGAAGAATTGAAAATGGATGTTGATTTAAACAATCCTGAAATAACCCTTACCGTAGATAGAGAACGTGCCTTAATTCAAGGTGTATCCTCTGCCCAGATTGGTATGGCCATTCGTACCGGTTTATTTGGACGGGAGATTTCAAAAATAAAAGAAGGAAAAGATGAGTACAAGATACAGTTGCGCAACAATGACATGCAGCGCAAAGATTTAAGCAACCTGTTGAATATGCGGGTGTCCTTCCGGGATATGGCGAGTGGTGGTGCGGTAAAAAACATACCCATCAGCGCCCTTGTAACCATTGAACCAACCAGCACTTTCGGAAGTGTAAAACGCAAAAATCAAAAAAGATTAATCACCCTGCGTTCAAATGTTTTAACCACACAAGGGTTTAATCCAACCGGCGTTAACCAGGTGATTGCGCAGCACATTGCCAGTTTTACAAACAAGGCAGAAGGTGTTACCATCAAACAAACCGGTGAAGGAGAACAACAGGCAGAGACAGGTGCCTTCCTTTTAAAGGCGTTGGCCATTGCCCTCATGTTGATCTTGTTAGTACTGGTAATTCAGTTCAACAGCATCAGTAAACCAATCATCATTCTTACCGAAATCATCTTTAGTGTAATCGGCGTATTCCTAGGTTTTGCCATCACAGGCATGGAAGTTTCCGTATTGATGACCGGTCTCGGAATTGTGGGACTTGCAGGCATCGTGGTTAAAAATGGTATCCTCGTAATTGAGTTTGCGGATGAGTTAAGAAGTCGGGGCATGAAGACAAGAGAAGCCGTGATCCAGGCAGGTAAAACACGTATCATACCGGTATTGTTAACAGCCCTCGCCGCCATCCTCGCTTTCATCCCGATAGCCGTTGGTTTCAACATCAACTTTGTAACCTTGTTCTCCGAATTAAACCCACATATTTTCTTTGGTGGCGATAACGTGGCGTTCTGGAAACCATTGAGCTGGACCATTATTTTCGGACTAACCTTTGCCTTTTTCATGACGCTGATTATTGTACCAGCCATGTACCTGATTGCAGAAAGATTGAGAAGACCCATGCGCAATACCTTCGGTGGAAAATGGATCAGCTTTCTTGGAATACCACCATTGATCTTCCTGTTTATGCCGCTGATGATTTATAGCATGGTGAAGCAACGGATCAATGTAAACCGCAGAAGAAGAAAATTAAAAGACGATCCTGCTGCCAACGAAACCTGGTTGGGAAGCTGGATTTAAAAAAATAATACAACGTAAAAGAAAAAAGGCCGCTCATTTATTTGGGCGGCTTTTTTGTGCATATTGATCCGGGGCCGTAAACAGCACACCCAGCCCAGCTTCGGTTCCGGCTTTCCGTTCCAAATCCTCACAGCCAACACACGGGCCCGGCTCCGTTCCGGGTTTTCCACTTCAATCCGGCAGCCATTGAGCAGTGGAACGTAACCAGGCATTTTGCATTACAGTTTTAAATGATCTTCACAGGATCTTTTAGCATCAGGGTTTGTAGGATCGTTATGGCATTGGATGTATTGGAGTACGGCTTTGCCCTTGTTGGTATGTCCATCAAAAATGCACCTATCCAGGCACGCCGCTGTTGCGTCTCCAACCAACGGCCGAAGTGCTAACCAGAAAACAGGGATGCGTTTTCTAATTCAATTTGCATATTAATTTGCTAACGCCGCACTTACAGGGGCATGCATTTTATCTTTATCCTTATGCCCGCAAATAGCAGTTATCAGCAATAACAAATAAAATTAAAAATCAAACCTCAGGAAACAACTTACCCTTATTTTACAAAATTCATTTTCAGCGTACTTTTTTTAACTGGAAAGTAAAAAAAAGTGTAAAGCTATTCTGTGTCGTTTTTGGTATGCCCATAAAAACACCTGCTATAACGGTAAGCCGCTTGCCCTTGTTGGTATGCCCTTAAAAACACCAACTATCCCGGCACGCCACTGTTGCGTCTCTGACCAACAGCCGAAGTGCTAACCAGAAAAGATGGTTGCCTTTACTCATTCAATTTGCATTTTGATTTGCAAACGCCGCACTTGTAGGAGCATGCATTTTGTATTTATTTCCGGCAGATGGCAGTCAACAGCAGTACCGAATAAAATTTAAAATTAAACCTCTGGAAACAATGTACACTCATTTTACAAATACATTTTCAGTGTACATTTATAACAGGATTAGTAAACAAAAGTGTAAAGGTATTTTAGGATGAATCATAGAGTAGTAACATGGAAGACAAAGAAGTGGACCCAATCTATCGGACCCTGCGCCTGCAGAAGATTTTATTGAGATTTTCTATTTTGCAGTCGTTCGATAATGCTTATTACATCTTTTATCCAATTGGGAAGATCGGGAGATTTTTCAACTAAAATTCCATCTGCAAATTTTACTTTCACTTGAGAAGCATCACTTGAATTATCAATTAAGTAAACCTCTTTAAATTCAGACAGTTTTGTTTTCAAATAAGAATGGCTTTGGTAATAGCGAGTCCTTATAATGCTCTCAGGAATATCATGACCTCCTTCGGCTACTCTTCTTTGAACACGACCTATATTTATCGTTACATCATCAGTGGTTAAATAATATAAAACGGCTTGATAATTTTTGGTCTTTAATAGGGAAATCCATTCATAGCTTCTGCTATCTGCTAAATTACTTTCAATCATGAAATCAGTTTTTGATTCTATATACCCTTTTACAGTTTGGCGATAAATTTCTGATGCTCTAATGTAATTTTCTTCGGTGTAACCTCCTAACTTTTGAGTTATAATATCAACATTTATAAAAGGTAAATTTTCGTCGATAAAGTGTGATTCGACGGCAATTGAATAAAAGGTTGTTTTCCCTGTTTCGTTAAGGCCAGCTAATATATACAAAATTGGCATCTAAGAATTAATGTACTCTTTCAGGACTTTCTTTTGTAATGTTGTGGGATTCTCTTCGATTAACTGATCACCCAATTTATATAAAATCGTACCATTGGCCTTTTTTGCTTTTTCACGTATAAAGTTTTGAAAAGCAACAGTCAATAATTTAAAATCTATATTTACCTGAGAAGTAATCATGAAGCAAAGATATCTGTTTGAACCTATTTTTAAGCACAATCAATATAGCTTCGCCTAGTCGACTAACCATGGGTATTTTACCAGTGCTCCTCACAGAACTGTAAATGAACAACATGATCCGATAGCAACAAGTTCATACGGTTTATCCTGTTATTCGGGAGCTCTTCAGGATAACGTTGGCAATTAATAAACCGGGTTTACACTTTAGAGGGCAACCAGGCACGGTAGCATTTAACACAGCTTGTAGAGCCTTGGGGCAGCAATAGCGAAGAGTTATCAGGCATTTGTTGTACAAAGAAAAAATCTTAAATTTGGGTTGTGAAAAACTTACTAGAATTAAATGAAAAGAAAGTTCCATTTGTTCGTGTCGATAAGTCTTTAAACAAATACGACAACGTTGTCCTTTTCCCTGAAAAGGTAAATAAAGCCAAAGAAGCTTTTGAAAAATTTGGCGTTCCTGATTTTAAAAAGCGCAGCAGCTAATTCAAGTGAGCAAGGGGGATTTCAGCCCCCTTTGTCGTTCTTGGTATTCCTTTAAAAACCCACCTATCCCGGCACGCCGCTGTTGCGTCTCCGACCAACGGCCGAAGTGCTACCCATAAAAGAGGGCTGCGTTTATAAATTCAACACGCATCTTCATTTCTTAACTCCCCTTCTACAGGAGCATGCATTTTATATTTATGTCCGGCAAATGGCAGTTATCAGCAGTACAGAATAAAATTTAAAATTAAAGCTCTGGAAATAATAGACACTTATTTTACGAGTACATTTTCAATGTACATTTATAACAGGATTAATAAACCAAAGTGTAAAGTTATTTCAGGACGGGTCAATATAAAATCAGCGGCTGTTCGGGCTTGCCTTTATTAATTTTAACTTTTAGTTGTTATCTTCATCAAAAGTTTTTCAATCAGTATTTGTTCAGGGCTGGACATTCAATAAATACCACACCTACAGCAATACCGGTCGTAAACTGCCATGTAGACCGCTGACACAATTGTTAGAAAGCAAATTTTGAATATGGACGAACGGACAACAGAAATTCAAAGACGTTTTAAAAACTCGTGGACAGAAACTGAAGTTGTCTACAGCAATCTTATTGACAATTATACCGGATTTGAACGACTAAAACCTGTGAAACAATTCATTCAGACTTTGAAACAAAATGGTGGCGACATCATTTTTCGACTTGGGACTTCTCTTCACATTTTAGTAATTTCTCGCTCTGTTAACCACG
>Ga0209181_10005139_pt1 | contig 18982 bp, 15 predicted proteins | sample MAT05_FD_187208 | JGI IMG/M metagenome (GOLD analysis project Ga0209181, IMG submission 187208) | Freshwater microbial communities from Lake Fryxell liftoff mats and glacier meltwater in Antarctica - MAT-05 (SPAdes) (version 2) | ecosystem: Environmental > Aquatic > Freshwater > Ice > Liftoff... | reverse complement strand
AACCCCGAGACACAGCGCGACTCGGCGTCGCGACGGGCGACGCACGGCACGTGTCGTGCGCGGCTCATAGTGGATCGTCGTCTCGCCACCGTGCGGCTTGCCATCATGTCCAAGTGGGGGATACATGGATACGATCCTTGCGGATCAGCACCGCCGATTCGAGATGGGATGGGATACTGCCTACCGGCGACGGCGACGTAGCTGATCGGCATCCGTCGCCCCTTCAGGTGATGACTTCAGGATCAGGATCAGGAGAGGCGTATGTCCCAGGAACGTCGTACGAGTCGCAGCGACTTGGTCCGCATCGCTGCCGCAGTGATGGTCGAACGTGGCCTGGAGCCGGAGTATCCGGCCGCTGTCCAGGCCCAACTCGCCAAGATCACCAGCCCCGGTCGTGACGAGGACGCGCAGATCCGCGATCTCACCGCGCTGACCTGGTGCTCGATCGACAACGACGACTCGCTCGATCTCGATCAACTCACCACCTGCGAGCCGCTGGCGGCCGGCGCCGTAAAGATCTTCGTGGCGGTGGCCGATGTCGATGCCCTGGTCACGAAGGGTTCGGCCATCGACGCCCACGCCTGGACCAACACCACCTCGGTCTACACCTCGGCGCGGGTGTTTGCGATGCTGCCCGAGCGCCTGTCGACCGATCTGACCTCGCTCAATGCCGACCAGGACCGGCTCGCGATCGTGACCGAGATGGTCGTCGCGCCCGACGCTTCGATCACGCAGGCCACCCTCTACCGGGCGACGGTACGCAACCACGCGAAGCTGGCCTACGACGCGTTGTCGGCATGGATCGACGGCGACGGCGTGTTGCCCGAAGCGGCGCGCGCGGTCGCCGGGCTCGACGGGCAGCTGCGGACCCAGGACGAGGTCGCCCAGCGACTGCGGGTGCGGCGGCACGCCCAGGGCTCGCTCGAGCTTGAAACCTTTCAGCCCAACGCCCTGTTCGACGGCGAACGCGTGGTGGAGATCCGGCTGCAGGTGCAGAATCGTGCCCGGCAGCTGATCGAGGAATTCATGATCGCGGCCAATGAGTGCAGCGCGCGCTTCTTGGCTGCCGCCGGTGGCGCCTCACTGCGCCGCGTGGTTCGCTCACCCGATCGTTGGCTGCGCATCGTGGAGCTGGCCCGCAAGTACGGCGAAAGCCTGCCGAAGTTACCCGACTCGGTCGCGCTCGCTGCCTTCCTGGCCAAACGTCATCGGGCCGACCCGCTGCGGTTTCCCGATCTCTCGTTGGTGATCGTCAAGCTGATGGGCCGCGGCGAGTATGTGGTGGAGCACCCAGGCGGCGCACCGATCGGACACTTCGGACTGGCGGTACGCGACTACACCCACTCCACTGCGCCAAACCGGCGCTTCCCCGACCTGATCACTCTGCGCATGGTCAAGGCCGTCCTCGCCGGGCGGCAGCCGCCCTACAGCGTGACCGAGTTGGGAGCACTCGCCGAACACTGCACCGTGCAGGAAGATGCCGCCCAGAAGGTCGAGAGGCGAATGCGCAAGTCCGAAGCCGCGCTGCTGCTCGAATCCCATGTCGGCCAGCGCTACGATGCCATCGTCACCGGCAGTTCGGAATCTGGGCTCTGGGTGCGCATCTTCACGCCGCCGGCCGAGGGCCGGCTCGAGTCCGGACCCCGTGGGCTCGAGGTGGGTCAGCAGATCTCTGTCAAGCTGGCGTCGACGGACGTGGAGCGCGGATTTATCGACTTCGTGGCCGTCGATTGAACGGCCGAACCGGAACACAAATTCATCGACATGCCGACTGAAAGTACGGCTATCCGGCGATTCCAGCGGCGGGTCCACCAGGTTCGATGAAGCCGGCCACGCTGTTCTCCGGGTCGGTCTCAAGCGCCGACTCGATCGAACCGGTCTTGTGTTCATCGAGACTCTCGATGCTGGTTCGCGTCGGTGTCGCCGGCGCGGTGGGGCTTTCCGCAGCCGTTTCGATGATGGCCGGGCGCGGCAAATCGCGGCTTCGGCGGACCTTGGCTTTGTGCTTCATGGCATGCTCCGTTGAGGCTCGAACGGCTTGGTCTGCTGCCATGAAACGAGACCAAAAGCGGCTTTCATGTGCGGCGATGCCCTGTACATGGCACACCCTGTCGCTACAAGTCTGCGTCAAAGTATGCGCACCAGATTGACGCGGCGCAATGAACCTCAGGCGGCTGCCTGACTCAGGCCGTCGCTGGCGACGGTCCGGGTATATGCCTGGACCCGAGTAGACTGCATCCTCATGGAGTGGGCCCAGGCAGGTCCGTGTCGAGAGCGTCCTCGGCAGTGAGGGTAAGAAGTATGTCCGCGTACAGGCGCAGTTCGGGCCCAGAGCCTCCTCGGCTGGCAGGCTGCGCCTACCTACCTCCAGGCGCGCAAAGTGCACACCCAGCAGCTCCCAGGGCAGTTGTGGATCGCCCGCATCATCCTGCATCACCACCGGCGCGCCACTGCTGCCGCGGTGGGTTCGCGCATCGGTCAGGAAGTAGCCCTTGCCCTGGAAGCGCAAACCGAATGACGATGCGATGGTAGCCTGCCGCACCACTGGCAAGTGATGCAGCGTGTCGTGAAAGCCCAGCGGGAAACCCACCACCACCACCAGCAGCGGAGTGCCCACCTTGACCGTCTGCAAGGAATGCTGCAAATGGGCAGGCGTGAAGCAGCGCAGCGCCACGGTGGCCGGCAGGGTTTTGCGGTCGAGCTCGATCGCTGCGACATCGATGGCACCCGCACCGTCGCGTCCCTGGTGCCAGATTGCCATGCCGTCGCGGTACAGCAGTACCGAAAGCACGGCTGCGTGCGTCGGGTTGTCGGTATCGGTGTGCACCTCGATCTCGATGCGGTCGGGCAGGTGGCCGCTCGGCCGGTCGACCAGCACATGGCGGTTGGCGAAGAGGTAAAGACGTCCGTCGCGTTCAAAGAAGAACCCGCTCGCCTCGGTCAGGGCCTGCGTGCCGAAGAACGAGCTGACGCGGGCCGTGGTCAGGAGAAGGGACTCGATCATGGGAGTCGAAGGTGGCGTTATCAGCCGCAGGGTGCCGCAGGGTTTTCTAGCGGATGGTGGGTATTCATCATCGAACGCCATACGCGTGAATACGCGCGGTTGCCGTTGACCACGACCAGTTCGACCTTGCCCAACCGCTGCAGCGTCGTCTGCGCTTGCAGCCACCGCTCCTCGGCGCGTGCAATCAACTGCTTGCCCGCCTCGAAGCTCACCGGCCTGGCGCGGGGTAATTCAATCAGTCCACGTCGCTCAGCTTGACCAGCAATGCCCGGCAACTTGATTCCTTGGCCCGTCCGGCGGCGTCCTTCCAATTCATCCAGCCACATACAAGTCGCGACAGCGCGCACCGAGTCAGATCCGCCGTCTCGCGAACCGTCTGGCTGATTCGCTCAAGGATCTCGTCGGTGAACTCGCGCTCCGCCACATGCATGCGCGAAGAGCAGCGAGAAAACCTTTCCGTGTCCAGCGTGATTGAAAGTCAGGCCTTCGACAGGGAGCAGCGCCCACCGGCCAGCCCATTCCATTTCGCCGGGCATACTTCGCACCGTCTCTCCGCGCGAAGGATCACCCCTTGTATTTCATCGTCTACGTGAGCGCGGCCGTTACCTGGTTTTCGCCCACCGAACTGCGTGCCTTGCTGGCCAGCTGCCGCCTGAACAATGAGCGTGCGGGGATCACCGGCATGCTGCTCTACAAGGACGGCAACTTCATGCAGGCGCTGGAGGGTGATGAAAACGCGGTGCGCGCATTGCATGCCCGCATCGAAGTCGACCGTCGCCACCATGGCCTTTTGACGATCTGCAGCGGCCAGGCCGATGCCCGCCAGTTCGAGCAATGGAGCATGGCCTTCGTCGACTTGGGCGCGCCTGCCGAAGATCTGCCCGCGGGCTACAGCCGCTTCTTCGACCTGCCGCTCACCGACCCGGTCTTCGTTCAGTCGCCCAACCGCTGCCAGGAACTGCTGAATCTCTTCAGGCAGATCGATTGAGATCACTGCCGCCGGCGCGTGCCTGGCGCGCCTGTTCGCGTTTCATGAAGAGGTAGAGGCTGTCGATCTTCTCGCGCGCCCAGGGTGTCTTGCGCAGAAGCCTCAGGCTCGACTTGATGCTGGGGTCGGTGGTGAAGCAGCGCAGCGCCACCTGTTCGGCCAGGCCGTTCCAGCCGTAGTGGGCCACCATTTCGGTCAGCATCGCCTCCAGCGTCAGGCCGTGCAGCGGGTTGCGGGGTTGCGGGGTCGTGTTCACGCGGGGGGGCTCGAAGTGCGTTGATTGGCCGGCTCAATGCCCGGAAAAGTCGACCAGCGTGAACAGGGCCAACCCCGCGTCGCGAAGACGGGCCGAGCCGCCGAGTTCTGGCAGGTCGACGATGGCCGCACCCTCGATGACCACCGCGCCCTGGCGCTCCAGCAACTTCTTGCCGGCCATCATGGTGCCGCCCGTGGCGATCAGGTCGTCGATCAGGACGACGCGGTCACCGGGTTTGACGGCGTCGGTGTGCAGCTCCACGGTGGCCGATCCGTACTCCAGCTCGTAGGTTTCCTCTACCGTGGTGAACGGCAGTTTGCCCTTCTTGCGGATAGGCACGAAGCCGATGTTCAGCTCATACGCCACCACCGCGCCGATGATGAAACCGCGCGCGTCCAGCCCGGCGATGGCGGTCGGCCGCTCGTCGAAGTAGCGGTGCACGAACTGATCGATCAGCACCCGGAACACTCGCGGGTTGGAAAGCAGCGGCGTGATGTCGCGGAACATCACGCCCGGCGCCGGCCAGTCGGGCACGGTGCGGATGTGCTCGCGGATGTAGTCCGCCGGGCTCAGTTTCTCGTGCGCCAGTGCCAGCATCCGCTTCATGCGGCCCCCCCGGCAGCGCGCCCGCGCGCGTAGCTGACGAACCAGTCGACGCAGTCGGCGTTCGCCATCGCGTCGCGCTTGAGCACGGTCTCGGGCGCGGCGCCGAGCAGCAGCTTCTTCACGGGCAACTCCATCTTCTTGCCAGACAGCGTGCGCGGAATGGCCGTCACCTGCAGGATCTCGTTGGGCATGTGGCGTGCCGACAGGCCTGTCTTGATGGCCTCGCGAAGTCGGGTCGACAAGGCTTCGTCGAGCATGATGCCTTCGCGCAGCACCACGAAGAGCGGCATCCAGCTGTCGCGACCGAGGAATTCGAGGTCGACCACCAGGCTGTCGAGCACCTCGGGCATGGCCTCCACCGCGCGGTACAGCTCGGCCGTGCCCATGCGGATGCCGTGGCGGTTGATGGTGGCGTCGCTGCGGCCGTAGACCACCGCGCCGTGCGCTTCTTCGTGCGGCGTGATGCGGATCCAGTCGCCATGCCGCCAGATGGCCCGGCCGTCGGCATGGCGATACATGTCGAAGTAGCTCTCGCGGTAGCGGCGGCCGCCGTCGTCACCCCAAAAGTACAGCGGCATCGACGGCATCGGCTCGGTGCAGACCAGTTCGCCCACGGCGTCGATCAGGGGCTGGCCGATGCCGTTGGCGTCGGGCTCGCCGTAGGCCTGAACCGCTGCGCCCAGGCAGCGGCACTGCATCTCGCCACGCCGCACCGGCGCCGTGCGCAGGCCGGCGACAAAGGCACCCGCGAAGTCGGTGCCGCCGGAGATCGGCGCCAGCCAGATGTCGGCGTCGTCCACTTTCGGCAGGTGGTCCCAGATCCACTGGTAGCACTCGTCGGACAGCGGTGAGCCGGTGGAGCCGATGGCGCGCAGGCGCGACAGGTCGGCCTGTTTCATCGGCTCCACGCCGGCTTTCAGGCAGCTGGCGTAGAAGGCCGCGCCGGCGCCGAAGAAGCTGACGCCTGCCGCACTGGCAAAACGCCACAGCGTGCCCCAGTCGGGATTGCCTGCGGCGGCCAAGGGGCCGGCCGGGTTGCCGTCGTAGAGGCAGATCGTGGTGCCGCCGAGCAGGCCCGAGACTTGGCCGTTCCACATGATCCAGCCCGTGCTGCTGTACCAGAAGAAGCGCTCGCCGGTGTTCATGCTGGGGGCGATGTCGTTGTGCAGCGCTCCGCCCTTCAACGCTTCGAGAATGACGCCGCCATGGCCATGCACCAGCGGCTTGGGCAAACCGGTGGTGCCGCTGGAATACACCACCCACAGCGGGTGGTCGAAGGCCAGCCAGGCGGGATCGGGGCCGCCGGTTGATGTTGTCAGCGCTACGAAGTCATGCGCGGCACGCTCAGTGCCGGCGAAGGCCTGCGCATCGGCCGTGCGATCGAGATCGGCCAGCAGCACGACATGGCGCACCGAAGGCAGGTCGGCCAGCAGTTCGTGCACCACTGGCCGGCGGTCATGCCGGGCGCCGCCGTAACACTGGCCATCGACGGCGATCAATACCTTCGGCTCAATCTGCGCAAAACGGTCGAGCACCGCCACCGGCCCCATGTCCGGCGAGCAGACCGACCAGACCGCACCCACGCTGGCGCAGGCCAGGAAGGCGACGACGGTCTGCGGAATGTTGGGCAGGTAGGCGCAGACGCGGTCGCCCGGCCGGACATCCATCGCCAGCAAATGACCTGCCAGAGACCTTACTTGTTGTTGCAGTTCAGGCCAGCTGATGTCGACGGGCGCGGGCAAACACTCGTTGTGGAACACGATCGCCGGGTTGCCGGCGGCATGCGCTGCCTCGGCGTGGCGGAACACCTGCCGCGCGTAGTTCACCTGGGCGCCGGGGAACCAGCGTGCGCCGGGCATCACGGCATCCACCAGCACGGTCTCGAACGAAGTCGGCGACTGGATATCGAAGTAAGCCCAGATCGAACCCCAGAAGGCACGCAGGTCTGTCACCGACCAGTTCCAGAGCGCGTCGTAACTGTCGAATGACAGGCCGCGTGTTTCCTGAAGCCACTGCCTGTACAGCGTGATCCGGGGTGCGGGTTGAGTCATGGCCACCATCGATGCATCGGTAGACCGATGCTAGGCCACCGCTCGACGGCGCGGAATCAGTTCAAGCGCGTGGATGCCGGTGGCTGCGCCTGCATCATGCGCTGAAGGATGCCGGCTTCTTCGGTCAAGGAGAAGAACAGCGGGTAGAGGCTGCGCTCGGTGGCCGACAGTTCGGGCCGACCGCCGAATTCACCGATCTGCTCCATGATGTAGGAAAAGTCGGCCACCAGCAGCACGGCAGGCGCATTGACGCGCCGGTTCAGCCGCTGTTCACCGAGCACGCGGAAGCCCAACACACGCTCGTAATAACGAACGTGGCGCGGGTTGACCTCGATGACGATGGTGTCGCGGTCGCGCATACGATGCGCCACCACGTAGGAGACATGGAACAGCGCTGCCAGCACGCGCTTGGAGCCGGCGATGGGGTCGACGGCGAGCTTGGTGAATTCACACAGGCGCCGGCCTTCGGCGCGCAACTCGGCCAGTTCGGTTCCGAAGATGTCATCGGCAGCCAGCTTCTCCGGCCCGTCCAGTGCCACCGTGATGGTGCCTATGGTGGCGTCGCCTTCCAGCGCCGACAAGGTGATGCGGTTGATGGTCTGGTCTGTGGGCAAACACACAGACTGGTAGCCCCGCCATGCGTAACGATGCTTCAACAACGAATTCGCCCGACTACGCACAAATGCGTTTTCTGCGCTCTTGATTTTGAACAACCGTGGGCCGGGTCTACCCTCGGCTAACAGGTCGAGCTGGGTATGCTCGGACAGCAACACACCGGCGACGCGATGCTGGGGCACAGATGCAGCGATGATGGTGTTGGTCGACATGGGTGCTCTGGTTGACAACTTGTGGATGCCCCTAGTTTGCGGTGCCAGCATTACATCAGGTGTTTCAACCTATTTCCGACCGGCTCAGGGTCCATGACGGACCGCACAGGCTGTGGGGCAGGCGGTAAGCGGTCGTAAATGGTGGTGGTCGGCGCCCAGCCGATAACTGGTGGACATCATCCCGGTTTGGTCAATCCGACTTCGACGCTGACATAGCGCCACCAGTCTTCAGCGAATGGATGTCGAAAGTGGGCGTTCACATTCGCGTTTGAGAGATCACTGACGTATGGGTGGCCTTGCGCGATATAAGGCACATACGCAAGCATCAGACGCGTGGCGTGGTGCATCAGCGACAGTCGTTCCTGTCCGTTCGCCATCACACGCTGGCGCTCGTAAATGCGGTCGAACGCCGCCAGCCTGAAACGCGCGTCGTTCGACTGGTCGGCGTTCGGCCCGTAGGCCAGGCCGAGGAAAAAGTCGCCGTCGGGGTTGCCGGCGCTCCAGCTGAAACCCCACATCATCAGTTGGCCGGCCAGCGAACGTTTGATCAGCTCGCCGAAAGGCGCCACCTCGAACTCCAGGCGCACGCCGATGGCGCCCATGCGCTTCTTCCACAGCTCGCTGGACTGGCGAGCGCGCTGGTCGGGCAGCATCGCCAGGCGCAGCAGCAGCGGCCGGCCGTCGGGTCGCTCACGCCAGCCGTCACCGTTGCGGTCGGCAAAGCCGTAGAGGTCGAGCAGCGCATTGGCGCGTGGCAGGCTGGCCTGGCTCCACTCGCTGCGCAGTTCGGGCTGATGGCCGTAACAGCCCGGCGGGATCATGGCCTGCGCCGGCTCGGCCTGGCCTCCGAGCACCAGCCGCACTTCCTGCGCGCTGTCGAAACCCAGCGCCACGGCGCGCCGCAAGGCCACCTGGGGCGGCGTCAGGCCGCCGACCATCGGATTGTCGAAATTGAAGAAGGTATGGCTGACCGCCGCCGTCAGCGTGCGGTGGGCGATGACGCCGCGGCGGGCCAGGAAGGGCGCCAGCCGGCCGCCTGGCATGGCCAGCGGTGCGATTTGCGCCGGCAGTGTCAGCACATCGTGTTCGCCGCCCAGAAAGGCCAGCCAGCGCGGCTGCGCTTCTTCGATCACGCTGCATTCGATGCGGTCGAGCATGGGCAGCCGCTGACCACGCAGGCGCTGGGCCACTGCCTCGGCCGCTGCGTCGCCGGCTGGCGCCGCGCTGTCGTAGACCTGCTCCCGGAAGAGCGGGTTGCGCTCCAGTACGATGAAAGAGCCTCGCCGCCACTGCGTCAAGCGGAACGGGCCCGTGCCCACCGGGTGCGCCATCGGGTCGGCGGCGTAAGCCTCCACCACCTCGCGCGCCACTGCGCCCGCATAGCCGGGTGAGGCGAAGACATACGCCAGCCGAGGCGCCGGCTCGGCCAGCCGCACTTCGAAGCGGTAGCGGTCGAGCACGCGCAGGCCGGCCACTTCGGTGTCGTAGGGAAAGGCCGTGCGGTCCTTCAGCGCGCGCCGCCGCAGTTCCGACAGGCCGAGGATCCCGACGTTCTCGAACTGGTACAGATGCTCGCTGCGCAAGGCCGGGTCGTAGTACCTCTTGATCGAATACACCTGGTCGGCGGCGGTCAGCTCGCGCCGCCGACCGCCAAAAACAGGGTCGTCGGCAAACAGGATGCCGGGCCGCAAGGTGAAGACGAAGTGACGGAAATCGGCCGACACCTCGGGCAACGCGGCTGCCGTCTGGGGCCGGAGCACTGCCGGCCGCGCCAGGTGGTCGTAGGTCAGCGGCGACTCGAAGATGTGTGCGTTGATGCGCAACGAGGACTGGTCCGACACACGTGGCGGGTCGAAGCCGGTCTCGGCGAGACTGAAGGCCACACGCAGCACCTTGGGCGCTGCAGCCCAGGCCGAGCCGTCCGCCGCGACCAGAAGGCCGGCCGTGCCCCGCAGCCAGTCGCGCCGCAGCATGGTGGCGCCTTCAGCCCCGGCGCTTGCCGTTGTCGATGTCGACCATGTGCCACCATTCCTGCCAGAACAGCGGCCGCCGGTGGCCGATCAGCCAGGGCTGCGACATGTCGTTGGCATACGGATGCGTGGTCGATTTGTAGGGCATGTAGGCCACCGCGATGCGCTTGGCGCGGTCGAACAGGGCCCCGCGCTCTGGGCCGTCGGCGATCTGCTGCATGCGCTCGTAGAGACTGTCGAACTCTGCGTTCTTGAAGCGCGCCAGGTTCTGGCTGCCGGCCTGCGGGCCGTACAGGCGTGCCAGCGCACCCTGGCCATCGGGCGACGCGGCCGACGCGCCCAGGCTCCACACCTGCAGCTTGCCGGCGCGTGCTGCCTTCAGCTGCTCGGGCCACTTGCCGGTGAAGAACTTGATGCGGATGCCGATGCGTGTCATGTTCTTCTGCCACAGCTCGGCGCGCTGGCGGCTGACCTGGTCGGGTTGGGTCGCCACTTCCAGCGTCAGCGGCGTGCCGTCGGGCTGTTCGCGCCAGCCATCGCCGTCACGGTCGACCCAGCCGTACAGATCGAGCAGGGCTTTGGCGCGCGGCGGATCGAAGTCTCCGTTTTCGCTCTTGAAGGCGCTGCTGTAGCCGGTGGTGTGGGGCGCCATGACAGACTGCGCGGTGATCGCCTGGCCTCGCAGAACGACCTGGATCTCGCGCTCGACGTCGAGCGCCAGCCCGATGGCGCGGCGCAGCGCCACGCGCTCGGGCGTGTAGCCGCCGACCACCGGGTCTTCCATGTTGAAGTAGACGAAAGCCGTCGACGGGTTCAGCGTGCGCCGGCCGCGAATGCCCTGTTTCGCCAGGTTCGGCGCCACCTGGCCGTTCGGCATGGCGGTGGCGACGAACTCCGCCGGCACCGCGCTGAAATCGAGCTGGCCGTTCAGGAAGGCCAGCCAGCGCGGCTGCGCTTCTTCGATGATCGACACCTCGACGCGGTCCACCAGCGGCAGCCGGCGGCCCTTCAGCAACGCCAGGAGGGCCTGCCCTTCGGCGTCGTCCGCGGCCGGCTCGGCGTCGAACCATACCTCGCGGAAGTCGGGGTTGCGCTCCAGCACGATCAGCGACGAGCGCCGCCACTGCGCCAGTCGGAACGGCCCGGTGCCGACCGGGTGCGCCGGGATGTTGTCGCCATAGGCTTCCACCACCTCGCGTGCCACGGCGCCGAACAGGTCGCCACTGGCCAGCGTTTCCAACAGGCGCGGGCGCGGCTCGGCCAGCCTGAACTGGATCGTGTGGCGGTCCAGCGCCCGGATGCCTTCGATCTCCCGGTCATAGTCGAAGGGCGCCTTGTTTTTCAGTGCCTCGTCGCGCAGTGCGGCCAGGCCGAGATAGCCGGTTTCGAGCACGCCGCCGATGATCGGGCTCTTGGTCGCGGGGTCGGCCGGGCGCTTGAAGCTGTAGACGTAGTCGGCAGCCACCAGCTCGCGCTTCCTGCCCTTGAAGGCCGGGTCGGCCGCGAAGAAGATGCCCGGCTGGATGCGCACGGTCCAGGTGCGGAAGTCGGCCGACACCTCGGGCAGGGCGGCGGCCGTCAGCGGCTTGATGATCGCCGGCCGCGCCAGGTGGTCGTACTGGTACAGCCCCTCGAAGATGTGCGGGGTGACGGTGCGCGAATAGATGTCGACGATGCGCGCCGGGTCGAAACCGGTCTCGGCCACCGGGAAGGCGACGCGCAGGATTCGTGGCGACCCGGCTGCGGGCTGTGCCCTCGCCGGCATGCCGGGCAAGGCCAGCGCGGCCGCCGCCAGCGCCAATGTGTCACGGCGCTTCATGGTGATGCCGACGGCCCGCTCCGCGTCCCGGCCCGCTTCTGCAGCAGTTCGGTGTCGATGTCGATGTACTTCCAGAATTCGCGCACGAAGATGTTCCGGTGGTAGCCCAGCACCCAGGGGTGGGTGAGGTCGGTGTTGATGCGGTGGGCGTGGATCTTGTAGGGCATGTAGGCGATCATCAGCTTTTTCGCCTGGTCCATCACCGCCTGGCGCTCCGGGCCGTCAGGCAGAACGCGCTGTTGTTCGTACAGCCGGTTGAAGGCCGGCAGGTCGAAACGCGCGTGGTTGGACTGGCCCTTGTTCGGCCCGTAGCCGAGCGCCAGAAAGGTGTCGCCGTCGGGCTGGGTGGCGCTCCAGCCCACGCCCCACATCATCAGTTTGCCGGCCCGGCTGGCCTTCAGGTTTTCCGGCCACTTGGCGGTCTTGAACTCGATGCGGATGCCGATCGCATTCATGTTCTTCTGCCACAGCTCGCTGAGCTGGCGGCTCTGCTGGTCGGGGCTGGTGGCGTATTCCAGCTTCAGTGGGCCGCCGTCTGGCCGCTCGCGCCAGCCGTCGCCATCCCGGTCCACGTAACCGTGCATGTCGAGCAGCGCCGTCGCGCGGGCGCGGTCGAAGTCGCTCATCTCGCTCTTGAAGGCCGGGTCGTAACCCCAGGACTCGGGGGCGATGGGGCCGTTGGCCGGTATCGCCTGGCTGCGCCGCACGAGGCGGATTTCACGGTCCACATCCACCGCCAGCGAGATGGCGCGGCGCAGCGCCACCTTGTGCGGCTCGTAACCGCCGACCACCGGGTGCTCCATGCCGAAGTACGACAGCGCCACCTCGGAGCGTGCGTAGCGGTGCATGCCGATGCCGCGTTTGGCCAGATGCGGCGCCAGCACATTGTTCGGGAAGGCCAGGCTGGCAAATTCGGCCGGCACCTCGGCGGCCAGGTCCTGCTCTTCATTCAGGAACGACAGCCAGCGCGGCTGCGGTTCTTCGATCACCGAGACCTGCACCCGGTCGGCCAGCGGCAGCCGCCGGCCCTTGAACCTGGCGGCGATGTCCTGCAGCCGGGCATCGTCTGCCGGCGGGTGCTCGTCGTAGCGCACATCGCGGTAGTTCGGGTTCTTCTCGAACAGCATTCTCGAGCTGCGCGTCCACTGCGCCAGCCGGTAGGGCCCGGTGCCCACCGGGTGTTCGCCGATCTTGTCGCCATAGGCCTCCACCACCTCACGGGCGAGCGCGCCGGTCAGCGAACCATCGGTGAAGTAGTAGAGGAACCGCGGGTTGGGCTCGCCCAGCAGGATGCGGAAGGTGTAGCGGTCCAGCGCACGCAGGCCTTCCACTTCGCGGTCGTAGTCGAAGGGTCGCCTGGTCTCGATCAGCCGCGCGCGCAGCTCCGACAGGCCCAGGATCCGGGCGTTTTCAAGGATGTAGAGATTGCCGCTCTTCCAGCGCGGGTCGAAATGGCGCTTGAGGGAATACACATAGTCGGCGGCTGTCAGCTCGCGCTTTTTTCCCTTGAACGCCGGGTCGTCGTCGAAGTAGGTGCCGGGCTGGATGCGGAAGGTGAAACTGCGAAAGTCGTCCGCCACCTCGGGCATGGAAGCAGCGCTGTTCGGCCGCATGCGTGCCGGCCGCGCCATGAACTCGAACTCCAGTGGCGCATCGAAGATGGCGCTCGCCACCGTGCGTGAATACAGGTCGGTGATCTGTGCCGGGTCGAAGCTGGTCTCGGCAACCGGGAAGGTGTAGCGCAGCGTCTTGACGGGCTGCGACCGGGCCGCGCCGCTGCTCAGCAGCAGCGCCGCTGCCAGCAGGCCGGCGGCCAGCCGGAGCAGGCGCGTTTTCATGGCGCGCTGGCCAGCGGTTCGATGTCGGTGTAGCGCCAGTAGTCACGCACGAAAGGGTGCGGGCGAAAGCCCGTCACACGGTTGTGTGTCATCCAGTTTTCGATCGGGTGCGCGGTCGCCTTCAGCGGCATGTAGGCCAGCGACAACCGCAGGGCGTCCTGTATCAGGGCGTCGCGCTCGGGCCCATCCGGCATGGCGCGCTGGCGCTCGTGCAGGGCGTCCAGCGCCGGCAGGCTGAGCCGCGCATGGTTCGACTGGCCCTTGTTGGGACCGTACAGCACGTCGAGAAAATAGCTGCCGTCGGGGATGGCCGCACTCCAGCCGGTGCCCCACATCATCAGTTTGCCGGCGCGGCTGGCCTTGATGTTTTCCTGCCAGGCGCTGATGCGGAAATCGACCCGCACGCCCAGGCTGGTCATGGCTTTTTTCCACAGGTCCTGGGCCTGGCGCGACACCTGGCTGGGCTCGCTGTTGAAAATCAGCCGCAGCGGCTGGCCATCGGGCTGCTCACGCCAGCCGTCGCCGTTCTTGTCGACATAACCGTGCATGTCGAGCAGAGCCTTGGCGCGTGGCAGGTCGTGGTCGCTCATCTCGCTCTTCAGTGCCGGGTTGTAGCCGCTGACACCCGGCGGCAGCACGCTTTGCGGCAACACGGCCTGGCCGCGGCGCACCAGGTCGATCTCACGCTGCGCGTCATAGGCCAGAGCGAGCGCGCGGCGCAGCGCCACACGCTCGGGCGTGTAGCCGCCCAGCACCGGGTCTTCCATGCCGAAGTAGGTGTAGGCCGTGCTGGGCGCCACCGTGCGGTGCAATTGCACGCCCTGGCGCGCCAGATTGGGCGCCAGCTTGCCATTCGGCAGGGCCACGGTCGCAAACTCGGACGGCACCTGCAGCATGTCGAGCTGGCCGTTCAGGAAGGACAACCAGCGCGGCTGGCCTTCTTCGATGATGTTGATCTCGACACGGTCGAGCATGGGCAGCGCCCGTCCGCGTAAACGCTCGGCGATGGCCTGGCCCGCCGGGTCATCGGCATTCGGCTCGGCGTCATAACGGCTGTGGCTGTGCTGCGGGTTGCGCTCCAGCACGATGCGCGAGCCGCGCTTCCATGCTGCCAATTTGAAGGGCCCGGTGCCCACGGGCTGCTCCGACACACGGGCGGGGTCGGACTCGACCACCTCGCGCGCCAGCGCGCCGGTCAACGCCCCGGTCGCGAAGACATACGGCAGCCGCGGTGCCGGCCGCGCCAGCCGCACCTCGAAGCTGTAGCGGTCGAGTGCGCGCAGGCCGGCCACTTCGGTGTCGTAGTCGAAGGGTGTCTTGGTCTCGAGCGCCTTCTTGCGCAGTTCGGACAGGCCCAGCAGGCCGGCCCCTTCGAAGTGGAACAGCGTGGGGCTGCGTGTGGCGGGGTCGTAATACCTCTTGATCGAATAGACGTAGTCGGCGGCGATCAGCTCGCGCGGTTTGCCCTTGAAAGCCGGGTGGTCGCTGAAGAGGATGCCCGGCTTGATGCGGAAGACGAAACGCTTGAAGTCGTCGCTGACCTCGGGCAGGGCCGCCGCGCTGTTGGGCCTGAGCTTGACCGGCCGCGCCAGCACGTCGTAGCCCAGCGGGGCGTCGAACAGGCTGTTGGCCAGCGCGGCCGAGATCACGTCCGACACCTGTGCGGGGTCGAAGCCGTTGTCGCGGTTGCTGAAGGCCACGCGCAGCACATGGGGCGCGGCAGCCGGCGCGGCGTTTTGCGGCACAGCGCAGAGCGGCCAGAAAACCAGCAGAGCGGCACCGCACAGGGGCGCCAGAAACGATGCGCGCAAGTTCATGGATGATTCACGTCCGCGACGTCACAGGCCGGTTTGAAAGTGCAAGTCTAGGGCCGTCCGGGCGCGCCGCTTGCCCGTGTTCACCCCCGCAACTGGAGGGGAAACCACCGGCCAAGGCCATCGGGGGTCGCCCCTACACTCGCTCAACGAAAAATCGCGCGCCCGGCAGGACGCGCATGGAGTCGAAGTTCGATGGCGGCATACCTGATACGGCGCCTTTGGCAGATGATCCCCACCCTGATGGGCGTGGTGCTGCTGGTGTTCGTGCTCTTCAAGTTCTTCGGCGGTGACCCGGCCGAGATCCTCGGCGGCCTGAACGCGTCCAAGGAACAGGTCGACGCCATCCGCCAGCAACTCGGTCTGAACGAACCCTGGTGGGTGCAGCTCTGGATCTTCGTCAAACAGATCGTCACCTTCGACTGGGGCAAGAGCTGGGCGACGAACGAAGCGGTGAGCAACCTCTTCGCCACCCGGCTGCCGGCCACGCTGACGGTGATGGTGCCGATACTGGTGCTGGACGTGATCCTGGCCCTGCCCATCGCGATGTGGGTGGCCTACCGTCGCGGCTCGCTGACCGACCGCAGCATCATGGTGGTCACCACCATCGCGCTGGCCATCAGCTTCCTCGTCTACGTCATCGTCGGCCAGTATGTCTTCGGCTTCCTGCTGGGCTGGTTTCCGGTGCAGGGCTGGAGCGATTCCCTGCTCACCAACCTGACGGTCTACGCGCCGCTGCCGGTGCTGCTGGCGGTGGCCGTGGGCATCGCGCCGCAGACGCGGCTGTACCGCAGCTTCCTGCTCGACGAACTCGGCCAGGACTATGTGCGCACCGCACGCGCGAAAGGTCTCACCGAAGGTGTGGTGCTCTTCAAGCATGTGCTGCGCAACGCGATGATCCCGATCCTGACCAACATCGGGCTGGCGCTGCCGGGCATCTTCGTCGGCTCGTTCCTGATCGAAGTCTTCTTCTCCATCCCGGGCCTGGGCCGCGAGGTGCTGCTGGCGGTGAACCGCAGCGACTACCCGGTGATCCAGGCCGTCACCGTCTACCTGGCGGTGCTGACGATGCTGATCAACCTGGGCACCGACGTGCTCTACAAGATCGCCGACCCGAGAGTGGTTCTGAAATGAGTGACGCCACAGCCGTACTCAACCCGCCCAGCGCGCTGGGCGACACGCGCCAGCGTTCCGAAGGCGTCTGGCACGCCGCCTGGAGGCGCTTCAAGACCGACCGCGTGGGCCTGGTGTCGATGGTCATCGTGATCGGCTTCCTGCTCTTGATCGCGGCGTCCGCGCTGGGCCTGGTGGCGAAGAACTGGCAGCAGGAAGTGGGCGTGCCGAACGCGCCGCCGACCTTCATGGGCCCGGCCGCGCCGCAGAACACCGGTGCCATCGAGACGCCCAAGGGTCCGAACGTCGATTTGTCCGACATCGATCCGCTGGCGCCGCGCTACAAGGAATGGGACGAACGCGCCGCCAAGTTCAAGACGACAGAAACGGTGAAGGCCGAAACCCTGCCCCTGGGCGGCGACCGCCTGGGCCGCGACGTGCTGGCCAAGGCGATCAAGGGCACCGAGGTCTCGGTCTTCGTCGGCGTGCTGGCCGCCGTGGTGGCCACCGGTCTGGGCACCCTGCTCGGCGCTTTCGGCGGCTTCTTCGGCGGCAAGGTGGGCGACTTTCTGGAGTGGCTCTACAACGTCTTCGAGTCGATCCCGGGCATCCTGCTGATCTTCGCCTTTGCGGCGGTGTTCGGCCGCGGCATCGGCACCGTGGTGCTGATCCTCGGGCTGACCGGCTGGACCGGCATGTACCGGCAGGTGCGCGCCGAGTTCATCAAGCACGCCGGCCGCGAGTACGTGCGCTCGGCCGAGGCCATCGGCGCGTCGCGCCTCTCGCGGATGTTCCGCCACATCCTGCCCAACGTCAGCCACGTGGTGCTGGTGCGCATGTCGCTGCTGACGGTGGGCTTCATCAAGGCCGAGGTCATCCTGTCCTACCTGGGTCTGGGCGTGCCGGTCGACCAGGTCAGCTGGGGCACCATGCTGGCCGAGGCGCAGAGCGAGCTGATCCTCGGCCACTGGTGGCAGCTGGCAGCCGCCACGCTGTTCATGGCGGTGTTCGTCACCGCGTTTTCCTTGATGGCCGACGCGCTGCGCGATGCGCTCGACCCCAAGCTGCGAGGCTTGGAGTGACCATGTTGCTGAGCATCCAGGATCTGAAGGTAGCCTTCCGCATGGGCGGCGGCGTGCGTGCGCAGGCCGTCAAGGGTGTCAGCTTCGACATCGCCGAGAACAGCACCGTGGCGCTGGTGGGTGAATCCGGCTCGGGCAAGAGCGTCACGGCGATGTCGGTGCTGAACCTGCTGCCCGACAACGCCGAGCGCAGCGGCCGCATCCTCTGGAACGGGCGTGATCTGTTGCAGGCCAAGTTGCCCGAACTGCAGGCGCTGCGCGGCAGGGAGATCGCGTGTGTCTTCCAGGATCCGATGAGCTCGCTGAACCCCGTGTTCAACGTCGGCCAGCAGCTCTGCGAGCCGCTGGTCAAGCACCTGGGCATGGGCGGCCGGGCCGCCTGGGCACGCGCCGAAGAACTGCTCAATGAAGTCGGCATCCCCGAGCCGAAACGCCGGCTCGAGTCGTACCCGCATGAGATGTCGGGCGGCCAGCAGCAGCGCGTGATGATTGCGATGGCGCTGGCCTGCGAGCCGAAGCTGCTGATCGCCGACGAGCCCACCACCGCGCTTGACGTCACCATCCAGCGACAGATCCTGGAACTGCTGGCGCGGCTGAAGGCGAAGCACCGCATGAGCGTGCTCTTCATCAGCCACGACCTCGGCCTGGTGGGCGAGATCGCCGACCACGTGGTGGTGATGCGCAATGGCATCGTGCGTGAACAGGGCGCCGTGGCCGGCATCTTCGAAGCCCCGCAGGACGCCTACACCCAGGCCTTGCTGGCCTGCCGGCCCAGTCTGGAAGGCAACCCGGCGCGGCTGATGGTGATCGACGACTTCATTGCCGGCCGTGCCGCGCAGCAGACCGCCAAGGCCAAGGACCCGGCCGCGCCGGTGGTGCTGGAAGTGCGCTCGCTGGCGAAGAGCTTCTGGCTGCGTCAGGGTGTGTTCGGCAAGCGCGAATTCAAGGCCGTGCAGGACGTCAACTTCCAGCTTCGGCGCGGCCACACGCTGGGCGTGGTGGGCGAGTCCGGATCGGGCAAGACGACGATGGGGCTGACCTTGCTGCGCCTGCACGAGCCCACGCGTGGCGAGGTCATCTTCGACGGCCGCAACCTGCTGACGCTGAGCGACAAGGAACGCCAGTTGATGCGCAGGCGCATCCAGATCGTTTTCCAGAACCCCTACGCCAGCCTGAACCCGCGCTTCACCATCGGCCAGACGCTGCTGGAGCCGATGGTCATCCACGGCATCGGCGCGAACACGGCCGAGCGCGAAGAGCGCGCCCGCGAACTGCTGGAAAAGGTGGGCCTGGACGGCAGCGCCTTCGGCAAGTACCCGCATGAATTCAGCGGCGGCCAGCGCCAGCGTGTCGCCATCGCCCGCTGCCTGACGCTGAACCCCGAGGTGCTGGTGCTGGACGAAGCGGTGAGCGCGCTCGACGTCAGCGTGCAGGCTCAGGTGCTGAACCTTCTGAAAGACCTGCAGGACGAATTCGGCCTCAGCTACGTCTTCATCAGCCATGACCTCGCCGTGGTGCGTTTCATCAGTGATGAAGTGCTGGTGATGAAGGACGGCGTGGTGGTCGAACGCGCCGACGCCGCCGAGATACTGGCGGCGCCGAAGCAGGAGTACA
>Ga0209181_10005138_pt1 | contig 18982 bp, 12 predicted proteins | sample MAT05_FD_187208 | JGI IMG/M metagenome (GOLD analysis project Ga0209181, IMG submission 187208) | Freshwater microbial communities from Lake Fryxell liftoff mats and glacier meltwater in Antarctica - MAT-05 (SPAdes) (version 2) | ecosystem: Environmental > Aquatic > Freshwater > Ice > Liftoff... | reverse complement strand
TGCCGGGGGTCAGCGCGAGCACAGAACCACAGATCAAAGCTGTTGCCAGTTTCCTATCGATGAACATTTTCTCCGACTCCTTACGGGCGTTCGCGTGGGGCACGAATGGGTTGGTTTCTCTCGTAAGCCCGTGAGGTAGAACTTACACGGAGTTTGGGGTGAGTGCCAGCGAATTGGATGAATTGTGAATAACCCGGCGTCTTTTCGTACGAATGGAACCCGATCAGTGAACGAAAAACGCCGACGGGAGGCCGTCGGCGTTCAGAGTGCTTCGTGGGTACGCGCGAGCGGATTAGGTGCCGTACATGAACTCTTCGCAGATGATCTTGCCGTCGCGAACGGTGTAGACGCCGACTTCGTTCATTTGAATCTCGCGGCCGGTGGCGCGCTCGCGGGCGTGCACGTTGAACTTGACGGCGAAGCCGGTGGCACCCACATAGGGGCCCTCGGCTGTACCGCCGAGGAGTTCGTGCTGCTCGTACCAGCCTTTGTTCTTTTCTTCGGCCGCCTTCTTGCCGTGGAATGCCATACCCATGCCTTCGATGGATACGACTTCGTTGGCCCACCACTTGCGGCAGGGCTCGTCGGCCTTGCCGGCGTTGAAGAGCGCGACAAGGTCGGCGCCGATCTCAGCGGGGCCGGTGGTCACCTGCTCGGGGCCGGTGATGGCTGGCGCAGCGGACCGCTTGGGAGCTTTCTTGGCGGCCTTGGCGGCGGGCTTCTTAGCGGGCTTCTTAGCGGGCTTCTTAGCGGGCTTTTGGGCGGGCGTGGTTCGCTTTGCGGTGGTTGGCTTGGAGTTGCGGGCGGCGGGTTTCTTGCTTGCTTTCTTCTTAGCCATGGGATTTGACTCCACCGTTGCGAATGGACGGATGATGATGGAACGAACGGACGACAGCGGGATTCAGTTGGCCTGAGGTGGCCGGATCAGTTGGCCAGGTTTACGGGCATGACCACATACACAAACTCGCTGCCGGACTTGATGAGGCCGGGCTTGGTCGTGCTCTTGAGTTCGATGATGACCTCGGATTCTTCCATGGTCTTGAGCGCATCGGCGATGAAGTCGGGGTTGAACGAGATTTCGACGTCCTCGCCTTCGTAGCTTGAGAGGTCAACATCAACTTCGCTTTCGCCCATTTCCGGGGCGCGGCTGGTGAGCTTAAGTCGCTTGTTCTTGGCCGAGAAGTTCATCCGCACGCCGCGGGATTCTTCGTTGGTAAGAATCTTGGCTTCGCGGACACCGGCGGCGAGGGCATCGCGGTCGATGGTGCCCTTCTTGTCGTTGTCCTTGGGGATGACATCTTCGTAGGGAGGGAAGGTGCCTTCAACGAGTGCGCTGGTGAGAACGGCGCGGGGCGGGCGGCCGGAGGGCTTCTTCTTGTCCTCGTCGATGACATCCTCGAACGCGAAGAAGATGCGGTTGTCGGTGATGGCGATACGGACGTTTTCTTCGGGGTTGCCCGCGAGCTTGGTGAACAGGTTGAGGCCCTTGGTGGGAATGATGCAGGAGGCGGTGGCGCCGTCCTTGGCATCGACGGCCTTCAGCGTGGAGCGGCAGAGGGCGAGGCGGCGGCCGTCGGTGGCGACCATCTCGACCTTCTTGCCTTCGCGCTTGAGGAGGACGCCGTTGATGGCATAGCGCGAGGTCTCGCGAGCGGTGGCGAAGACGGTCTTGTTGATGAGGGAGAGCATTCCGGCGGCGGAGTGGGTGAAGACGCTCCGCGCGTTGCTGGTGGCCTGCGCCATGTCGGGCACCTGGGGGTACTGGTCGGCCGCGTAGGCGAAGATGCGGAAACGGGCCGCGCTCCCCCGGATGTGGCAGACGTCATCGGCGAGTTCGATGGTGAGGGTCTGCTCGCTCTCAACGGCCTGAACGATCTGGCGAAGTTTTTCGGCCGAAACGACGGCGACGCCGGGCTGGGCAACATCGACCTGAGTAATCGAGATCGAGAGCGAGGTTTCGGCATCGGTGCCGAAGAGCTGGAGCTCGCTCACGCCGGCCGTTTTGGTGGCGACGAGCTTGAGGCACGACAGCGCGGGGCTGGGTGTGCGGGTAGGGACGACGGACGCGACGTTGTTGACGGCGGCAAGGAGGGCCGAACGCTCACAGATGACTTTCATGAGAACTCCGCTTTCGGGACGGTCGGGCCACTTGATGGCTCGAACCGCCCGCGATTGGTCGGGAGTTTAGCCGAAGGGCAACGGCGGTGTGGCGTATGTGAGCGATTCGGGGATGAGTGGGGAGAGAGGTCGGTGTGCGGATGGTGCGGGGAGGACCAACTGCCAAGGGAGAGGGCGCGGGCGGGGGCGGCTCGGGGGGGTGTGCAGAATCAGCATCGATTTTTAGCTGTAAAGTTGTCCCGCGCTAGTGGGGCGAGGATACGCTCTGAGTCCGGGTTTCCCGGCAAGCGGCGTGCCAGTTCCTTGAGGGACTGAGCAGGCGGGTTTGTTTGTGGAATGTTCGGAGTGGTTTGGCAATCCTGCCGAAGCACCGAGTTGCAGTCATCCTCTCAAGGGGTCATCCTTCATGTCATTCGAAGCCGCCGTCCACGCTCAGGCCATTGATCTTGATCGTCTGTCACTTGAGATGTGTGCAAAGGCCGGGAGCGGGCACCCCACAACGGCCATGTCGCTCGGGCATATTGTCACGGTGCTCATGTTCAGCACCATGCGCTGGTCACCGGATTACCCAGACTACCCCACGTCGGACCGGCTTGTGCTCTCGGAAGGGCACGCGGTTCCGGTGGTATACGCCGCGGCGGCTAAGCTGGGCGTGATGATCGGCAAGGACCCGGAGAACCGCCGCAAGATGACGGTGGATGATGCGATGAAGCTCCGCGAGGCCGCCAGCGAGATCGATGGCCATCCGAATCCGATGGAGGGTTTCCCCTTCTTCGACGCTGCGACCGGTTCGCTGGGGCAGGGCCTGAGCGTGGCGGCGGGTTTGGCGAACGCCGCGCGCCTGGATGGGCTTGATCGTCGCATCTACTGCATCATCGGTGACGGTGAAGCCCGCGAGGGTCAGGTCGCTGAGGCTCTCGATTACATCGTTGATCACAAGCTCAACAGCGTGCTGCCGATCTTCAACTGCAATCAATATGGGCAGGCCGATCGTGTGAGCGACCAGCAGGGCGCGCCGCGGCTGAAGGCCAAGCTCGTCGCGGCGGGGTTCCTCGTCAAGGAAATCGACGGTCACGATCCCAAGCAGATCAAGGCAGCGTTCGAAGAGTTCGCAAGTCGCGGCCCGACCGACGCGCCGATGGCGGTTGTCGCCAACACCGTGAAGGGCTGGGGCTGTCCCTCGACCCAAGGCGGCGGCTGGCACGGCAAGCCGCCGACTGGCGATGCGCTCAAGAAGGCGCTCATCGAGCTTGATGAGAAGCGGGTGGAACTGACGAGCGCTCTGGTGAGCAGCGATTCGTTTGAGATTCAGCCCCCGGCCGAGTTCAAGCCCAAGGAGTTTGTCAGCGGCGACATGCCGACGTTCTCCGAGACGGCTCGGAAGCTCGACATGGCGACGGCGATCGCTTCGCGGAAGATGGCGACGCGGCGTGCCTATGGCATGGCGCTGCGTGCCCTCGGCAGCACGGACGAGAAGGTGGTTGTGCTCGATGCGGACGTTTCCAACAGCACGTTTGCGGACATGTTCAAGAAGGATCCGGCGCTGGCGTCGCGGTTCCTTGAGTGCAAGATCGGCGAGCAGAACATGTTCAGCGTGGCGGTGGGTCTGTCGGCGGGCGGCAAGGTGCCGTTCTGCTCGACGTTCGCCAAGTTCGTGACGCGGGCGTATGACCAGATCGAGATGGCGATCAACTCGGGCGCCAATATCAAGATTATCGGCAGCCATGCGGGCATCACGCTGGCGGCGGACGGGCCGAGCCAGATGTCACTCCCCGATGTTGCGTGGTTCCGCTCGTTTGCGCAGACGCGCGATCATCGCGGGAACCCGGCGTGCTACATCCTGCAGCCGTCCGACGCGTACGCGGCGTATGCGCTCACGGCGGCGATGGCGGAGTACGAGGGCGTCTGCTACATGCGGACGCTTCGCCCCGACACCGAGTTCATCTACAGCGAGCAGACGGCGTTCAACCTTGGCGGGTTCGAGGTCCTCAGCGAGGGTCGCGATGTGCTGATCTGTGCCGCGGGGTACATGGTGCACGAGGCCAACAAGGCCCTTGACGCGCTTGACAAGGCGGGCGTGTCGGCGACCCTGGTGGACCTCTACAGCATCCCGTTCGACAACGATGCGCTGCTCGACATCGCGCAGCAGAACGCCGGGTATGTCATCACGGTTGAGGACAACTACGGCGGCGGCATCGGCTCGGCCGTGGCCGATGCGCTCACCAGCTCGGGTGATTCGTTCACGCTCAAGCAGATGTTCGTCAAGCGCATCCCCAAGAGCGCCAAGACGCCCGAAGAGCTCCTGACGATGTGCGGCATTTCGGCCCAGGACATCGTTGCCGAGACCATGAAACTGCTGCAAGTCGCCTGAGGCCATGGGGCCGCGGGTGGGCGTGCAGCGCACTGAAGGATTCGAGTTGCGATGAAGCCCGCGAGCGTCACTCCGCCGCCAGACGGTCTTGGCCTACCGCCGGACGGCATTGTTGCACCGACCGGTATGGCCGCTCCGTTGGTGGTGACCGGTGGCGCTGCGAAGTCACGTCCGGGCTCGGCGTATCCGGAACCGGTTGAACGGCTTATCGGCGAACTCGCGCGGCTGCCGGGCGTGGGCAAAAGATCGGCCGAACGGCTGGCCTTTTTCGTACTGAAGAGTGAGGTGACGGTCGCCGAATCGCTGGCGCGGGCTCTGCTTGATGTGAAGCGCAAGGTGCGGCATTGCCGGGTGTGCTTCTCGCTGTGCGATGGCGATCAATGCGGGATATGCAGCAGTGAGAAGCGCGATCGATCGATCGTGCTGGTGGTTGAGCAGCCCAAGGACCTGCTGGCCTTGGAGCAGACGGGGATGTACCGCGGGGTCTATCACGTGCTTATGGGCCGGCTGAGCCCGCTCGATGGTGTGGGGCCGGGCGATTTGACGGTCAACCACCTGCTGGATCGGGTCGATCATCCAGAGCAGAACTGCGGTGGTGTTCGTGTGGCCGAGGTGGTGATGGGGCTAAACCCGACCCTTGAAGGGGATGGGACGGCGCTGTATCTTGCTGCGGAGCTCAAGGCTCGGGGCGTGCGGACGAGCCGGCTGGCGCGGGGCCTGCCGACGGGCTCACAGATTGAGTATTCAAACCGGGCGGTTCTCGCCGATGCCATCGAGGGCCGCCAGTCGATGGAGTGATGGAAACGTTCGTGTCTTTCCGGGTGCTCTCCACTTATGCGATTCGACCAGTCCCATGCCATGCGGATGAGCCAGCAGATGAAGCTGGCGCCGCACATGATCCAGTCGATGGAGATCCTGCAGATGTCGCAGGCGGAGCTGGAGGAGCGGATTGAGCAGGAGCTTGAGAGCAATCCGACACTGGAGCTGAACGAGGGCGACCCATCACCGGACAATCAGCCGGAGAACCCCGAAACCGGCGAGCGCACCGGCGAGGGGATTGCGGCGGACGTTGATCTTGGCGCGGCCGATCTCTCGGCCCCGCTGAAGGTTGATGAGGGGAGCGGCACCGACGATTTCGAGCGGCTTGAGAGCTACGAAGAGAGCAACCCCGAGGCGGCCGCCAACGAGTTTGATGATGAGCCGGCGCGGGTGAACGAGCGCGAGTACGACGAGACGCGCAATCGGGCCGCCGATAACGGCGAGCCGGATGCGAAGCTCGAGGCGATGGCGAACACCGCGGCCCGGCGCGAGTCGCCGCAGGAACAGCTCGAAGAGCAATGGCGGTTTGCGGAAGTTGAGCCGGTGCTCAAACCTCTGGGGGATGCGATCATCGGGTACCTTGGTGATGACGGGTATCTGCGGACGCCGTTTTCGGAGATCATCGCCAAGCTGCCGCCCGGCGTGACTGGAACAAACGGTGCGCCGGTGAGTGCTGAGCTGATGGAGCGAGCGGTGCGGGCGGTGCAGTTGCTGCTGGAGCCGGCGGGCATTGCGGCGCGGGACCTGCGCGAGTGCCTGCTGCTGCAGATCGATGCGCGCGAGGCTGAAGAGGCCGATGCCGACGATGTGACCGGGTGGGAGCAGGTGCGGACAATCATCGAGCATCATCTAGAGGACCTCGATCAGAACCGCATCCCGCGGATCATGCAGAAGACGGGCTTTACGAAAGAGGTCATCGAGGCGGCGGTCCGCAAGCTGCGGCAGCTCAATCGCGCGCCAGGGCGCGGGCTTATCGAGGAGTCAGAGAGGCCGATCACGCCCGATGCGATTGTGGAGTATGACGCGGAGAACGACCGCTACTTCGCGTACCTCAATGACCGGCGCATGCCCAACTTGCGGGTGATGCGCGAGTACGAACTGCTGGCCAAGGACAAGACGGCCGAGAAGAAGACGCGCGAGTTTGTTAAGACGAACCTGGGCAACGCGAACTTCCTGCTCGAGGCCATTCAGCAGCGGCAGCGGACCATCAAGCGCGTGGTGGATGTGGTGGTGTCCGAGCAGCGTGAGTTCTTTGACTACGGCCCGCAGGCCATCAAGCCGCTGCCGATGACAAAGGTGGCCGAGCGGCTGGGCATTCATGTTGCGACGGTGAGCCGGGCGGTGGCGGAGAAGTATCTTGACACGCCGCGCGGGATTGTGGCGCTGCGGAAGTTTTTCACAGGTGGAACGACCACCGAGAGCGGCGAAGAGGTGAGCTGGGACGCCATCAAGGCCTCAATGCAGGAAGTGATCGACGCCGAGGACAAGGCCAACCCGCTGAGCGATGATCAGATCGCCGAAGAACTCGACAAGAAGGGTTTTAAGCTGGCGCGGCGGACGGTGGCGAAGTATCGCGGCCAGTTGGGGATTCCGACGGGTCGCCTCCGCAAGACGTATTGAGGCCTTGTGCAGTCGCGGACGACGCGGGGGACCGCGGCACCTGCGCGTGATCGGGTCACTGGGTCAGGCGTTTGGCCTGAGCAATGAGTTCGGTCGCATCAACCCCGCACTCGCTGCAGCGCGGCGGTGGGAGCGTCCCAGACCCGATGAATGAGTACCCGCAGGCCGGACAGCGCGAAAAATCGGTCGTGAGGGCGACCCGCTTGTAGTACTTGCGTTTGGCGAAGCGAATCGAGATCCACCAACTGGCCAGAAGCGTCGGAAGCAGGGTGAGCGTCGGCCAGGGCCAGAGTGGGATGGAGGCGGCGGAGGGCGGGAAGGCGGTGGGGAGCCAGGCGAGAATCAGCGCGAGACCGATGACCCAGATGAGCGGGACCAGCCACCAGGGCCGGCGCGGTCCTTCGAGCAGAAAAAGTACGACGCGGTTGAGGATCTTGACCGTGTTCATGGCACGCCTATGACTTGCGGGCCACCACGTACATCATCGAACCCGCAAGGTCGCGCCGCCAGGTGAGCGCGAACCAGGCGCGGGCGATGGCGAGCCGGAGCGGCCAGAAGCGGTATGTTCGGTTCATCTCGCGGGAGAGTTCGGCGCTCAGATCAAAGCAGGCGCGCGGGTCCGGCGTTGATTTCGCCAGAGCCAGCACGCCGCGGAGCCAGTTCTCCCACGCGGTGTAGGAGAGCTGCGATTCGACGCGAAGGCCGGGAACGCTTTCGACGCAGCGGGTGAGGGTGGCGGGGGCGAAGTCGCTCACATGCGAATGGGGGATCCACTTGGCGAAGCGCGGGCCGAGACGTTTGACGGCGGTGCTCTCGAAGTTGTCGGTGTTGAGGATGAGCAACCCGCCGGGCTTGACATAGCGGGCGAGTTCGGCCACGAAGGCGCGCGGGTCCTGCGTGTGTTCGATGACTTCGAATGAAGCGACAGCATCGAACGAGGCCTCGGGCAGGCCGCTCTCGGCGAGGAGGGTGTTGACGATGCGGACGCCGAGGTTAGCGGTGCCCCACCCGGCTTCCTGCACCGAGGGCTCGCTGCCGACGGCGTCGATGCTCATTTGCACTTTGAGGCGGTGGAGCAGGAAGCCGTAGCCGGTGCCGACATCGAGAAACGAGCGGACGCGGTCGAAGCCGGGGATCTTGCGAAGAGCGGCTTCGTTGATGTAGGAGTTGAGCTCTTGCCCTTGTCGGTGCCAGGGGCTGGCGAAGACTTCGCGGTAGTAGCGGCGAGCGCCCCCGGCTGACATGACGACGGTGGGGAAGATAAAGCCGCACTGTTCGCAGCGGTGAACGGGGATATCGGCGAAGGGCACGAGGATTGGGCAGCGGGCGATATCGGCATCGCAGAGCGGGCAGCGGGTGCGGGCCACGAATCCAGTTGGGAGGAGGCCGGTGGGGGTCGCCACGTTGAGGGAAGCCGTCGGGGATGGTGCAGGGGGGCTCATGAGCGAAGATGGTGTATCGGCTCGGCGGGGCCGGGGTGGTGACGTCGGCGGGTCAAAGCGGGGCCGGGCTTGAAAAAAAGCAGGCCGGCGATGGCCGGCCTGCACGGGGAACGATACGAGACTTCGCGTGGTGGCTTAACGACGGGCGAGGAGGTCACGAATCTCAGTCAGAAGCTTCTGCTCGGGGGTGGGGCCGGCGGGCGCAGGCGCGGGGGCCTGGGCTTCGAAACGCTTCTTGGCGGTGTTGAAGGCTTTCACCACGATGAAGATACAGACGGCGAGAATGAGGAAGTTGATGACGATGGTGATGAAGTTGCCGTAGGCAAGCACGGCGCCCGATTTGCGGGCGTCGACGAGAGCCGGCCAGGTGCCGTCGGCCGACTGCGCGATCTTGTCGGAGAGCGGAAAGTACAGATTGCTGAAATCAGCGTTGCCGATGGCCTTGCCAACCACCGGCATGATGATGTCGTTGATTACGGAGGTGACGATGCCGCCGAAGGCAACGCCGATGATGACGCCTACGGCGAGGTCGAGGACGTTGCCCTTGAGGGCAAACTCGCGAAATTCTTTGACGAGACCCATTCAAAAATACTCCTCAAAAATTACTCAGTTGCTGCGAGGTCGGGGGATTCAACGGCGAAAAGGGGCGGGCTGAGCCAAGGGGGCGGAGCATACCCGAAACCGTACCGGATTATTGAACTGGCTTGCCGAGAGTTGTCGTGAGCCCCATGCACGCATGGGAGATATGTCGGGCGGATGGACGGGGTTCAAGTTGACGAAGATTGCGCGGCGGGGTTGGTCGCCGCTTACTTCGCGCCAGCGAGTTTGCGGACGGTCATATCGAACGTTCGGGTCATGCTGGCGTGCATGAGGTAGACCGCCAAGGCGTACAAACCGGCGACGACCAGCGCACCGATCGCCAGCCCGACCCGCGCGCTGGTGAGCCCGCCCGAACTGGGGCTCAGGCCGGCGAGTGCTTCATCGGGAGCGATGACGGAGAACGTCGCGGCGGCGGGGCTGGCGGTCGAGAGTGCGGGGCCGAGGAAGGGAATCTGCTTCGAGACATTCCAGGCGCAGAGCCCGAGGGTGCCCGCGATTATCGCCACAACGGCGATGGTGCCAACCACGCTGCCGATGGTGCCCTTGCTCTTGAGTGACCACTGCATGCCGATGATGACGCACAGGGCCATGAAGGGCGCGGTGGCGAGCAGGCCGATGAGACCGGCTTCGGGAAGCACGACGGGCACGGGCGGAGCGACGACGGCGGCCGTGCCGGAAAAACCGGTTTGGATCAGCGTGGGGCCAGCGACGGTGAGGCCGAAAAGGAGCGAGTAGATACCTGCGAGAAACAACGTTCCGACCGGCACGCAGATGAGCGGCAGCAGGTAGGCCATGATGCCTTTGAGCTTGCCGGCAAGGTATTGGGAGGGGGTGATGGGGGTGGTGAGCAGGAGATCCAGCGTGCCGTCTTCACGCTCGCGCGAGACGGCGGTGGCCGACATATTGACGGCGATGAGTGTGATGACGGCGAGCTCGCCGATGACGGTGTAGAGCAGGATGGCGCGGAAGGTGGCGGCGGCGGGACCGGCGGTGGGCCCATCGGGAAGGATGGTGCCGGCCAGGCGGGTGGGGCCGAACGAGCCGCCGTGATACATGGCGATGACGGCGATGGCGAAGAGCACGCCGATGGCGATGAACGAATAGCGGGCCAGGACGCGTCCGGCGGTGGCGTTGCGTGCCGCGGCCTCGCGCCAGGCGATGGGGTTGTGCCAGACGGTGCGGCCGGTGCGTTCGGCGCTGCCGTCGCTGCTCATGCGGCGGACGCCGAGCATTTTTTGGTACCAGGGCACGGTGGTGCGCGTGCCGGAAACGCCGGTGATGGCGACGAAGCCGCCGAGGCGAACGGTGATCACCGAGGTGATCATGAGTGCGAAGGAGAGCACGCTGGAGAGGAGGCACCAGGTGGCGACGGGGGTCTCAAAGAACCAGGCGCGGAGGCCGGTGAGCGTGCCGGGGGCGACGCTGGGATAGCCGGCGGAATCGAGGAGGGCGTTGAGGGCGAGGAACGGGTTGAGGCCGGTCATCCAGGAGACAGTGGCACCGCCGAAGACGATGCGGTCGATGGCGATGGTGAGGGCGAGATAGGAAACGACGGCGATGTAAAAGGTGAAGACGGCGCGCTTGCCGACCATGCGCGAGACGGAGAGCGCGATGGCCATGGCGGCGACGAGGAGCGCGGCGGTGGTGGCGATGAGGTAGCTGGCGAAGATGGATGTGCCGGGCACGCCGCCGAAGTATTGAGTGACGGCGAAGAGGGGCAGCGACGAGAAGAGCAGGGCAAGAACGAAAAAGAGTCGGCCGAACAGGTTGCCGAGAACGATCTGCGAGGCCGACATGGGCGTGGTGAGCAGAATGTCCCAGGTTTTGGGGTCGGCTTCCTGAGCGATGGCCCCGGCCATGAAGACGGGGGCGAGGATGCAGATGAGGCCGATTTGGAGGTAGGCGACGTACTTGAAGGCCGAGGAACCGGCGAGCGCGAGTTCACGGTATGAGAGCGAGGCACCCTGACCTTGGATGAGGAGGACCCAGAGCAGCACGGCGACGAGCACGCCGAGGTAGGCGAGGCGGATATAAAGATGGCGCGAGCGTCGGCTGGCGTTCTGCACGAGGCGAACGCTGATGGGGTTGGTGATCCAGAGGCGGAGGAACCATCGGAGAATCGCGGGCATGGGTGACTATACGAAGCGGCGCGAGGGACCGGGGCGGGCGCGGGGGCAAAATGGAGATGGGCGCGGCGGCGCTGGTCGGGCGTGCTCGGGTGAGAAACAAACAACCCCGCGAGCGGTTGCTCGCGGGGTTGCCATGGAACGTTCACGTTTCCGTGAGGCGCGGGGTGGGACCCCGCGAGAAAATCAAAGTCGCAGGAAGCGATCAGGCGCGACGGCGGCGAGCGGCCGCGAGGCCGGCGAGACCGAGGAGCGAAGCCGCGCCGGGGGTCGGCACGGTGCGGATGTCGAGGGCGTAGGTGCCCGAGGCCGCGCCGGGGGTGATGGCGTTGATGGTGGCGCCGAAGATGGTGTCGAAACCACCGACGACGATGGTGTAGTTACCAGCGGCGAGGATGGCACCGGCCGAGCCGGGGGCATTATCGCCGAGATTGGGGTCCGAAGCGCCGAAGGAAAGCATGCTGAAGAAGCCAGTGCCCGAAGCGCCGTCGTCATCGGTGGCAACAAGGTTGCCGAGCGAGTCATAGATGGCGATTTCGCTGTCGTAGCCCGTCGAACCGCCGGTCTGGGCGCGGGTCTGGAGGTTGAGATAGTGGCCGGGGCTGAGGACGCCGTCGGTGAGGGCGAGGGTGTAGAAGTCGAGGCCGCCCGAGACGTTGCTGCCGTTGAAGGAGGCAACAGTACCGTCGGACACGGTCGAACCGGCCGAGAAGTTGCCGTTGGTGATGGGGCTGCTGAGGAAGTCGTAGGTGACGGTGTCAAAGCGTGATTCGGGAAGACCGGCGGTGCCGTCCTGGAAGGACTCAAACCACTCAAAGTTCACAGTGCCGCCGTTGTTCAGAGTGAACGGCGTGTTGGCCAAGGTGCGGTCCACGGCGATGGTGCCGGTGTAGCTGCCCGTGGTCGAGCTGGAGCGGTTCAAGCCCGTGAAGGCCTGACCAGCGCCAGCTGAGATGCGAACCTGAGCTTCGCTGGCAAAGGTGCCGGACTGGACGCGGGTGAGCGAACCGGTGATGCGGATCGCATCCACCGTACCGCCAGCGGTGGCGACCCACGTGTCGCGGTCGTTGATGACAGCGCCCTGAGCATCAATCGTGTTCTTGTTGAGGAACGTGACCGAGGCGAGGGTCGTCTGCGCACCAACGGTGCTGGCGTTGGCCGAAGCGGCCAGACCGGCGAGGGCAAGCATTGCAAAAACTGAGTTCTTCATATCTCTCTCTCCTAAAAAAGCGCTTTGGGTTTCCTTTAGCAAGACTGGCCTGCGGCGATTCTCATGGCTGCATCGCACCTGGCCTCATGCATCAAGGCCAACGGTCGCTCAAAACGCTTGAGCGCAATGAAAACCACCACACACCGGCCCAACCTCGGGCAAAGCAACAGGTTCTAAAAATTGACTACTACTCTCCAACTCTCTCAAAGCGAGGGCGACGCGCGGGCTTGTTGCCCCGTGCGAAGCGGATCTCGTGAGGGAATGTACCATCAAAATGCGGTGTGTCAACCCGAGGCGCGCAATACGGCGGTATTTGTGTGAAATGTCGATGTAGGAAGCTGGCGACACGTTAAGGTGGGGAAGCCATGTGGCGTCTGCGTCAATCTGGCGGCGGTTATAGGTCGTGCTGACGAAAAACGTGTGCTGCCAGTCCTGCGGATGCCGCAGTGGTGTGCCGCTGTCGTGCAGAGCGGCATCGCGATCGACGGCCGGAACCGATGCAAAGGCCTGATGCTGGGAGGCCGTCAGGCAAAAGTCGCGATGAGCGACACCCCGCTCGGTCGGTGAATCAGGGCGTTTTGAGCGCTCTGGTTGCTGGGTGCGAGCGGCTCGGGGCAGCGCTGGCGGTTGAGCCAAGCTGGGCACTCGCGGGAGCGACTTTGTTGGCGATTGATGCCAAGGTGGTAAATACCCCAGAAATTGTGGCCGGTTCTCGGTCGGAAATGACCTGATTAGGCTAACGGCCTTGCCAGACCCAAAAAGATGATGTATCTTCACGGTAACGGTGTCGTGCGCTTGGGGCGTTCGGCGGTGACGTGGCCAGTTCGGCCACGAACATTGATCGGTTCCTTCTATTCTTGAAGGAGCCGCACCGATTTGGAAAACGGCTGTGTCTCTTGGGAGGTGTTCAGTGAGGAATCGTTCTTCTTTCCGCACGCTGGCTCTGGCCACGTGTAGCGTCGCAGCGGTATCGCTCTTCGCATCGTCGGGTCTTGCGCAGGCCAGCGACAACTGTGCCGACGCTCCGGTCATCGGCAATGGTTCGTTCCCGTTCGATCTGAACGGCTCGACCAACGACGGGACGGCCACGTGCCAGTTCCCGACCGCCGGTCAGGACGTTTGGTACCGCTTCAATGCCACGGGCAACGGCATCGTCACCGTGAGCACCTGCGGTGGCTCGATGGAAGACACCATGCTGGCGGCGTATGACGGTTGCGGCGGGTTGCAACTTGCGTGTCTCGATGACTTCTGCGGCCTTCAGACCGAGATCTCGTTCCCCGTCTCGACTGGCGTCAGCTACCGGATCCGCATCTCGCAGTTCAACGGCGCAGTTGGCAGCACCGCGACTGGCAACATCACGGTGACGAGCAACCTCGGCTCGGGCCCTATCAATGATATTTGCACGGGCGCAACGGCCATTTCCGGCACCGGCTCTTTCCCGATCGACTCCACGCTGGCCGCTGCGGACGCCGAAGACGGCCCCGCCGCGGCCTGCGGCTTTGCTGGTGATGGTGGCGCTGGCGACGTGTTCTATCGCTACACCGCGACCCAGACGGGTATCGCGACCATCGACACCTGCGATTCAACGTTTGACAGCATCCTGCAGGCCCTGGATGCCTGCGGCGGCGCCGCACTGGCCTGCAACGATGATTCCTGTGGTCTGCAGTCGCGGATCACGTTCGACGTCGTCAACGGCGGCGTGTACACGATCCGCGTTTCGGGTTACCAGGGCGCCCGCGGTACTGGCAACTTGAACGTCTCGGTTTCCGAAGCCACCACCCCGGGTGACTTCTGCTCGACGGCCTTCCCGGCCGTCGGAGCTGGCACCTACGACTTCGACACCACCGGCGCGACGATCGACTCCGGTTCGCAGTGCGCAGGCGACGGCAGCAACTCGCAGTGGTTCCGCTACACTGCGGCGACCACGGCCTTCGCTACGGTTGAGACCTGCGGCGTCGCCGCGTTCGACACGGTGCTGGTGGCGTTTGACGAGTGCGGCGGCACGCAGATCGCCTGCAACGACGACACTTGTGGTTTGCAGTCGCGGATTGGCTTCGCGGCCACCGCTGGCGAGGACTACTTCATCCGCATCAGCGGGTTCGGAGCGGGCACCGGCGCAGGCCAGATCGTGATCACCGAGGCTCAGCCTGCGGGCAACGACCTGTGCGCGAACGCTACAGTCGCGACCGATGGCTCCAACGCCTTCGACAACACGGCGGCGGGCACCGAAGGTGCGGCCGCGTGCGGCTTTGGCGGGCAACCGGGCGTGAACGATGTCTGGTTCAGCTACACGGCGACCGGTGCGGGCAACCTGGTGGTTGACACCTGCGGCACCGGCCTCGATACGCTGGTGTCGATCTACGACACCTGCGGCGGTACCGAAATCGGCTGCAACGACGATGCGGGAGGGTTCTCGGCCTGCAGTGGAACACTTCAGTCCTCGGCGAGCACGCTCGTTACGGCTGGCCAGAACGTGATCATCCGGATCGCCGGTTGGAACGCGGCTGGCGCCGGCACTGGCAACTTCAACATCTCGATCCAAGAGCCGCTCGTCTCGTGCGTTACGCCCCCCCCGGGCGCGACCAGCGAGGGTGAAGAATGCGGTACCGACACCAACGGTGGCTGCAACAACCCCACCCAGTCGTTCTTTGAGCTCTCCCCCGGCGCCGTGACCATTGCCGGCACCGCCTGGGCCAACGGCGGAACCCGCGATACCGACTGGTACCGCATCACGGCCACCTCGACGACGCGCATTGATGCAACGCTGCAGTCGGATATTCCCTCAGTGCTGTTCCTGGTGACAGGTGTTGATACCTGCGCGGGCATCGCTGTGGTGCAGAACTCTCCGGCTCCGAACCGCTGCGTGGATATTGCCTCGTTCTCGACCACGGTCGGGGCGGGCTCCTACGCGGTGTTTGTGGCCAGTTCGTTCTTCGAAGGCTTCCCCTGCGGTGTGGTCAACAACTACGTGCTCACCGTGAACTCGGTGGCCGTGGGTGCTTGCTGCACGGTTGAGGGTTGCACGATCAAGTCTGCGGCTGAGTGCACGCAGATCAGCGGCACCTATCTTGGTGATGGCGCTACCTGCCTCAACGATGTCGGCTACACCGCCGCTACGACGACCACGAACGCCTTCGAAGACGTGACCGCCGTCGGCACGGGCCTTGTGTTGGGTGATGACACCTTCCAGGTGGTTGACATCGGCTTCGACTTTGACTTCTACGGTGCGTCGTTCACGCAGGTGAGCGTTTCGTCCAACGGCTACCTCCAGTTCGGCGGTACATCGTCGATCTTCGTCAACACGGCGATCCCCAGCGCTGGCGAGCCCAACAACTGCGCCTACGGCCTGTGGGATGACCTCTTTCCCCCAGGTGGCGGTTCAGTGACCGTCGCCACGCTCGGTGTTGCGGGCGATCGCCGGTTCGTGGTGCAGTACCAAGACATCCCGCAGTTCGGCGGTGGCGTTGCGGTGACGTTCGAGATCATCCTGTTCGAGAACGGCGACACGATCGAGTATCGCTACGGCAACATCCCCGAGGATCTTGCTGGTGACTTCACCATCGGCGTTGAGAACGCTGATGGCACCGAAGCCAAGATTGTGGACAGCGCCACGCTTGGTACCGGCAACACGGCTCGTCTGTTCACACCGTCTGTTGCGGTGAATAACTGTGACGGCGGCTGCAATCCGGACTTCAACGGTGACGGCACCCTCGACCCGGATGACCTGGCCGACTTCATCAACGCGTTCTTCGCTCAGCCCCCGAATCCGGCTGCCGATTACGATGGCAGCGGCTCGGTCGATCCTGACGACCTCAGCACCTACATCACCGAATTCTTCGCCGGTTGCTGATCGCAGCACATCGGGATTGAACATCGCGTAACCCAAGTGCCCGCCCCGGCCCCAAGCCGGGGCGGGCTTTTTTTTGAGTCGGCCTGTGCGGGGCGCGGGCTGAGGGGAACCCGTGCTCAGGAACATGTGGTTTTCCCTTGCCTTGATCACCGTTTGTGTGGTATGCTTTGACCGGAGGCGAGAGTCCCACGTAATCGGAGGACCTCCCTATGGCGACGGATCTTCCTGCTGCAGCAGTATTCAAAACCGATGTGCCGGCTGAGCTGTCGATCTCGGCGGAGGCGGCTGCGCGATTTGAGGAGATGTATCAGGCCGCGCAGGGCGACCCGGGTCGAGTGCCGTGGGCACGGGCCGGGACTGATCCTTTGCTGCTTCGGTGGCTGAACTCGCAGGCGCGGTCGCTGGTGCGGCCGGGGTGCCGGGCCGTGGTTGTTGGGTGCGGTCTGGGTGACGATGTGGTGGAGCTTGGCGAGCGCGGCTTTGATGTAGTGGGATTTGATATCTCGCCCTGCGCGGTGCACTGGGCGGCGCAGCGGCATCCGCGGCACGCCGAGCGATTTGTGGTGGCGGATTTGCTGGCGCCGCCGACGCGGCTGCTCAAACGATTTGACCTGGTGGTTGAGATCCGCACGATTCAGTCGTTGGCGCCGTGCGCCCGATGCGCGGTGGCGGCGGCGGTGGCTAACTTGCTGTGCCCGCGAGGGGTGCTGCTGGCGATTGCGCGGGGTCGCGACGGGTCGAGACCGCTCGATGAGTTTGTGAGCCAGCCCTGGCCGCTGACGCGGGCCGAGCTGGTGGAGCTGTTTGAGCCGCACGGGCTTGGAACGCTGAACGGGGCTAACGGTATTGAGGAAGTCGTTGAGCCGGGGCGGGACGGCGCGCCGCCGGTGCAGCGGCTTTGCGCCACGTTCGTGCGGGCCGAATAGTTACTTCTTGGGTTCTTCGGCGGGCGGAGCGAAAGGCGTGTCTTTGAAGGCGAAGCGGCCGGTTTCTGCGCTCCAGTCCCAACCCCAGAAGCCCGCCGCAACAAGGCCTTTTTCGCCATCGCTCAGGAAGGTTGAGTCGGCGACGAAGACGTCGGGCGTGCCGGCGCCGGAGACGAAGATGGGCATGCGATCGCAGAGGCGCATGCCGGTGAGGCCGGTGCCGGCGATGATGGCGACGCAGCCGAGGTTTGGGCTCGACCGCGGGCGCGTGATCATGCAGGCGAGGTCATCGCCTTCGAAGGTGCGGCCGGCGATGGTGAGTTTGCCGGGTTCCACTGACACCGCCTCAGGCGAGATGAGCTGGCTCCAGGCTTTGTTCATTTTGGAGTGTCCGTAGAGGATCACGCTCGCACTGTTGCGGAACTCTTCATCTCGGAGATAGGCCTCGTCGGTGACGATTCGTCCGAATCCGTTCCCGCGCACGCGCCAGGTTTCGCTGTCGTATCGAGCCTTGTTGAGTGCCCAGGCGTTTTCCTCGGGCGTGCCGCCGGTGGCGCACACCATGACAAACATGTTGTTGAATGCGCCTTTGAGCGTGCCGTCGGTGTTGATGAACTTGAAACGATCCGCACGTTTTTCGGGCAACACGCGCCAGCCGGCGTCGGTTCGCTCCAAGGCAAAATCATCGGAGCACTGGGCCTCGAAATCTGCACCGTCGAGTTTCACGACGATGGACTTGCGGGATTTGAAGTCGGCGCGATCGAGGCTGAGGATGCGAACGTTTTCTGTTGAACCTGAGAGCACGCCGGTGGCTTTATCGAATGTGACATCAACGGCCGAAAGCTCGAAGGGCTTGATGGCGGCAAATACATGAACCCAACCCTGGCGGCCGTTGTTGGCCGGGTTGAAGGTCTTGAAGGCGATGTGATCTCGAGACTCGGGCGGGGTGCGTTTGGAGTTTTTGAAGAGTTCAAAGATTCCCGGCCATTCGAGGCAGTCTGCGCCCGGGGCGGCATCGCCGTCCCACCAGTGCCCGGCGCCGGGCTGCTCGTGATAAAGTGGCTCAACCCCGATCTTCTGGAGTCGCTCGCGCATGGCGCGAGCCTCGCTGACGGGTACGTTGTCGTCGGCATCACCGTGCAAGATGTACGTGGGCATGCCAACAAGATTGGTGATGAGGGCGGCCGTGTCGCTCTGATTCGCGGCGTCGCGAAGCATGGCACCCGGCGCGGACTTGGGCTCAGGGCGGGGGCCCGCGGCGTAGGTCCAGAACGAGCACCAGCCAGCGCTGGGGGCGATGGCCGCGAAAAGGTCAGGGTGATGGACCGCGAGCTGCCACGTGCCGTGGCCGCCCATGGAGTGGCCGGTGAGGTAGATGCGGTCGGGGTCGGGCTTGAAGGTGTATCGAGCGGCGCTGAGTGCTTCGAGGGCATCAAGGCGGCCCCAATCCTCCCAGTCAAAGCCGAAGGGGCGGCGATTGGTAGGACAGACGATGCTGGTCCAGGTGTGCGAGGAGTACGCCTGAGCCTGTGACTGGCCCTCGACAGATGCACCGTGGAGCGAGAGGATCATGGCCTGCGGATCTTGGCTGGATTCGGACGCGGGGACGAAGCCGTAGTACTGGACGCTGCCGTCAATGGCGCTGATAAACGTGCGTCGCTGCGACTCGGTGGGCTTGCGGCGGCGGAGTTCGAAAGTCATCTTGTCGCGTTCGATCTGAAGGCCCGTAGCGGTTTGCTCCATCAATGCCGCGTCGAACGAGGAGTTGGACGGATCGGTGAGCCAGCCAGACACCGCGTTCGAGCGCGGCTTCAGAGAGGAGTACGGGGCGATCAACCATCGCTTGGCCACTTCCGTGACGTTGCCAAGCCGACTCGTGCGGCTGATAAACTCGCGCCAC
>Ga0209181_10005137_pt1 | contig 18984 bp, 18 predicted proteins | sample MAT05_FD_187208 | JGI IMG/M metagenome (GOLD analysis project Ga0209181, IMG submission 187208) | Freshwater microbial communities from Lake Fryxell liftoff mats and glacier meltwater in Antarctica - MAT-05 (SPAdes) (version 2) | ecosystem: Environmental > Aquatic > Freshwater > Ice > Liftoff... | reverse complement strand
TAGTATTTTAAATGAGTACCTTCCTTTTATCGAAATCAAAGTGTGACCAGCACTCACCCGCGCACCTCCCAACCTTCAATTATAATTACCATAAAGACCGCTGCTAAAATTCCACACAATAAATACGAACTCAAATCGGAAATCGGTCTCCCTCCGGAATCCCAAACACAAATCCAATAAAATATTTTATCACTGTAAGCATACATTAAATATAGAAATCACCCACCTTGAATGCACTTGAATCTTCACAAAGCATCCAACGTAATTTAAGGCACGCCCAACACCAAAAACTCTCGGGTAATTGCCTATTTTGCATAAAATCTACAGATTGTCAAGGATGTAGGAAGACCAAATTAATATCGGATCAACATCGATTTCTATCGACGCCATCATACTCGCCATTCATGCCGCGCGAAATGAAAAAATTAGTAACCTATCAGGACTACTTGAAACCGAGTATGGCATCTTCAAAATTAGTGCTGTCAAAAAAGAATTTGTAAAAAGAGACTTGATAGAACTGCGCAACACCACCCTAGACCTGGTGCACTACGCATCTCTGATTAAGGAACTAAAAGACGCCAACGCCATCACCCCAGATCCACTACACCCGCTATTCCTCAAACAACTTCAACTAGTCTTGAACAAGTATTGCAAGTAGTCCAAAGATACAGCAGATTGAAACTTTTGATCGAATATTTGCTTCACTTCATTAGAAATATTCAACGAAACTGGCTCAGATACCACTTGTTCAGTTTCCGATTTTTATATTTCAGATTTTAAACGTTTATAAACGTAACTAATCGTTTAACATACGGCTCTTCAATGTTCCCTGCCGATAGTTGCAGTATGGAACAACTCGAACTTAAGCCACTCTTTCATAAACGGATTAACAAGAATAATCCAGACATCAACATAAACCTGCTTTCTTATCAATACTTCGAAGGAGTTGATCTGTTCGCCATTGAAGGAGTGAGTCATTCAACCGTGCTGACTCTGATGAGAAGTGGGGCATGGAATCAATAAGTTTGAATCGGCCAAGCAGTTCGCCAGTTGGCTGAGGTTAGCACCCAATAATAAAATCAGTGGAGGAAAGATTTTGAGCAATAGAATACCTAAAGGAAGTAACCGATTGAAGATAGCTCTTAGAAATGCTGCTAATGCTGTAGGTAATTTAAAGGACACAGCGCTTTCAAATTTTTTTAAGCGAATTGCTTTCCGGAAAGGAAGAACATCAGCCATAAACCCGCTACAGATTATGAATTCCTGGACCAGAAAAGAAAGCGCAAGGTGATGGAAATGAAAAAGCTAATTCATAAGTTTGATATAACACCTGACGACCTCGGATTGCAATTGAATATCAACAACTTGTGAAACGTTAGTCAGAATTAAAGGAACTCGTTATGATAGCATGAAATCAATCACAAAATAATAGACGTTTTTTTACTATTTTTGGTCAAAGTAAAAGATGGATTATGATTGTAGAAAGAATAAATAATGACCAAATAACTATTACGGTTTCTTCAGCGGTTGATAGCTTTGGATTGCAACGACTGATCGACTATGTAAAATACCTCGAAGCAACTTCTAAAAGTAAAGCTAAACAATCGGACATCGATAAGCTTGCAGATGATGTGAATGCTTCTTGGTGGAACAAGAATCGTAAACGATTTATTAAGTGAGAGTAATTGTTGACGCAAACATTGTTTTTAGCGCCATTTTAAACTCTAATGGAAAAATTGGAGACTTGTTGATAAATTCTCGAAGACACTTGGACTTTATTGCACCGGACTTTTTAAGAACAGAAATCCGCAAGCACCATTCTAAACTTGTTAAAATATCTAAGATGACTTTAGAACAAGTTCGTGAATCCGAATTTCAAGTTTACAATAACATAACATTCATTTCTGAAGAGTAGATAAAAAAATCTACTTGGTTAACAGCAGAAAATTTAGTCGCTGATATAGACCCGAAAGACACTCACTATATTGCTTATTCGAAACATTTCTGTTGCAAAATTTGGAGTGGTGATAAAGAATTGATCAAAGGACTTCAGAAGAAAGGATTTACAAATTTCATATCCACGGACGAACTTTATAATTGGCGAAAAGATAACTTGAGAAAGTAACGGCAGCCAATCGAGTAGACGGCCTCACCGGGTTTTTCACCGATGAGGTTCGCCTCTCACACCACTGTACATACGGGTCACGTATACAGCGGTTCATTGAATTGTGGAGATACTTTTTCGTAATAAGAGAACATGGATTCGTAACCTCTTTTAATAAGCCTAACAATTGTAATCGTTGTTCCTAAGATAGGACTTTGGGCAACTGCCCAGCCACCCATTCTGGTTCTACTCCAAGCATAGGCCTTACCGTTGTGAATCCCTAAACGAATCAGATTCTTTCTTTTCCGTTCGGGTTTCTTCCAGTCTTCCCAAATGCAATATCTCAACTGGTTACGTAGCTAGCTATCGAGTTCTTTGAGCTTAGATTGCATACTTGCCATACGGAAGTAGTTGATCCATCCTCTATGAATTTCTTTTAGCTTGGCCATGCGTTGGTCAAAAGTACTTGGCGTAGTTTTCTTGGTAATCAGTTTCAATTCTTGTTTTAACGTCTTCCATTTCTTTTCCGAAACCACCACTTGATATTTGCCCTTATCACCTTTCTTGTAAGTGGGCACAAACTTGTGTCCCAGAATTTGGAATTGCACCGGCTTGCATATGCCGCTTTTCTCACGATTAATAGGGAGTTTCAATTTGTTCTTCAAAAACAAAAAGATACTGTTGCCTACTCTGCGTGCTGCCTTGTTACTCTTTGTATAAATACTAAAGTCATCGGCATAGCGAACGTAACGGTGCCCGCGCTTTTCCAATTCTTTATCTAACTCATGTAGCATGATGTTAGACAACAATGGACTGAGTGGACTTCCTTGCGGAACTCCTTTCGTGCGTTTGGTTAGTCTTCCATTTATTTCAATGGGAGCTATTAACCATTTACGAATCAGTCGCAGGGTGAGGGAGCATTTTACCTTGCTGTGCAACAGGTGTAGAAGTATTGCATGGTCAACTTCATCAAAGAAGCTTTTAAGGTCTATGTCTACGATGTAATCATAGCCTTCATGAATGTTCTTCTGTGCCTGCTGTACGGCTTGGTGTGCATTCTTCTGTGGACGGAATCCGTAGCTGTGTTCTTTAAACTCCAGCTCAAACTTTGGACTGATAACCTGATGGACGGCTTGTTGTAATAAACGATCTACAACGGTAGGGATACCTAATAGGCGTTTCTTCCCATTCTCTTTAGGGATTTCAATCCCTAAGATGGGTTGAGCTAGATAGCGTTGGTGAACAATGGCAATAGCTATGTGCTTCCAGTTTGTTTTCAGATGTGTTGATAATATCTCTACAGACATACCATCTACACCTGCCGAACCTCGGTTCGATACAACCTGTTTGCAAGCTTTGCTAATGTTCCTGTTGCTTAAAATCTTCTCAATCATCTTTACGATTTTGTTTTCTCTGTTCCGCTTATCGCAAGGCTAATGTGCAACTCGGCCACTGCCTTTAACATTGCACATTTCCTTACAGCATTTGGAACAATTCAATGTTTGGTCCTTCGTTGATTTGTGAGACCTCCATCTTTATCCTTCCGGTGATGGCTCGTTACTATCAACTACTATGACCTCTGCTGACTTCTCTTATGCCAACACGTGGCACAGAGATCTCCCCAGGTAAGAGCTTATTCCTTCGTCCGATCCCTGCGGCATCTACTCCATGAAGTTTATTGGCCAAGGGCTTTGCAAAGATGTGCTCACTTATCCACTTCAATCAGCCTCTGTATGCCGTTCCTGTTCGTCAGTACCCGACTTTGTAGTCTCGCTTCCCTGCCCGACTTCGTCATTCAGGCGGGCTTCAGTGCTTGCTTCGCAGCAAACCACTCCCGCTGAAAAGCGGGACAGGCATTGCGACTTATCAACGATCCAGCTTTTTAGCGGGACTAATAGGCTTCGCCAACTTACCTGTAAGGGATTTACACCCTCTGGAATAATTCGGTATCTTTCGATGCCTCGCGCTCATGCTGGGCGCACACAAAAAGTTTATGCCAGATGCGGGTTTGGTGTAGTTATAAAGTTTAGTTTTCTTAATTTCGTTCGGCCACGCGGGACAAAGACGCGCTTCGAAAGCCCAAGCCGTCACAAACTCAAACGTTGCCAGCCATAGGGTCGGACAAAATAGTTTACCTAACGTGTGTCTCTACTAACAAGGATTTTCCGCGTGGACAAGTAAATGACTTAGGGACTACTTTGACTTTAAAAAAAGAAAGTAACGCTGGACAAAGTAAAGGCCGACCCTTCGCTTTTTTAAAAAAATTCTCCTCCGAATTGTCCAGCGCTTTTGGCACATGCCATAGCCGCACAAACCCACCGCGACACCTAAGCTATGGCAAGAGCCAAGTCCACACCGCACCAAAGACCGACCAAAACGTTAGAAATAAGCCTAACTTTCTGTATTTTAACCGATTAATTTTTGTACCGAGTCTGTAAATGGCAAATCAGAATCCAGAACAAATCGCAAGAGACAACATCGACAATCTTTTGACGGCTTGCGGCTGGACTATTCAAGGAATCAAACAAGTAAACCTGAATGCCGGACTCGGAATTGCAGTTAAAGAATACATTACCGATGTTGGCCCCGTTGACTACCTCTTATTTGTAGAAGGTAAACCCTGTGGAGTAATTGAAGCCAAGCGGGAGGAAGAAGGACATCGAATCAACGTTCATGAAAATCAGGGAGAAGAATATGCCCACGCTAAACTGAGGCATCTCAAAAACGACCCGTTAACATTCGTTTATATCAGCACCGGAGAAGTAACACGGTTCACCGATTTCACTGACCCCAAACCAAGAGCCAGAGAATTATTCTGCTTTCATAAACCTGAAACATTACGAGACTGGCTAAAGACTGGTAAGTCGTTGCGGACAAGGCTTCATGATTTGCCTCAACTTCAAACGCAAGGTCTGAGGGATTGCCAGATAAGTGCCATCACAAAACTCGACTCGTCCTTTAAAGAAAATAGACCAAGAGCGTTGATTCAAATGGCAACGGGTTCCGGTAAAACATTTACGGCCATCACGTTCATTTATCGCTTGCTCAAATTCGCCAAAGCGAAAAGGGTCTTGTTTTTGGTAGACACAAAGAACCTAGGTGAACAAGCTGAACAGGAATTCATGTCGTTTGTGCCGAACGATGATAACCGGAAATTCACAGAGCTTTACAATGTGCAGCGATTGAAGTCAAGCTACATCGCAACCGACAGTCAGGTTTGCATTAGTACCATTCAGCGACTCTACTCTATATTAAAGGGAACAGACTTAGACGAAAAGGCAGAAGAAGAAAACCCAAACGAAAAGAAATACCAGCCCAAAGAAATTCCGCCCGTTGAGTATGACCCAAAAATGCCCATCGAGTTTTTTGATTTCATTGTGATTGACGAGTGCCACCGCAGCATTTACAATCTGTGGAAAAAAGTGCTGGAATATTACGATGCATTTGAAATTGGATTGACCGCGACACCCGACAAAAGAACCGTTGGTTACTTTGACCAAAATCTGGTGAGTGAATATTCGTACGAGATGGCTGTTGCCGATGGCGTGAATGTAGGATATGATGTATTTATCATCGACACTAAAGTAACGCAACAAGGCGCCACACTTTGGAAAGGCGAATATGTTGAACACCGCGAAAGACTGAGCCGAAGAAAACGTTTGGAGTTGCAAGACGAAGATGAAGCTTACTCCAGGCAGCAATTGGATAAAGATGTGGTTAACCCAAATCAAATACGAACCGTCATTCGCGCCTTTAAAGAACACTTTCCTGAATTATTTCCCGACCGCATTGACAAGAACGGAAACTTTGAGGTTCCAAAAACTTTAATCTTTGCTAAAACCGACAGTCACGCAAATGACATCATTGACATTGTAAGACAAGAGTTTGCGGAAGAAAATAAGTTCTGCAAAAAGATTACATACACTAGTGATGACCCGAAAAGTACGTTGGCGCAATTCCGTAACGACTATCACCCGCGCACAGCCGTAACAGTTGACATGATTGCGACCGGAACAGACGTAAAGCCATTGGAATGTTTGCTCTTTATGCGTGATGTAAAAAGCCGGAACTACTTTGAGCAGATGAAAGGCCGGGGCACGCGCACTATTGGCCTTGATGATTTGAGAAAAGTTACGCCCACTGCCAAAATAACGAAAGACCATTTTGTAATCGTGGATGCTATTAGCGTAACCAAGAGTTTAAAAACTGATAGCCGACCGCTGGAGAAAAAACCCGGTGTTGCGTTGAAAGATTTATTACAGGCCGTTGCTGTGGGCGCGCATGAAGAAGAACTGTTTACCTCACTAGCCAATCGCTTAACGCGATTAGATAAACAGCTAACTGATAAAGAGCGAAAACAGTTTACCGAGAAGGCCAATGGCAAAACCGTTTCACAAGTTGTAAAAGAGTTACTCAATGCATTCAATCCTGATGTTCAGGAAGAAATTGAAGACAAGGTTAAAGCAGAAAATGTAGGCGCTTCGCCAGCAGAAATTGAAACCATTGTAAAGGCGCGAACAGAAAAACTTCAAAACGAAGCAGCTAAAGTTTTTACAGGCGACCTGAATGAATACATAGAAAATGTGCGCAAGGCGCATGAGCAACGCATTGACCTTGCCAATCCCGATGAAGTAATTAAAGTAGGTTGGGCCAAAGACCATACTTCGGCAAGCTTAGCATTAGTAAAAGACTTCACCGAATGGATGGAGCAGAACAAAGATGAATTGCTTGCCTTACAAATCTTCTACAACCTCTCGTACCGAAGACGCGAACTCTCCTACCCGATCATTAAAGATTTGTATGAAAAATTGATGGCCGATAAACCACAGCTACATCCGTTTAAGCTGTGGGATGTCTTTGCTGAAGTAGAAGACAAAGCTGCCGAAGGAAAATTAGTACATCGCATACCCCGCGCCAGCAGCCCGAAGAAAGAATTAATGGCTTTGGTGGCCGTGGTGAGAAAAGCATTGCAGATTGATGAGTATTTAATTGCTTTTGAGACAGTAGTTGACAGAAATTTTCAGGAGTGGGTGTTTAAAAAACAAGCTGGAGCTACTAAGTTTACAGAACAACAAATGCATTGGCTGCGATTAATGAAAGAATACATTACCAATAGCTTTCACATTGAGCGCGAAGATTTTGACTACAACCCTTTTAATGCCTTAGGTGGATTGGGTAAAATGTGGAAGTTGTTTGGCGAGCAAACCGATGAGATAATTAACGAATTAAATGAAGCCTTGGCAGCATAATGAGTGGTAAGGAACTACATAAAACAATTGAGCGACTGCTAAAGCTTCCGAAAGAATGCGAGTGGGCAGAGTTTAAATTAAATCTAAAAACCGAAGATGAAATTGGAAAGTACATTTCTGCATTAAGTAATGGTGCTTGCTTGCAAAATGAAGCCTTTGGTTATTTGGTTTTTGGAATCAATGACAAAACATTGCAAGCGGATGGAACAGTGTTTAGGCCAAAACTTCATAAAGTAGGAAACGAAGAACTTGAACACTGGCTGTTACAACGACTCTCTCCAAGAGTAGAGGTTATCATCTTTGAGACAATTTATCAGGACAAGCTTATTTCGTTGTTTCAAATTCAGGCGGCTCATGCGCAACCTACCTGCTTTGCAGGTCAGGATTTCATACGTGTGGGGAGTATCACAAGACCACTAAAAGATTTCCCTGAAAAGGAAAAGAAAATTTGGACAAAGGCAACTAAGCAGCCCTTCGAAAAAGGGATTGCCCTGAAAGTTCCTGACGCTGCGGATGTAGTACGCTTGCTCGATACACAATCCTATTTTGACTTATTGAAAGTGCCATACCCAACAACACAGGTGGCCGTAATCGAAAAATTTACTTCCGAGAAATTTATTAAAACCATTGCAGAAGGATATGCCATTACCAATTTAGGAGCACTGCTGTTCGCAAAGAATATTCGGGATTTCGATACCGTAAAAAGAAAAGCCGTTCGCGTAATTCAGTACGATGGAAAAAACAAGCTGAAGGCCATTAAAGAATACGAAGGAAAATACGGTTATGCCGTTGGCTTTCAGGGAATGATTAAATACATCAACGACCTGTTGCCCAGCAATGAAGTATTTGGACAGGCGTTACGCGATACTATAAAAATGTATCCTGAGATTGCCGTGCGCGAATTGGTGGCCAACGCCATCATCCATCAGGATTTTGAAATTGCAGGCACAGGCCCATTGATTGAAATTTATAATGACCGAATAGAAATTTCGAATCCCGGTCTCCCCTTGATAACACCCGAACGCTTTATTGACGAACACCAGAGCCGGAATGAAGACCTCGCTTCCATGATGCGCAGATTTGGAATGTGCGAAGAACGAGGCAGCGGTATGGACAAGGTAGTAGCACACATAGAAATATTTCAGTTGCCAGCGTATGATGTGCATATTCATGAAGCCCACACGGGGGTTCTCTTGTTTGCTTATCAGCGTTTTTCCGAAATGGAAAGGAAGGACAGAGTGCGCGCCTGCTATCAACATGCCTGCCTGAAATATGTGATGAATGAAAAAATGACCAACCAAAGTTTGCGGGTAAGGATGGGTATTGATGAAAAAAATTACCCTATGGTTTCGCGCATTTTTAAAGAAACCCTCGATGCCGGTTTGATTAAAGAAAGTAATCCCGATAATACCTCTAAAAAACTCTCAAGCTATATACCGATATGGGCTTAATCTTATGTAACGGCTATGTAACTGAAAGCCCATTTTCGAAACTTAACTCGTTGATAATCAAATCATTTTTATGTAATGGCTATGTAATTGAAAGTTCTAAAATTTTATTTGATGGTTATTTGACTGAACGGGCAAGTTATCCACAGTTACAGGTAAGGCCATATTTGACTAATGCACCATTTAAGCAAGTGAGAAAAGCGTTAACCCTGTGTATATCAGCAGCTTCTTTATTTGATGGTTATTTGACTGTAGCGAAATAATGGGAGCAGAAAATAACATACCCACACATTGGCAATTAAAAAAGTTAGGAGAAGTCTGTGAAAAAGTAGCTTCAGTAAAGCGAAGGGAGAAAGACCCCCAGTCGGAACTAATATATCTCGACATTGGGGGAATCGACAACCAAATAAACAAAATCGTAAGCCATAAGATTTATAAGTGGAGTGAAGCTCCATCAAGAACACAACAAATCGTGTTTGTTGATGATGTTTTGTTTTCTACAGTTAGAACGTATATGAAGAACATTGCAGTTGTAGCCAATGAAAATTACAATGGACAAATTGCTTCATCTGGCTTCTGTGTAATTAGAGGCAACAAGGAATTAGTGTTATCAAAATTCATTTTCTATAACACACTTTCGCATCAATTCCTTCATCCACTCAATGAATTACAAACTGGCAGTTCGTATCCAGCAGTGCGTGACAAAGATGTTTTTAATCAAAACTTTCTACTTCCACCCATTCCCGAACAACTCACTATCGTTTCAAAAATAGAAGAACTCTTTAGCGAGTTAGACAACGGCAAACAACAACTTGAAACCACGCAAAAGCAACTAAAAGTTTACCGCCAAAGTTTGCTCAAAGCAGCGTTTGAGGGAAAGCTAACTCGTCAGGATCACCGATTGGATGGATTACAGGAAGACACAGATTTTAATAACCGCACAGATAAAATCCGTGAAATCACGAAATCCGAAAAAATCCGTGATTCAGACAAAGGTGAGTTGCCGAAGGGATGGAGATTATCATCCATCGGAGAAATTTTTGAAGTATTTATTGGTTCAACGCCCAAAAGAAATATTCCTGAATATTGGGGTGGAAATATAAACTGGCTAAGTAGCGGTGAAATTGCTTTTTGTGATATAACAAGGACAAGAGAAAGAATTACAGAAGAGGGCTTAGAGAATTCTGCGTGTAAAGTTCATTTAAAAGGAACAGTAATAATTGCTATGATTGGAGAAGGTAAAACCCGTGGACAAGCTGCAGTTCTTAAAATATCTTCAGCACATAATCAAAATACAGCTGCAATAAGAGTTGATGAAAAGGTTTATAGCTCAATGTTGCTTTACTATTACTTAGTTCTCAAATATGAGGAGAATAGAAGAGTCGGTTCTGGTAACAATCAAAAAGCATTAAATAAAGAAAGAGTAAAGAATATTCAAATTCCCCTTCCAACAATCCAAGAACAACAACTCATCGTACAAGAACTCGAAAGCAAACTCACCGTCTGTGATAAAATAGAAGAAACCATTACCACGGCTTTGCAGCAAGCAGAAACACTCAGGCAAAGTATTTTAAAAAAAGCGCTTGAAGGGAAGTTGGTAACCGAAAGAAAAGTAAATGCCACGCGTTGAACCTGTCGTAAAAGAAGCCATCAGCCAACTACCCAAAAACGAGTTAGTGAAACTTGTTTTAAAGGCAGCACAAAAAAGCAAGGAGTTTCACGACCTTCTGTTTGCCAACTATACCAATAAAGAATTTGCCGCACAAGAATTGTTTGAATCGGCCAAAGCCGATTTAGATAACTTGTTCAGAAAATCATACCGGGGCATTTCAGAAGAATTGCAGGTCGCTGCTATGTTAAGTGCCTGCCACAAACGTATCAATCAATTTGAAAAGGTTTGCAAAGACAAAGAGCAGGTTTTGCAACTGGTATTGTACGTTCTGGAAATTCCTTTTTCGCTAAGCACCAATATGTTTTGCACCTGTTTTACCGCTTTCAACCATCAGGTGTACAGGTTAGTAAAGAAATCAATCACATTGTTAAATACTATTCATGAGGATTACCGAATAGAGCATGCCGCCAAGATCAACGAATACCTGGTAGTTTTACACAGAACATCAAATCATCTGGATTACGTTTATTCCATGCCCCAAACCATTTAGGAAGTAGAAAGCTATGAGTGAACAATTTATAAAACACGGTTACCACATAACTACCAACCCCTCTTTTCAAAATAAGCAGTATGGCATTCCGCCTGAGTTGGAAAAGCAATTGGAAACATTAGCGGTTAACAGTCAGAAGGGGGCAAGTCGAAAGATGGTTGACCATCTCCATCAACTGATTGAGAAATATCCCACTGTGCCTCAGTTAAAAAATTATTTGTCGGTAGCATTTCACGCACAGGGCAATTATGAAAAAGCGGTTGAAGTAAATAACTGGGCACTGAAAGAGCACCCCGACTACTTGTTTGCGCGCTTAAACAGGGCTCACGCCTACATTGAGAAAGAAGACGTTGAAAAAGTGCCAGCACTGTTAGGTCATGATTTTGAATTGAAAAGTTTATACCCTGATCGGGATTTGTTTCACCTCACTGAAGTTACTGGTTATTTAAAAACAGTAATCCGGTATTTTGCATCGATTGGTAACCTTGAACTGGCAGAGAATCGCTTATCGCTTCTTAAGGAAATAGCACCAGACCATCATGATACAGAACAGGCTGAAGTTTTTTTGTGGCCTGTACGGTTGAAGAATGCAGGAGCACGTTTAGAAGATGAAAATAAAAACAGGATAACACCTGTGGTAAACAAAGTCGTTCCCGGAAACAGCAACCATCCATCACCCCAATTTAACCATCCGCACATACACAACCTGTATCAGCATGACGTGCGCATGCCGCATGAAATGCTCAGGGAAATTATTGCGCTACCCCGCCACAGCCTGATTAAGGATTTAGAAAGCGTTTTACAGGATGCCATTAACCGTTATGGATATTTTAAAACGATTAAGCATACCGATGAAACCCACTCGTTCGCACTGCACGCCTTCTTCCTTCTAAAAGAAATACGGGCGGATGAAAGCCTTAAAAATTTGCTAACATTTTTGGAAGGGGATTCTGATTTTTTACACTATTGGTGTGGCGACCACATTACTGTAACCTTGTGGCAATGCATTTATACGCTAGGGCTTTCAGATACAACGCTTCTTAAACAATTTCTTTTAAAGCCAGGAATAGATACCTATTCAAAGTCGTGTGTATCGACTGCACTTTGCCAAATAACACTTCACCACCCCAAAAAACGAGAGGAAGTGTTAGCTATTTATAAGGAAACATTTCAGCATTTTTCCAATGCCGATGTTGAAGACAATATCATAGACTCTGATTTTCTTGGGTTAACCATTTGTGATGCCTTGGACTGCAAAATGCCTGAGCTACTACCACTAATTGAAAATCTCTTTGTAAAGGGCTTTGTTTCAATTGGTATAAGCGGCAATTATAATGATGTAGTAAAGGCATTTAGTGAAGAGGAAAGGATTGACCACAAAAGAGATATTCAGACTGTTTTCAACTTATACGATGATGTTTTAACAAAATGGGCAGGTTATAAGGAGGACAGCTATGATGAAGATTTTGAGGATGATTTGCATTTTCCCCAACAACCTATTATCTCCGAAAAAATAGGCCGCAATGACCCATGCCCCTGTGGTAGTGGCAAAAAATATAAGAAGTGTTGTTTGGATAAAATAATTAAGGAATGACCACCGCATCCATCGTAAGTAAAGTCTGGAGTTTTTGTAATCCCCTTCGCGATGTTGGTGTTGGTTACGGAGATTACTTGGAACAGCTCACATATTTGTTGTTCCTGAAAATGGCTGATGAATACAGCAAGCCACCACACAATAGAAAATTGCCCGTGCCGAAAGCATACAACTGGGAAAGCTTAACCAACAAGAAAGGTGCAGAACTGGAATTGCATTATTCCATATTGCTTCGCGAGTTAAGCACAGCCAAAGGAATTTTAGGACAGATTTTTACCAAGAGCCAGAATAAAATTCAAGACCCTGCTATGCTGGCGAAAATCATCGACATGATTAACAGCGAAAAATGGCTGGTAATGGGTGCCGATGTGAAAGGAGATATATATAAAAAACTGTTAGAGCAAAATGCACAAGACGTGAAAAGCGGAGCCGGTCAGTACTTTACACCGCGTCCGCTCATTCGCGCTATGGTAGAATGCGTTCAGCCTCAACCCAATAAAACCATTGCCGACCCAAGTTGTGGTACAGACGGTTTCTTTCTGACTGCTTATGATTATCTGGTAGAGAACAACAAACTTGACAAGGCACAGAATAAATTTATAAAGCATTCAACATTTTTCGGAAACGAAATTGTGGCCGGAACAAGAAGGCTGGCGTTGATGAATTTATTCTTGCACAACATCGGAGACATTGAAAGCGATAACTTTATTTCTCCTGCTGATGCATTGATTGCAGCTTCACCCCAAACCTACGATTACGTTTTAGCTAATCCACCGTTTGGCAAAAAGAGTTCGCAAACCTTTACCAATGAAGAAGGAGAACTGGAGAAAGACGATCTTACCTATAACCGTCAGGATTTTTGGGCGACCACCAGTAACAAGCAATTAAACTTTGTTCAGCACATTCGCACCATGCTTAAAACAACGGGAATGGCAGCGGTTGTGGTGCCAGACAATGTGTTGTTTGAAGGCGGAGCTGGTGAAACCGTGCGTAAGAAATTATTAGAGACAACAGACTTACACACCATATTACACTTACCCACCGGAATATTTTATGCTCATGGTGTAAAAGCCAATGTGATTTTTTTTGACAACAAACCCGCCAGCAAAAATCCACGGACGAAAGAGGTTTGGGTGTATGATTATCGAACCAACATTCACCACACGCTGAAGAAAAATCCGCTGAACATTAATGTGCTCAAAGATTTTATCGCGTGTTACAAACCTGAGATCAGGCATAAGCGAAAAGAAATCTATAATTCAGAAACCAATCCGGAAGGGCGTTGGAGAAAATTTACATATCAAGAAATTATAGCCAGAGATAAGACTTCGCTTGACATCACCTGGTTAAAAGATAAATCCCTTGCCGACCTCAATAATCTACCCGACCCGGATGTGATTGCCGAAAACATTATTGAGAACTTGGAAGCAGGGCTGGAAAGCTTTAGAGAAATTATGGTTGCGTTAAACAAACCAACCGAATGAAGTTTTACGAAATCATACGGTCAAACAATTGGTTAACCATAGATCTAACTTTGTTAAAGCTATTTCCTGACCAAAAGGAGAGCATTGAAAATTACAGGTTAGTATTTGAAGCGTTGAAGTTTTTACAACCCGTAGAAAAAGATATTGAAATAGTTCTTTACCCTTACTACGATGATGATGGATTATTATCATTAGTGGATGTCTCAGGAAGAAATCTACGCCCTAGTCCTGAAGATATTACTGATGGCGTTGCCATAGAATTTACTTCTTGGAATAAATGGCTTGGGATGAGCATTGCACCTTTAGCAGTTAGAGAATTTTCAGAACCAGAAATCATTTGTCACTGTTTGAATGAAATGACCTATGCTGGTTTTGAAGAAGAAGAAATTCAGGCGGAGTTTTCCAAACTAAAATCCATTGTGGATGAGTATAAGGCTTTAACTCCAGAAGAAAAAGCAAAGCAAACCATTAGCCTTGACGAACTGAAAAAGAGATTGACTGACAATAAACCGAACAGCGATGAGCAACGTTAAATTATTTGAATCCAAAAAAGTAAGAACCCATTGGGATGAGGAAAAAGAGTTGTGGTTCTTTTCCATTATTGATGTAATTGAGATTCTTACAGACAGTAATAATCCAAGAAGATATTGGAGCGATTTGAAACGCAAATTGGAAGAAGAAGGCTTTGGCCAGTTGTACGATATTATCGTACAACTGAAATTGGAGGCCAGTGACGGCAAAAAATATCTTACCGATTGCACTGATACGCAGGGGCTTTTGAGGATTATTCAATCAATTCCATCGCCTAAAGCAGAACCTTTTAAACAATGGTTAGCCCAAGTAGGCTATGAACGAATAGAAGAAACCGAAGACCCTGAATTGAGTTTCGACCGAGCTATGGAAACCTACTTAGCAAAGGGCTATTCAAAAAGTTGGATTAACCAGAGACTTAAAAGCATTGAAGTTCGAAAAGAACTAACGGATGAATGGGAAAAACAAGGAGTTAAAAGAGGAATGGACTTTGCCATCCTCACGGACATTATTACCAAAGCATGGAGTGGTAAGTCTGTAAAGCAATACAAGAAGCACAAGGACTTAAAGAAAGAAAACCTTCGAGACCACATGACCAACTTAGAATTAGTTTTAAACATGCTGGCAGAGGCAACAACTTCAGAGATTTCAAAGAAGAAAAAACCATCTACATTAGATGAAAGTAAAGTAATTGCCAAGCAAGGTGGAACTGTTGCGGGAAATGCACGAAAAGAAATTGAAGTAAGAACCGGAGACAAGGTGGTGAGTAAGTTGAACGCCAAGAATATTGTGGAAGGAAAACCGAAACGGAAGAAATTGAAATAAACTTTTTAACTTATTATTGCGAGCCATGTTCTAGGGCTTTTTCCTTTTACATCTTTATGGTTCTGAGAAAAACGTGTGACACACGGGTGAAATACCTTGTGATGAAAGGATTGTTGCCCGACTTGTATCGAAAACAAATTCACGAGAGTTTAATCAGCAAATGGAACTGATGATACTCAAAAGGAAAAAATTCAAGAAGCCGAAGAAAGAATCTGGTGACGGACTGAGAACAAACGCACCGGACGAGAAATGGCACGCAGACATTACAGAATTCAAGACCGCAGACGGAAGAACTTCTTACATCTATCTGGTCATGGACAATTTTTCGCGTTACATCACTTCGTGGCGCGTTGCGGACAGGGTACGCGCAAAGGTGAGAATTGAAACATTTGAGGAAACAATCATTAATGCGGGAATAGAACCAAATCAAAAACAAACTGAAAAGACCGAATTGATTGTGGACGGAGGAACAGAAAATAATAATAAAGCAGTAACGACTTTACTTAAAAAGTACCCCGTGGACAAATTGGTAGCCCTGAAAGATATATTGAAATCAAACTCAATGACCGAGTCATTAAACAAAATTATCAAATACGACTATCTCTATCTAAGAAACATTCATGACCAAAGCGAACTTGAGAAAATCCTTAGAAAGATTGTCGTTCCCGACTACAACGACAAAAGACCAAGCGTACAACTATTCGGACTCACACCAGCAGAGGCTTATGGGAGAAAGACTGTGAACTTTAAAAAGATTCGTGAGAAAATGATTGACGCCCATTACAAAAGAATATCGTACAACCAGACCCATGCGTGTTTGGGTTGCCCATTCGGTTGCAAACAAAACTGACAGGGACAAAGACGACCTAAAATCTCAGGGACCATTTTAAAACAAGTGACAAAATACCTATCATTGACTATTGACTTAGAAGTTTCTTATAAGAAACCGAAAGTGTTGTAAGACCTTGTGAAAGGACAGCATGAAATCGCCCACACATTGCCTGGCCGCGCATGCAACCCACATCCAAAGCCAGTCAAAGAGTGTGCTCAATGTAGTGTAAGTGGAGAAAGTTGGTAATGAAAAAAGCCCCACCGCACCTCTACTAAGTAAGATTCGTGTAAATTAACGGGTGAAGGGAATTCAGGCTACGAATGAAGAGAGGAGAATGACCCTACAGTATACTAACCCCCTAAAAGTTGGACAGAATCATTTTTTGAAATGTGTAGTACTTGCCGGTTTTCCTGTTCAACTTCTAAGCAAAAATAGGTGTCTGGATCGGCCGTATCAAGGCTGGTACAAAGCGAATGATTTTTTATTTTATTTTTAGCGGCATCATTCGGCCTTGACACGGCCGATCCAGCCACCTGGTCGCGCTGCTTATCAGTTGAACAGGAAAGACCTGTTGCCCATTTTTGCTGCGGGGTTATCCGTCCCAGGCTGCGGTGTTTTCGCTCAAAGTTATACCACTGCATGTAATTCTCAACATGCTGCTTCGCTTCAAAGAAGCTGCTGAACTCAAACCGCTCAATGAGTTCACGCTGAAGGATGCTGTGAAATGCTTCTATGTATGCATTCTCTTCTGGCGTGGCTATGTGTGTAAATTCCTGCTTGGCTTCAAGTTGGGTAAGGAAACTCCGAACCTGATTGGCCAGGAACTGGGATCCATTGTCATTTCTGATAATTACACCCTTCAGGTCATAGACCGTATGTAGCCAACGAAACATGTTGATGACATCCAATTGACGGACACTCTTTTGAAAAATCCAATGTAGGATCTTGCGACTGAATACATCCATGATGGAGAGCAGGTAATACCATCTGCCCTCCCCATGCACCCAAACATACTTGATATCAAGACAAAGATATTCCATGGGCTCCGTGGCCAGTATTTTTCGATACTGAACCCAAATACGCTTCCCACTGGTGCGGATCACTTTCCCCAAAAGAAGGTTGTAATCATCCATTAACCGATAGGTCTTCTTGTGATTGATCAAATAACCCAACCCACGCAAATCATCATTGATGGACTGGTATCCGTATGCGTTATAAGGCCCACTGATCAATACCTTTATCTTTTCAACAACTTCCCCATTGGTCACCAACGATCCGTTGTAAGGCGTGTGCGTGCTGGGCTTCATGCCACGTTGTCCGGGATGAGGCTTGTAATAAAATGTGCTGCGCGGCAACTGTAGCCAACTCGAAAGTAGCTGCACCGGTACACGATCTGAGAATCGTTTAGTTAGCATCACCTTTTCCTGGGTTGGACAGGAGTTTTTTTTAGCAGCTCACCCTTTACCTCAAGCTCTAGCGCTTGCCGGGCAATTATACGTTTCAACCGCTCGTTCTCCTCTTCAAGGGCACGAACTTCTGGAGCCACACGCTTGTATGCAGGCTTGAGTCCCTCTGCTCCCTTGGCAAGATAGCGCTGTTTCCATTTTGACAGCAAGGCAGGTGACAGGTTGTACTTCCTGCATGTTTCCATGTAACCTTCTCTTTCTGCTTCCTGTAGAAGACTTAATCGCTCTTCTGGCGTGAATGACCTTTTTCCTCTTGACATAGTTTCCCTAATTTAACTGTTATAAATCTGTTTTCAGATTTCTGTCCAGTCTTTTAGGGGGTTAGTACATCCTTTGCCTTCTCTGCTTTGTCGGGGTGAATGATTTTACAATTTTTAAAATCAAAGTTGTCAAGAAAACTTCCAAATCTTTCCTTAAATGTCTCTGAACTTATAAGTCCAACTTCTTCAACTGCTCTAAACAGTTTTTTATACTTTTTTGTCAATAGGAAATAGTCAGCAGGTGGAAAAACATTCGGTATGTGTTCTGTCCAAGTACAAAGTGTAATTATTTGTCCGTCTGCTTTTCTTTTGAAGAGATAAAGCTTTGGAACATAATAATTGCCGCCTAAGTTTTCTTGCAACTTTAATTTATTATGATTGTAGTTGTAAAAATCATTTGATTTCTCTAATGAATAAAATTCAAGTTCATATTCTTTAAAAAAGTTTGCTGCATTTCTTGTATTTGTTTCTGACCAAATTTCATAAAGCTCCATATCCTTTGGCTTTAATGGATTGTCTGGGTCGGTTGTAGATTGAGGATTTAAAACAAATAAGTCAAGGTCTTTGATAAATTTGTCAACAAACTCAAATGCAAACTGTCCGAAAAAGTCAGCTCTTAAAAAGTTTAGATTGAAAGTAAAATGGGTATTGTCAAAGTCATCAAAGCTCTCAAACCATTCAATACTTTCTTCGTCAGTTTCGGGTTCGTTTTGGTCAAATGAAAAATATGTTTCAGTATCTTCATTTTCAAAAAACCACTGTGTATCACTTTCACTTGTCGAAGTTAAATTACTTGTCAAGTATTCAGCAATTTTGCTTTCAGTCAAGTCTGAATTTTTTCTCTTATAAAAGTATAAATCGTAACTCATTGTCTTGTCGTTGATGTCGTTTTACTATTGGTGCTAACGGTTTGTGTTTATTGCGTGCTGGGTTTCGAAGCCGCGTCCTGTCCCACGTGGCGAAACGAAATATAAAAACTAAACTTCAAATTTAGACGTCACCCCAGCATGTAATAAACACGTTGTTGTG
>Ga0209181_10005136_pt1 | contig 18991 bp, 14 predicted proteins | sample MAT05_FD_187208 | JGI IMG/M metagenome (GOLD analysis project Ga0209181, IMG submission 187208) | Freshwater microbial communities from Lake Fryxell liftoff mats and glacier meltwater in Antarctica - MAT-05 (SPAdes) (version 2) | ecosystem: Environmental > Aquatic > Freshwater > Ice > Liftoff... | reverse complement strand
TTACCAAAAATGTTATACTGAAAGGCAACATTGCCTGTATAGATGGAATTGGACGTGATACCGTTGAAATTGGCACCTGCCTGAATGTTATTTCTATAAATATCCAAATAACTTTGCGTACTGCCGGAATTATAAACGGCTATCCCATGATTGCCGCCAAAAAGATTGGGTTCATAGAAGGTTGACACATCAATCAGGTTATTGTAAATGCCCCTGTATATGATGTTTGGATTATCTACTCCACCGCTAAAAGTGCCCGTACGCGCATCCAAATAGATACCTGTCTGCATTTGTAGCATCTCTATTGCGTTAAGGTTCAGGTTGGTACCGTTAAATGCCTGCCCGGACACTTCCGAATGCACATAAATGCCACATGTATTGCGCTCAAAATCAAAACCGGGGGAGACTGCGTTGCCTCGATAAGAGAGCGTATTGCTGCCGCCATCAGGGCTGTCCGTGAAACGCAAACCCGCCGTGCCAAATTCGAGGTAAGCCCCGGCATGAATATCCGAAAAGCGGGGCTGCCCACTGATAAAAGTATTGGTATCATACACATCCAACCCCACCGCCAGATTGGTAAATCTAAACGGCAGGTTTGACAGTATGCCAAAGGTGAAAATGGCATTTTTCCGTACATAAATGCCCGCATAACCCCGTTCATTGTTGTAAGGAACCACGGCTTCATTGTCTGTAAATAAAATTCGGGCGGTAATATCCTGTTTGAGTGGCTCCAATTCACAGATCGGCTTCAGAGGCCCTGCCCCGTCAATGGTACTTTGCCTCAGCGTCCGCGTGTAAGAGAAGGCTTCCTCAGTAGAACGAATGCCAATAAAGTTGCGGGCCAATAAGGAATTGGCAAGTACACTGATAGTACACGCATTGTGTGCTCGAATGGCATACAGCGCATCGAAAATAGAGGAAGCATTGACGGTCAAACTACCCCAGACATAAATGCCCCGCCACAGGCAATCGCAGGTGGAACTCAGATCAGAGGCATTGAGCAGAGAAAAATTTTTTTGTGCCTGCACGTCAAATCCACTTAGTCCGGGGTGAACTTTAATAGTGGTTTGGTTGAAAGTAAAATCTTTGTTCACGGTGATAATTCCGGTTGAATAAACTTTTAAATTGCCGCCATAGGTGTTTCCTGGCAACGCACATTCGTATTCGGTCAATAGTTTGGTGGCGCCAATTTCGCCAATATACACACCCGGTGGAATGGGAATTGTTTTTTCCACTTTTAAAACGGTGCCATCTTTGCAGGTGAAAGTGTATCTCAATACAAGCGAGGGGATGAGATCGGTATTAACATTGGTGATTTGGATGAGCGTATTGGATTGTATATCACCCACTGATTTGATACAGGAGGAAAGAATCTTCCATTTTCCGCCAAGGCAATCAGGGGTAGCAGTCAGCATCAGAGCGCTGCAATTGAGTTCAAAACCTGCATTAAAATCGGCACTGCAACAGGTAGAAGCGCTACATATACCAATACTCAACCTGCGGGAACATGTAAGCCCAAAGGTGGTGCGGGATACAGTGTAATTTCCGGGACTTGTGTAGGTATGGGTGTAAGGAGGCGCAGAAACTGTGACAGGCGCACTGCCATCACCAAAATTATACGTACCCAACTGATACACCGTTAAACTGCAAGACTCTACTCTGTAACGAAAAGAACACTCCGCATTGTTGGTACAGGCTGTTATAATTTGTTTGGTACATTCATAAGTTGTTGTGCCGTTTGCATCTTGAATGACAATCGTATGTTTCACTGTTTTTATCGGATCAATTCCATAAAAAGTGTGCAATGGATTGGCCAAATTGGTGGAAGAATGGGCCACTGTTGGTGCTGGGTTTGACAGGTCATAAAGTTGCCACTCGTGCGAAATAACCGTGCCGGGGCCGCTGTACAGGGCAGTAAAGTTTACTTCGCACCCGTTAACTACATGGGTAAAATCTGCTGACAGGGCACATCCTGTAAATTGACTCCATCCATGCGCTGGCAGCAAAAAACTGCATAAAAATAGGCTAAGGACTACGGCGAAGCGCCGGGATGCCGGGATGCCGGGATGCCGGGATGCCGGGATGCCGGGATGCCGGGATGCCGGGATGCCGGGATGCCGGGATGCACCCGAATCGGTTGTTAGACATAAAAAAAGAAATTGTTTTTGGTTAAATTAATGAGCTACAAAGTTACTGGTATTTTTTGAAAAAAGCAAGCCCCGGGCGCAAAAAAGTGTGTTAACTGTAAAATTTTAACATTTAAAAAGCGAGCAAAAAGGGGTAACCGGAGAAAATTTTGTTTTGGGGGCTTAGTTTCAGGTTTTTGATATATTATTTGGCGGCGTTAATTGCCCGGCGAGTGAATGGCCGGCACGGCGTAGCAGGGTCTGGATGAGCGGCCAGACCGACGTTATGTTTTCTGATTCATGCCTTCCCGTGTCCTCACTTAAACCGATACACCGTCGTCGTCCGCAACGTTTCTCCTGGCTGGAGTACGGTGGAAGGAAACTCCGGGCGGTTGGGTGAATCCGGGAAATGCTCCGTTTCTAAACACAAACCGTTGCGACGTTGATAGGGGGTTGCGCCTTTTCCAATGACCGTGCCATCGAGGAAATTGCCGGAGTAAAACTGTATGGCGGGTTCGGTAGTCAGCACTTCCATCACGCGGCCGCTGGAAGGCTCGCTCAGGGTAGCCGCCAATTTGAGCTCCTTCGATTCAGCAAGTATCCAGCAATGGTCATATCCGCCACCAAATTTGATTTGTTCGTCGCTGTCGCCGATGCGGGTGCCAATTTTGAAAGGTTTAGTGAAATCAAACACGGTACCAGCTACCGGGCGGCGTTCGCCGGTGGGGATGAGTGTACTGTCAACCGGTAGGTAGACCGCAGCATTCAACGTCAATTCATGCCCCAAAATGTCGCCTTTGCCCGCACCCGCAAGGTTGAAGTAAGCATGGTTGGTGAGGGCAATAACCGTTTTTTTATCGGTTGTAGCCGTGTAGTCTATTTTTAATGCGTTGTCTTTTTGGAGGGTATAAACCACTTCCACTTTCAAATTTCCGGGATACCCCTCTTCCCCGTCTTTGCTGAGGTACGTCAATTTTAGGGCGGACTCTTCCCCGGAAATCGGTTCGGCAGCCCATAATACTTTGTCAAAACCTTTGATGCCGCCGTGCAAATGGTTGCCAATATTGTTCACCGCTAACGTATAGGAAGCTCCGTCGAGCGTAAATTTACCTTTGGCAATTCGGTTGCCACAACGACCAATGATGGCCCCAAAATAAGGGGTTCCTTTCAGATAGCCCGCCAAATCGTCGCATCCTAAAGTAATGTCTTCATATTTTCCATTGCGATCGGGGGCTGTCCAGGAGACAATGGCGCCGCCGTAATTGGTGATTTTTACTTCCATTCCCTTTGCATTTCGGAGGGTAAACAAATCTGCGGTGCTGCCGTCGGGCAAGGCACCAAAAACGGTTTTTTCGAGGTCGGCTTTGGGCCTTTCCGGCTTTTTTTCTGCCGTTTGCTGGCAGGCGGGAAAGGATACAATGCTCGTGAGCAGGGTGAAAAAAGCGTAAAAAGTGAAATTTTTCATTAAAAAGTATATTTGAAGAGATTATTAGATTTCAGACACAAGATTTCAGACACAAGATTTCAGACACAAGACTTTAGACACAAGACTTCAGACACAAGACTTCAGACACAAGACTTCAGACACAAGATTTCAGACACGAGATTTCAGACACGAGACTTCAGACACGAGACTTCAGACACAAGATTTCAGACACAAGACTTCAGACACAAGATTTCAGACACAAGACTTCAGACACAAGACTTCAGACACAAGACTTCAGACACGAGACTTCAGACACAAGATTTCAGACACGAGATTTCAGACACAAGATTTCAGACACGAGATTTCAGACACGAGATTTCAGACATGAGACTTCAGACACGAGATTTCAGACACGAGATTTCAGACACAAGATTTTAGACACGAGATTTCAGACACAAGATTTCAGACACAAGACTTCAGACACAAGATTTCAGACACAAGACTTCAGACACAAGACTTCAGACACAAGATTTCAGACACAAGACTTCAGACACAAGATTTCAGACATGAGATTTCAGACACAAGATTTCAGACACGAGATTTCAGACACAAGACAGCAGACACAAGACTTCAGACACAAGATTTCAGACACAAGACTTCAGACACGAGATTTCAGACACGAGATTTCAGACACAAGATTTCAGACACAAGATTTCAGACACGAGATTTCAGACACGAGATTTCAGACACGAGATTTCAGACATGAGATTTCAGACACGAGATTTCAGACACGAGATTTCAGACACGAGATTTCAGACACGAGATTTCAGACACAAGATTTCAGACACGAGATTTCAGACACAAGATTTCAGACACGAGATTTCAGACACAAGATTTCAGACATGAGATTTCAGACACAAGATTTCAGACATGAGATTTCAGACACGAGATTTCAGACACAAGACTTCAGACATAAGACTCCAGACATAAATTTCGTTTTTTCTCAACCGAGCGTTTTAACGCTGTGGGATAACAAAAACGATTAGGGGTTTTAAGCCGGAAGGAGACACCAAAACACCAAAACACTAAATGGCCAGTAAATTTGAATAAAATGCTACAGAAATTAACGAAAGAACTCCATTTTTTCCAGTCTCACCCACTTGGAATGCGTATGTTGTTGCTGACCAACCTCATTTACGGGTTAGTGGGGCCTATTATCGAATTGTTCATCGGCGCGTACATCATGCGCAATTCGTCCGATTTATCATTAGTGGTCATCTTCCAGTTGGCGGTCTATATCGGCATTCCGCTGACCTTCGGTATCAATGGGTGGTTGCTCAACCGGGTACCCATTGCCTGGCTGTATTCCTTTGGGATGTTGCTGAGCGGTGTTTCTATGTTTGCCATGATGACGCTTGATCATTTGGATACGCCCGGCGTGTTTTGGGCAGGGCTGATCATGGGGCTGTCTTATGGTTTTTTCTGGGCTAACCGCGATTTTCTTGCCCTCAACACCACGAATGATGGCAACCGCAACTATTACTACGGGGTCGAGACGTTCTTTTACACCAATATGGGCATTATTGTGCCGCTTTGCGCCGGGGCCTTCATTGCTATGACGGACAAAAATGGTTGGTTTGGGGGCCACGTCAACACGGCGTATTACATTCTGACGGCGGTTGTTTTCGTGTTGTCGCTGTTTGCTTCTGTACTGGTACATCGGGGCAATTTCCAAAACCCCAAACGTGCTCCCTTTGTGTTCTTCAAATTTGACCGCCTTTGGAACAAAATGCTCGGCCTCGCAGCGCTGAAAGGCGTGGCACAGGGGTATATCGTAACGGCACCTACTATGTTAATTCTGAGTCTGGTAGGTAAAGAAGGTTCGCTCGGTCTGATTCAGGGTATTGCGGCGGCAGTGTCAGCGGTATTGCTGTACATTTTGGGACGTACGACAAATCCGGGGCATCGTCTGCGGATTTACCTCATCGCCTGTGCCTTGTTTGTTTTAGGTGCCACTTTCAATGCCGTTTTATACTCGGCAACGGGTGTTATTTTATTTATGGTTTGCCTGCTGTTTGCTCGTCCGTTGTTGGATATTGCTTATTTCCCAACACAACTAAAAGTGATTGACGTAGTAGCAAAAAAAGAAGGCCGCAACGAGTTTGCTTATATTTTCAACCATGAATTTGGGTTATTTTTGGGGCGTTTATTGGGTTGTGGATTGTTTATTTGGCTGGCGCGATATGTGAGTGATTATGTAGCTTTGCGTTTTGCGCTATTGGTCATTGCAGTAGTGCATTTTGGGGGCTTTTTTGCCATGAAAGCTATTGTTCGGAATTTGGATAAACAAAGCGTTTAATGAAAAAACAACCTGTTTCATTTAAGATAGCAACTCGACGGTCATCATGCAAATATTAAACCACACACAAATGCGTATTTTTAACATCGGAATCATTGGCTATGGCGGCTTTGGAAAGTTCCTGCACCACGCTTGGAAAACCCTTGACTATGTACAGATTGTCGCTGTTTCTGACAAAAATGCCGAAATGATGCCTCCCCAAGAAGGGGTAAAAACCTTTACAGATTGGCGCGATTTACTCAAAGAAAAAGACATCAATGTCATTGCAATTGTTACAGAACCTTCCACTCATGAAGCAATCGCCATTGCCTGCATGGAAGCGGGTAAACATGTGCTCATTGAAAAGCCGCTCGCCATCGGTATCTCAGCTGCGGAAAAGATCCGCCAAACCCGTGATCGGACAGGGATGGTAGCCGCCATTGATTTCATCATGCGTTTCAACCCCCTGTTACAGTCGCTTCAAGCACTTTCTCAACAAGGAATATTTGGAAAACTGCGCCGTGTGGCCGTCGAAAACTACGCCCAAGACCAACAACTCCCACCGGAGCATTGGTTTTGGCATCCGGAACGTTCTGGTGGTATCCTGATCGAACACGCCGTGCATTTCATTGACCTGGTCCATTTCTTATCACCGGCCAAACTATTGACTGTTAACGGTTTAAAACACAACCGAAACCCAATTCAAGAAGATCAGGTCATGGCCAATGCGCTGTACGAAGGCGGCCTGATCACAACACAATACCATTCCTTTTCACGTCCCGGTTTTTTTGAGACCACCCGGATCAAACTCGCGTACGATCTCGCTGATATCGAGTTGAAAGGCTGGATACCGCTGGGAGGAACCGTAACAGCGCTCGTCAACCCCAAAACCAAACAGGCTCTCTTCAGCAGCCCGTTTTTCAAAAGCGAGGATACCACCGCCATTGAAAATGCCCCCGATGAATCAAGGCCAAAAGGATGGGGCACTTCCGACCAATCAGACCATGCTAAACGGCAGATTATCCATTCCGGGGGTATTCCATACGAAGTTAATGAAATGGTACACGGCAGTTTCCAACTGCCCTTATCCAAGCAAGAGGTATACGCTGATTGTGTCCGGGCCGCTTTGTTAGATGTATTGAAAAAAATTGAAGTTCCCACCCACCCCCTCGCGGCCTCGCTCGAAACGGGGATTGCCAGTCTCGAAGTTGCCGTTCGCGCTACGGAATCAGCGAGGAATTCGACTTGACAACACAAACGTTTATATTTAATGAGTGCTTGACATATTTAGGGGAAAGCAATATGAAATATAGGGAAACATGGGTGGTTGACAAGTTTTGTGAAACTTTTCCCTTTTAATATATTGTGGTTCCCCAAATGTGTCAAGCACTCAATTTAAAAAATTAAAAAATGACACATTCCATAAAAAAACCGGGGCTTTTTTGGTACCTGACCGAAGGTATTCGCACCACCCTACAACTCATTCGTTGTTTGTTCTTTATGGCTTTTTACGGTTATCCCCGGAAAGGAGACGGACACCCGATCTTGGTCCTTCCCGGTTTTTTGGGCAGTGATGTCTCTACCGCGCTGCTGCGCAGATTCCTCAACCGATTAGGTTATACCGCTTATGGGTGGGAGTTGGGGCGCAACCTCGGCAACCTAAAAGACTTAAAAGGATTATCAGACCGCATTCAACGCGTATATCAGCAAAACGGGCAACTGGTGACCCTCATTGGTTGGAGCCTCGGTGGCATCTATGTGCGCGAATGCGCGAGAGCCAATCCGGCCATCGTCCGGCAAATTATTACCTTAGGCAGCCCGTTTGGCGACCTCAATGCGCCAAATCACGCCCGGTGGATATTTGACCTCATCAGTACGGGCGAACAGGCAGATCAGCATTGGATTGCGAAAGTAGCACAGCCGGTTCCGGTACGCACCGCCTGCCTGTATTCCAAGCAGGACGGGATTGTACCCTGGGAAGCCTGCATGGAAAAAATTACCGACAATCTCCACCAAAATGTAAAAGTAAAGAGCAGCCACTTTGGCTTCGTTGCTAACCCTTTGGTATTCAGGATAATAGTGAAATTGTTGGCGACTGTTTAACGCTGTATTTTTTGAGTAAAAAGGAATCAGATAAGATTGATACTTTATTTTGACACCGTTCCTAAGGGACGATAAAAGAATAACTTATCAAAATTCGTCGGCAAATCATGCCTGATTGTTATAGGTTATTTTTTGGCTATCCCTAAGCAAACTGCCTTCCTATTTTTGGATGCAGCCACAAAAATTGTCAAAGACCCAAAACTACCGCCAAATACCCTTCATTTCCCAAACCTTTCCGCTCGTCAACTGCACTTTTCCTCCCTCCGAAAACAGACTGATTTTCCCAAAATCTTCGGATGGGAAAAAGAGTTCAGTCATCACCGTTGATCCGTCGTCGGCAAAAAGTTCTGCCGATGATTTGTCAAAAAACAAGTGCAACCGAACGGTTTTGTCTTTTGAGAAACGCGGCGCGATGCTCGGTTTCACCGCAAAATCGGTTGAAAAAGCGGCATCGCCCGATTTTGTCCGATCGCTGAAAAATTGATTTTTCGACGCGTCAAAACCGATGCGGTATTTTTCATTTTTTGAATTTGAAAGTTCGATGCCAAACGTCCCGACAGGCTTTTCTGGCAGTTCAAATTCCAATTCCAACGCTGAAAGGGTGGGCGAAAAACCCAATTTTGGGGTCAAATCCATCATCCCGGCAATTTCGGCAGCCGCCAAATCAGCCGTTTTTCCGCGCAAACTTTCCAGTTCGCGCACGGGTTTTGAAACCAACAAGTAGCTGGTCTCCGTTTTTTTCAAAATCAATTCGCGGGGCAGCGTCATCGCGTTTCGCCAAGCCGTGGTCGGCACCTTGTTGGCATATTGCCAATTGCTCATCCAACCGATGATCAGGCGGCGACCGTCCGATTTTGGCACATCTGACCAACTCACGCTGGCATAATTATCTTTTCCAAAATCCATAAAAACACCTTTTTCCTGGCTCACTGACGGCGCAAAAACGGGGTCGAGACGGAAAGTTTTACCATCAAAATCTCCCACAAAATATTGCGTTGCCGAGCCGCCGTTTGGCCCGCCGGGGTTCAGATTAATGAGCAAAACCCATTTATCATTCAATTGAAAAAGGTCGGGGCATTCCCAAACGCCGGCGTGCGTACCTTGTTTTTGACCAAAACCACTCAAAAAAGCCCATTTTTTCAAATCTTTTGAACCCCAAAACTCGGCGTGATGGCCAACAGCCAGCACCACGACCCATTGTTTGGATGCCTCGTGCCACAAAACTTTTGGGTCACGAAAATCGCGGCGGTCTTTTCCGGTTCCGGGATTGGGCAAGACGGGGTTGCCTGCGTATTTTTTCCAAGTTCGCCCCCGGTCGTTGGAATACGCAATGCCTTGACTTTCAACATCCTGCCGTTTGGCTTTTTCCTTCTCCACGTTGTGAATTGTGTACATCGCAACGAGCGGCGGCTTGCCGTTTTCACCAAAACCAGTGGTGTTTTGCTCGTCTACAACCGCCGAACCGGAGAAAATATAACCCAGCGAGTCGGGATAAATCGCAATCGGCAGGTGTTCCCATTTTACCAAATCTTTGCTCACCGCGTGGCCCCAGTGCATCGGACCCCAAACCGACGAATCCGGAAAATGTTGATAAAAAAGATGGTATTCACCATCGAAAAAAACCATGCCGTTCGGGTCGTTGCACCATTTTTGGGCGGGTGAAAAATGGAATTGCGGGCGGTGTTTTTCGGCGTAAAAATCGGCTGGCACGGCTGGCGCGGCGGGCATTTGTGCTTTTTCTCCCGAAGTGGTTTGCCTGCCCCGGCAAGTACAAAAAGTGGCCGCCCCAAAAACTAAAATCAAAAAAGCTGGTAAATTTATCTTCATCATAAAAAGTGTTTTTTTTGAATACAATTTTTCTGAAACAAATAAGTAAGCAGGTAAATAGAAATAATCGTTGTTTTGAATTTCATTAATTACCTTATTATCAAGGGTTTGTGAGACTTTGGACTGTGAACTATTGACTACTTATGATGGTTGATGCGCTCTAAAACACCAAAATATTAGAACAAATGCGACCAAATCCATTGCATTTTTGTCAGGCTCCAACGCCATTCCGGGCCATCCCACGGCTGCCCGATGATGTGGTAGAGGTAAGAAAGTCGGACGCTGTAAAAAATCAGGAAGGCCAGCACCAACAGGATGGCGGATTGTAGCCATTTGTTGCGCAGGGCCAATATTTTGTCAAAAACCCCGGCTAATGGCAATGCTAAAAGCGCGTATAATTCCACGTAAGAGCGATGGCCAAAAGCGCCGCCAAACCACCACGCCCACCAGCTGGCAAATAAATAGGTAGAGCTGGCAAAAATCAGCGCAATGGACAGTGCCTGGTGTTTTTTTTGTCGCCAGCCCATAAAAATACCGGCCACCATCACCAAGGCCATGGGGGAATAAAGGAATAAGCCATTCTGAGAATCGAACAAAACGGCCGCTATTTTGGGTTTGTTCCAGTATTTAAAGGAAAATTCACCACAGGAATAATAGGCCCAATGACCCGTCATTTCGTGCCAGTACATCATTTGTGGTATAAAAAACAAAAACGCGGTGGCGGCGGCAACGGAAAGTTGTTTCCAATGTGACCACAACCATTGAATCCGCGCTTTAAAGGCCGCGATGGTATACACATCGTAGAGCAGGACAAACAAGGCTCCAACGGCATTCGTAGGTCGTACCAACACCATCCATCCCAGCGTCCCGCCGATGAGGGCAGCGTTGCGCCAGGTTGGTTTTTCAAAAAAACGCGGGGTGTGCCATACCAAAAAAGAGAACAAAAAGAAGGAATACACGTGTGACATTCCCAGTTCTTTGGTGCCGTAATGAAACAGGTTGGTGCCGGCATACACAGCGGCTAAGGTACAAAAAACCGTCCATTCGGAATGTTGTCGCAGCAGCGCTTTTCTCAAAAAAAACAACCCCAGAAAGCAAACAATATACCCGGTATAAGCAACCGACCAACAATAGGGTTCCCGAAAATAATCGTCAGCATCCCAAGTGTTGATGGCAGCGTAAGCACGGGCTACGAAAAACAGCGGCGCTTCAAAAATGGCCACGCCGCAGGTGTAGATCAGCACCATTTCGCCTTGGTCATTTTTCATCGGCCACATGCTGCCCGGCTGAATCTTGTGCACATCTTTCAGGATAAAAACCCCTGGCAGGTAAATATAATAGCCTTCACACTCTGACCAGATCAGGCCACGCAAATTGGGTCGTACCCGATCCTGCATTTCCGGCAACAACAGCAAAAAGGCTAAGGGTAAGTAAATGCGCAGGAATATTTTTTGAATGGTTGGCATATCGGAAGAGGGTTTGAAAACAAACTGAAAATCGCCGCAAGTTACAGAATCATAAGATTTCCACAATAAATTTTTCTGTTTTTCTATTTTCAATTAAAAAACCATAGAATTAAGGAACGAATAAATAATAACTTACCCATAAGATGTGACCCTTTTAGTGCCATACTACCCATCTTTTTGCTTAAATAGGGCTACTATTAGCGCAAAAAGATGGTTGTCTGACCCAAAAATGATCTACCTGAAATGACCAACTTATTATTTACTCGTTCCTAATACAAAAATATCCTTACCTTTATTGGTAAATATATGCCTTCAATATGACGCAAACAATTGAGATAAAAAAAGAATTTCATTTCAGCACGGAAGAATTGATCAACGCTGTGTCTTATTTAGATGCGGCGGCATTGAACGCCCTTTTAGAACGTATTCAAAAAATTTTGCATGGATATAACTATTTGCATCCCAACGAGCGAGAAATACAATTGTTGGAAGCCATACAGAGCATAATGCCGCCCGCTGTATTGCGCCGTTTTCGTCAATTGCGACAGAAACAGGAGAACGGTACTTTGCTCAAAAAAGAACAGGAAGAGATACAATTATTGGCCGATATTTTAGAGGAGAAGAGCGCGGAACGTGTTATGCTACTTGGAGAACTTGCCAAGCTCCGAAATATGACCCTTCCTGAATTGCGCAAACAATTTCGTTTACAGGAATTTTATGCGTAGGCGAAAATTTACTATATTAGAGCGACTTATAGTGACCCAACGGGCGCATGGACACTGCGAATTTTGTCGCTCACCATACGATTTTTCATCCGATACTTTTGAAATCGAACATTTTATACCACTTTCTAAAGGCGGAAATAACAATTTGGATAATCTTGCACTTTCCTGTGGCGGATGTAATTCAAGAAAACGAGACTATCTCACAGGATTCGATATACTGACCAGTTCAGTAGTGCTGCTTTTCAATCCCAGAGAAGAGGAATGGAAGGTACGTTTTGGCTGAAATGAAGATTTTTCACTGATAGAAGGCAGAACAGGGATTGGCCGGGCCACGATTGCCACCCTTGAATTGAATAGAAAAGGAGTAGTTAACTTAAGGAAAGCGTTGGTGTTTTTTGGTGTTTTTCCACCGGATTAAGTAATTTTTCGTCCGCCGGGCAAAGATCGGATCAGCAATATTGCTATAAAAGACAAAATGATGGTTAGCGTAAAAATAATCGGGATACACGGGGCAGGGTGGATTTTGCTGTGCCAATACCCTACCTCGCTCCACCAGTCTAATACCATAGCATGGATAAAATAAATCCCGTAACTACATTCCGCAAATAGTTTTTCCACTTCAAATATCGGATTTCGGTTGAACCACAACACCGCCAGCATGAACCACCCCGTGGAGCCAATGGCTACGTTGGGCGTGAGGTAGTCGTAAAAATAATTATGGAAATGCCCGTCTTTGAGCAGCGCAGAGGCCCAATAAGTGCCCGTCATAGTCGCTATAGTCCCCGCCAAAACCAACCCCACGGCCATCAGCATCCATTGTTTTCGGGTGAACTGCCAAGGCTGTATCAATCGGTCGGGCGTAATGGTATTCACCCCATTGAGCGGTATTTTTTGGCCCAAATAATAACCCAAGACGAAATAACCCGCCTCATTGGTAAATAACTCAAAGTAAATGCCCAATTGAATATCAAAAAAAACATCCAATATCTTGTATCCCCACGTGCCAAACAGCCACATACCGATGAAATAATAATAGTCGCTGTCTGTTGCAACGCGTATCCAGGGCCGCAGGATGGGGTAAATCATGTACAACCCGACGATCAGGTAGATAAACCACAAATGATAATGCACCGGGCGCTCTACTATTTTTAGGAGGGCTGCCCCTGCCGTATCGGGGTCGTTGTGCGCCAAATACCCGTACAGCAGGTAAATACCCATCCAAAACAGCGCCGGAACGACTACCCGGGAAAACCTTCGTTTAAAAAAATAACCGAGGGTGTAATCTTTGCCCAACAACAAATACCCGCTGAGCATCACAAACAACGGAACAGAAGGCCGGGTGAAGCTGTCCCAGAAATTGGCGCTCCACCATTCCAAGGTCTCGTGCGGCAGGAATTGCTCGGCTACCGGCCCGGAGGTGTGCAGGGCCACGACCATGACCGTGGCCACATTGCGCAGGCGATCGGCCCAGATTAAGGCAGCCAAGCGGATAAACGGGTAAGCGGGTGAGCGGGTAAGTGCATAAATGTTACATTTTTGCAAAGGTAAGCCTTGTACTCAAAATGCCCTTATTTTGGCTTAAAAAATTTGGTGGTGACGTTTACTAAACTTTTAAAGTTTAGTAAACGTTTGGTGAACTTACCAGTCGTTCTTGCTTTTTCTTTGGGTAGCATTTTCCATTGCTGTGATGACGGAAATCATATCCAGGAAAGAAAAATCCTGCTCCTGAATTTTATATTTTTTCAAGGACGGCTTGAACGTTTCGGGTGATAGCGAAAGGAGAAGGTTATGCTGCCGATCAACTAAATCATTTTTCTCTTCGCTGACGGCTCGCTCTCGGAGTATATTTGTTATATATTCACTGGCACCAACCAATTTACGATAGATATACCCGGATATGCCCGGAGCCCTTTCCAGCATCCCTAATTCCTGTTCCAACTCCGTTTTTTGGTCTTTCAGGACGGAAATATAGTAATTGAACTGTTTATCGGGCAATTGGGCAATATGATCTCCGTGTTTTTGCAGATAGGCGGATTGCAGCGTGAGGAGGCCAAAAAAATCGTTATTTTGCCAGGCTTCATTTACTTTTTTCATGGCTTCTGTTTTTTCTGCTTTGCGGGTTTCATCCTGTTCCAGGTCGGGGTGTAGCAGTTTTACCAACTCATTATAAATGGTTTTGCTGATTTTTCGCACGTTCAGGGACTCTTCCCTGCGAGCCGATTCCTTTTCCATCATCTTTTTATTTTTAGGCGCACGTGCTTTTGACTCCTCTTTTTCGGCGGCTTCCTGTTCAGCACGTGCTGCCGCTGATACGATTTTTTCCTGTATGGCATCCATATCATCATCGGGGTCTATTGCTAAGTCTACCCCCATATCAGCAAATATATCACTGACCGACCTATTGACCTCCCGCCGCTGATCCTCTTGTATTTCTTCCCAGGTTCTTTCACTAAATTCATCAAAAATAGCGCGTATATCAGCATAAGATTCCTTTTCGTCGGTGTCAATAGCCCCCAATATTTCTTCGCAGGATTCCAAAATGATGTGGGCGAGTTTTTTCCGATCTTTTCTAGTGAAGGCTTTGTCGTCATAAAATTTGTACAAATTGCGAATGTAATCCGCTGTTGCGTGCCGTTGTTTTTTGTAAAGCGGGGCCAATTCCGCGTGATAAAACACCATTCCGCTTTGCATTTGTATTTCCAGATTACTGATACTATCTTTTAATTGGTCTATCTTTTGTAAAAGTGCATTGAATCGTTTGCGCCGCTTTGCTGCCGGCGATTGGTCATTTTTATCAACTTGTACTTGTAAGTGCTCCATGAAAAATTAATTGTCTTTGTTTTATAGATATGTACTTGAAACAGTTTATCCCTTATTTATGTTTCATTAGTCAAGCGGCAGGAGTTTACCATCCGCTATCTTGTGGCAAACCGGCGCGGTTGCGTGTAAAGCATGGCTATTGGCTACTTGTTCATAAAGGTTCAGGTAATGCCGGGCCATCACAAGGGAAGAAAACATATCTTTTGCGTATTCCTGGCATTTAAGGCGGTCATATTGATCGGCTTCGCGCAGGGCTTCGGCCAATTCCTGTTTTTTTACAGAAAGAAACCCAAATTCGGAATGTACCGCTTCTACTATGCCCGTACCACTTCGGCCAGCGTGCATCTTAGCACCGAGCAATTCGGGCAAAGCCCCGTAAGGGGTACCAAAAATGGGGCAGCCAAAATACAGGCTTTCCGGTATGGACAATCCGAAAGGTTCATGCCACAAAGTGGGAAAAAGCAGTCCTTTGGAGGATTGAATCAGCGCATTTTTGCCGTAACCGCCCACCATACCGTGAAAACGGGCGTGGGGAGAAAGCATATTCAGCCCCATACGAAAACTCAGGCGACTGCCACCAATGATGTGCAGCCGTTCTTCGGCCAAACCCGCGATCTCAATGGCGCCCCGCACATTTTTTACTCTCCAGGCGGCTTTTCCCAAAAAATGGAAATACATACGGCGATTATCGGTCATAGGCGCTCCGTAGTCTTCGAGGTTAATGCCGTTGTGTACAAAAACGGAACCGCCGTGTCGTTGCGCGTGGTTGCCCGACAGAAATACCGTATTCGGGTGAAAGGTTTGTGCTTCCGCCGCATTAAAGTGACAGGTAATCAGGAGGGGTTTGGTGATATTTTCCGGTTCCTGCGGGGTATAATGGAAATGTACCACATCAATATTTTCCGGGATTTGGGGTGCCAAAGGCTTTTTTTCGTGGAGGGTCAGTACCGTTCCAAAAGGGCATTCGGAGCCTTTCTTGACCAAATAGGTCACCTGATGGCCCAACTGAGCTAATGCTTTGCCAAGCCACCATACCACCCGTTCCTGACCGCCATAAGCGGCTACCGGGATAGCGGTATTGCTGACAATTAATATATTCATGCGTGTAGTGGTGGTGTAAGGTTAGCGTATGTTTTAAATTCCTTTAACGGGTCAGCAAATCTTAAACATCGCGGTTGACAGTGGCAAATATAGGAGGAATTTGGAAATTAGTATTGAAATTTTTTCCAAACTTAATGTGGGAACGACCAATAACAATGGTTCGTTAAGAATTTAGCCTTTTAATTCGGCATTTCTCGGTGTTTTGATATTTATTTCAGCTTTCGGTAGGTTGCCGTAAGTCAAAATAAATAAGAAGCATACTTTAGATGCTCTGTTTCCTTTAAAAACGGTAAGAAATGCCTGAATTTTTTTAACGAACCATTGAATAAGGAACGCGTGAATAATAAGTTGGTCATTTCAGATAGATCATTTTGGGTCAGATAACTATCTTTTCCCCGATTAAACGGGACAAGTAGCGCTATTAATAGCACGCTTTAAGCAAGGGGATAGCAAGGTGCGCCCATTTGATTTGAGGGCTTGACACATTTGGGGAACCACAATGTATTAAAAGGGAAAAGTTTCACAAAACTTGTCAACCACCCATGTTTCCCTATATTTCATATTGCTTTCCCCCAAATATGTCAAGCACTCATATCATTAAAAGCCGCCGCTTCAAGACGCGAGGCCCATATACCAAGGCGGTGTGCCACCGCATGGAACGTGTCGCTTTAACGAGCAGTATCCGGCAGTGCTTCCCCTTGCGCACCGGCCATGCCCGTCCCCTCGTCATTGCACAACGTGACTATCTCATACCCCTCTGCCGCTAAACATTTCCAATGCGCCGACCAACTTTCGCTTTTCCGGTCTTTTGACAATTCGATCTGTAAGATCGCCAAACTGACGGGATCAACCGTTATTAAAATTGTCTGGTTTTTGGCAAAAACCTCATCGCTGCAAATGGCTAAACGCAATACACGCCCTTCAAATACCAAACATTGCCTTGAAGAGTGCATATACACTCCAACTCTTGGCTTATAAAGCCAACGGAACGGTGCGATACATCCATCCATTCAAGCATCGTGCTGATCCCTTCTATCGATCCCTTTGTTTCAAGACGCAACATCAAGATGCGCTCCAAACGCTTCCTTTTAGCGACCGAGGGATCAACCACAACCGCCCCGCCAAACCGTTCTTCCCCAAAATTTTTAAATTTATTGCGCAAATTGTAAATGAATTGGCGGGAAACCTTATATTTGCCCCTAATTTGGTGATATCACCGTGTAAAGAAAACAACAATGCAATACTCGTTATGCGTAGACGGACGATCGTTGTCAAATCTTCTCGCCGGTAAAACTGTGGGGTAATAACTTGTGTGGGGATAAGATGCGTTTTTATTTTTGTTAAAAAACATAATACATCTTTTTGCTCACACTTGTTCATTTGTAAACTGATTTATGAAGGATGCCAAATTTAGAGATGCTATTCCATTCGCACAGCACTACTTCTGCCCCGGCAACGTATCAATGCATCAACGTATCAACAAATCAATAAAGCAATGAAGTCCACCTACTATTTATTAGGTTTTGTAGCATTCGTGCTGGCGGTTGCATTTGCGTGGCACCAATACCGCGCCCCGCGCTATACAGCAGGAGAACCAGCACCTGATTTTAAAGTCACCCTAAAAGATGGCCGCACAGCTCAACTCTCAGATTTGCGGGGCAAATATGTGTTACTCCAGTTTTGGGGCAGTTGGTGTGGTCCATGTCGCGCTGAAAACCCACATTTAGCGCAATTATACCGGCAATACCACGAAAAAGGATTTGAAATATTCAGCATTGGCATAGAAAAAAATCAAAAAGCGTGGGAAAAAGCCATTCAAAATGATGCTATGATCTGGTCCTGGCATACAGCTGATTTTAGCTCCTTCAATGGCGCTATTGCACAGCAGTACCGGGTAAAATCCATTCCGGCCACCTTTCTTATCAACCCGCAAGGCATCATTATGGGCATTAATTTTTCGCCGGAACAAATAGAAAAGATATTGGAACAACTCTGACAATTTGTCAGCGATGCATCAAAGGCACAATAATTGCAAAGATTATCATCCATTGGCAAATTTTAAAAAACTTCATCGTTTATTTATGAAAAAAGAGACTAACGAAGACCTTCAGTCGGAAGAAATCCCGACTGAAATAGCTGAAAATATGGAGCAGCCCGTAGAAATATCTACCGAAACCGCCCTTGAAAAGGAAACTCAAAAAGACCCCCTCATCATTTTGCAGGAGCAACTGAATGAAGCCCGCAATAAATATCTGTATTTATTTGCTGATTTTGAAAACTATAAACGCAATGCCGCACGCGAGCGCATAGAAATGAGGGATACCGCCGGACGCGACATCCTGTCAGCCATGATTCCTGTTCTGGACGATTTTGACAGGGCGGCAAAAAACAATGCACTCGAAGAAGGTACCAAATTGATCTATCATAAATTTGTACAGGTCATGAACAGCCGGGGCTTGCGCTCTTTAGAAATAAAAGCCGGCGATAATTTTAATATTGACCAGCAGGAAGCCATTGTAAAAATCCCCGCGCCTTCTGATGACCTCAAAGGTAAAGTGGTGGATGTCATTGAACAAGGTTATCAATTAGGAGAACGCGTCATTCGCTTTGCAAAAGTGGTTATAGGGGAGTAGAGACAGCAGACACAAGACTTCAGACATAAGACTTCAGACTTCAGACACAAGACAGCAGACACAAGACTTCAGACACAAGACAGCAGACACAAGACAGCAGACACAAGACTTCAGACAGCAGACTTCAGACAGCAGACACAAGACTTCAGACACAAGACAGCAGACACAAGACTTCAGACAGCAGACTTCAGACACAAGACTTCAGACACAAGACTTCAGACACAAGACTTCAGACACAAGACTTCAGACACAAGACTTCAGACGCAAGACTTCAGACACAAGACTTCAGACACAAGACTTCATACACAAGACTTCAGACGCAAGACTTCAGACATAAGACTTCAGACATAAGACAGCAGACACAAGACTTCAGACACAAGACAGCAGACACAAGACTTCAGACACAAGACTTCAGACATAAGACAG
>Ga0209181_10005130_pt1 | contig 19021 bp, 15 predicted proteins | sample MAT05_FD_187208 | JGI IMG/M metagenome (GOLD analysis project Ga0209181, IMG submission 187208) | Freshwater microbial communities from Lake Fryxell liftoff mats and glacier meltwater in Antarctica - MAT-05 (SPAdes) (version 2) | ecosystem: Environmental > Aquatic > Freshwater > Ice > Liftoff... | reverse complement strand
ACGGACATAGGCATTATGCTCCAGCGCTTGGTTCGGCTCCGTTTTCATTTCTTAGAGAAGAGCTTGTAGCCAGCGAATGCTCCAAGTGCGGCGATGACTACTGTGCTACAAGCGACAACAGCGACGCCACCGATAATAGTGCCACCAACGGCTGCCAATCCGGATGTGATACCTGCACCAGAGAGGCCCGCGACGGCACCCGAGGCTGATACTGCGGCGGCAGAGCCCGCGAGACCGACACCGGTTCCGACAGCAGCACCACCGGCTGCTCCAGCGACTTTCTTGTTTTCGTTAGATGACATATAATTTTTGCCGAACAGTGTTATTCGGATCAACTGAGTTGAGCTTTTGCCGGTTGGTGAAAATGGAGTCTTGGGTTATGCAAGTTGTCCACAGTCATGGGAGGATTTTGTTAATTGGAGGTTTTTTCGTTTGATTTTCGGGCCGCTGAAACCTCAACTGCGGTTATAGGTTTAAAGATCGATGAGCGGGCGGCGGTTTCGTTTCCTGATTGGAAAAAAATTCTGGAGAAAACGGAGCTTTCGGCGGAGTTGCAGCGTGCTTGGGCGCAGGAGGTGTTTTCCTTCCTGAGGTTTTGCAAAGAGAAGCGTGCGCCGGCTTCTGTCATGTTACCGAAGTTGTATATTGAGAAGCGCGAGGCGCAAGCCAAGAAGCGTGACGAGGGTTGCAGGTGGCTTTGCGTTGGTTCGTCAAGGCGGGGGAAGATTTGAGATTTCTGATTTGAAATCTAACAAGACGGAGAGGGGAACCACTGATGAACGCGGATTCACGCAGATGAAGGAAATGGAGGGCAGGAGTCGGGATGCGGCGGGCGAGGGACTTGGGATTTCTGATTTGAAATCTAACAAGACGGAGAGGGGAACCGCTGATGAACGCGGATTCGCGCAGATGAAGGGGGCGGAGTCGGGCTTCAGGAGGCGTGTGGAGCCGCCGTTGGCGGCGGGTGATCGGGGGACTGAGTTTTGGGAGGAGCGGTTGATGGCGGAGTTGGCGTATGGCGCTGGGTTGCGGTTGATGGAATTGCTGCGGCTGCGGGTGCATCATGTGGATGCGGAGCGGGGGGCAGTTGCTCGTGCATGGGGGCAAGGGCGACAAGGGTCGGGTGACGGTGCTGCCGGTGGTGTTAATCGAGCCGTTGAAGAAGCATGTGGAGCGGTTGCGGGGGTTGTTTAAGGAAGGATCGGGCGGCAGGGTTGCCGGGGGGGGTGGCTGGCGGAGGGGCTGGCGCGAAAGTATCAAAAATCTGGCAAGGAGTTCGGTTGGCAGTGGGTGTTTCCGTCGCGGGAGGCGAGCGTGGATCCGGCGTCGGGGTTGCGGCGGAGACATCATTTGAGCGACACGCCGTTTCAGGAGGCGATTCGGAGGGCGGCGCGGCGCGCGTATATCGACAAGCGGGTGACGCCGCATGTGCTGCGGCATAGTTTCGCGACGCATTTGCTAGAGGGCGGCGTGGATATACGGACGGTGCAGGAGTTGCTCGGCCATGCGAGCGTGGAGACGACACAGATCTCTACACATGTGATGAAAAAGCCGGGACTGGGGGTGAAAAGTCCGTTGGATACAATGATGGGCGGGGTATTCGGCTGAATCGGCCATCAGGACGGCTTCGCCCCATCACTTCGGGTAGTGATTCAGGGGTAGCAGTGGGGTGTAGTTTTCGGGCGGACTAAGCAGGGCGCGAGAACCCCAGGTCGTGGCTGGGGCAAACACGCGGGGGCCTACGGAGGAGGATCGGGAAGAGAGACAGGAGCGGTTTCCTGTGAGGGAGGCATTCCGCAGGGGCGTCTTTCTTTACGAAGGGGGGCCTTCTCCGCATGACAGAACCAAAACATACCAGTAAACGCCTGGCAATTTTAAAGAGGCCAAAAGACACCAAATCGTCAGCCACGGAGATGGGATGGGAGAGGGCGAGGGAGAGTGCCTCGGAGCGGGAACACAGAGAAGGAAGGAGGTGGCACAGAGGTCACTGAGGTGGGTTGGCCGTCGGACGCGGTTTCTTTTCAACGTTGATGCAGAATTTTGCCACAGATGAACACCGATGGGCACAGATGAAGACTGGTTTGACAAGAAGGAGGGCGGCCGAGAGGAAACCGCTGATGGACGCGGATAAAGGAAGGATCGGAGGCAGGGGGCGTTGAGCTGATTTGAGATTCCTGATTTGAAATTTCAAAGAGCTCGCATGGGGAGCGCGGAAGAGCGCGGTGAATCCTAATAAGTAGATTTTTTAACCGCTCATGGACGCTCATATTAAACGCCCTAAGCCTCTGCATTTTTCACAGAAGCCAGGGAACGAAGAGAACGAAACGATTCGGGTTTTCAGAGCCGTGGCTTCGTTTCCGTCGTTCTCTTCTGTAAGAATCTCGACGGGCTTAGCCTTGAGGTAAAAGCGCCGGGCTTTTGGTGTAATATGCCGCGGACGCGTGGAACCAGAACGGAGATATGAAACCGCTGATGGACGCGGATTAACGCAGAGGGATATAACAGGTAGAAGTTATTAAACCACTCGTGAACGCTAACGAGCACGATGGGGGCGGGTGGCGGGCCGCGGGGGGTGGAAATGTAGCGCCCGGCCTGTGCTAGAAGCACCAGGCCGGGCTGACCACAACACCTGCAAAGAATCGCCAGCATCACTTGGCGATGGAGTTGATATCGGGTGTTCTTGAAAAAACTTTAGGCGGTCTTTTAGCAATTTTGCAGATAATTTCTACCAGGGCGAAATACACAGCGGGAGCGGCGGCGGAAGTGGGAGTAAAACAGTTTAATAAAAAGTGTAGCCGCTTTCTACGGAAGTGTTTTGCGTGAGGAAGGAGCTTGCGCGCGCGTTGCTCGAAGCGCGCCCGCAAGCGGGCGGCCTACACCGGCCACAGTTCGAAGCGCGCCCGCAAGCGGGCGGCCTACACCGGTCACAGTTCGAAGCGCGCCCGCGAGCGGGCGGCCTACACAATCACCCTCCCGCCCGCTATCATGAGCACGGGGAGTGAAGGTGAGATATCGGGCCGTCCGTAATAAATTGGGTGGGGGCGGCAGTTCGGGTTAGCTGTCCGAACGACCGCCCCCGATCGCATTGCTCCTCTTAGCTCATCGCTTCAAAAGCTCAGCGAGCCGTGCGAAAGTTTTTCCTGCAGGAGTTTGCCAGCGCGGTCGATGACTTCGGGGATCGCAGCTTCAAGGACGGTGGGCGAGAAGCCCCACTCCATGAGCAGCGAGGAATTGAGTTCGTAGAGGAAGCCGTCTTCGGCCACGCCGACGCCGATGGTAACGGCGATGTATTTGGCGGCGTGGATGTGTACGAGAAGGGGCAGGACGTCGGCCGGGGCGCTCGCGGTGGGCGGATTAAAGGTGCCGAGGGCGACGAAGGAGGGAGGGAATTTCCAGCGGTTGAGGAGTTCGGCTCCGATTTCGGAATTGTTGTAGCCGAGGATTTGTTTCTCGGCGTTGAGCCAGGTGCAGCTGGTGTTGGACTGAAGGGAGCGGATGGCGGGAAAATATTCGCCGCAGGAATAGGCGACGGCGAGTTTGCCGACTTCGTGCACGAGGCCGGCGGTGTAGGCGGTCTTGGGATCGACGCGGCCGGTCTGTTCGGCGAGGTATTCGGCCGCGACGGCGACCATGAGGGCGAGGCGGCAGAAGTCACCAGCTTCCCAGCGGTAGCCGTCGATTTTCTGGCTCATCCAGCGGCTGGCGAGCGAGAGGGCGGCGAGGCGATAGACTTCGACTTGGCCAAGGCGCATGATGGCTTCGCTGAGGTTTTCGACTTTGCTGCTGCCAGCAGCGAAGTAGGCGGAGTTAGCGAGGCGGAGGGTGGCGCTGGCGAGGACGGTGTCGATGCGGATGACACTTTCGAGTTCGTCGATGGAGGAGTCTTCTTTCTCCAGCACGGTGATGAGGCGCGGGAGGAGGGTCGGCGAACAGGGAAGCCGGGTGGCTTTCTCACAGACCTCGTTAAAGGTGGGGGCGGTGGTCATGGTCGGTGCGGGTTGGTTATGCGACGAGGAACAGCGAGCCAGGGTCAAGGATGAGGGCGATGTTGCCGTCGCCAAGAATGGCGCCGCCGGAGATGCCGGCGAGATTTTGGAGGAAGCCGCCGAGGGGTTTGATGACGACTTCCTGTTTGCTGACCATGTCATCGACGAGGAGGGCGTTGGCGCGGCCGTTGCTTTCGACAATGACGATGATGGCTTCCCAGGGATTTTCGATGGCGCCGGAGATGCCGAAGCGCCGGTGGAGGCGGTGAACGGGAAGGATTTTGCCGCGGTGATCGAGAACTTCGCCTCGGCCTTGGACGGTGAAGAGGGCTTCCTTGGGTGGACGCAGGGCCATCTGCACGGAGGTGCTGGGGAGGATGAAGCGGTCTTCGCCGACGCGGACGACGAGACCGTCGATGATGGCCATCGTCAGGGGAAGGCGGATACGGAAGGTGGAGCCGTGACCGACTTCGGAGATGATCTCGATTTTGCCGCGGAGTTTTTCGATGTTGCGGCGCACGACGTCCATGCCGACGCCACGGCCGGAGACGGCGGTGACTTTTTCGGCGGTGGAGAAGCCGGGGAGGAAAATGAGATTAAAAATTTCCTCGCGCGACGGAACGCTATTGGGCGGGACGAGGCCCTGCTTGCGGGCCTTGGCGAGGATTTTGTCGGGGTTGATACCGCGGCCGTCGTCGGAGAGTTCGATGACGATGTTGCCGCCTTCGTGATAGGCTTTGAGGCTGACGCTGCCGTGTTCTGGTTTGCCGGTTGCGGCACGTTCGGCCTTGGTTTCGAGACCGTGGTCGAGGGAGTTGCGCACCATGTGGACGAGGGGGTCGCCGATGTCCTCGACGACGGTGCGGTCGAGTTCGGTGTCTTCGCCGCTGACGCTGAAATTCACTTTTTTGCCGAAGTCGCGCGAGAGATCGCGGGCGAGGCGTTCCATTTTCTGGAAGGTGGGCTTGATGGGGATCATGCGCAGCGACATGGCGGTGTGCTGCATTTCCTTCGAGAGGCGGCCGAACTGGGCGATGTTACGCTGGAGGGGGGAGTTCTCTATGCCAAGGACGCGGGCGGATTCACTGAGCTGGCTTTGCACGATCACGAGTTCGCCGACGACGTCCATAAGGGAGTCGAGTTTGTCGGTGTTGACGCGTACGGTGCTGGAGCTGCCGGCCTTGCCTTGGGAGGCGGCGCCGGGGAGCTTGACCTCGCCGGGTTTTGTAGTGATTTCGCCTGGTTCGGGTTCGTATTGGGCGGGCGGCGCGGCGGCGGGTTCTTCAAAATGGAGGATGGGAGCGAGCAGCGTGGTTGGTGACTCGTCGTGGTGCTCGTCGGTGTCGGATGCGTCGTTGTTCCCGGAGTCGGGCACGGCGAGGCGTTTGACCGCGCGCATGAGATGACTCACCGGAATAATTTCGGCGGGGAGCGTGCCGTTTTCAAGCGCGGCGGTGATCTGGTGGACCATCGCCGCGACGGCATCGCGGCTATTCAACACCTCGGTGATAATGGTGGAGTTGAGGCGGAGCTTGCGGTTGCGCGCGAGGTCTAGGAGCGACTCGACCTCATGCGTGAGCGTGTGCATGGGCGTGAGGTGAAGGAAGCCGGACACGCCTTTGATCGTATGAAAGGAGCGAAAAATGGAGTTGAGCGCCTCGGGATCGCCGGGCTGTTCATCGAGCACGAGAAGGGCGGCCTCGATCTGCTGGAGGTGGTCGAGCGCCTCAGCGTGAAACTCGGTGAGCAGTTCCTGGTTTTCGCCGAGGTTGAGGTCGAGCAACATGTCTTTGGCGGCGAGTCCGTCATCGTGCGCGGCGGCGGGGCTGGCAAAAGCGGCGGCTGGGGGAAGCGTGGCCGAACCAGTCAACGTATTTGGAGCGGCGGGCACGGGCTGGCCGGCTTTGGCGGCGGCGAGGGCTCTGGGCAGCCAGTCCACGGTGGCGCGAAAAGCGGCGAGGCTGGCGCTGTCGAATGGATTGGCCGCATCGAGGAGTTTTTCGAGGTTGGCGCGCAGGGTCGTGGCAGGGCCATTGAGCGAAGGTTCAGCCGCGCTGAGTTCGCAAAATTCGCCAAGGAGGCTGTACGCGGGGATCAGTCCTTCGTCGCGGCCTGGTTGCGCAAGAATGGATTCTCCCGCGAGCCGGCTGAGGATATCGTCGAGAGCAGCGAAAGAATTCTGTGAAATAGACATACCGCAGGGGTGCTTATTAGACCTTGTTCGAGGGGCTGGCTCGGTGCAGACACGACCCGCCGCCGGAGGCACTGCCACGGAGGAGCCAATGGGCGTGAAAGAGGATCATACGAGTTTTAAGACAACCACTAGTACGGCGCGCCGGCAGGAAACTTGAACACCTGAACCGGCAAAAGACGCTAAAACGTGTTGTTTTTTTGCTAAAGACCGGACCACTTCCCGCCGATAACCTACCTTGTCGAACCGTGTGCTTCCACGCGGTCGCCCCACCCTTTCTATGAGTTTACCCGCCGCCGCCAGCCTCTCCTCCACCATCGACGCCCAAAATGCCGGGAAATACCTGACCGTCGCCCTCGACAACGAGTCGTATGGCGTCGCCGTATTAAAAGTGCGCGAAATCATCCGCATGCAAAAAATCACGCCGGTGCCGCAGATGCCGGAGTTCGTGAAAGGCGTGATCAATCTGCGCGGACGCGTGATCCCGATCATCGACCTGCGCGTGAAATTCGGCCTGAAGGCGGAATTCGCCGAGCGCACCTGTATCGTGGTCGTACAAGTCAAACTCCCTGCCGGCCAAACCGTGCAGATGGGCCTGATCGTCGACAGCGTGGAGGAAGTGGTGAACCTCGCGGTGAACGAGATCGAGCCCACGCCCGACTTCGGCACGCGCATCGACACGACTTACATCCTCGGCATGGCCAAGATCAAGGGCACGGTGAAGACCCTGCTCGACATCGACCGCGTCGTCTCGCCGGAGACGGTCGAACACCTCACACGTAACATTTAGGGATTTCACCTGTCTCGTTTTTTAGACGGGACAAACTGGAGCCTCACCGCCCGGCCCCCTTCAAGCCCGGACTCAAACGCCGGGCTTTTTTTGCGCCATGCACCGGGGAATCCGTAACGATCGCTAAATCAACCCCGACCGCAGCCGGAGTCCAAACCAACGCATATGCGCCGACCCACCCGTCAACCCGTGGCGACTACGGGGTCGGCCCTCTCACCTAGCTCTTCCATGGCAACGCTATCAGCCGGGGCCGACGTTGACTCGCCGGTTTGTCCCGCGAGCCAGCCGCGGGCAATCTGATCCGCCGCGCCCAACCAATCAAAATCTTCCCGCGGATAGATCGAATGCGAACGCTCGAGCGGGTTGACCGCCCAGAAGAACACCGCACGCACGCAAATCTGACCGTCGGCCAGCGTGAAATTCTGCAACAAGATCGATCCGGAGCCGTCCGCAAACGACATGCGCGCCATCCCCTTGTGAAAGCTGACCGAACGCAGCGGCGGCACCGCCACCGCAGTCGACCCTTGGTTGGCGAGTGCGTTTTCGATGAGATTCAACAACGTGAGGAGCCGGGGTGCCATAGAGGGGAATTGCAAAAACGAAACTGGAAGGACGCCCCCTATATCGTCCCACGCGCCCAAAACTTTAGCCCTCAAGTCGCAGCCGGAGCGGTCGATGAGACCCTGTTGTATTTTCTTCATAGAGCATCGCCTTCTGACTTTTTCTATTTCCGCCCGGGCGTCCGCCTCACCTACTCCGCAACAGCCCGCAGCTGAGGCCGCGGGCGACCGTGACGCACGCATGGCCCGCGCTGTCGAAACTTTCTCCCTCGCCCGCGATATTCCCCAACACGATCTGGCTGAAGACAACCTGCGCGTCATGCCCAAGCTGCTTGATTCCGCCGAGGCGATCATCCCAGCCCTGCCAATGCTTCACCCGCACCACAAACTAATCACCAGCGCCATAGTGTCGCGCCCTGCCGGCACGCTGCTGCTCGCACTCGCGCTCACCCGTACCATCATCAACCAGTAAATTCTAATCACGTGCGATTGCAACGACGGGAAAGGCCTCGCGCTTCCGCGCCGAAACTACCATCGTCCAGCCAGAACCATTATTAAAACCTAAACACCCTGTCGCGCTGGCCAACCTACACGAACGCACAACACTCGAGCCTCGCCTACACGGACCTCCTGCGCGGCGACGCCAAGCCCGTGGCGTATTTGACAAAACCCTACGCTCCCTCCGCCGTGTTGAAGCAAAGCAACCTCTTGGCGCCCAGATAAAACATCACCGGCGACGTTCATCGGCGCGCCGGCCAGCGGCAAAAATTTTGCCGCGACTAAAACAGCGGCTGGATTTTTCCTGAAAAATCTACTGAATGCCTTTGGCGTGGAATCTCTTTGTCTCCCTTGGCCCGAAAGCTTTCCGCCTTTAGCCTTCCGCTCCGAACGAAAGCCGCTAGCGTTCCTCTTCTGCTTCACCTTTTTCCGCGACACCCCCGCCCATGTCACTCGAAAGAATCCTCGTCCTCGACGACGAACCTCTGATCCAGAAGGTGCTCGACGAACTCTTTCGCCGCAAAAAATACATCGTCTCCATCGCGAGTTCGATCGCCCAGGCGGAGGCCATGATCGCGAAGGAAAATTTCGACCTAATCATGCTCGATGTGCGGCTGCCCGACGGCGACGGCCAACAGTTTCTTGAACGCGTGAGCGCCATGCCGGAGCGGCCACTCGTGGTGATGATGACCGGCCACGGCACGATCGAGAGCGCGGTCGCCTGCATGCGCGGCGGCGCGTTTGACTATCTGATCAAGCCCTTCTCGCCCGGCCAGATTGAAATCGTGCTGAAAAAGGCCGACTCGTACCGCCAGCTCGTGAAGGTCAATCGCTACTTCAGCGAGCAAAACGGCGGCGACGATGACCTGCTTGGGCGCGGCCCGTCGCTCGTACGCCTGCGCCAGTTGGTTGAACGCGTGGCGCCGACCGACGCCACCGTGCTCATCACCGGCGAAAACGGCACCGGCAAGGAAATGGTCGCGCGCGAACTCTACCGCCACTCGCCCCGCCGCAACGAGCCCTACATCAAGGTCAACTGCGCCGCTCTCTCCGAGAATCTCATCGAGAGCGAACTTTTCGGTCATGAGAAAGGTTCGTTCACCGGCGCCACGGACCGGCGCGAGGGCCGTTTCGAACTCGCCAATCGTGGCACGCTGCTGCTCGACGAGGTGAGCGAAATCCCGCCGAATCTTCAGGCCAAGCTCCTGCGCGTCCTGCAGGAGCGCGAATTCGAACGGGTCGGCGGAACCAAAACCATCAAGGTCAACGTGCGCATCCTCGCCACCTCGAACCGCGACCTCATGCCCTTCGTGGAAAAAGGCCTGTTCCGCTCCGACCTTTATTACCGGCTCAACGTTTTCCCCGTGCATGTGCCACCGTTGCGCGAACGCCCGGAGGACATCCTCCTGCTCGCCGAAACTTTCCTGCGCCGCTTCGCGCGCAAACACGGCCTTAAGATTCCCGGCTTCAGCGACAACGCCGCCGCCGCGCTCCTCGCCTACCCGTGGCCGGGCAACGTCCGCGAGCTACAAAACACGATCGAGCGCGCCGTCATCCTCTCAGAAAACGGACGCCCCGCCTCGGCCGCCGCGCTCAGCCTGCCCGTGCTGCCCCGCAGCCAGACCAGCACCGTCACCCCTCCCGCCCCTCCCGAGCCGCCACCGCCCCTATCCGCGGCGCCCACGCCCGCGCCGCCACCGCCCACGCCCGCGGTGCCCGCCGCCGAACCGCCGCTCGCAGAACTCGTACCCGAATCTTCAATACCGACGCACGCCCGCGAGCCCCTCGCCTCGGCTATCGCGACCGCCGGAGAACCGCCCGCCCCGGAACCGAACCACTCGACACCCATCATCCCGCTCGATGAGATGGAAAAACAGGCGATCCTCTCCGCTCTGCGCCAAACCGGCGGCAATCGCACCAAGACCGCCGACTTGCTCAAGATCAGCATCCGCACCCTGCGCAACAAACTGGTGGAATACCGCGCCTCGGGGGATTTCTCCGACAGCGACGCCACCGAGAACTGAGCAGGTTATTGGCGATAGGGGATAGATCGTCTCGGCGCAACAACGCGTCGCTCGACCCTCAGTACGCCACCGGCGGTATTCAGCACGCAGCACGCGGTTGTTCCACGATTGGGTAGTTTTCCCTCCGATTTTAGGGACCCATTTACTTAAACTAAATGCGCTAACAGTCCGTTCTTACAGCTAATGCTAAAAAAATGCATTAGCTCCCGCCCCGTCACTCTCACGCTTCTGAGCCCGCTCGTGCTGGCCGCCGCGTTTCTCAGCGGTTGCATGCACTCGGCCCCGATCGCCCCGCAGTCCAGCCTCTCGCGGGAAAACGCCATCTCGATGGCCCAAGGCACCGCCGATCTGATGGGCGGACGCGTGTTCACGATCGCGCCGACCGGCAGCATGAAGCCCACACTCGACGAAAACAGTGTCGTCGCGATCGAGAGCGTGCCCTTCGAAAAATTACGCCAGGGCGACATCATCATCTACCGCAGCGCCGATGGCGTGCCAGTCGTGCACCGCCTCTACCAGCAAATTCATGGGCGTTGGTTGGTGTTGGGCGACAACAACGCCTCCATCGACCGCGAAGCCGTCACGCCCGACAACATCATCGGCCGCGTCTGCGCTATTTTTTACTCCTCTCCGGGCTCCCAGAGCGCTTCTGCGACCGCACTGGCGCAGCGATAATTCGCAAAGAGACGCTTGAAATAAAGAAAAGGCTAAAGCTCGCGTAATTAGGCCGATAATAATGCCGGAGCTAGAATCTCTTATCCTCCAGACACTCATGCCTACCATTGATCAAATCAGCGAAACGGTTTTTCGGGAGACAATCAGCCGCGCGGTGCAGGACGTTTTCAAGACCATGCTCGGCAAGACCACCTCACTGGTCAATGCCACCGACACCACTGTTAACGATCCCTCCCAGTGGGAGCACCCCGTGCAAATCACCGGCCAGCAAGTGGTGGGCACCGTCGGCTTCATTGGCGACATCAGCGGCCTCATCTATCTCTACCTCGACGCTACTTTTGCGAACGAGATCGCCTCCCACATGCTCGGCATGAGCGCGGCGGAACTCGAGGAAGCGGGCGACGAGGTCGTCAACGACGCCGTCGGCGAGCTCACCAACATGACCGTGGGCACCTTCAAAAACCAACTCGCGGACAAAGGCTTCGCCTGCAAGCTCACCATCCCCTCGATCCTGCGCGGCAGTAATTTCTCCATCGAGCCGATCAGCTCGGCCATCCGTCGCATCTACCGGTTTAATATCGGCGAGCATCAGCTCGTCGCCGACCTGCTCATGAAAACAGGCGACGCCTGATCAACCACAACCTTTTAAGCCGCCCAACCCATGCGCTATAAAATTCTCACCGTCGACGATTCCAAGACCGTCCGGATCATCGTGAAGAAGGCATTCAAAACCTTCGACTGCGAAATCCTCGAAGCCGCCAACGGCGTCGAAGGTCTCGCTTCCGCCTCCAAAGAGACGCCCGACCTCATCCTCCTCGACATCACCATGCCCGTCATGGACGGCGTCGAGATGCTCACCAAGCTCAAGGCCGACCCGGCGCTCAAGGCCATCCCGGTCATCATGCTCACGGCGGAAGGCGGCCGCGACAACGTCCTCAAGATCGCCAAAATCGGCGTGCGCGACTACATCGTGAAGCCGTTCAAAGAAGACGTGCTCGTCGAAAAATGCGGACGCATCATCGACCTCAAGCCGCTCAACGAGGGCCCGCAAAAAGCCAAGTCCATCTTCGATCCCGCCACCCTCCTCGTCGTCGAGGACAAGCCCGCCATCATCCAGCAGATTCAGGAAGGCCTGAAGCACACGCCCTGGAAGATCCACGGCGTGAACACCACCGGTGAAGGCATCGATTTCTGCAGCAAGAACACGCCCGACCTCATCATCATCAGCCTCTCGCTGCCCGAGGACGCCGCGTTTACCCTCTTCCGACTGATTCGGCAAAACGTGAAAACGAAGTACACCCCGATCTTCGCCCTCGTGGTGAAGACCGAAATCAACGCCCAGCAGCAGGCGCAGCAGGTCGGCTTCTCTTACATCGTGACCAAGCCGATCGAAGTCCCCGAGCTCGAGTCAAAGATCGCCAAGGCGATGAACCTCGACACCTCCCAGCGCTATTTCACGCTCGACGCCGATGTATTCATCATGCGGCTACCCGAGAACGCCTCCCAGACCGTCGTCGGCGAAGTCCTCAATTACCTCAAGCCGAAGATCTCCGAGGCTGTCGACGCTGGCATCGTCAAAGCCGTCATCGACCTGCACGAGCTCAAGGGCCTGAACATGGCTGTGATCAAGCTCCTCATCCAGGCCATGCAGACCTGCAAGGACCTCGCGCTCCAGTTCACCTTGGTGGGCAACACCCAGATCGTCTCCGAATGCAAAGGCTTCGAAGACACCCGCAACTGGCAATTCCACGAATCCCTCGCCGACGCCAAAGCCAGCTTCAGCCGCTCCAACGCCCAGCCCGCCGTCGCCTGAGTCACCCTTTAGGCTGCGGTCGCAAGACTGAGCAGCCCCCTGCGAGACCGCGCCTCCTTCACCGGAGGCGCGGTTTTTTTCGCCCCATGCAAATACCACTCCAGTCCCCCGCCCCGAAGCCGATAAATAACCGGGGCCTTATCAGACAATCCGCCTTCACGGATTGAAGGGACTGACATGACTATTCTCCACGACACCATGCTGACGATCGTACTCCGGCGGGCCCGGACCCTCGTCCTAGCTTGGGTGCTGGTAGGGCCGACCCACGACTCTTCCGCGCTCAACGCCCCCGAACGCCCCGCAGCGACGCTCTCCCCGCGCGCCGCCACGCATCGCGACAGCAGCCCGCGCTATCGCGGCCCGCGCACCTACCTCGCCATGATCGGGCCAGCCGCCCTGCGCTTTGCCGACGCCCCGTCGACGCTCCCTCCCGAGCCGCCTTTACCCAAACCGTTCGTCCCGCTCGGGCCGCCGCCCGAAGCCAACCTCCCCGCGGTCACACCGCACACCCCCACCACCGACACCGCCACGCCGCTTCCGCCTGAAGCCCTGCGCCCCGAAGCGACCCCGCAAAACTCGGCCAAGCCCATCTCCATCCTACCCGACGACCTCTACCGCGAAATCCGTCCCGAAGACGTGCTTCCCTTCTTCCAGTTCCCCGGAGCCAGCTCGCTCGAAAACACCGGCATCCTCTCCATGCCCACCACCACTTCGCAACCCCGAGGCGCCACGGCACCACCCAGCTCAGCCACCTATCGCCTGCAATGACATCACGCCAGACCACCCTATTTTTATTGGCCGCCCTCACCGCGGTGGCCAACGAACCCACCCCGCCACACGAAACCCAAGCTCCCGCCGCGCCAGCCCACGACCAGCCAGCGGCCGCGCACGTACCAGCCGCCACCGGCCACGCCACTCCCACTCCGGCGCAAGCGACTGCCGCCACCGGCCACGACGACGCGCCCGCCGCCGACAGCGAACACGTCGCCGGCCCGCAGCTCACCATCCACCCGCCAAGTCCACAACAAGCGGCCACCTCCGAGGAAATCGCTAGCCTTCTCCGCATTGGCCTCAACAAAATCGACCAAGGCGACTACACCTCCGCTGAACTCGCCTTCCGCCAAGTCCTCACCGAAAAAGCCACGCCCGAGCAGGACCGCTCCGCGCTCATGGGCCTCGCCCGCACCTATCGGAAAAAAAACGAGTTCACCAAAGCCGCCGCCGTCTACGAAACCCTGATCAAACAATTTCCGGAAAACCCGCTCCTGCCGATTGTCTACCTCGAGCTTGGCCGCACCCAGCGCGCCCTCGGTGCCTACAAACCCGCCATCACTCGCTTCTACAGCGTCATCAACACCACGCTAAAACTCCCCGACGACAACCCCGACAGCTACCGCCAGCTCGCCCGCACCGCCCAGTTTGAAATCGCCGAAACCTATTTTCAGTCCGGCGACTACGAGCAGGCCAACCGGTTCTTCTCCCGCCTCAAACTCCTCGACCTCGCCCCCGAAGACCGCGGACGCGCCCACTTCAAATCCATCTACGCCCTCACGCTCTCCGGCGACGACGAGAAAGCCGTCTCCGGCTTCCGCGCCTACCTCGATCAAAACCCCAACGACGAAAACGTGCCCGAGGCGCGCTACCTCCTCGCCACTTCGCTGCGCAAACTCGGCCGCTACAACGAATCCCTCGCCGCCGCCCTCGAACTGCTCCGCGCCGAAAAAAAATATTCCCAAAGCGACCCGAAGCGCTGGACCTACTGGCAACGCAAAACCGGCAACCAGCTCGCCAACCAATTCTACGAACAAGGCGATTTCGGCAGCGCCCTCGTCATTTACCAAAACCTCGCCAACATCGCCCCCGACCCCTCTTGGCGCCTCCCCGTCCTCTACCAGATTGGCCTCTGCAACGAACGCCTCCACCTCTACGAACGCGCTCGCGAATCCTACCAGACCATCATCGACAACACCGGCCCCACGCCCGCCGGCCAGCCCACGCGCCGCCAGGATCTCATTGACCTCTACGAAATGGCCGATTGGCGCCTCAAGCACCTCACCTGGACGCAAAACACCGAAGCCCAAATCAAAACCCTTTTCCCCGCCCAACAGGAAGTCGCCGCCGCCCTGACCGCCCATGACACCACCCCCTACCCAAGTGCTGCAAAATCACCTGAGCCTGTGCGATGAAGTCCATCAACTCGCCCTCGAGGAAAACCGTTTCCTAAAACAGCACCAACGCCCGCCCGACGCGCCCCTGCTCGACCGCAAACGCGCGCTCCTGCTCCGCCTCGACGAAAGCCTCGCCGCGCTCAAGTCCGGCTCCGCCGCGCCCGCCCCCGGCCGCCCCGACCCCGCGCGCAAAGACACCCTCGAAAAAGCCCGCGCGAAGATTCTTCAAATCCTCCACCTCGACCGCGAAAACGAACAGCTCCTCCTGCGCTTCAGCCTCGGCACCCGCCCCGCAGCCAGCGCCACGGCCCCGGTCGCGCCACCCCACATCTCGCAAATCCAGCGCCTCTACGACCGCCACAACTAGCTTTTTACTAGGCAATTAACGCCTATTATCATCACCGGATAGCCACTGCTGGATTCTACCAAGAGCCCGGAGCTTTTACCTCAAAGCCAAGCCCGTCGAAATTCTTACAGAAGAGAACGAAGGTAACGAGGACACGGCTCTGAAAATCAGAATCACTTCGTTCTCTTCGTTACCTTCTGTGAAAAATGCAGGAGCTTAGGATATTTGGCATTAGAGGAATGAAAATGCTCATTGATTCACGCGCTCGATACGAGCGCTAGGGCCAAACAGCCTCCAAGGCGTCTATCCGGGCTTTTAGCACAATCGCTAAAAGCCTTCCCCTCCAAACGAAAAGCCAACGTCTCATCCCGAGTCCACCCCATGCTCCGCCCCCTTGGCGGCTAGCGGGAAGATGCAGACGACATGATAGACTGAGTCAGTCGAAGGCTGGCGCAGCGTGTGCCGCTGAGTCCGATTAAATGAACGAACTAATTGCCACCAACAACAAAGTGCAAAGCTTGCCCCTTTCTGATCGGCTTGGTGTCTTCTGATATTGGCGCCTCAGGTGTCAATCTTGGAGAGCGGGCCGCGGTGCCCGCCGTTTTCCTAACTTTGCATTTTGGGGTGCTCATGACTTGCCGCCGGTCGTGGATAGGGCGAATGCTCCTGTCATGCAGCATAGCGTTAAATCATGGGTTTTGTCCCTTGTGTTGCTGGCCGGTGGGGATGAGGTACGGGCGCAGTTAAAGGCTGACCCAGCGAGCGTTGATTTGGGGCGACAAAAGCAGGAGCAAACCGTTTCCACTGAGGTAAAGTTGACCAATCCCGGAGCGACGCCGGTCGTGATCACCGCAACGACCGCCGATTGCAGTTGCACCGTCGCCAAGCCCGAAAGAGATCACCTCGCACCCGGTGAAAGCACGCTTCTTCGTCTGTCGGTCAAAACACAGAGCTATCAAGGTGCCCTTCGCCGCGTCGTGCGCGTGCAGACCTCGGCAGGCGAACTCACCATCCCGATCGATCTGACGGTGATCGCTTACGAGCATTGGACCGTCCTCCCGGCGACGATTGTCATGCCACCGGGGCAGAGAGGCAGCGAGTCACTCACCCATGCCACGTTGAACTACACGGGCGAGGGTAAAGCCGGGTTAGGCAAACTCACCAGTACGCCCGACTACATCGAAGTCACCACCGCCACTCAGGATGGGCGGAAGTTTGACCTGACCTTCAAAAAACGTCCCGATGCGCCCGGCGGCAATCATTCTATAAAAGTCACGCTGGAGACAACCGATACGGTCGACCCGCGTGTCAGCATCCATGTGTTTCTGCCGAATGCGGCGGACTCATCGGGTAAAGCTGATGCCGCGGGAGATTCGCCGGCGCCCAAGGTCGCCCTGCGCGTGATACCGACCCCCATCGTGTTGCCCACCGTCACGGTCGACCCGCGCTCGGTCCGCGAGATCACGCTGCAGGGATGGACAAGCAAAGCCGAACCACGCCTCACCCTCAATCGCGGGCAAGTTAAACTACTTTCGCGGCAGGCAGGCGAAATGCATTATGAGGTCTCGCTGACGCCCGCCATGCCTGGTCCGTTCAACGGTGTGCTGCGCGTCTTCGATGGCGAACGGCTACTTTTTGAATCCGTCGTCATCCTCCGGGCCGAACCTCAAGCCAGTGGTAAATAGCCGACAAGGTAAAGGGGTATGACTGACCCGTTTCGAACGCTCCGCAAGTAGCAGAAAGAGGAATCGGGGCGAGTGCCAGATCGGAGTCGGCGGAGAGCTGGCGCGAGACGTGCCGCTTGCCTCTGATTGATTGAACGAACTACTTGCTATCTGCCCCAAACAACAAAACCCGCCCCCTTAGGCTTGGCCTCGAAGGTGAACTAATTTTTTGGGGAAAGGTGAATGAGCGGATAGGAGCGTTTGATAGCGATTACACCCGTGGATAAGCGGATTTGCGGGCGGCAAACCAAGGGTGCTAACTTCATTTTGGCTTAAGGCCACTCTCCACCAGTTGCGCACTTGCAGGGTCGTAGCGGAAATTGCCGATTGTGCCTTCCATGAGCTTTTGAATCGCTTCCTCAATCACGGCCATCGGAACGAGAAACCACTCTCTGGCCTCTACTTGTGTGCCAAAGCGATCGTTCAGTGCCACGTCCAAGCGAGCGCTGCCGAAGAATTTGTGTAACAAGGTTTCCAGCCGTTTACGGTTGATATTTGCAAGTTTGAAGGTCGCCACGATTTCGACGTCCGCCAGCAGGTAGGTTGGGTCTTTCTTGGCGTTTGCGATTCGGCTTTTTACGTCTCCCCCCGTCACGCCAATCTTATGAATCACAGACCGGTTCTGCGCTATAAAAGCATCGTCCGATGTGCTCCGGAGCACGTAGATAGAGCCGGTCGGCAAATCGTTTTCTTCCTCTGCTTCAGAAAAGAGAGGCCCTAAATCCGGCTCGGTGATGCGGCGGCTGGCCTTGTCTTTGTTCAACGCGCGTTGGAGCGAGCGAAGGAGTAGATCGCTTTCGGTGCCGTTGTCATAGACCACTCGCAGCCTGCGGTCGGGCCGACCGTAATCACTGACGAATGGTTCTCCCATGTCCGCGACGATGACCTTCTGGCCGTCGAGGATGAACAGATCGCCCTTCTTGGTATCCGCATTGTCTTTGTAGGGCAGGGTGCGCCGCGCACCGGATTCGATGTCGCTTTGGATCCGTTTAAAGAGCGACTGGAATACCTCGAAATCGCGACACACATTTCTCTGGGCGATTTCTTCCGCCGCCTTGATTTCTTCACGGGGACGGACGTGAACTAACTTGGTGACGTCATCAGCCGGAGTCGTCCGCACACCGAGTGCCGTCAGCAAAGCCTCGTCAGTAGGCGCTTCTTCGACAGTCCCGCCGCCAGTGTTTGCCTCCGCGCCTAACAGCCCGCGCGAATCCAAACCCGCCAAAACACTCCGGCACTCTGCCGATGCGCGAATCCAATCCAGCCGGACAGCGTAGAGACGTTCGAAGATATCCCGGCTCTCCCCATGCTCGGGCAGCCGGCCATGTTCTTCCAAGAACCGCTCAATCTCCTCAAAGCCCGCGATGATGCGTTGCTCCTTGGCCGTGCGGCCGCCCGTCGCCACGGGCTCGGATTCCACGCCCAACGCTCCAAGCAACTCGATGTCGTCCTCGTTGGTATCGTCAGCCATTGGGGCCGCCCTCCTTCACCTTCCGTTGCAGGAATGCGATTCCCTCCGCCATGCGCTTTTCCCACGGGTCCATCGCGGTGAGCGAAGGCAACCGTCCTTTTTCCTGCTTAAACTTCAGGGCGCGTTTCGCGAGGTCGTGTGCTTCCTCCAGGGTGAGGTTTACCCGTCGTGCGGCGATGACCTCCATGACGATTTTCAGGCGCTCCGGCGTCATCGATTTCGCGAGAATCTCGTAAGCTTCGCCGAAGGGGTTGATCCGGTCGATCAAGTCGATGTCGAGCTCCGTGACCGACAGCGCGTATTTCCGCACGCCGTCGATGAGGGAGGTGTTGGCGGGCGCCGAGGCTTCCGTGCTGCCGCCGAGCAGTTGCTGTTTGGCCGCCTGCACGAGGTTGAGCGCGGCGATGGCGTGCTGGCGGACGGCCTCCTGATCTTCCTCGGCTAGGCCTGGGAATTTCTCCTTCACGATTTTACCCATGCGGACTTGGGTCAGCTCCTCCGGCACGATTTCGGGATCAAACAAGCCGCGTTCGATGCTCGGTTTGTCCTGCACGAAGGCGGTGATCAACTCGTTCAAATCTTCGCGGCAGATGCGTTCCGCCTCCGGGCTCTTGGGTTCGGCGAGACCTTTGATTTCCAATTGCACGCGGCCGGTCTCGGGATTCACGCCGACATTGCTCTTGTTCGGATCGTAACCGCCGGGACCGTAGTCGAAGCCGGGCGTCGGGATATTGTTTGGATTCTTGGGCCTGAACTCGAAGTGTGGCGCCAGCAC
>Ga0209181_10005128_pt1 | contig 19026 bp, 16 predicted proteins | sample MAT05_FD_187208 | JGI IMG/M metagenome (GOLD analysis project Ga0209181, IMG submission 187208) | Freshwater microbial communities from Lake Fryxell liftoff mats and glacier meltwater in Antarctica - MAT-05 (SPAdes) (version 2) | ecosystem: Environmental > Aquatic > Freshwater > Ice > Liftoff... | reverse complement strand
TTTGAAATAAAATTTAGGCTAGCCACATTATTATGTTTTCCGGCGCATACTATTTTTTGACTCTGTGCTCTGTGTCCATGTGATATTAATTTTTTTTACACAGAGGCCCAAAGAGTAGTCACAGCGGGACACGGAGAAATATTTGATTTCGTCAAATATTTGTTTTTCTAGGATTACTTATTAATTATAATGTTCCGTTACTCAAAAACGACAATAAAAGGTATAGATATTAACCTCTGTGCTATTCTCTGTGACTACTCTGTGGCCCTCTGTGTAATAGCAATTTCACGAGGTTGCTTAATCCCAATGCTCAATGACTCTGTTTTTTTAATATCTTTACACCCTTTAAAATACAAGCCTTCGGGTATAGTTGCAAATTCAGGTATTTTCGATGAACAAGTTTATAACAAGGCTCATTTATCACTTCAACCGCCTCAACCCGGTTGCGCTTATGGTGGTTGTTCTGAGCGTGTTCTACATAGGATTTCAACCGGGTTTTAATGAGGAGGTGTATTTTGCCTTCTCAAAAGCTTATGTCGATCCGCAATGGATCCCAAATTCCACCCTATTCACCGATTTCGCAGGCACTCGAATACTTTTTCAGCTAATCTTTGGATGGATTCTTAAATTTTTAAGTTTTGAACATCTGGCATTTTTCGGCCGACTCCTAGGCTATATTCTACTTGCAATTCCCTTTGTTGCCATTGCAAAACATCTGAAAATTAACAACATAGTTCTGATCTTTTGGCTAACTGTATTTTTTATCCCTCAGCAGAATTTTTTTGCCGGGGAATGGGTTTTCGGGGGATTTGAAACCAAAACCATTGCCTACGTTTTTGTGTTTTGGAGTATTTATTTTCTCCTTAAAGAAAAATTTCTTTCTGCTGTTCTTACTGCCGCCTTCTCAATCTACTGGCACATGCTTGTTGGCGGTTGGTATACCTTGTATGTCTTTATTTACCTTTTAATTACCATAGGAAAACAGAAAAGGTTTTATATCTATTGGCTCTATGCAGGATTGCTCCTATTGCCTTTTGTTATTTATCTCTACCAGGGACTAATGTCGGGAAACGAAAATGTAATAAATGGAGTAAATATTGGCAGGCTTTACGCATACGACAGAAATCCTCACCACATCGGACTTGTAAAAAGCTGGGATTACTTTATTCACCGCCACGCAGGTAAAGTAGGAATGGCCATTATAGCATATATTCTTGCGATTTTCGTTTACCGGAAGCAAATCCCTCTAAAATACAAATGGATCAATACTTTTCTAATCATCATTCTATCGCAAAATCTTCTTTTTTTGATAGTTGCACTGTTTGATACCAACGGTTTCATTGCAAAATTTTATCCCTGGCGGGGAAGTACTCTGGCAATGCTTTTCTTCCAGATTGCAACACTCATCATGCTTCGGTATGTGTGGATGCCGCCGGTTTATCGCTTTCTGAAAAGGAAGTTTCAAATGCCAGGAATAAAAATTTTCTATTCTGCAAACATGAGTCTAGCTCTTCTTCTGTGTATGGTGATTCTCACGTTCAAAATTGCGGAAAGACTCGAAACAGCAAAATCTGTAAAGCCCGGCTGGATTGAGCTTGACGCCCTAGCCCAAAATCTCAAAGATGTCTCAAAACCCACTGATATTTTCATGCTTTTCGGTGATGAAAATTTCTACAATGTGGCCATCCCCCGAAAAGCGGAAAGGGATATTTATTATATGTTCCGAATAATTCCCTCTCAGACACCCGTAATCTACGACTGGTATTGCAGAGGTCTTGAGCAGGATAAGGCGAAGAATGATATTAACTACCTCGTGAACAGCGGATTGGATAATAAAATAAATTTCATCGTGAGTACTTATGATGTGGAAACTCCAATTCTCCAACAAGTCTATAAATCTCAAAATTATAGGATATACAAAATTGTACATTGAGATAAAAAATCACAACAAAAAATATGGATTACAATTTCAAGGAAATCGAGCAGAAATGGCAGAAAGCGTGGAAAGAAAATCGCACTTACAGAGTTATTGTTGATCACAACAAACCAAAATACTATGTCCTGGATATGTTTCCATATCCTTCAGGAGCCGGACTTCATGTAGGCCATCCTCTCGGTTACATTGCTTCGGATATTTACACTCGTTACAAGCGTCTCAAGGGATTCAATGTTCTGCATCCCATGGGATATGACGCTTTTGGCTTACCCGCTGAACAATATGCCATTCAAACCGGACAACATCCTGCCGTTACTACCGACCAGAATATTAAGCGGTACAGGCAACAAATGGATAAAATCGGCTTTTCTTACGACTGGGAACGAGAGTTCAGAACCTCTGATCCAGAATATTACAAATGGACGCAGTGGGCTTTCATTGAAATGTTTCATCATTATTACAACTTAAAATCCGATAAAGCTGAATCAATCATTTCGCTTGAAAAATATTTCGCAACACATGGAACAGAAGGCCTTGAAGCCGTTTGCAATGCGAAACAAAAGTTTTCCGCTACCGAATGGAATGGATGGGACGAAAAAACAAAACAGGAAACTCTTCTCAATTACCGCCTTGCATACCGCGCTGAAACACTTGTAAACTGGTGTCCTGCTTTAGGTACCGTACTTGCCAATGACGAGGTTAAAGAGGGAGTTTCTGTTCGTGGCGGACATCCTGTTGAACAAAAGAAAATGCAACAATGGCTGCTGCGTGTTACGGCCTATGCAGAAAGACTTCTAAACGGCCTCGATAAACTCGAATGGTCTGAATCGCTCAAAGAAATTCAACGTAACTGGATTGGTCGATCAGAAGGTGCGGAAATGCTTTTTGATCTGGAGAATTCCAACGTTAAAATGGAAATTTTCACCACCCGTCCTGATACATTATTCGGTGTAACCTTTATGGTACTTGCTCCGGAAAGCGACCTGACTGCTCTTCTCACAACTCCCCAGAGAAAAAAAGAAGTGGAAGAGTACATCGCTTACACAAAAAAACGTTCCGAGAGAGAAAGAATGACCGAGGCGAAAAAAATTACCGGCGTTTTCACCGGCTCCTATGCCATTCATCCTTTTACGGGCGAAAAACTTCCGGTGTGGATTTCGGAATATGTGCTTATAAGCTATGGAACCGGCGCCATTATGGCCGTTCCAGCACATGACGAAAGAGACTACGCATTTGCCAAACACTTCAATCTGCCTATCCGTGAGGTTATTGCCGGAGGAGATATTTCTGAAGCAGCCTTTGAGGCAAAAGATGGACTCGTGATAAATTCGGAACCTATCAATGGAATGCGGGTTCCTGAAGCAATCAAAAAAATGCTTAGTGAGATCGAGAACAGAAAAATCGGTAACCGCAAAGTGAATTACCGTCTTCGTGATGCAATCTTTAGCCGTCAGCGCTATTGGGGCGAGCCATTTCCTATTTATTATAAAGATGGACTTCCTTATACTTTGAAAATCGATGATTTGCCTCTGGAACTCCCTGAAATAGATGCTTTCAAACCAACGGAAGATGGCGATCCCCCCTTAGGAAGAGCTGAGAAGTGGGAAAACAGCGAAGGGTATAAATATGAAATGAGCACCATGCCCGGATTCGCAGGTTCATCAGCGTATTACCTGCGCTACATGGATCCGAGGAACAACAACGAACTTGTATCCCGCAAAGCCAATGAATACTGGCAGGATGTGGATTTATATATCGGGGGAATTGAACATGCAACCGGACACCTTATATATAGTCGTTTTTGGAATAAGTTTCTCTTCGACCTCGGGAAAGTATGTAAAGACGAGGCTTTCAAGAAGCTGGTTAATCAGGGAATGATTCAAGGTCGGTCGAATTTTGTGTATCGCATAAAAAACAGCAATAAATTTGTTTCTCTAAACCTGAAAAATCAGTACGAAGTAACTGAATTACACGCTGATGTAAACATTGTGCACAACGATGTTTTGGATATTGAAGCGTTTAAAAAATGGAATCCTGATTATGCCAATGCTGAATTTATTCTGGAAAACGGAAAATATATCTGCGGATGGGCTGTGGAAAAAATGTCGAAATCGATGTACAATGTTGTAAATCCTGATGACATTATCGAAACCTACGGTGCCGACACACTTCGCATGTACGAAATGTTCCTTGGACCTCTTGAGCAATCGAAACCATGGGACACCAACGGTATCGACGGCGTTTCAAAATTTCTAAGAAAATTCTGGAAAATGTACCTCAACGAAGAGGGTTCATTAAAAATTTCCGATGAAGCGGCTTCCGGTGATGAACTTAAAATCCTTCATAAAACCATTAAGAAAATCAGTTCCGATATCGAGAAATTCTCCTTCAACACTTCCGTTTCTGAGTTTATGATTTGTCTGAACAGCCTGAATGATCTGAAGTGCAGCAAACGTGCCATTCTGGAACCTTTGCTGATCCTGCTGGCTCCCTTTGCCCCTCATATCTCCGAAGAAATTTGGGAAAGCCTGGGATATAAAACCAGCATTTTCGACGCAAGTCTGCCTGAGGTAAATGAAGCATATCTCGTTGAAAATGAGTTCGATTACCCGGTTTCAATTAACGGCAAAATGAGGGTTAAAATCCTTCTCCCACTCGACATGAGTAATGAGGAGATCGAAAAGCAGGTCCTTGCCAACGAAACAACTGTCAAGTGGCTGGAAGGCAAACCGCTCAAGAAGATCATTATTGTAAAAGGAAAAATTATTAATCTGGTCGTCTGATCCTCAGAAATGAAAAAAATCAATTTAGAATTTATTATTGTTGCCCTTGTCGTTGTCTTAAGCGTGGTGATTGCCTGGTTTTTTTCCGGCACACCATCCTACAAAAAGCAACTTACCAACATCCCGGATTCTGTTTCTACACCTCTGGAAATACCGAGTTTATATGGTCTTCCTGTTGATTCTTTTCTTATCGGGGGAGGGAAAGTCAGAACCGATATGATGTTAGCCGGATTACTTAATAATCTTGGGGTTTCGGGGGATGTTATTAATCGCCTGATGCAAAAAACCGAAACAGTTTTTGATGTCCGAAAATTCAAAGCCGGCAACAAATACCAAACATTTAGCAGTCTCGACAGCATTCACCAACTTAACTATTTTGTGTATGAAAAGGACGCTGTGAATTTCATCGTATTTAAAGTAAGCGATAGTCTTGAGGTTTGGAACGGAGTAAAGCAAATTGATACTCTGAGAAATACATTTTCAGGAAGGATACAGTCATCGCTTTGGAATACCTTTGCCGATAGAGGTTCCAATCCCATGATGGCCAATGAATTATCGGAAATATATGCCTGGACTATTGACTTTTTTGGATTACAAGTTGGCGATAGTCTAAAAGTGATCTATGATGAATACTTTGTTGATTCAGTTTCAATAGGGATTGGTAAAATTCACGGAGCATGGTTTCGTAGCATGAATACTGATTTCTGGGCAGTACCTTTCGTTCAGGACAGTTTCGAAAGCTACTATGACGATAAGGGACAGAGTCTGCGAAAAGCCTTTCTAAAAGCTCCCCTGAGATTCTCTAGAATCAGCAGCCGGTTCTCAAATTCCAGAATGCATCCTGTTTTGAAGATTCGCCGGCCTCATCATGGAGTTGATTACGCTGCACCTGTGGGAACACCGGTGTATTCAATAGGTGATGGAGTAGTTATTCAAACGGGATATAATGGTGGAGCAGGAAACATGGTAAAAATAAAACACAATTCTGTTTACTCCACAGTATATATGCACCTTAGCAAATATGCAAGCGGAATCAGGCAGGGTGGCTACGTAAAACAGGGCGATGTAATTGGTTATGTAGGCAGTACAGGCCTTTCCACTGGCCCGCATCTTGATTTCCGCTTCTATAAAAATGGTAGTCCGGTAGATCCTTTAAAAGTCGAAGCTCCCTCGGTAGATCCGATTAAAAAGGAAAACATCGACTCTTTTAATATTGTGAAGCAATCAGTAATGAAAAGCCTTTCAGGATTTTAGAGGTTTTATAATTCAGAAACCCACATGTTAGCGGTTATTGTCAAGTAAATGTCAGCAAAATGACAAATGACGTAAAGATGACATAAGGATAATACATCAAATACGTTTGATTTACTATATTTTTGGTCATTAAAAAACTCAACATGGAAAACGAAAGGTTGGCTCAAGTAGTTAAAGAATTAAGAAAAAACAAAGGTTTATCTCAAGAAGAATTAGCGAAAAACTCAGGACTATCCTTAAGAACAATCCAACGAGTTGAAAATGGAGAAACGCTTCCAACGGGTGAAACCCTTAAGAGAATATCTTCCGTTTTAGATATCACTCATAATGAGTTAATTAATTGGGATGTCAATAGAGAAATTCTGAAAAAAACAGTTAAAACTAAATATGAATACTTACATATCTTCGACAATAAATTAGTTATTAGTAAAACTAGTCAAATCAATGATTTAGTTGACGACTATGGAAAATCAGTAAATAACGTATTTAAAACGCTTATGGTATTATTTATAGGTATTCCAATATTTACAACTTTGGCAGTCGTTTTTTATAATTTGGGAAAGACTGGATTAGCAGTATATGCAGGAGCTTTTGCATTCTTTTTTTTAGTTGTAGCATTTTATACCATTCTATTCACTTCAGGTTCATCATTAATAAAAATGGAGAACATTTCTAAAATTAGCATTAAGAAAGCATTGTATCAAACTGCTGTAGTGATTTTATGTAGAGAATCTGGTCGACTCAAAGAACGTTCTTTATTGCTTGAGAAAGATCAAATTGATACAATGAAAGAAAGTTTGTTTTCAGAGAACCTGATAGAAGAGAATAATATAAAACTCAAATCTAGTATGTTTAGCCTTCAAAATATTATTTCAGTGCTTTCCATAAGTATCATTTTTTTCTTTTTTAAGAAGGCTGACCAAATGATGTTTTGTTATGCAGCTATTTTTCTATTCATAAGTGTTGCATTGATTATAAAAATGATACTGAGATCGATTAGTCCATTCAAACATTCGAAAAACACAACTTAGCGAAGCGTTCTCATGAGCGCCAGCGAATAAACATCCCGATAATGTGGGTTTAATAATCCCTGTAAAAAAATTATTGCGATAAAACAACCGATTCAATAACCTTCGGGAAATGCAGGTATTCCAGTTCATGGACCTTTTCAGCCAGACTTTCGGGGCTATCATTCTCGTCAATCGCGCATTTAGCCTGAAAGATAATATCTCCTGCATCATACTCTTCATTAACAAAATGAATGGTAATCCCTGATTCTTTTTCCTTGTTATCAATTACCGATTGATGAACTTTTGATCCATACATTCCTTTTCCGCCATATTTTGGAAGAAGTGCCGGATGAATATTTATGATGCGTTTTGGGAAACTTTTTAAAAGATTCGACGGAATTAACCATAAAAAACCTGCAAGGACGACAAAATCTATCCCTTTTTCGATTAAGAGTTCAGGTATCCTGTTTGTATCATAAAATTCCTCTCTGTTAAAGATATGGCAGGGGATTCCAAGGTTTTTTGCCCTGTCAATTACCATGGCATCCGGTTTATTCGTCAGAAAGAATGAAACCTCCACGGAAGGATGTCTGTTAAAAAATCGACTAATGTTCTCTGCATTCGATCCGGAACCGGATGCAAATATAGCTATACTCTTCTTTTTCATTTAGTTATAACTTAATAAATTATGTATATTTTTCGAACGGCTCTTTGGTTTTTTAATCCAAAAATCCTTTTTTTTACCTAATTAAGAAAATATTTCCGTCAATTTAATGAAAGTTTTATTTGTTTTTCAATGATTATTGCATTTCTTTGCAACTTCAAAAATAATCTTAATTATTAATTAAATTTTACAGCTATGTCTGATATTGCATCAAGAGTTAAAGCTATCATCGTTGACAAATTAGGTGTTGATGAGAACGAAGTTACCCCGGAAGCAAGCTTCACGAATGATTTGGGCGCAGATTCTCTTGACACTGTTGAATTGATCATGGAGTTTGAAAAAGAATTCAATATTGGAATTCCCGATGATCAAGCTGAGAATATTGGTACTGTTGGTGACGCTATTAAATACATTGAGGCTAACGCAAAATAATTTTTGCATTTAAATTTTTTCTAGTATGGAATTAAAACGGGTAGTAGTAACAGGACTAGGTGCATTAACTCCAATAGGTAATACTGTTGATGAGTTTTGGGATAATCTGGTCGCAGGCGTCAGTGGCGCTGCTCCTATTACCCGTTTTAATACCGAAAGATTTAAAACAAAGTTTGCCTGCGAGGTCAAGAATTTTGATCCCTCGCTGTATTTCGACAGGAAAGAAATGCGTAAACTTGATCCGTATGCACAGTTTGCAATTGTTGCTGCAGATCAGGCCATTGTTGATTCAGGTCTTGACCTGACTAAGACCGACACTGATAATGTTGGTGTTATCTGGGCATCCGGAATTGGCGGTATCGAAACATTTATGGAAGAAATGAGGAGTTATGCCAACGGAGACGGTTCTCCCAGGTTTAGCCCCTTCTTTATTCCTAAAATGATCTCCGATATTGCTGCAGGACACATTTCTATTAAATATGGTTTCCGCGGTCCTAACTACGGAACTGTTGCAGCCTGTGCTTCATCAAATAATGCAATTATTGATGCCCTTAATCTGATCAGACTTGGCAAAGCTATAATATTTGTTGCCGGTGGATCAGAAGCAGCCATTAACGAAGCCGGAATGGGCGGTTTTAATAGCATGCAGGCAATCTCCGCCAATAATGAAAACTATAAGTCAGCAAGCCGTCCTTTCGACGTAAGCCGCGATGGTTTTGTTATGGGAGAAGGCGCCGGTGCTCTTATTCTGGAAGAATACGAACATGCAAAAGCTAGAGGTGCTAAAATCTATGCCGAATTAGTTGGTGGTGGTTTATCAGCCGATGCGTACCATTTAACTGCTCCACATCCTGAAGGACTTGGTGCTCGCCTTGTTATGGAAAGGGCAATCAACGATGCAGGTATTAAACCTGAAGATGTTGATTATATTAATGTTCATGGAACCTCTACTCCTCTTGGAGATATCTCAGAAACAATGGCAATCAAGACAATTTTTGGAGATCATGCCTATAAACTCAACATCAGTGCAACAAAATCAATGACAGGCCACCTTCTTGGCGCTGCCGGTGCTGTTGAAGCTATCGCTGCTGTTCTTGCAACAAAATACGATATTGTTCCACCAACAATAAATCTGGTTAACCTCGATCCTCAAATCGATCCAAACCTTAACCTCACTGCTGGTGTTGCTCAAAAGAGAATTGTAAATTACGCACAGAATAATACTTTTGGTTTCGGTGGGCACAATACCTCGACAATCTTTAAAAAGTTAAGCTAAATCTGGTGTTATACTCACTCAGATCTTATCTGGTTTCTCCATTTTATCGCAATAAAAAGCTTGCTTCATCTCTGGTGAGAATACTTGGTTTTATGCCTACTCACATGAAACTCTATGAGATGGCCTTTATCCATAAATCTGCATCCCTCATCTTACCTGACGGAACCACAATAAATAACGAACGGCTCGAATACCTAGGCGATGCAATTCTGGATGCAATTGTTGCCGATTACCTCTTTCGAAATTATCCCGGCGAAGATGAAGGATTTCTGACGAAGATGAGATCCAAAATGGTAAAACGAAAACATCTCAATTTACTGGCTATGCGACTGGGAATCGATAAAATGATGGTGGCCCAGACAAATCCCGTAAATGTTTCGAAACACCTCTATGGCAACGCTTTTGAAGCTCTAGTTGGAGCAATCTACCTCGATAAGGGATACTCAAAGACCAGCAAATTTATTGAGCAGATTATCAAAAGATATGTGAATCTGGAACGTTTACTAAGAACTGACACCGATTACAAAAGTCAACTTATCGAATGGGCTCAGAAATATAAACAGGAAATTATATTTGAAAGCAGGGAAGAAATAAAAACAAACAGCCATTTACCCCTTTTTATTACCCTTGTAAAAATTGCTGGTGAAATCGTAGGCCGTGGTCTTGGCAATTCCAAAAAAGATTCTGAACAGAAAGCCGCAAAAATGGGACTCGAAAATTTACTTAAAGTCTGACTTTTTTTATTTTTCCGATTTTCTTATACCTTCGTATGCATAACCTTTCCCAAATTGGCACTGCAACGACACAAACTTTTATATAAGCAGAATTTTGATTTCCTTCTCTTTGGACTCGCATCTCATGAGAACGATTACAGACTGGTGTGGAATATAAACCAGACATTCAGCTTTAATTTTGAAAGGGGAAACAGCCATAAACTGTTCTCAAAGAAAGCGGGTAAAGAGCTTGAATTCCCTTTATACACCTATGATGATGAAGATACATATTATCTGTATCAACTCCTATCAAATAAATGCGAAGATGGAGTGCTATTGGAAGAACTGAAGAATATAGATTATCTGATTATGATTCAGGGGGATTTTACCGAAGCATTCTCCAATGGATTTCAGAATAGACTTAAAAAGCTTGAATGCGTGCAGGGAGTATTTAAAATCGATCCTTCTAGTCTCAAAAACAGGGAAAACCTTGTATTTTGATAATTCTCTCCCCTTCAAAATATTAAAAAAACCACACCACCAACGGATAAACCGTCGACCAGATGGGAACATCCATATAAGTCTGGTATCCTTCTTTATAAAGCTTCTCAATCACCACACCTTGCGGAATCAGAGGCTGATACATTTTTTTGTAGAATGGAAAAATCCTTAATATAAAATCCAAAACCATATCTCCAAAAATCAACAATACCACAAGATAAAACGGAGTATATAACTGAGATTCAAGGATAAAACCAGGATATAATGTTGATTGAGAAATGATCACCAACATCCAAAGCAGGATTTTTATAAGAAGAAAATAATTGAGCAAATAAGACACTTTTGAATGCGTTTTGCTAAATCTTAGAAAAATAAACGATAAAATAACGCCCAAAAACAAGCCAAAAATGAATTTCCAGATAAAATCAGGAAAAGGAACAAAAATCAGACTTAAAATCAGACTGAATATTTTTATAAGCGATTCAACAAAATGCATCTTCCGTGCTTTTACACTTCTGGGTATTACAAGCTCTTTTATCTTTCTCTTATAAGCCACTTTATGCTGATATACCCCTTCATTCTGAAATAGAATGTCTCTGATTTTATGAAACGAAATGGTATGTGGGCGGGCGTTTGCTTTTTCACCGTTGCAATAATAACAATCATTGACAGGGTTTTCTGTAATTGAAGCAAAGTCAAATATTTTAAAAATGTCTTTAATTTTCCAATTAAATTTCCCCAGCTTAAACCAAGTTTTTCTGTAACCGTAAACATAAAGCAGGATAAAACCTCCGATAATCCAGAAGAAGCCAAGTGCAAAGAACATTCCCACTTCGTCAATAATTGCAACATAAACTGGCAAGGCAATTAAAAATAGTGCGATAGGAATGGCCAGAATTCTCCCCAGATAATTAAAAAACAAAAAAACATCTCTCCATCCACTTTGCTCGAAAAGCTCTTTTTCAGCTTTCATTTTCTCATACTTAACCCTTGCCCTCGCAGACGCTGCGGCTCTTGCCTCACGAATCACATCTTCATAAGAGTATCCGTTTTCTTCCGGCCCGTCTTGTGAATTTGTATGAATTCTTGTCTGGTGGCTGATATGGCGCAGGAGTACTTCATAAGCTTCGCACAATTCCTGAAAACGCTCAGTGGCATCAGGTGCATGGTTTACATCAGGATGAAGCTTAAGTGCAAGTTGCCGGAAAGACTTCTTGAGTGCATTTTCGTCAGCATCTGCGGGTATCCCCAGAATCCGATAGTATTTTTCCAGCATTAGTTAAATACCTTTTACTTAGGCTTTCAAATATAATCTTTTTTGAGATTCTCCCCCAAATAAAATGGAAAAGCCACAATGCTTATCACTAAACATTATGGCCTCTCGCTACCCTAAACGCTGATCTATAAAAAACTTACTTGCAAACCCTCATTTACAAAAGTTTTTAGAAAACTGTATTTTTTTTCTTAAATAATTATGCAACAAATATAAGGCAGGGATTGGTTAACAGAGCTTAAGGAATGTTAAAGATTGTTAAACATTTAAAGTGTGTAACATTATGAATGTATCTTTGCAGTGTTATGAGTAAAAAACTTTTGTGGCTCTTAGCGGGATTCATGGCTGTTGGAATGACAGTTCTTATACTGGTTCAAACCTATTGGATAAATAATGCCATTCAAATTAAAGAAAAACAATTCTCCCAGATCGTTAACCGCACTCTCGATGAAATAAGCACCGAATTAGAAAAAAGGGAAACCGTTTTTCATATCATCGATCAGATTAATCCACAGTGGATCCTAGATTCTACCGGCTATGGTAGCTCTATCAATATTCGAGTTGATGCTAATGGAAACAGTACTACAACCCAAATGAGTATCAGCCAGAATTTCTACATACAGCCTGCTCCTCCTGAAAGAAATTCCGCACCTTATAAAGTCAGAAACGACAGCATTAGCATTGTACTCCCTGAATCACAGTCATTTCTAGATCCATTCTGGGAAGAGGATTATTCATCTGAGATAGTGGACCATGCGGCACAAGACCTTAAAAAAAATGCTCAGACCAAACAAGTTCTTGTTGAAAAAGTTGTTTCTGAAATGCTCAGACCTCGTATTCATATTGAAGATCGCATTGATCAGAAAAAAATGGAGCAAATGCTTAAAAAGCAACTCGAGAGAAAAGGAATTAACCTTCATTTCGAATATGCCGTAATAAGATCAGATCGAAAATTTGCTTTTAAATCTGAGGGATTTGTACCTTCAAGAGATGCAACAATTTACGCGTCCAGATTATTTCCTGATGATGTGTTTACACGACCAAATTTTATCCACCTCTATTTCCCGAATCAGAAAAACTTCATGATCCGCTCCATAGGTTTCATGGGAGTTTCTTCAATAATCCTCACTTTAATAATCGTTTCCATCTTCAGTGTTACCCTTTGGGTGATCTTCAAACAAAAAAAGCTCTCAGAAATCAAAAACGATTTCGTAAATAATATGACCCATGAGCTAAAAACTCCGATTTCTACCATATCTCTTGCATCCCAAATGCTTAGCGATCCGGAAATTCCAACAGAAAATAAAAATATTGCTCACATTTCGAAAATTATTGAAGCAGAAAGTAAGAGACTGGGGTATCAGGTCGAAAAAGTTTTGCAAATGGCTGTTTTTGATAGAGGAAAAATCGTCCTTAAAGAAAAGAAAAAGGATCTGAATGAGCTGGTTGGCGCTGTAGTTAACAATTTCAGCCTTCTGGTGAAAAAGAAAAACGGAATTCTCACCTATACTCCCGGTGCTGAACGTTCCAGAGTTAGGATTGATGAAATTCACTTTACAAACCTGATTTCCAATCTTTTAGACAATGCCATGAAATACTGTAAAGAGATACCTGAAATTATTGTAACAACCCGGAATGAAAAATCAGGTATCGTACTTAGCGTGGAAGATAAAGGAATTGGCATCTCTAAAGAAGACCAGAAGCGCATATTTGAAAAGTTCTATCGTGTTCCTACGGGAAATATTCATAATGTAAAGGGATTTGGACTCGGTCTGAGTTATGTCAAAATGATCGCCGAAATTCACCACGGTAGTATTTCAATAAAAAGTGAACCGGGCAACGGTAGCCGGTTTGAGGTATATTTACCCTTAACTGATGAAGCACCATGAGCAATACAGAACAAAAAGTTAAAGTGCAATTATTACTTGCCGAAGACGATGAAAACCTGGGCTCTCTGCTCCAGGAATACCTGATTGCAAAAAATTATGCAACCGACTGGGTTAAAGATGGAGAAAAAGCTTTCAGAGTATTTGAAAAGAATCATTATGACCTTTGTGTTCTGGACGTAATGATGCCTTTGAAAGATGGATTCACCCTTGCTTCCGAAATACGCATGGTCGATTCAGGAATGCCCATTATCTTTCTTACAGCAAAGTCAATGAAAGAAGATATTCTGGAAGGCTTTACACGCGGAGCCGACGATTATATCACAAAACCATTCAGCATGGAAGAACTTATTTTCCGTATTGAAGCAATCCTTAGAAGAACAAAGGGTACAGGGGAAGGTGTCAATCCCTGCAAAAATATCGGTAAATACGATTTTGATCCCCAAAAACAAATTCTGAAACTGAATGAGCTGACCATTAACCTTACAACCAAAGAAACTGAATTACTAAAACTCCTGTGTAATAATAAAAACAGGATTCTTGAAAGAAACTTCGCGCTTAAAGCCATTTGGATTGATGATAACTATTTCAATGCCAGAAGTATGGATGTTTATATTACTAAACTTCGCAAATATCTTAAAGACGACCCTACGGTTCAGATCATTAATGTTCATGGGAAAGGCTATAAGCTTATTGTAGAACACTGAGATAACTCTACTTAGGCTTGTGATTTGTCGGGTAAACAATTTTAATCATTTGCATCACTCTCCCCGTAAAAAATTTATAGGTCTTCTCAAATCTTTTTCTTCCCGCAAATAATTGTAAATTGCATTGATAATAAATACCTGGATTATGAAAAAATTAGGCCTGATAGGCGTTTCCGTAACCTTTTTACTTCTGACCGGTTGCATTACAATATTTGAAAAATATACCATTAAGGCTGACGGTTCAGGAACCATGGAATATCTGATCGACATGAGCGAAATGTACGAAATGATGGCATCGTTTTCCGACAGTACCGAATCAATGGAAACCGATGAAATCGACAAATCTATGCGTGAGTCACTCCCGCTCTTAAATAGTATTGATGGAGTCAGCAATGCAGTACTTACAGGCGATGCAGCCCATTTCATTGCCGGAATAAAATTCGATTTTAAAAACGCGACTGCTCTAAATAAAGCCTTGGCAATTGTTCTGGAAGGCGAAGAAACAGCTGGCAAAGAAATACAATATGTTGCAATCAAAGGGAAAAAATTTACCAGGTTTAGCAATACTTCCAAAGAGTTTAATAAAGAAGAACTTCTTGGCTCACAGGAACTCGACAAGGAAACTACCAAAATGATGCTCGAAAGTATGAAATACAAGATTTCAGTTACTTTCGAAAAGACAGTAAAGAAAGTTACCACTCTTGCAACGTTTACAAAAGAAGGTAAAACTGTAGATGTTGAATCAAACTTTTCGCAGATATTTGATAATACTGAAATACTAAAAACCGTCATTAAAACCCGTTGAGAAGCCTTATGCAACTTGCCATTCTTATTTCAGGAATCATCGCATCCCTGTTGTTTTTCTTTTCCGGTATTGCCTATTTTTTTAAATGGGAAAACTTTAAAACTATCGCAATAGCTTTTCTGGTGTTCGCTATTACCATGTTTATACTCATGATTATCAGAAATGTAAAGGATCAATGGAAAATTGGGACTTACACAAAGAAAGATTTATAATAGATTTCAAACCTGCTGGTTATTGTTTTTATTGGGGGGTTACCTGCAAGCATAAGAGACACAGAAAAAAACAGCCATTAAATGAAAATGACAAGACTTTTTAGCGAATTTTTTGAGAGTGAAAAAGCAGGCGGACTGATTTTAGTTTTCGTAACAATAATTTCTCTTTTACTTGCAAACTCATCTTTGCAAATACCTTATATAAACTTTTGGCATTTTGACATTGGCGGGCACAGCTTAACACATTGGATAAATGATGGGTTAATGACAATTTTCTTTTTGCTCATTGGCTTGGAATTGGAACGTGAAATTTATCAAGGCGAACTTAAAAACATTAAAAATGCTGCTTTACCAATTTTTGGAGCATTGGGAGGCATGTTAATTCCGGCAGGACTTTTTTTGTTGCTCAATTTTGGTACAGATACACAAGCAGGTGTAGGAATCCCTATGGCAACTGACATTGCATTTGCAATCGGTATTTTATCCTTATTAGGAAACAAAGTGCCGACCTCTTTAAAAGTATTTTTGATTGCTCTAGCTATAATAGATGATCTGGGAGCAATTTTAATTATTGCTATTTTTTACACCAAGGCACTTATTTGGACAAATTTATTTATTGTTTTAGGAATTTTCACGTTACTACTTGTTTTTAATCGACTAAAAATCAGAAACCTAATACCATATTTAATTGGTGGATTTGCAATGTGGTATTTTATGCTAAATTCAGGCGTTCATGCCACAATTACAGGCATTCTATTGGCTTTTGTAATTCCTTTTGCTAACGGAAACAAAAATTCACCTTCCAATAATTTGCAGCACTTTTTACATAAGCCCGTTGCATTTTTTATTTTACCTCTCTTTGCAATTGCCAATACTTGTATTGTTATTGGCGATAATTGGCAAAGTGGACTGACTGAATCCAACAGTTTGGGAATTATAGCCGGTCTTATATTAGGTAAACCTATTGGTATTTTTGTTTTTGCACTTATTGGTGTTGCATTAAGACTTTGTACGTTGCCAGCAGATTTAAAATGGAAAAACATAATTAGTGTTGGATTTTTAGGTGGTATAGGTTTTACAATGTCAATTTTTATAACCTTACTTGCCTATGACAACGAAAATATAATTAACAACTCAAAAATCGCAGTACTTTTTGCATCAGCTTTTGCAGGCTTGATAGGATTTTTTCTATTAAAGTGGACACTGAAAACCGAAAAACTTGACGAATAAAAAATGCCAGCAGGCAACAACGGTTATTAAGAAATGGCCGGGCTTGTAGCGTATTCAGCGTCTCGTCTTGCAGCAAATCCGACATATAGGATACAGACGTAGCTCCAAAATCCTCCTCTGCTCATAGCCACAAGCGTAAAGAGATGGTTTGTCCTGAAAAGTATTATGGATGAATTATTTGGATAGAATAATTATGAGGTATAAATATTTTAATCCAGCTTAAGAACAGCCAAAAATGCTGTCTGTGGAATTTCAACATTTCCCACCTGACGCATACGTTTCTTCCCCTTTTTCTGCTTCTCAAGTAATTTGCGCTTTCTGGTGATATCACCGCCATAACATTTTGCAGTTACATCTTTTCGCACGGCTTTTACCGTTTCACGCGCAATAACTTTAGCACCAATCGCAGCCTGAATCGCAATATCAAACTGCTGACGCGGAATAAGCTCTCTGAGTTTTTCAACCATCCTCCGGCCAAAATCATAAGCATTATCCCTGTGAATCAGTGTCGACAAGGCATCTACCATCTCGCCATTAAGCAATATATCGAGTCTTACAAGATCAGCTTTTTTATAATCGAGGGGATGGTAATCGAATGAAGCATATCCCTTGGAAATACTCTTGAGTTTATCATAAAAGTCAAAAACGATTTCGGCAAGTGGCATTTCAAAAGTTAACTCTACCCTATTGCTTGTTAGGTATAGCTGGTTTTTCAGAATACCGCGCTTATCCAGACAGAGTTTCATTATCGAACCAACATAATCGGCCTGAGAAATAACCTGCGCAGTTATGTATGGCTCTTCGATACGGTCAATATAAGTGGCTTCCGGCAAGCCTGATGGGTTGTGGACATCAATCAGTTCACCTTTGTTAGAAACTACCTTATATGAAACGTTGGGTACCGTAGTAATCACATCCATATCAAACTCCCTGTCGAGGCGCTCCTGAATGATTTCCATGTGCAATAAGCCAAGGAAACCGCAACGGAAGCCAAAACCCAAAGCAGCAGATGACTCTGGAATGAAAGTCAATGATGCATCATTTAGCTGAAGTTTTTCAATTGAAGCCCGCAGATCCTCGTAATCATCAGCATCAACAGGATAAATACCGGCAAAAACCATAGGTTTTACATCTTCGAAACCTGAAATTGGTTTTTCACAGGGATTTGCAACTGTTGTAACTGTATCTCCAACCTTAACCTCTTTTGATGCCTTTATTCCGGAAATAATATACCCAACATCACCAGCACTTAAAACATCACGGGGTTCATTTTTCAGCGCCAGAACACCTATTTCGTCTGCGTTGTATTCTTTCTTAGTATTGAAGAATTTAACGAGTTCACCTTTTCTGACTGTTCCGTTAAATATCCTGAAATATGCATATATCCCTCTGAAATTGTTAAATACAGAATCAAAAATCAATGCCTGAAGAGGCGCGTTTGGGTCACCTGTGGGAGCCGGGACACGATTAATAATGGCTTCCAGAATCTCGTCGATTCCCTGACCAGTCTTTCCGCTTGCCTCAAGAATTGATTCCCTTTTGCAACCAATAAGATCCACAATCTGATCTTTAACATCCTCGGGCATAGCGCTTTCTGAATCCATCTTATTCAAAACCGGAATGATTTCCAGGTTGTGCTCGATAGCCTGGTACAAAACAGAAATTGTCTGAGCCTGAATCCCCTGAGTTGCATCTACAACCAGCAGTGCTCCTTCACATGCAGCGATGGAACGTGATACTTCATAAGAAAAATCAACGTGACCGGGGGTGTCAATAAGATTGAGCGCATATTTTTTGCCCTCATGAAAATGTACCATCTGAATCGCATGACTCTTGATGGTGATTCCTCTTTCGCGCTCCAGATCCATATCATCGAGAACCTGGTTTTGAAAATCTCTTTCGTTTACCGTGCCGGTTTTCACAAGCAGACGATCTGCCAAGGTGCTTTTGCCATGGTCAATATGCGCAATAATGCAAAAATTTCGTATATGATCCATAATAGTATCTTCCCGGATTTTAGAGGTACAAAGATAATAAAATAGATGGTTCCAAAACGGGAGAAAGTAAAGGAATTTTTGATTTTGAACTTAGGCTGAACAAGCCATGAAATATAAGATGTAAAGCTTTTTTGATTAGGATTAGAAAAACTTGAACCTTTTTTGAGTATCAGTAACTCGTTTAAGTTTATATCGGGGGATTTTTAACAAATTCTACTTGCCTCAACTTTTGTAAACCTCTAAAAACATAAACTGCCGGCGTTCATAAAGACCGGTTCAGAATGGTTCCACCTTTCCCTGCTTCTTTATGGCTTTGCGGGAGGACAATATAAGCTAACCCTTGTATG
>Ga0209181_10005127_pt1 | contig 19027 bp, 15 predicted proteins | sample MAT05_FD_187208 | JGI IMG/M metagenome (GOLD analysis project Ga0209181, IMG submission 187208) | Freshwater microbial communities from Lake Fryxell liftoff mats and glacier meltwater in Antarctica - MAT-05 (SPAdes) (version 2) | ecosystem: Environmental > Aquatic > Freshwater > Ice > Liftoff... | reverse complement strand
TTCGCGTGCGCAGCGCTCGCAGCGATGTTGCCAGAGGCCGATCGCGGCATCGACGTGCTGCTGCGCAACGCGCTGATCTTGCTCGCGCTCGCGCAGTGCGGCGCGACTTTGTCCATCGACGCGCGCTGGCGAACCGGGCGCTTCGTCTCCGATCGACACGTGCCCGCGTGGCCGCGCTATCTGTTCGTCGTGCAGCTGGCGACCATGTACTTCTTTGCCGGGATTCAGAAGCTCTCGCCACCGTGGACCAGCACAGACCACTACTCGGCGCTCTACTTCGTGCTGCGCGATCCGCACTACGCGACCTTCGACGCGCGCGCGCTGCTCGATCGCACCTACCCGCTGCTACAGCTGTCGACGTTCGGCACGCTGCTGTGGGAGCGCTCGTCGATCGTGCTGCCGCTCATCGTCTTCTATCGCGAGACGGCAGCGCGCAACGCGCTGGCTAGGCTCTTCGACAAAGCGCACCTGTTCTCGGCGTGGCTGGTTGTCGGCGCCTCGTTTCACCTCATGCTCGCGCTGACCATGAATCTCGGAATCTTTCCCTGGGGCTGCCTCGCGCTCTATCCCGCGCTGCTCCGTTCCGTCGACCTGCGGACTCTGATGTTCCGCTTCGAGCGCACATGAAAAATGCCGAGCTGATCATCGTCGGTGCGGGCGCCGCGGGGGCTGTGATCGCCGCGCGCGTGACCGAGCGCAGCGACCGCGAGGTGCTGCTGCTCGAGGCTGGGCCAGATCGCCTCGGCGATGCGCTCCCAGCCGATCTGCGCAACGGCGGGCGCAATTCGATGCTCGACCACGACTGGGGCTTTCGCCATCGGCCGACGGCGGACGGTCGCTTGTTCCCGCTGCCGCGCGGCCGCGTCGTCGGCGGCTCGTCTGCCGTCAATACGTGCATCGCGCTGCGCGGCCAGCCAGAAGACTACGACGAGTGGGCCGCTCGCGGACTGCCTGAGTGGGCTTGGGCGCAGTGCCTTCCGGCCTTCAAGCGGCTCGAGCGCGATCTCGATTTCGCCAACGAGTGGCACGGCACGGATGGGCCGATGCCGCTGCGCCGTCATCCGCGCTCGGAGCTGGTGCCGTGGCAAGCCGGCTTCGTCGACGCAGCGCTCGCTCTCGGCTTCGCCCCGTGCGCAGATACCAACGATCCGCGCACGACGGGCGTCGGCCCACACACGATGAACAAGCTGCGCGGTGAGCGCATGAGCGCCGCGCGCTGCTATCTGACGCCGAGCGTGCGCGCCCGGCCCGGCCTGCACTTGCGCGCCGAGACGCTGGTTCGCCGCGTGCTCTTCGAGGGACGGCGCGTGCGTGGCGTCGAGGTCGAGACCGCCGGCCGCGTCGAGACCATCGCCACGCGTCGCGTCGTGCTCTCTGCGGGGGCGATCGCGACGCCGGGGATCTTGCTGCGCTCGGGCGTCGGTCCGCGCGCGCAGCTTGATCGACTCGGTGTCGCGGTCGTGTCCGACGTCGCGGCGATCGGCGCCCAGCTGCTCGATCATCCGGGCAGCGCGATCTTCTTTCTGCCGCGCGCGCCCGGCGTCGGTGAGCTCGATCATCCGCTGATCCAGACGGTGTTGCGCTATCGCAGCGAGCGCAGCGCGTTCCCCAATGACATGCAGGTTCAAGCGGGCTCGATGTTGCCATTGCCGACTGGCACTCTGCCGATCGTCTCGCTGATGTGCTCGGTCGGAAAGCCGCGGAGCACGGGCACGCTGTTCTACCCGAGCGCCGATCCGCACGCGCGGCCGCGCATCGACTCGGCGCTGTTCAGCCATTCGGACGATCGCGCGCGGGCCGCGGAAGCGCTAGAGATCGCCTGGCTCTGCGCGACAGGGCCGGAGATGGCAGGGCTCGCGCGGCCGATGATCCCGAGCGAGCGCGTCCTCTCCAGTCGCAAAGCGCTCGAGACGTATGTCAGGGAGATGTGTGACAGCGGTTATCACCCGAGCGGCACGGTGCCGATGGGCGCCGCCGACGACGCGAGCGCCGCCACCGATGGTCGGGGCCGCGTGCGCGGCACAGAGGGACTCGTCGTCGCAGACGCGAGCTTGTTCCCGACGATCCCAACGGCGAACACCCACCTGCCAACACTCATGCTCGGTGAGCGCTTCGGCGAGTGGCTGCGCGATGGCACCTAGCGATCGCCGATATCGGCATGCCCTAAGCGACGTCGGTCGTCGCCATCTGCCGCACGATGGCGACGAGCTGCGCGACGCGCTCACCGCCGCGGCCTTCGCCGAGCGCGGGTGGCTCGGGCAGCGCCAGCCGTGCGAGGTACGCCTCTTGGCCGCCTGTGCGCTCACCGGCGAGCTCGGTGGCGGCGCGGCGCATATCGACGCGCGTCGTTGGGAGTGCCACGTCATCACGCTCGGCGAGACCGATGGCGAAGTGGCCCCACGTCGCGAGCACGTCGGTATCGCGTAGAAAGGCACACCAGCGCGCGAGAAAATCGCTCAGCGACTCACCGCCGAGGAGCCGGGTCGCGTCGAAGTGCGTGTGATTCGCCGTCGCTGGTGCGAGCGCTTGGCGCGGCGCGAGGATCGCTTCGAAGCGCTCGCCGCTGCTTGGCCGCACGGCGCACCAGTGTACGAGCTCGGCGTCGTTCTCGCCTCCGCCCTTCGCGGGCCACGCGTTCGCCTCGGCGTGCACGCAGACGACGTCGTCAAAGCGACGTTGCAGCAGCTCGGGGACTGGCACTCTGCGCGTGCGCGTCTTGCGCGATGCGGTGTGTCGCGATGGAGCACCGCGGCGCTCGGCGACGTAGCGCAGCTGCGCGTCGACCATCGCCTCGAACGGCTTGAGCAAGACCTCGAAGCGCTGTGCGTCGCCCTCGAGCGCACCGAGCAGATGCGTAATCGCCTCGATGGTCGAGACGCAGTGCTCGGCCGGCTCTTTGCGAATGCGGTAGTCGCTCGGCCGCAGTGGGGTGAAGCGCACCTGCGGCAGCGCCTGCAACATGCGCGTCTTGCGCACCAGGCTCTGCGCTTGCCACCAGGTCCCATCGACGACCACGATGGTGATGGGCCCGTCGCTCGGCGCGCGCGACGCGGCGAGCTCCGTCACGTCGATCGCGTCCTTGCCGGGATAGAGCAGATACGTATCGGGCCCCGAGATCGCGGCGCGTAGGCCCTGATCCGCATCGAGCTCGTTGACGCCGATGAACACCGACGCGCTCGGCAGCGCGAGCTCCGCCATGCGCAGCGTCCCGATCGGCACGTCACGCTCGCGCCGGTGCTGCACCAGCACGAGCTTCGTGCGCGTCGCCACCGGCACGATGTGCGCGCAATAGCAGACCACCACCGGCCGGCGGCACTGCGCGCAGACGGCGCGCGGCTCGGCGGTGAGCGACGTCAGCTCCATGAACGGCTCGCGTGCACGGCGCCAGTATGACAGCGCGCTCCCACCCCGCACGCCGTCGTGTAGGATTGCGCGCCATGCGCAGAACTCTGCACATCGCTGGCTCGGCAGATGCAGCGCTCCACTCGCGAAAGTGCGCGCGCTCGCGTGCGGCGCAACTGACGTGGCTGCCGCTCGCGCTCCTCGCAGCGTGCGGCGGCACGCACGCGGGCACTCCGCCGACGACGGCCGTACACCGCACTGCGCTCGCCGACGACGGCGCCGCCATCGCGCGCCTCGAAGCAGCGGCGCGCGCGGCGGGCTGCGTGCAGCGTCACCGCGACGAGCCGACGACGCGTCTGTTCGTGACGTGCGGCGAGGTGAGCGTGTTGTTCGCCTCCGGCCCGTGGTCAGGCGTTCTCTCGGTGCAGTGCGTCGAGACCGAGGACGACACGGTGTGCAGCGCGCTCGTCGCGCGGCTCAGCCGCCGCGCGCCCTGACGCCTCGATCTACGTCACCGACGGCAGCGGGGTCCGCGCGCTCGCAAGCCCGAGCACGTGCGCAAAGTGCGCCGCGCTGACCGGCTGCACCGAGAGGCGCTGACCGCGCTGCAGCAGCGGCATCCCGCTCAGCGCGGCCTCCGACTTCAGCTGATCGAGCGACAACAACGACGAGAAACGCTCGACGAAGCCGAGTCGCACCATCAGCCAGCGCGGATCGGACTCGCTGCTGCCGGGGTCGTGGTAGTCGCTGCCCGGATCGAATTGCGTCGGGTCGGGCTCCGCGAGTCCACTCACGCGGGCGAGCCCAGCGATGCCCGACGGCGCCGCGTTCGAGTGGTAGTAGAGGACGAGATCGCCGAGCTTCATGCCGTCGCGCATGAAGTTGCGCGCAGTGTAGTTGCGCACGCCCTCCCACGTCGTCGTTCCGTCGCGCTCGAGGTCGGCGATCGAGAACACCTCTGGCTCGCTCTTCATCAGCCAGAGGCCGGCCGCGCTCGTCTTCGCCTTCGCCTTCGCCATGCGCGCGACGATAGCATTGCGCCGCGCGCCTGGGCCGCGATACACCGAGGCCACATGTCGCAAGGCAAGCTGCTCGGCGAGCGCCGGTTCTCGTTCTTCTTCTGGACGCAGTTCTTCGGGGCTTTCAACGACAATCTCTTCAAGAACGCGCTGATCATCCTGTTCACGCTCGCGCCGCCGCGCGACGTGCCGCTCGGGCGCGACATGCTGGTGAACCTCGCGTCCGCGATGTTGGTGCTGCCGTTCTTCTTGTTCTCGGCGACCGCTGGCCAGCTCGCCGAGAAGATGGAGAAATCGCGGCTCATCCGCGCGACCAAGCTGCTCGAGATCGCGCTGATGATCGCCGCGTGTCTCGCGTTCTATCTCGGCAGTGGGCTGCTGCTCCTCGCGATCTTGTTCATGCTCGGCGCGCAGTCTGCGCTGTTTGGTCCGGTGAAGTTCGCGGTGCTCCCGCAGCTGCTCAAAGAAGAGGAGTTGGTCGGCGGCAATGGGCTCATCGAGATGGGCACCTACGTCGCGATCCTCGGCGGCATGATCCTCGGCGGCACGCTCATCGCGCTGCCCGGCTGGGGTAAGCCCGCCGTCTGCGCCGCGATGTTGCTGGTCGCCGTCGCTGGCTATCTCGCCAGCCGCGGCGTGCCCAACGTGCCTTCCGCGGTGCCCGAGCTCCGGGTGAATCCCAACTTCGTCGCCGAGACGGTGCGCGCCATCGGCTACACGCGCGAGCGCCGCGCGGTGTTCCTCTCGGTCCTCGGCAATTCGTGGTTCTGGTTTTTCGGCGCACTGTTCCTCGCGCAGCTGCCCGGCTTTGTCGAGGATGTGGTGCACGGCACGCCCGCGGTCGTCACGCTGCTGCTCATCGTGTTCTCGCTCGGCGTCGGTGTCGGCTCGCTGCTGTGCGAGCGGCTCTCGGGCCGCCGCGTCGAGCTCGGCCTCGTGCCGTTCGGCTCGATTGGCATGACGCTGTTCGCGCTCGATCTCTTCTTCGCGACGCAGTGGCATACACGGCCGCTGCTCGAGCTCGGGCCACTCGAGGTGATGCGCCAGCCGAGCAGCTGGCGGTGGCTGTTCGATCTGGCGATGATCGGCGTCTTCGGCGGCATTTACAGCGTGCCACTCAACGCGATCATTCAGCACCGCAGCGATCCGGAGAAGCGCTCGCGCATCATCGCGGGGAACAACATCCTCAATGCTCTCTTCATGGTGGCGGCGGCCGGCGTCGGCATCCTCTGCCTCGGGCCGCTGCACTTCTCGATCCCGCAGGTGTTCCTCGTCGCGGCGATCGGCAATGCCATCGTCGCCATCTACATCTACACGCTGCTGCCCGAGTTCCTCGGCCGCTTCATCGTGTGGATGTTGATGCACACGATCTACCGCCTCCGCGTCGTTCACGAGGAGCGATTGCCCGAAGACGGCGCCGCGCTGCTCGTCTGCAATCACGTCAGCTTCGTCGACGCGCTGGTGCTCGCGGCGGGCTCGCGCCGCCCGATTCGCTTCGTGATGTATTACAAGATATTCGCGATACCGGTGCTCAGCTTCGTATTCCGCACTGCGAAGGCGATCCCGATCGCCGGCAGAAAGGAAGACGCCGCGCTGATGGAGAAGGCGTTCGTCGACATCGAGCAGGCGCTGCGCGACGGCGAGTTGGTCTGCATCTTCCCCGAGGGCGGACTCACCAACGACGGCGAGCTGCACGAGTTCCGCCCGGGCGTCGAGCGCATCCTCGACAAGAGCCCAGTGCCAGTGATCCCGATGGTGCTGCGCGGCCTCTGGGGCAGCTGGTTCAGCCGTCGCGGTGGTGTCGCGATGGCGAAGCGACCCAGGCGCTTCTGGTCGCATATCGAGCTGGTGATCGGCGAGCCGATGCTCGCAAAGGACGCTACAGCCGAACGTCTCGAGGGCGTCGTGCGCGACCTCCGCGGCGACTGGAAGTGATTCGCGATCAGCTGGGCGCGAGGGCGGCGATCAGCTGGGCGCGAGGGCGGCGATCAGCCGGGCGCGAGGGCGGCGATCATGCCGCCGAGGATCGAGCCCGGATCGTTCTCGTCGAAGAAATAGCGATATTGCGGGCGACGCGCGTCGACGCGCTCGAGCACCGTGCCATCGGGCCGCAGGAAATACGTGCGCGGGACGTACGTTCCGTCGACCGCGTAGCGCGTGGCGACGGCGGGCGCGTGGTCGACGTTGACGCGCACCATCACGAGGTTGCGCGCTTGCGCGACGACGCGCGGATCGTCGAAGACGCGCGCATACGTGTGGCAGTGCGGGCACCAGTCGGCGTGCATCACCAAGCAGACGGGCTTGCCCTCGGCGCGGGCGCGCGCGAGGCCAGCGTCGTAGTCGAGCCAGCTGATCTCGTCACCGTTCCACTCACCATCGCGCGCGCCGCCGGGTGCGTGATCGGCGGCGGGCGCATGCGCGGCAGGGGGTGCAACCGCGACGGGCCGCGCGCGCGGCGCGACCGCTTGGGTCGGCGGCACTTGCTCGCCCGGCTCCGGCAACAGAGTGCTGGAAGAAGGCGTGATGGCGGGCGCGTCGCACGCGACGAAGGCGAACAGCAGCGCGGGTAGGAGCAGCGAAGGAAGACGGCGCGTCACGGCGCGGAGCGTAGCAGCCCGCCGCGCAACTGCCCGCGCGGGCACGGTCTGCCCGACAGAGGACGTACGCAGCCAGTGCGCTCCGTGTGCGGCGCGACTACAGATCTTCGCCGGGCTGAGGGCTCTCGAGAAAGCTCTGCAGTGGCACCGTGTCGTCGAGCAGGTTTTGCACGTATCGATAGAGGTCGACGTCGCTCTCGGCGATGTCGGTGCCGCCGTAGCCGAGCACGCTCACGCAGTGGCTGTCGTTGAACTCGCGAAAGTACGGGATGTAGTAGCCGAGGTTGTCGCGCGTCTCGTATTGCGCGATCAGGTTCTGCGTGTCCTGCCAGAACATCTCGTGGATCTCCGCCTTGGTCGGCTCCGGATCGTAGAAGCGACGGTAGCTGTAGACGCTGAAGTTGTAGTCGCGTCGGAAGAATGTGACCGCGAGACGGTCGCTTGGAAATTGATCGGCGAGGAGCGTGTTGATCGAGCCGAAGTCGGCGACGTCGAAGCTGCTCGGCAAGGTCTCGAGGATCGGATCGACGTTCCACGACTCGCGGATCTTCGCGTGGAGTCGATCGGAGAAGCCGCCCTCGGGGAACACCGGACCGGAGTCGTTGAGCAGGTAGCCGTGGCCGACCTGCGGCAGTCCGTTGCGTAGGAAGTAGTAATTCACCTGGGAGCCGACGCCGCCCGCGCTGCAGCCGGTCACGAACATCCGCGGGATCGTCGGGAAGTTGTCGTCGATCCAGTCGATGACCTTCATCGTGTTGTCGTGCCCGCGATGGCGGAAGGTGAGCGGCGGCCCGAGACCCGCCGGATCCTCGTAGACGATCTCGTTGTTGCCCGTGTGCACGTCCCCAGTGCAATACGGAACGAAGATCATGTTGAAGTCCGACGCTGGATTGAGGCCGCGGGAGCGCCGCAGCAACGGCGAGGCGATGCCCCAGAGGTTCATGTGGTCGTCGCGGATTCCGTCCGGGTTCGCCGCGCCCATGATGCCCGCCTGGCCGGAGCAGCTCTCGTAGTCCCAGCACGCGCCGCCGGGCTCGAACGCGACGACGAGGTTGTCGCTCTGCGGGGTGTAGTTCACGAAGAACTTGTACTGGCTTCCATCGGAGCAGACGGCGCCCGGTGGCTCGACCTTCAGCCAGAGGCGATACGACGCGCGCGCTGGGTTGGCGGAGACGAACGCACGCGCGTCGGCGCCTGCATCACCCGAGAGCAACGGCGCGGAGGAGCCGCTCTCGCAAGCGAGGAGCGCGACGCTCAGCGCGGCCGCGCAGACGAAGCGCAGGTCCGGCGGGCCGTGCGCGCTCCGCGTCGCCGCTCGCGGGAGATAGGATGCCGAGGCGAGGGACGATCGCGCGCTGTGCATGAGAGCTCCGTTCGAAGCTATTGAACGAGATTCATCGTACGACACCTGGCAGCCGTGAGACAATGGCGATGAATGTCCGAGTACGCCGTCGCTGGTCGCGATCCCCTGTTGTTGCTCTCGGCCGTCGAGCTCGCGCGGCGCATTCGCAGCCGGCAAGTGAGCGCGCGTGAGGTCGTCGAGGCGCACATCGCGCACGTCGAGCGCTTCGACGAGACGCTCAACGCCGTCGTCGTGAAGCGCTACGCCGCGGCGCGCGACGAGGCCGACGCCGCGGATCGGCGCGTCGCTGCCGCGGACAGCAGCGAGATGCTGCCGCCGCTGCTCGGGGTTCCGTGCACGATCAAGGAGTCGATGGGGCTCGCTGGACTGCCGCAGACAGCCGGCCTCGTCGCGCGCGCGCACGTTCACGCGAGCGAAGATGCGACGACGGTCGCGCGGCTGCGCGCGGCGGGCGCGATCCCGATTGGGCTGACGAATGTTTCCGAGCTGCTGATGTGGATGGAGTCCGACAATCGCGTCTACGGGCGCACGAGCTGCGCGTATGACGCAAAGCGCACGTGCGGAGGCTCGTCGGGCGGGGAGGGCGCGAGCGTCGGCGCTGGCGGTGCGCCGTTTGGGCTCGGCGCGGACGTCGGCGGCTCGATCCGAATCCCAGCGTTCTTCAATGGCGTCTTTGGCCACAAGCCGACTGGCGGCTTGGTGCCGGCGACGGGCCAATATCCGCTCGCCGAGAACGACGCGCTCCGTTACCTCACGACGGGTCCGCTCGCGCGGCGCGCGGAAGATCTCGGTCCGCTGCTGCGCATCCTCGCGGGGCCCGATGGACGCGACGGCGCGTGTGTACCGATGGACTGGGGTGACGAGCGCCGCGTGGACATCGCGCAGCTGGTCGTGCTCGACGTGCGCGAGCCGATCGCGATGGCGGCGAGCGACGCGCTCGAGACGGTGCGAGAGCAGGCGATTCAGACGCTCGCGCGGCGCGGGGCGCGCGTGAAGAAGGTCGCTCTGCCGCGCCTGCGCGAGGGCCTACAGATCTGGTCGGCGATGCTCGAAGCGGCCGGTGGCAAGACGTTCGCAGAGCTGCTCGGCGACGGGCAGGCCGTGCGCGGCGGACGCGAGCTGATGCGCTGGGCGCTGCGCCGCTCGCCGCACACGCTGCCCGCGATCGGACTCGCGCTGCTCGAGAGAGTGCCAAAGCTGCTCGGCTCGAGCTCGACGAAATACGTCGCGCTCGGGCTGGCGCTGCGAGCGGAGCTCGATGAGGCGCTCGGCAGCCACGGCGTGATGCCGTTTCCACCGCACGCGCGCGTCGCGACGCGTCACGGCTTTGCGCTGCTGCCGCCGGTGCGCTGGGGCTACACGGCGATCTTCAACGTGATGGAGACGCCGTCGACCGCGGTCCCGATGGGCCTCGATCGGCGCGGACTGCCGCTCGGCGTGCAGATCGTCGGCGGTCGCGGTCGTGATGCGCTGACCATCGCAGTCGCGCGCGTGCTCGAAGACGCGCACGGTGGCTGGGTGCCGCCACCGCTCTGGTTTCGCAGCTGACGTTCGGCGCTTTGGGAACTGGCGTGCTGGTGGAAACGCAGACGGGGTACACTCTCTCGGCACATGGCTACTTCCGACATCATCGCGCTCGCCATCTTCGGGGTATTGGCTACCGGTCTGCCGATCCTCGGGCTGGCGATCGTCCGGCAGAAGCGCAAGTCGACCGGCGGCGCGGGTGGTCACAAGAAGCATCGTCGCAAGTAGCGGGCGGTCCATCGTCGCAAGTAGCGGGCGGTCCATCGTCGCAAGTAGACTGTCGGCATGACGCCGCCGCACTTCGCCTTTCGACTGCTCGCCGCGCTGCTCGTCGTTCCCACTGCGGGCTGCCTCTCGAGCAGCTATGTGATTCCGCGCGAGGATGCGATCGCGCTCGCGCAGCTTCCGCCCGAGCAGCGCGGCGAGTCCGTCCGGGTAGTGCAGCAGATCTTCGTGGATGAGCCGGCGACCGCGCCATCGGTCAATTCGTCGACGCAGATCTACGTCGGTCCGCACGTGTACGTCACAGGCGGCATTGGTGGCGGCGGGGGTGTCGTTGGCGGCGGCGGCGCAGGCGGTGGTGGCACGACGGGCGGTGGCGTCGGAGGCGGTACCGTGGCGGTCACTCCGCCTGCTGGTGGTGGCACTGTCGGGGTCACTCCGCCTCCTGGTGGTGGCACCGTCGCCGTCACGCCAGGCGGTCCAAATCCGGGCGGCACCGGCACGACTGGAGGCAGCGGCAGCAGCGGTGGAGGTGGCGATGGAGCCGCGGTGTTGGTCGTCGTCGCGATCGCGCTCAGCGCCGTCATCGCGCTCGTGCTCGCGGGGACGGAGGGCGCCCGCTACGACGGCTGGGCGCGGCTGCATCCGATGGCGCCAGTACACGTCGTCGGACCGGACGGCAGCGAATATTGGGTGCCGCTCGCGCAGCTCGATCCGCAGACGGCGGCGTGGGCCGATGCGCTGATCGTCTCGGAAGAAGAGGGGCCGTTTCAGACGCTCGGTCGCGCGCCGCTCCATCGCGTCGGCTTCGTCTATGGCATGGAGGTTGGGGCCGCTTCGCTGCGTGGGCCGCGCGGCATCCTCGGCGCCGGATTCACCTCGCACCTGCAGTTCGGCTTCTTTCCGATACAGGAGCTCGGCGTGCTCTTCGACACGACGCTCGGGCTCGGCGGCGTCGAGGGCAACTCGGTGGTCAACGCGCAGTTCGGCGGTGAGCTGCAGGTGCTCCCGCTCGAAGCGGGCCTGTTTCACTTTGGCGTGTTCGGACGAATCGGCAGCGCGTCTCCTTCGCAGCGCGGGGACCGCTGGTCGCTCGCGGGCGGCGGCGGTCCGCTGGTGCAGGTCGCGATCACGACGCGGCTCGCGCTGACGCTGCGCGCCGGTCTCTCGTACATCGACGACGCGCGCGGTGGGCTGCTCGCAGGCGAAGGCACCGTCGGACTCGCGGTGTACTGACGGCACGCTTGCGCTGTACTGAGCGCAGCGTTGGACGCGCGTACTGAGGGCGTCGCGCGCGCTCAGCGCGTCGAAGCGCTGCAGGTCGGCAACGTGCGCGGAATGCGCACGCGGCGCGCGCCGTCGATGCGCGCCGTCGCGATGAGCTTGCGGTCGGCGTCGACGCTCAGCTCGGCGCGCCACACCGGCACGCGCATCCTCGCGGGGAGCGGCATCGCGCTCGTTCGACACGCGGGCTCCACATCGAAGCGCGCCTCGACGCCACGCGCGCTGCGCAGCGACAGCCGCCACGCGACAGGCGCGCGCGTGCTCGCCTCCCATTCGGCGAGGCGCGCCTCGGCGGCAGCGCGCAGCTTCGCGCGGCTGGTCGCGACGAACACAGGCGTGATGCGCCGCTCGAGCGCGACGACCAGCGTGCCCTCGAGCCATGCGCGGCTCGAATCGCCTGGCGCGTGTGTGCGGCGCAGATCGGGGATCGCCGCGAGGTTCGTCGCGAACGCCATCGAGCCGTTCCAGTCGACCAGCGACGCGAGCGCGTCATCGGCGCCTGGCAGATGTCCCGGGCTCGTGCGCCCGGTGCCGATCAACACTGCGCGCACGACGCCACGCGAATCGACCACCGCGCCGCCCGAGTTGCCGCCGCGCGCGCCGCAGTCGCGCAGCATGACGACCGCGGCGTCGTCGCGATCGAACGGAGGGAAATCGATGCTCCCCTGCGCCGCGCGGCAGCGTTTGCGCAGCAGCAGGCCCGGCGTGCCGAGCTCTTCGTCTGGCGGATCGACGACCCAGAGGCTCGACGCCGCGCGATCGGACACGCCGTCGCGCGAGAGCGAGAAGAACGGACGCTCGATCGGCCGCGCGAGGCGAATCACCGCGTAGTCGATCGCCATCAGCGCGCGATCGAGCAGCGCCGAGGTGTGCAGCACCTCGCCGCAGACGGCGTCGAGCGCGGGGCCGCCGCCCCAAGCGGGAAAGTGAATGCGCATCGCGTCGCGACAGCGCGCCACGCCGCGCTGCACGGTATCGGGGATGCAATGTGCGGCCGTGACCAGCACATCCGGCGCGACGAGGAACGCGCTGCAGAACGCCGACTCGCGCGCGTCCTCGATCAGGCCGATCATCGCGACGCCGCCATGGCAATCACGCCGATCCATGCACACGACCTCGCTCGCGCGGCCGCTCCGCGCGTGAGCCGCGTCCGGCGTGTGCGCATCAGCGGTGCCAGCGCCGCTCGGTCGTGACGCGTCGTGCGGCGCGCGCGGCTGTGCTCTAGCGGTGCCGGCCGAGAGCGCGCCGAGCACCGCGAGCACGCCGACGATGCGCGCGCCTCCGTGAGTCACGTCCGCACAGAACCGCGAGACGCATGCACCTTGGGTGCGTGTCGACGCTGCGATCTGGCCTGCGTGTTATCGTGCCGCGATGCGTCTCTCGGTGCGCGGCCTGCGGTCGATGTGTGCGATGTCGTTCTGTCTGTTCGCTGTCGCCGCTTGTGGTGATGACGACGCGCCGCCGGTGATCGACGCGGGTGTGGCCGACGCAGCGCCGGACGCGACGAGGACGGATGCAGGGCCCATCGGCCGCTTCCGCGACGGGCCTTATGGCGTGTCTCCGTATGACGTCGCCGGTCCGTTCACCGTGCCGACGACCGACGGGCCGCTCGACTTCGAGGCGGCGTTTACCGGTGACGACTCGTGGATCTTCGTCGTCTATGCGCCGGGCTCGGCATACGGCGAGTCGCTGTGGAACTCGAACGTCGACTACCTGCTCGAGGACAGCCCCGACAACGTCCACTTCGTCTTCATGTCGTACTTCGAAGAGGACCGCAGCGACCGCGCAGCGGAGCACGTGATGGAGCTCGAGACCCGCGTCGATGCTGCGCTCGCGGCGCTCCCGCCCGACCGCGCGGCGCACTGGCAGCCGCGCATGCACTACGTGACGACTGAGGCGCTGGGGCTCGGCAACTGGGTCTCCGACATGCTCAACACGCGCGCGGAGATCGCGTTTGCGATCGATCGCCAGCAGCAGCTGCGCGAGGTCGGACTACTCCAGTCGGTGACGGCAGCGGGGCCCGACGCGGACCTCTTCTTCCTCGCGTTCGAAGCGCGCCACTTCAACATGGAGTGGGAGCGCGCACAGCGGCTCGCCGCGGAGACGGCGACGACGATCGTGCCGGTGGTCGCCCGCGCGACTCTGCTCGACGGCGATCTCGATATGGCGGTCACGCTGCCGGCCGCCGCGACGATGGCCAGCTTCGACACGCTCGAGGTCGACCTCGACATGAGCTGCAACGCGGACATTCAGCGCAACTGCTGGGAGTGGGACCGCATCGCGACGCTGCGCCTCTGCACCGGCGCGCCGGGGGCGCTCACCTGCGACATCGAGCTCGCGCGCGCGATCACGACGTACGGTCGCGCCTCGCGCTGGGTGATGGACGTGACGCCGATGCTCGCGCTGCTGAACGAAGGCGGCGCGCGCACGCTGCGCTTCAACGCAGGGCCCGCGAGCGGCGTGATGCGGCCGTATATCGTCGACATCTCGCTGCGCCTGTCGAACCGCGCGCGCGGCCGTCGACCGGTGAGCGCAGAGCGCGTCTACGTCGGCACGCGCCCGTTCGACACGACCTACGACGCGTCGTTCACGCCGCACGCGTTCACACCGCCGGCGGGCACCACGCGCACGGAGTTGTTCGCGTTCATCACCGGGCACGGCTTCGCGACCGAGCCGCTCAACTGCGCCGAGTTCTGCAACCACGAGCATCACTTCGCGGTGAACGGCACGACCTTCACCAAAGACAACATCGCAGCTGGCACGTCGAACGGCTGCGTCGAGACGGTCGGCTCCGCGGAGCTCCAGACGGTGCCGAATCAATACGGCACTTGGCCGTTCGGACGCGCCGGCTGGTGCCCCGGCGCCGCCGTCGTGCCCTACAGCGCGGATCTCACGGCGCTCGCACCTGCAGGCACGGCGAGCACGCTCACGTACACGACCACCGTCGATGGGACGCCGTTCGTGCCGATGTTCACCACGGACGGATACCGTCCCGAGATCGCGCTGAGCGTGTGGCTCGTCTACTGGCAGTGACCCGCTGAGCGTGTGGCTCGTCTACTGGCAGTGACCCGCTGAGCGTGTGGCTCGTCTACTGGCAGTGACGCCAGCCCCGCCTCGCCGCGCGTCATCGGCGCCGCTGCGCCTGGATCCCCTCGAAGGCGACGACGCTGTCGTTGCCGAGGCCCGCGCCGTTCGCTTCGTCGGTGTCGATGTGCATGTCGAGCACGAAGTCTTCGCGCACGCGCACGAGCACGTCGCCCATCGTCATCTCGCGATCGCCCTCGACGCGCACGGTGATGACGTCCTTGTCGCCGACGCCGAACGCCTGCGCATCGTCGGGGCTCATGTGCACGTGGCGAAGCGCGAGGATCACGCCCTTGTCGAGCTCGAACTCGCCGGCGGGTCCGCGCAGCCGCAGGCCGGGCGTGCCGTCGAGCTGGCCGCTCTCGCGGATCGGCGGGCTCACGCCGAGCGCGAACGCATCAGTCTTCGCGATCTCGACCTGCGTCGTCTCACGCAGCGGGTTGATCACCGCGACGCCGCGCAGCTCGCCCTTCGGCCCGATGAGATCGACCGTCTCGCGGGTCACGTATTGCCCCTTCTGCGTGACGTCGCGCCGCTTGCTCAGCTCGTAGTCTTTGCCGAACAGCGCATCGCAGTGGGCGCGCGAGAGGTGCACGTGGCGCACGCTGACGCCGACGGGGATCGGCTTCGCGTGCACGCTGCGGATCGCCGCGGTCGGGCCACGCAGACAGCGCGCTACCTCGCGCGCGATCATCTTCTCTTCTTCGGTCGCGACGACGAGCACGCGCGTCGGTGCGCGAGCCGCCGCTACGTCGACGATCCCGCCGCGCGTCGCCGGATTCGCGCTGGCGTTCGCCTCGCCGTCGAGCGCGATGCCCATGTAGAGCAGCCCGTCGCAGACCGCAGCGCGCAGGCTCGGGCTGTTCTCGCCGATGCCGCCGGTGAAGACGAGCGCGTCGATGCCGCCGAGCACCGCGGCATACGCGCCGATGTACTTGCGCAGTCGATGCGTGAACACGTCAATCGCGAGGCGCGCGCGCACGTCGCCGCCGTTGGCCGCAAGCTCGACGTCGCGGAAGTCGCCGCTCGGGATGCCACTGAGCCCGGCGAGCCCGGACTGCTTGTTGAGCATCGCGTCGAGCTCCTCGGCCTTCATGCCGCGACGCGTGAGGAGCAGCAGGACGCCCGGATCGAGGTCACCGGCGCGCGTGCCCATCACCAAGCCTTCGAGCGGGGTCATCCCCATCGAGGTGTCGACCGAAACGCCGCCGTCGATCGCCGTGACGCTCGCACCACCGCCGAGGTGGCAGGTGACGAGCTTGAGCCGCGTCACGTGGGTCTTCAGGTGCTCGGCCGCGGCGAGCGCCATGAACTGATGGCTCGGGCCGTGAAAGCCGTAGCGACGAATGCCGCGCTCGAGATAAAGCGCGTGCGGCAGCGCGTACGTGAACGCGGGCGGTGGCAGCTCGCCGTGAAACGCGGTGTCGAACACTGCGATCTGCACGACGCCCGGCAGCGCCGCCGTCGCCGCTTCGATGCCGGTCAGCGCCGGCGGGTTGTGCAGCGGCGCGTATTCAGCGCACTCCGCGATGGTGCGGCGCACCTCGTCGTCGATGATCACCGGGCGCACCAAGCGCTCGCCGCCATGCACGACGCGATGACCGACGGCAGCGATGTCCTCGAGGCGCGGCACGGGGCCACCGTCGCGCACCAGCAGCGCGAGGATCTTGTCGATCGCGGCCCGCGCGTCTGGGGCCGAGCACGCCTCGTTCAGCTTCGCGCTGCCGAGCTCGCTGTGACTGAGCTGCGCGCTCGCGCTACCGACGCGCTCGATCTTGCCGTAGGCGAGGCGCGTCTCGGTGTCCATCTCGTAGAGCTGGTATTTGACCGAGGTCGAGCCTGCGTTGAGGACGAGGACTTTCATGGCGCGAGAGCATAGCCGAGGCGGAGCGTCCGCATCGCGCGCGCTGTCTCACGCGACGGTCGCTTGTGCGGAGCCGTGCCTGCTACTCTCGCCGCAGTTCCCACGCAGTACGAAGGAGAACTCGATGCTTTTTCGCTTTACCAGATCGTCCGCGCTTTCCCTGTTCGTCGCCTCGGCCATGTTCTCGCTCGCCGCGTGCAGCGCGATCGTCGACCCCGATGTCGGCGGCCTTGCGCCTGACGTCACCGCTGACGGCGGTGGGCTGAGCATCGACAGGGATCTCGGGGCGCGCGATGCGGGCGACGGCGGCGGACCAGTGATCGACGTCGATCTCGGTGGACGTGACGGGGGCGGTGTCCCGGCCGACCTCGGTGGAGGCGTGACGTGTACGGGTGGGACCCGCTGCGTTGGCGCCGCGCTGATCGAGTGCATCCGCGGTGTCGAGCAGCGCACGCCGTGTGCCCTCGGTTGTCCGCCGAGCGCGCTGCCGCGCTGCGCGGAGTTCGTGCCGTCGAACGTGCCCGCCGACTTCCTCGGCCGCGGCACGGAGGACATCGAAATAGGGGCCGGTGAGGTCGGCCGCATCGACACCGACGCGTGCAGCAGCGAGCGGCTCGACACGCAGGTGGTCGAGCAGCCCGGTGGCCTCGAGCTCTGCGTTTATATCGTGCGCAACGTGGACATCGGCGCTGGCGGCGCGATCACGGTCGATGGGCAGCGGCCGCTGGTGATCGTCGCCTCCGGTGACATCGACATCGCGGGAACGATCGACGTCTCGGCGCGCCAGGGCGAAGCGGGTCCGGGCGGCGGCGGCGGCGGTTTCGGCGATGCGCTGAACGGTGAAGGCGTCGCCAACGGCACCGGCGGCGTGCACGTCGATTTATTCGACGATGGCGGTGGCGGTGGCGGCGGACTGTGCGGATCGGGCGGCGCGGGCGGGCTCGGCGGCACGGCGGCCGGTGGCGCTGGCGGCTCTGCGGTGACGACCGAACTGACGCCGCTGCTCGGTGGCTCTGGCGGTGGACGCGGACGCGGAACGTCACTCTCGTCTGGCCCGCTCGCCGGGTACGGCGGCGCAGGTGGCGGCGCACTTCAGCTGAGCGCGCGCGGCGCGCTGCGCATCAGTGGTGCGCTGCTCGCGGGTGGCGGCGGTGGTGGTGCGGGGCGCGTTGGTACGACGTCGAGCATCAACTGGGGCTCGGGTGGTGGTGCGGGCTCGGGTGGCGCGGTGCTCCTCGAAGCGCTGTCCGTCGAGGTGACCGGGAGCGCGCAGATCGTGGTCGCGGCGGGCGGCGGCGGCGGCGGTGCGTCGAACGGGCGCTCTGGCAGCAACGGCGCAGATGGCACGGCAGCGACGCCCTCGGTCGGCGGTGGCGGTGGTGGCGGAATGCTCGACACGACGGGCGGCGACGGCGCGCTCAGCGTGATGGATGGGCTCGACGGCGACGGCAACGGGGCGGCGGTGGCGAATGGCGCCGGCGGCGGCGGTGGTGCGGGCTGCATCGTCGCGCGTACGTCTGACGCGATGCTCGTGGGCGGCGCTGCAGCATCGAGTCCGTCCGAGGCGCTGCGCACGCTCCCTGTATTGCGCCGCTGACGTCGACGAGCGTCGCGCGCTTGACCACGCGCGTCGTCGGTGCGTCTGCCTCATTGCGCGTCGTCGTGCGGCTCAGGCCGCGCGTCGTCGTAGCCAGCCGCTGACCGCGAGCGCACCGGCGCCGAAGACGAGCACAGCGCCGTAGTGCGCGACGACGAGGTGCGCAGCGGCGGTCGTCGGGCACAGCGCCCACAGCGTGAGCGACGACGCCAGCGCGCCTGCGCCGATCGCCGCGAGCGTGCTCCCCGGCGTGCCGCGATCGAGCGAACGAAGCAGCGCGAAGGCGAGCGTCGCCGCTATAGCGCCCGCGACGAGGCAGCCGCGCCCACCGAGCAAAGCCTCGCCGGCTTCCATGTGCGCGATTGCGTCGCCGCGCAGCTGCGCGAGCAGGTCAGGCGCAAAACACAGCGCGAGCATGACGGTGAACGGCACCAGGTCCGCGAGGCGGCGCCTCCAAGCTGGCAGCGCGGGTCGCTGCAGAGGGCGCAGCGCCGTGACGATCGCGACGAGCAGCAGCGCGGCCGGAAGCAGCATCAACAGCGCCGCCGCAGAGGGCACGCGCGGTCCGTGTCCGAGCGCACAGCCGAAGCCGACCAGCAGCGCCACCGCCCCCAGCGCGATCGCGACGCGGCCGGGCGATGAGAGCGCGCGGATTCGTGCGCGTGCACCGCGCTCGGCCGCCACGTCGCGCTCGACGCGCGCGAGCAGCCTGGCCAGCGCCGCCGCGTCGGGCGCCTCCTCCGCGAGGAGCGCATTGCGCGCAGCGTCGAGCTCCGGGCCCGCGGACGCGAGGCGGCCCGCGCGCTCGACGCGCACGTCGTCGGTCATCGTCGACTCTCGGGCAGAGCGCACACTCTCGGCGTACGGGCGCGCGGCGTCGCGGTTACGGCTGCCGGCGCCGCGATTCCGCCTGCCGTTGCGCTCGCGGTCACTCCTCGCGCTCCTGGCGGGTGCGACCGAGCGTCGCGCGCAGGCGCTCGTAGCCGCGGTGCGCGCGCACTTTCACGGCGGTGACGCTCGCGCCGACGATCATCGCGACCTCGGGGAATGGCCGGTCCTCGAGCCAGTGCAGCACGATCACCTCGCGCTGCGCCGCGGGCAGACTATCGAGCGCAACGCGCACTCTTCGCG
>Ga0209181_10005122_pt1 | contig 19037 bp, 22 predicted proteins | sample MAT05_FD_187208 | JGI IMG/M metagenome (GOLD analysis project Ga0209181, IMG submission 187208) | Freshwater microbial communities from Lake Fryxell liftoff mats and glacier meltwater in Antarctica - MAT-05 (SPAdes) (version 2) | ecosystem: Environmental > Aquatic > Freshwater > Ice > Liftoff... | reverse complement strand
TTCCGCACCCTGCAGGATGGCGGGGTGGCCATCGTGCCCACCGCCATCGGCTACGCCATCGTGGGCGCCACCTCGGAGGCGATCCGCCGCACCCACCGCGCCAAGGGCCGCGCGCCCGGCAAGTACAGCGCCTTCACCGGTTCGCCCGCGCTGCACGACGAGATCCATATCCTCGACCCGGAACGCCGTGCGATGGTGCGCATGATCACCCAGGCCTACGACCTGCCGGTGGGCGCCATCGCGCCGTGCCGCAAGGACCATCGCATCTTTCGCAATCTCGATCCCGACGTGTACGCGCAGAGCACCTACCAGGACACTGCGGCGCTGCTGCTCAATGGCGGTCCGGTGCTGGTGGAGCTGGGGCGCCTCAGCCACGAACACGGGCTGGGCGTGATCGGGTCCTCGGCCAATCGCTCGCTCGCAGGCACCAAGTTCCGCGTGCAGGACATCGAACCGGAGGTGCTTGCCGCCGCCGACCTGGTGATCGACCACGGCCTGGTGCGTTGGGCAGCCTATGGCAAGTCCTCCACGATGATCGACTTCGGCACCCTCACCACCACCCGGGTCGGCGCCTGCCACGACCTGATCTGCGACGTGCTGTGCCGCCACTTCGGCGTGCGCCTTGCCGTTGCCGACTGACGCCACGACACCCAGACAAGGAGACCCAGACATGCGATCAATCACCCGCCGCCGGTGGCTCGCCGGCTTCACGCTCGCCGCAGGCGCGCTGGCCGGCCCGTCCGCCCGGGCCCAGCAGGGCGCGTGGCCGGCGCGCGCGATCCGCCTGGTGGTGCCTTCCAGCGCCGGCGGCGGCACCGACATCCTGGCCCGCACGGTGGGCGAGAAGATGGCCGAGCGGCTGGGCCAGTCGGTGGTCATCGAGAACCGGCCAGGCGCCAACGGCATCATCGGTGCGGAAGCGGTGGCGCGCGCGCCGGCCGACGGCTACACACTGCTGGTAAGCGCGGGCAACGCCATGTCCGCCAATGTGAGCCTCTACAAGAAGCTGTCCTACGACCCGATCCGCGACTTCACGCCGGTGAACATGCTTATCGGCTCGCCCCTGGTTCTGGTGGTCAACCCGCAGCTGCCGGTGCGCAGCGTCGCCGAATTCATCGAGTACGCCAGGGCGCGGCCCGGACAGTTGAACTTCGGCACTGGCGCCAGCCACGCGCAGATTGCCGGCCACATGTTGTTGTCGATGGCCGGCATCAAGGCGACGCCGGTGGCTTACAAGGGGCCAGTGCAGGCGATCACCGACGTCGCCTCCGGCCAGGTCCAGTTCACCTTCGAGACCCCTTCGGGCACCAGGGCGCAGCGCGAAAGCGGCGCGGTACGCGCGCTGGCGGGCACCTCGGCCGCGCCCTCGGCGACCCTGCCCGGCCTGCCGGTGATGGCGCAGACCCTGCCGGGTTTCGAATACAACGCCTGGATCGGCGTTTTCGCCCCGGCCGGCTTGAGCGCGGAAATCCGCAACCGGCTCGAATCGACCATTCAGGCCGTGCTGCGCCTGCCTGACGTGCAGCAGCGCCTGACCAACTTCGGCTTCGATGTCGACCCGCGCGGCGGCGAAGCGCTGGCGGCCACCGTGCGCGAGGATATCCCCCGGCTGCGCAAGGTGATCCAGGAAGCCGGCATCACCGCCGAATGACACCTCGCGCGGGCGCGGCACCATGACCGGTTTGCGCTTTCCAGGCCGCGTGCTGTACCTCGCGGCGGACGCCGCTGCGGTCCGCCGGCAGCTCGCTGGCTACGACCTGACGCGCGAGGCAGCCGGGATGCTGCGCGACAACGTTTCCACCGACGAGATCACGCCGGCCTGGGTGTGCTACCACTTCGACGAGAAGCTGGGCGACTACCCGTACCTCGGGCTCGCCTGCGGCAGCGAGCATCCGGTAACACCGGGCAGCGTGCGTGCCGGCGGCTTCGCAGTGGCAGTCGCGGGCAAGCGCTACGGCAAGGGCTCCTCGCGCGAAGCCAGCCCGTATGCGGAGATGCTGGCCGGCATCCGCCTGGTGATTGCCGAGAGCTTCGAGCGCATCTATCGCCAGAACTGCCGCAACCTCGGGCTCTTGACCTCCACCGACTTCAGCCTGATCGAGCGCATCGGCCGCGGCGAGGCGATCCCCCTGGAGGAGTTCACCCGCGACGAGGACCCGTTCACCACAGAGATCATTCGCCGCGGCGGCCTGTTCGCTTTCACGCAGGCGCGGCTGCGCGGCGAGGTGTCCGCGCCCGCACCGTCCCGACCACGCCCGCAGACCTTCGCGGAGAAGATCCTTGCGCGTGCCTGCGGACGCGGCGAAGGCGCGGTGGCGCCGGGCGAGGCGGTGTTCGCGCGAGCCGACTGGCGCTACGCCCATGAGTACGTGTCGCCGATGTCGATCCGCTTCCTCCATCAGGCGATGGGCGAAGACGCGCCGCTCCTCGACCCCGGCTCGATGGTGTTCTTTGCCGACCACCTGACCTTCGTCCATCGCAGCATGCCGCCCGAACGGCGCGCGATGGGCCTTCTGGACACCGCGCAGGCGATGGCCGCCTGCCAGCAGGCCTTCTGCACCCGGCATGGCCTCAGGCTGCACGGCTTCCTGCGCGACCGCGAAGGGTCGGAGGGCATCAGTCATTCGGTGATGGCGGAGCGCTACGTGCAGCCTGGGCAACTGGTGGTGGGCACCGACTCGCACACCCCGCATTGCGGCGCCTTGGGCGCGCTGGCCTTTGGCATCGGCGCCACCGAGATGGCCAACGCCTGGGTGACCGGCGACGTGCGGGTGCGCGTGCCGTCGGTTACCAGGGTGCGCCTCAATGGCCACCTCAACCCCGGCGTGGAAGCCAAGGACGTTATGTTGCACCTGCTGCAGCTGCCGTATGTGCAGGAGGGCAGGGCGATCGGCCAGGTGTTCGAGTACACCGGCGCGGCACTGGCTTCGCTTTCCACCGACGAGCGGGCGACCCTGACCAACATGGTGGCCGAGATCGGCGGCTTCACCGGGATCGTAGTGCCGGACGAGGAGACGCGCCGCTTCCTGCGCGAGCGCCGCGGCGTCGACCTGCCGCTCGAAGCGTGGATGCACAGCGACCCGGATGCGCGCTACTCGCACGATATCGAAGTGGACTGCGGCGCGCTGGAACCCATGGTGGCCAAGCCCGGCGACCCCGGCAACGGCATGCCGATCTCGGCGCTTGCCGCGCCAGTGCCGGTGGATATCGCCTACGGGGGCTCGTGCACCGGCGGCAAGCGCGAAGACCTTGCGCGCTGCCACGAGGTGCTCGCCTGGGCTGCCGCACAAGGCTTGCGCGTGGCCCCGGGCACCCGATTCATCCTGCAGTTCGGCAGCCAGGACGTGCGCGACCATTGCGTGCGCCAAGGTTGGATGGAGACTTTCAAGGCGATGGGCGTGGAGCTGATCGAGCCAGGCTGCGGCGCCTGCGTCAATGCCGGCCCCGGCGTCTCCGACCGGCCCGACCAGGTGACGGTGAGCGCGATCAACCGCAATTTCCCCGGCCGCTCGGGTCCGGGGCAGGTTTGGCTGGCCAGCCCCTCGACGGTTGCGGCGAGTGCGATTGCGGGGCGGATTGTGAGTTTTGGGCAGTTGCGCGGGGACAATGAGCGACGATGAAGCCAGCACCGGGACCGCGAATCCCGGCGGCTCAAGATTGCAGGAGGCCGTGAGATGAAACAATTTCGTCCTGCGAAGAAGCGCGTTGAGGTGTTTGCGCGATGCTTGCCGCGCCGGCCCGCGCCGACCGCGACAACGACCGCCGGATCGACAAGGAACGCAAACCGCTGGTCATCGGACATCGCGGCGCCGGCAGAACCTCCGACGTTGTATCAGGCAAGCCGATAGACTCCCACGTCTTCCTCGATGCCCTTGAGGACCTGCTTGCCGACGAAGTCGGCCTTGAGCGGGCGGTCGAGTTGGCGATAGGTGTGTTCCGAAATCAGCAGTTGGCTCTTCAACGGCTTGTTGAGTTGTTCGAGTCGCGCGGCAATGATCACGTTCTTGCCAGTCAGCGAATAGAACTTGCGCGCCGCGTTGCCCACGTTGCCGGCGATGACCTGCCCGGAATTGATGCCGATGCCCAACCGGGTCGGTGGTATCGACCCTTTCGCAGCCAGTGTCTCGACGCTTTCCAGCATATTGAGGGCGGCCGCCACCGACTTTTGTGCATGCCCGGCGTCGGCCACGGGCGCACCGAACACGGCCATGATGCCATCGCCCAGTATCTGCAGCACTACGCCCTGGTGCGCTTTCACGATGGGTATCAGTTCGCCGAAGACTGTATTCTGGAAACGGCGACCGCGTCAGGCTCATGTGCATCTGCAAACACCGTGAAATCACGGATATCGAGGAACAATACGCTGACATCGTATTGGCGACTGGAGAAATCGATCTCGTTGGATATCAGTTCCAGCGCGATTTCTTCCGACACCTGCTGGCCGAACAGCGCCTCGACCTTGCGGAGCATGGTGCTGGTCTTTTCCTTTTCGGCCTTCAACCTCGTTTCGGCCTTGCTCGCCGCCCTGGAGTAGTAGTTGATGAGCAGCGAAATGATCAAGATCGTCGTCAGTGCGCGGCTGAGACTGGCCCACCTCTTCGCCGCCTCGTCCAGCTGGTAGAGACCGACCTGGTGGTAGAGGTACAGATACACGTAGCTGCCCATGACGATGGCGAGCAGGCCGACCTGCAGTTTCGGCTTCCATGAAGGGTTGAAGAAAACCAGTCCCGCAAGGAAGATGAGCCAGAAATGGGCGCCGAAATCCCAGCCCAGGTAGTAAGTGGCCATCACCTGATGCAGGATCAGCTCCATGAAGGCCAGGCTGAACGCCAGATTGTGTTTTCCGAGCCGGTTGAGAAAGAACGCCACCGCGAAACACGGGATGCTGTAGAAAAGGTTGAACCACATCCCTTCCAGGATGCCGAATCCCCGGAACTGGAAAAAGGCAAAGGTATGGCCAGCAAATCCGATCAGGTAGGCAACTTGCGTGATAACGAAGAACCGTTCGTTGTCCTCGCTGACGAATCGTGATCGGAAGATGTTCACTGTCGACCCTTCACGTTAAACGACCTGCCGCATGCCGGTCGGGCAATCAAGTGTCCTGTATCGACCGCGCGCGGTCCAGTCCACGCGGCGGCGCATCCATTGGCGCTGGCCGAGGCACTGACGTCGGGCAGACGCTAGGGCATGACGCCCGCAACGCCTTGATCATGCAGCCCTCGGCAAGGAAGCCGTTGGCATCTAGCCCGACCAGACCTGGCCCCGGCGCACGCAGGCCCAAGGCCATGCGCAGCGCCGTCTGGGTGAGCTCTTGCGGCATCTCCGCTGCCATCCCCCAGCCGACGATCTTGCGGCTGAACAGGTCTTCGACAAACGCGCAGTACAGCCAGCCTTCGTCGGTGCTCACGTAGGTGATGTCAGTGAGCCATTTTCGGTTCGGCGCGTCGGCGCTGAAATCGCGCGCCAGCACGTTCTGCGCGCTCGGGTAGAGGTGCTTCGAATCGGTCGTCACCACCCGCAAGCGCCGTCGGATACGGCTTTGCAGACCGCGTTCCTGCATCAGTCTGCTCACCCGCTTGTGATTGACCACTTCACCGGCATTCCGCAGTTCACGATGCATTCGCCGACGCCCGTAGCAGCCACGGTGGCGCTTCTGGATCGCCGCCATCGGTACTGCCGTCGCGGCGTTTGCGATTTGTCGCGCGCTGCCGCCTGCCGGCCGTCGCTGCGCATCGAAATAGCCGCTCACCGACACCCCCAGCATGCGGCACATCACGTCGCTCGGCCCCACTTCGCGAACAGTTCTATCCAGGCGTACTTCACATTGACTCCCTGGCGAAGTACGCCGCCGCTTTTTTTAGGATGTCGCGCTCCATCAGTAACGTCGCGTTCTCTTGCCGCAACCTCGACAGCTCGGCCTCAGCGTCCCCGATCGGCGCTCGCACTCCCTTGGTCAACGCATTGCCGGAGCGCGCCTTGCCGACCCAGTTCGCCAGTGTCTTGACCGATATTTCAAGACTGCGCGCCACTGCGGCCTGCCTGCGGCCCCCTTCGAGCACCTGCGACACCGCGCTTGTGCGAAACGCGTCGGTGTACTTCCTGTCTTTCGCTACTTTCATCAAATACCTCCGCAAAGTGAAATTTAAGCACTTCGTGGGATACGTTTCCGGGGGGGCCAGATCAGTCCGGATCGAGTGACCGGGACACGGAACCGTATGCCCATACAGCTATCAGCGCAATCGCGACTAGCCCCTCGTAGATGCGCGCCAGCAGCAGCGCCCGGACGTAGCGGGCTGCCGGGCGTTGCGCCGGCTCGTCGGTCGCCTCGGCCGCTGGCACGACGGCTGGCTGCGAGAGTGAAATCGACAGGGGTGCGGGAAGGCCAAGGCGAGTCCCGGGCTGGTGCTGATCACGCACGCGAATCCGGAGTTCGAGAACCGCTGGATCATGCGCGTCTGGCGGGGGGCGGAGTCGGCGCGGCGTGGTGGGGTTTCGAGGCGGTAGCGCGGCGCATTGCATCGCCGTCAGGGTTTGCGGTATGCTGGCGTGGTCGTCAATTTCGCGATCCCGATCAAATCGATGACATCCACCGCGACCCAGCCGCGCATTAGCTACTCGGACTATCTTGAGTGGGAAAACGCGCGCGCCGACAAGAACGAGTTCGTTCGCGGCGAGGTTTTTGCGATGGTCGGCGCGCGGCGCGTACATGGCGAGGTCGCGTTGAACTGCGCGGCTTTGCTCAAAACGCATCTGGCGGGCAGCGGTTGCCGAGCCTACGCGAGCGACATGAAGATTCGCGTCGAGGCCGCCGACGCCGTGTTCTATCCCGACGTGTTCGTGACCTGCGACGCGCGCGACCTAGCCACCGAATTGGTATTCGCTCACCCGGTGCTGGTGAGCGAGGTGTTGTCGGAATCGACCGCGAGCTACGATCGCGGCTTCAAGTTCGCGGCCTATCGCCAGCTCGCATCGCTCGTCGAGTACATGCTGATCGACCCGGACCGGCGCAGCGTCGAGGTGTTTCGGCGCGGTGCAGACGGACTATTTACGCTGCACGACTTCTCGGCCTCGCAAGAAGTGCATTTGGCCAGCGTCGAGGCGCACCTTGCGATGGCGAACCTTTTCGACGGCGTGTAGAAGGGTAGGAATTCCGACGCCATTGCCAAGCAGATCGTAGCGGCGGCCGAACTCGACGCCGTAGTGGCGGCCTATGCCGCGCAAATCGCCGAGAACGCGCCCTTGACGGTGGCTGCCGCCAAGCGCGCGCTGCTCTAGATTCGCAAGGACGCCGACCGACGCGATGTGGCTCTGGTCGAGCGCATGGTCGCCGCGTGCTTCGCCAGTGAGGATTACAACGAAGGTCGCGAGGCGTTCGCGGAGAAGCGCACGCCGAATTTCAAGGGCAAGTAGTCACGCGCCCAGTGCCGCGCCCAGCGCCGTGAGGGCGCAGCCGCAGTCCGCTTCCAGTTTCAGGGTCAAGAGCGGGTCGGCTCGGGTCCGGCCGAGGTTGTTCGCGGCGATCGGCTTACCGCCTGCATGTGCGGCCTCGCACAATCAATAACTTGAGCGCACCATCAGGGTTGAACCTACAACCAGCACAGCATCGGCCGCCACGACTGCGGACATCGCCGCGTCGGCAAGCGGTTTCGGGACGCTGTCGCCGTAGAACACCACGTCGGGCTTGACGAGGCCGCCGCAAGCGTCGCACGCCGGAACATTGAATGTGTCGAAGTCGGCGTCGAGGTCGGCGTCGCCGTCCGGTGCCACCGAAGCCTCCCCGGCCCGAAACTGTGGATTGGCGTTCTCCAGCATGTGCTGCATCTCCTGGCGGGTATGCACAGCGCCACAATCCATGCAGCGCACCTCGCGCAGGCGCCCATGCAGTTCGATCACGCGATCGCTGCCCGCGGCAGTGTGCAATCCATCGACATTCTGCGTGACGATACCGGCAATGCCACCGCCCGCCTGCAGCCGTGCCAGTGCCCCATGCGCAGAATTCGGGCGTGCCGCGCGCATCATCGGCCAGCCCAGCATGCTGCGCGCCCAGTAGCGTTTCCGCACGTCCAGATTGCCCATGAATTCCTGATGCGTCACCGGCGGCTTGCGCTGCCAGTTGCCGTCTGCGTCGCGGTAACCGGGAATGTCTGAGGCGGTGCTGATACCCGCGCCGGTGAGCACCGCGATTCGTCGATTGGACCGGATGAAGTCAACGAGGTCATTCGCCCCGTCATTTTGCCTGCTTGATAAAGTCCGCATTCACGGATTGTCGCGCGGCGCTTTACGATATGGCAAGCCCAGTCGGCATCTTGCGCTTGTGGTACCATGTATATACACGACTATACATGAGGGTCGCAATGAAACTGCAAGTCGCCAAATGGGGCAACAGCCTCGCATTGCGCCTGCCGGTCGAATGCCTGCGCGCGACCGGCCTGCGTGAAGGTGACAGTGTCGAGGCGGAAATCACCGATGCGAATACGATCACTCTGACCGCGAGCACTCCGATATTCGACAGGGCTGCCTTCCTGGCACGGCTGGCCGTGCTACACGCGAAGATGCGGATGTCCGAGCCGGTGGTCGAGGCGATGCGCCGCGAGGCGCGTTATTGATGGTTTACATCGATACCAGCGTGGCGGTGGCGCTGCTGACTGTCGAACCGGCAACGAAATCGGTGCAGCAATGGTTCGAAGCCTTGAGTGATGTGCCGGTTGGCTCGGACTGGCTCATCACCGAGTTCGCAAGCGCGCTGTCGATCAAGACCAGGATGGGCCAACTTACGCCGGCCCAGGCTCGTGTCGTGCGCGCGGAATTCGAGCTGCTGTGCTCCTCCGGCCTGCGCATTGCCCCTGTCAGCCGCTCGGCGTTCGCCAACGCCGCGGCACTTGCGGCGGCCCCCCGCCACGGCCTGCGCGCCGGTGATGCGCTGCATCTGGCCGTCGCCAAGGAAATGCGGGCGAAATTCGTGGCGACCCTGGATCAGGCAATGCTTGGGAACCTGAAACGCCTAGGATTCGCAACGGCGGCGATCTCGCGATAGCGTCAACGGCGCTTCCTGTCCGGGACTCGCGGGAGCGTAAACGTCCGCGACGCCAATGCGTTGCTGAATACGCAATTGAGTGACCAACCGGTCGGTTTGTTATAAATTCATACTTTGCCGCATTTCCCCAAGGAGTCAGCATGTACACCCAGGCGATGGATTTGCCCGGCGCGCCCAACGCAGTGGCGCCGACTGCGGAGGAAGCCGCATCGCCGCATTGCTACTCTTGCCGGTTAGCCCAACAAAACCGAGTCAAACCCCGCCTGGCTGAAATGCGCATCAGTGCTCAGCGCGGCGGTGATGGCGCGTTCACGCATGAGTGTGAACGACACGCAATCGGTCAAGCTCCAGCCCTTGTCTTCGCGGGCGCGCAACAATTCAAACGCGGCCTGGAACAACGCTTCCGAGAGGGGGGCCACTTCGATCTCGGGATCGCTGTCCATTTGTTGCGGCAACTCGACCGCGACGCTGCGCCAGGGAAGCTGCGCCAGTGCGGCACCGAACTCAAGCTGCACCGCGCGCGAAGTGACGAGGAAAATGTTTTCTAGTTTGATGCGCGCCGCCGCCCATTCAACCGCGACTGCGTGAAAGCGGTCGCGCGGCGACACAAGCGCTAGCACTTAGCCCGTGTCGACAAACAGCGTCGTGCGCGCCATTGGTTACGGCCGTGGCGCGATGAGATCGTCGTACGAAGTGGAAAAGTCTGCTGGCGCTTCGATGGAGAGTTGCCGCGCACGGTCGAGAAACGAGTAGCTGGCGGTGTTTGATTTGGAGGCGTCCGCAGGTTCTGGCGCTTGCTCCAGCATGACGATCACATCGACCACTGCGCCGGGCGGTAGCGCCCGGAGATCGATGCCGATCGACATCCGGGCCGCTTTCTATTGCTCGGCAGGGCGAGTGGTTCGCTGTTGCGAAAATCGGCCGAATCACTTGCCGGTTCGTCGGTCTACGCCGCGTCGAATTTCGGGCGTTACGTGCTTCAAGTCTCCCAATCTTCCAAAGCTAAACCAGCCACGCGCCCGAATTCGCCGGTATTGTGTGTAACCAGCGTTAGTTGATCGACCATTGCGATAGCCGCGATTTGAATATCGTAAGCGCCAATCGGTTTGCCAAGGCTGGCCAGCGCCGCACGCAACTAACCGCACGAGCGCGCGGCTGCGCCGTCAAACGGCAGCGACCTGAATGCGGATGACAAACTTTCCAGCAGCGCTAGATTTTGCTCGCGTCACGCGCTCCGGTAGGCGCCAAAGTAAAGTTCCATTTTGACCACGTCACACAAGAAAAGCAGCGCCGGGTCGAGCGCTTGAAAGCGCGCCTTAACCGGTGAAGGTGGCGGATTGAGCAGCGCGATCCAGACGTTGGTGTCGGGCAGCCACATTAATCGAGCGCTTTGCGGATTTCAAACTCGCCTTGTGGCGCACGCGTAAGGCCTGGGCCGCTCCAGCCACCGGAGATGCGGGCAAATAGATCAGCCGGCCAGCCCGAGCCTGCCGTATTCGCTTCAACTTCGATCCGCACCGTTACGCGCGCTGCCGCAGGCTTCGGCAGTTTTGCACGCCAAGTCTCAGGCAAATCAGATACGTTTACGTGTTCGATGATGACTGCGCTCATGGTGCCCTCCTTGCCGCCGGGTAGGCTGGATTGAAATTCAGCACCATTGTCCCTCACAGGCGGAGCCTATTCAAACTGCAAGAGCCGACGCCGCTCACGCAGTTGGTAGCCCCAGAAACACTTTGATCCGCTCCAGTTCTTCCTCCAGCCCACGCCGAAACGCGGCATCGCGGGTTGGCTTGCCGTTCGCGTAACCGAAGCTTTTCAGCAGCTTGTTGCCGCGCTTGTCACCGCTTTTGTCAGCGCCGACGCTGACGTTGCCCCAGCCGATGACCGCATCACGCTCGACACGCGCTGGCCCGTTCGGCACTGCATAATCTGATCCATGCGCCGCCTCGCCCCTTCAGGCACACCGTCGTTCAGCCAGTTCTCGGTGGTCGACTTCCTTGCCTCCACGGACTGGTTTCACCGGCTTCCGCCCGACCGGCAGCGGTGGATACGCTCCCGCATCACGACGCGCAGTGTCGGCGCCAGCCAGTACTTGGCCCGCACCGGAGAGGTGGCCACGCACGGGTACACCGTACTGGAGGGGCTGTTGGTCTGGTCCGTCTCGAACGAGGATGGCGCGGACGTCACGGTCGCGGCCATGCTGCAGGGCGCCTGGTTCGGCCATGGAACGCTGCTTGGCAAATACGCCCGCAAAGGCAGCGTGGTGGCGCTGCGCGACAGCCGCGTGGCCTGCATGCCCGAGGACGTGTTCCAGTGGCTGCTGTCCGAAAGCCTGTCGTTCAACGAATTTCTGGTGCGCCACGCCTTCGCCCGCATCCATTGGCTGATGGGTGTCATCGCGGCCCGCGTCACGCTCTCGGTGGACCAGCAGGTCGCGCGGGCCATCGTCGGGCTGACCGACAAGTCGCTGAACCCGGGCACTTCGCTGGACTTGGAGCTGTCGCAGGAAGAGCTGGCGCGGATGGTCGGCTATACGCGCCAGCGCTGCAGCGGCGCCATCCAGAGGATGAAGGCCGACGGCATTCTCCAGACGCGGTACGGCCGCATTTCCGTCAGCGATGAAGCGCGGCTGGGCCGCTTCGCCGAGGGGACCGATGGTGCAGCCCTGACCAAGCCCAAGGCGAGGTAATGGGCCTCAAAGGTCGAGGACGAGCTCCGCCGACAGCGCCCGTGAGACGCACGGGCACATCAAAGCGCCCTTGGCTCGGTCTTCCGGAAACAGGAACGAGTCGCGGTGGTCGATCTGTCCTTCCAGCACGCCCACCATGCAGGTGCCGCAAACGCCCGCGCCGCAGCTTGACGGAATGGAAATTCCGTGCGCCTGCAACGCCGCGAGCAGGGTTTGATCTCGCCCCACGTCGACGCGCCTGCCGCTGCGCCAAAGGTGGGCGACGAACCGCTGGTCGCCGGCTGATGGCGCCTGACCGAAGCGTTCGAAATGCATATGCGCACTTGGCAAGGATTGCCGGCGCGCCGCGTTCAGTGCGCCATCGATCAGCCCGGAAGGGCCGCAGACGTAAACGTCGCTGCCGATTTGGAGGCCGCCCAAGACCTGGTCCAGCCTTGCACCCACGTCGTCCGGCTGCACGCCCAGATGCAGGTGCACTGATGCGCGGCGCAGCGTTTCCAGGCTTTCCACGAAAGGCGCGTTGGCCTTGTCGCGTGCGAAGAAATGAAATTCGTAAGCCAGGCTCTTCAAGTCGCAACACTTGGCCATCGCGAGGATCGGCGTGATGCCGATGCCTCCCGCGACCAACACGATCTTCCCCGCGCACGGCCACAGCTCAAAGTGGTTGGCCGGCGGGTCCACCTCGACGGTGCTGCCCTCAAAGACGTTGGAATGCACCCAAGCCGAGCCGCCGCGGCCCTGCCGTTCGCGCAGCACCCCGATCTCGTAGGCCAGCGGCTGCCCATCCGCGGCATCGGCAGCATTCATTAGTGAGTAATACCTCTGGGCTACACCTTCGGGCAGAGGCAGCCGAAGCACGATGTGCGCACCCGCGCCGAACGCCGGCAAGCGGCTGCCGTCTGCGGCGACCAGCGTGTAGTGCTTGACGTGGTCCGTCACCGGCGTGACGCGGCTCACCCGTAACTTCATGCGCGCTAGGCGCCAGCGCCGCTGGCCTGATCGGACATCGCGGCAGTCATCCTGCGCGCGAACATCGCATATTTGACGCCGTTCAGCGGCACGGCAATGAGTTCGTGCGAATCAGGCGGGCCATCGACGAGCTTGATGCCGTCTTCCACCCGCACCTCGCCGCCTTCAATAACGTCCACGTAAACGCCCAGGTTCTTGTGGCCCAGATGCTTCATCAGTCCCTGCACGATGCCCACATCCTTCTCGCCGGTGGCTGGATTGACGGCGGGAATCACGCAGCGCGGGGTGACCATGATCACGCGGAAAAGCACGCCCCCGATCCGCACGCAGCGCCCCACCCAGTCCAGCTCTTCCCAGGGCTCACTGGAATCGAAATAGAGATTGGCGCGGAACCGCAGCGGGTCCAGCGCGTCCAGCCCGAGCCTCTCGGCCAGATCACGCACCGAGGCCAGGTTGACCAGCGAGATGCACTGGTGGAGGCCTCGCGTGTTCATCATTCCCATGTCGGAAAACTGGTTCTTGGCACCGCACACGACCTGCGGCCGGGGCGACGCGGGCAACCCCAGGTAGTCGATGAGAAAATCCACCAAGCGCTCTCTCGACGCCGGGTCGTTCAAGTCGACCGACAGGCCGCGGCCGTCGGCGCCGTGCACCTGCATCGTCCCGGCGGGATCGAAGCCCTGCAACTTGATCGTGGCGATCCGCGGGTTCGCCATCAGGCCGGTGTAGTCGATCTTGTTCTTCGGCTTGTGGCTGTCGCCGCCGAACGTCCACTTGCCATCGGTAATGGCGGCGTAGCGGTCGAACGGAAAGCCCTCCACGCTCGTGAGATGGGCGCTGACCACCGGCTGCCCGGTCAAGCCCTTGACCGGGTAGGTGTACATGGACGTGATCTTCATTTCGCTCAGTCCACGGCGATGACCGCGATGGCGGCAATCTCGACTAGCATCTCGGGCAGCACGAACTCGATACCCGCGACAGCGGTGGACGCGGGATATGGCGCCTGCAGGTAGTTCTTGCGCACGGCGTCCAGGTGCATGTAGTCGTCCTTGTTCTTGAGGTAGATGTTGATGGAGACGAGGTCGCCCATGCCACCGCCGGCCGCTTCGACGATGGCCTTGATGTTCTCCCACGCCGCCGTGCACTGCGAGACGATGTCCTGCCCGTCGCGGCCCGCGACCAGGCCCGTCTGCCCGGCGATGGCCAGCACGCGGCCCGGCTTGGACAGCACGCCGTTGGAGAACATGCCGATGGGCTTGGGCACGGATTGCGGGTTTACCGCCGTGTTCTTTTCCATGTCAGTCTTGCAGGGTCACGCCGGACTTCACGCTGAGGTCCCGCCATTTGTTCAAGTCGGCCGCGATGTACGGAAAAAGTGCGGGACCGGCGACCCAGCCGGGCTCGATGCCGGCTGCGGTCATGCTCTTCTTAAAGTCGTCGGTGGCCGCCACTTTCTCCAGCGCCGCCACTAGCCGAGCGGCTACGTCCGCTGGCATCTTGGCAGGGCCGATCACCGCGATGAACGATGTGGAGGACACGTCGGGGAACCCAGCTTCGGCCATGGTGGGCACGTTGGGCAGCATCGGGTGGCGGCGGGGGCCGGTGATGGCCAGCGCGCGCATGCGGCCTTCATGCCCCACGGCGTTGACCGGATTGACGACGCCCAACTCCACCTCACCGGAGCCCAGCGCGGGAACCAGCGGCGCTGCGCCGCGGTACGGGATGTGCGTCATTTCCAGGTTGTGCTTGGCTGCCAGTTCGAGCGTGGGAAGGTGCAGGATGGAGCCTACGCCGCCGGAGCCGTAATTGACCGGCTTGCCGTCCTTTGCCCTCTTGCGCGCGTACTCTACAAATTCCAGCATGTTTTTCGCCGGCACATTGTTGTTCACCATGTAGACCAGCCCCGCCGTGCCCACCACGGCCAGGTAGCTGAAGTCGCGGTCGATATTCCACGGCGGCGGGTTCCGCAGCGCCTGATTGATCGTCAGGTCGGACGTGGCCAGCAGCAGGCGCAGGCCATCTGGCGCCGCCCGCATCAGCGTCTGGAAGCCGATGCGCGCGCCCGCGCCGCTGATATTTTCCACCGCCACTGGCTGGCCCAATACCGGGCTGAGCAGCCGGCCCATGGACCGGGCGACGGTGTCCGAGCCGCCCCCCGCCGGGTACGGCACGATGATGGTGATAGGGCGGTCGTCCGCCATGGCGTTCGACAAGCCGATGCACACGGCGAGTCCGCCGATGAGAAATCTGACGATTCGGGGTAGCTGCCAGGATGTTTTCACACGAAGCTCCAGGGTGAATTAGGGTTACGGACCCGCTTCGAAGCAGGGTGTCTTCAGGAGACGCGATTTGAGTGTGAGTGACCCAGTGCACGGCATCTGTCGTTGTGTTGACAGATCGGGGCTGCCTGCGATCCGGTCATGCAGATACGCCCAGTTCTGGAAAATCCTCTTCCCGGAACTCGTGCACGCCCAGCTCGCCGCTGTGGGCGCGGTCGTCCTCCAGTGCCCGCAGTTAGGCGCGCTGGATCTTTCCGGAGATGGTTTTGGGCAACTCGGCGAACTCGATGCGCCGGATTCGCTTGTAGGGCGCCAGGTGGGTGCGCGCATGCGACAGGATCGCCAGCGCCCCATGCGCCGGTCAGACTGCGCGCCCGGGGGCAGCACGACGAACGCCTTGGGCACCGCCACCCGGCGCGCGTCGGGGCTGGGCACCAGGGAGCATCGCTTGGCCCATGCTGCTGAGCACTACGCGCAGGCCGGGCGGGTTGCCGATCTGGCAGGTGGTTTCGGTCTGTCCGAAACCGCCGGATCAGCGCAATTGCGACTGGCACCTCGAAGATGCGCGCCAGCAGCAGCGCCCCGACGTAGCGGGCTGCCTGGCGATGCGCCGGCTCGTCGGTCGCGTCGGCCGGTGGCGCCACGGCTGGCTGCGAGAGTGGAATCGGCCGGAGTGGAGGCCATCAACCAGGAGTTGCACAAGCGTCCGACTTCGACCGCGGTGCGCTACTGCTTGCAATGGCAGCCGCTGGGCGAGGACGAAGGCGCGCCGGTCGGACTCGAAGCCGCGCGCACCCGGCTGGCGAACAGCAGCGCCGAACGCGAGCGCGGCGATGCCGATCCTGGACGGCATACGGGCGACGGCGGCCGGCAGCCTGGTCGATCCACTCGCGTGCGCTCGACTACCGCCGCTGGCACCGCTTCCGTGTCGCACGCCTGCAGGAATGTGCGCCAGGATCTTGCTGATCTGCACCCGCTCGGTGATGAATCCAATGATGCGCATGTTGCCGCCACACAAGGGTCATACCAGCGGGAACACTTTTTTCCGGTCCATGTTGATCACCATTCCTGGATGATCATGCCAATGGTAGTTGGGCCGAAAACCTGCCCCTTCAGGCTAATACAAGGCCGAAAGTTGACAAAAAGAACCCAATAAGCTACCGTAATGGCTCCACCATATTGTCCATGGAGGTCGTCATGAGTGAAGTTATGACCATCAAGCAGATGCCTGCCGAATTGAAAAAATACTGGGCTCTGGAGGCCAAGAAGCACGATCGTTCCATGAACAAAGAGGTTCTTCGCGTGCTCGAGGAGGAACGCGCGCGTCGGGAAGCCGCCAAATCTCCGGCCAAAGACATGGACAGCATCATGGCCGCGGCCCGCCGCCTGCAAAGCTTCGCGGTGGTCGACCAGCGGCCCATCGAAGCTGTCTTGTATGACGATGAAGGCATGCCCAAGTGACGATAAAAGTCGAAGCTGCCGTGGTGGATTCGTCGGTTTTGATCTGCATCGCGAAGGGCGAGCCCGCCGCTAATTCGTTTCTCAACGAGATGGGGAAGGTTGGCAAGCTTTACCTCTCTGCGGTCACGCTTGCCGAAGTGATTCTGTCGACGATGTCTCTGCAAGTCGAGGGCGCCGTCGGTGCGATGGAGCAGCTTGTCGCCGCGTTGAAAATCGAGACCGTGGACTTTGGCGGCGGCGACATCGCGGGCTACAAGGATGCCGCGTTGAAGCATCACCTCAAAGCAAGGCCTCCCGGCCCGCTCAATCTGGGCGACGTGTTCTCATTCCAGCTCGCCGTGAAAATGGATTTGCCCTTGTTTTTCCAGGGAAACGATTTTCTGAAGACGCCCGTGAAAAACGCCATGAGCATCCTCGGATACGAAATGACCGAGAAAAATCTGGGCGTACCTGCCTTGCGAAACGCAAGTCTGGGACAGTGACTATTTCGTCGCGATGACGTGGACGGGCCACTTGGGTGCCGGTTCCTTTTTTGGCGTTGTGCCTCGGCGTCCTCGAGCTCGCCCCAGTCGATCATGTTGACGTTGTGGCCGAGGATAGCGCCACCGTCCGCCAGCGCCATTCATCTCCTTCAATCCGGTCTTGCTCGACCAGAGCCAATGGATCGGTGAAGGCGTGGGCGGCGTACCGATGGTGTTTCCCTCACTCCTGTTGTTCATTCAAACTGCAAGAGTCAACGCCGCTCACGCAGTTGACAGCCCCAGAAACACTCTCATCCGCTCCAGTTCTTCCTCCAGCCCACGCCGAAACGCCGCATCGCGGGTTGGCTTGCCGTTCGCGTAACCGAAGCTTTTCAGCAGCTTGCTGCCGCGCTTGTCACCGCTTTTGTCAGCGCCGACTTCGACGTTGCCCCAGCCGATGACCGCCTCACGCCACAGCAGGGGCAGGGCGTAGTAGCCGAGCTTGCGTTTGGGCGCTGGTGTGTAGGCTTCGAAACGGTAGGCCCAGCCCCAGAAGAGTTCGAAGCGGCGCCGGTCCCACACCAGTGGGTCGAATGGTGCAAGCAGGCGCACGGTGTCATCCACTTCGGGGTTCGCCGCTTTGCTTTGCGGTATGCGCTCTCCGGCGGGCCAGTACCAATCGACGCCTTCGATGTTCGCGTGGGCCATGCGCTGCTTGGCGCGTTGCAAGGCGGCGTTGCGCGCGCCGTGCCACTGCGGGGCGCCGCCTCCCAACAGACTGAGCAACTGGCCGAACGAGGGCGCGGGCAACGGGGCGTATTTGGCGACGATGACGTCGAGCAGCGCATCGTGTGCCGCTTGCGAGTCGGGCGGCGCGGGTGATGGCTCGCGCGCCTCGTAGAGCCGGATGCCACGTTGGCGCCCTGCCACGCGCAACAGGCCCCGGTAGTGCATGTCGTCGAGCAGCCTTGTGGTGGCATTGGACGAGCCGCCGAAGCCGCTCTTCACCTTGCCGTGCGCAAAGTGCGCGTCCACTGCGCGTGGATGCACCACGCCGTGCTCCACTACGTAGCTGCGGATCGCCTCGGCCTGCTTCGACCGCGCTTTGGGCCAGGCGGTGTGCGGCGTGCGCGGGTGCATCAGCGCATGCGTTTGGCGCGGTACGAAGCCGTAGTTGACGAAGAAGTCTTCTTCGATACCGAGCGTCGGGTAGTGCCGTTCGAGGTCGCCGGCGCGGTAGCCCCTGACGCGGTGGCGCAGCGTCAGGTCTTGCGCCCGCGCCGGTGCGCGTATCGGGTCGGCTTGCACAAAGCCGAGTCGGTGTATCGCGCGCTTGAGGCTGGTTGGATTGAAGAGTGTGCGCGAAACCGCGTAGCGGCGCAGATCATCGACTTTCATCGCGGTGCCTCGTTGGCCAATCGAACGAGCATGATTTTCGCACTACTCAAGCCTGATGTCGGCCTCGCGAATGATCCAGCCCATGTGCGCCAAGCCATCGGTGATGGCTTCGGTGAGCTGTTCGGGCGTGTTGCCATAGATCGCGTAGCCGGCCGCCTGCAGTTGCTCGCGCACTTGCGGCAGCGCGGCGGCCTTGAGGATCTCGGCGTTGAGGCGATCGACGACGGCGCGCGGCGTGCCGGCCGCCGCCACCACTGCGAACCAGGTGGCGAATTCGAATGTTGCGAACCGCTAGCGCACGCTCGCTGCATTGCGGATCGGCGCCTTGCCATCCACGTTGACTTCCACACCGCCGGAGACCAGGTCAATATTCCGTCCGCTGACTGAAGTGCAGATGTCAGGCCGCCACAGTACTACGCTGCAAACCCATGAACTGCAGTTCGGCAAACACCACAACCGCAACTGCCTGCGCGATCACGAACGCCACCCCATACGTGGACGGAGCAATGCTGCCGCCGGTCAATAGCAACATCGACGCAATCGCCCAACCCAGGTTGCAGGCGATCACGGTCCACACCGCGCCGCGCGCCAGGGTTTCGCGCAAGCCCAGCCAGCCGACCACGAGCACGTAGGGCACAAAGACCAGGCCCACATAGCGCAACAAAGGCTCCGGCAAAGCCGTAATGCTGTGAAACACGCCCGTGGCTGCAAGCATCAAAGCGCCCACAGCAGCGCTGATCGCGGTG
>Ga0209181_10005121_pt1 | contig 19049 bp, 10 predicted proteins | sample MAT05_FD_187208 | JGI IMG/M metagenome (GOLD analysis project Ga0209181, IMG submission 187208) | Freshwater microbial communities from Lake Fryxell liftoff mats and glacier meltwater in Antarctica - MAT-05 (SPAdes) (version 2) | ecosystem: Environmental > Aquatic > Freshwater > Ice > Liftoff... | reverse complement strand
CGCCCACACCCGCATCCCGGCCCGGACTTGCTCGACCGGGACCGGCCCGTGCTCGCCCTGGATCGGCGTCCCCGCCTCGAAGCACGCCAGCCGCAGCGCCTTGCAGAACACGAAGTCGCGGCCAGTGCACCACGATCCTGCGAGGGCACAACGGCGTCGCTACGCCGGATCTGCGATCATCAACAGTGGCTGAATGGGGTGCAACTCGTCATCACACACGAGGATATCGGCTTCGGAACGTTGCCCCGGCACAAATGTAAGTTGAATCCAGTTCTTTGTCCCGGTTAGACCCGACTCGTAAATTAGCGAGTAGGGGCCGGGTTCTATCGTTACTGGAAGTGCGGCCTCGATCGTGGCGATTTCGATCGTCGCGCCCGACTCAACCATGAAGGGTACAACGATCGAGCGGATCGTCCCAGGTTGAGGCGTGTAGACTGTAGAAATGCGATACGATACTCGGGCTCGCCCCGAGTGTATCAGGGTCTTGAACGATACGGAACCGGCCCTCCATGAAAATCCTTGTTGTACGTGGTGGTCCGTCCAGTTATTGAACGGCGGGTCCAACCTGCCGTCGAAGACGGCGATCTGCGAGTAGCTGACCGACATCGTGGTAGATGGCATGGTTAAGCTCCTGTAATCACTCGGACTCTGGATTTATCGGGGTACTTTCGCAGCATGTTGCCGAGCGCAGCGCCTGAACCCATGTTGTCCGATTCCGGGATATTCCGCACACTCGATCCGGTTCCGCCTTCCTTGAAAACAGCCGGTGGGTATTCGTCCGGTTGGTGGCCTGGCCTTCTGGGATACGATCCGATCGACTGCGCACGCCTCGCGTCGGCGCCTTTCCGGTCGATCGTGAGTATCGACGGATGACCTGCCGCTTGGGCATCGTCGATATGCTGGGCAGAGTGCGGGTATTTGCTCCGCGAGATTACCACAGTCCCCGCAACCTTCTTCCGAACCCGAATCGCTGCGAATCCGGCGGCATACTTCTGGTCGCCCGCGAGATGCACGCACCCGTTGGCGTTGTGCGCCCAGACGGTGTAGCCCCACTCGGCGGCGCCGACGTAGTAGGTATGGTAGTCGGCGACGCGGAAGTTGTACACCGGCTTCCACTCGGCCGTCTCCTCCACCCCCTCGACCGCCACCCGCTCGCCGTCGCGGCCGACGAGCATGTCCCCGGCCCGCAACTCGCCCGCCGGCACCCACCCCCGACCCGCGACCCAGAACGGGTGCTCGAACGTCGTCCCCACCTGCACGCCGTTGGGCAGCCGCAGGCGCAGCACCGCCGCGTGCCGGTCGAACGCCTCCTCGACAACCTTCAGCTCGGCCGGCGCGTCCGGGTTCCCCTCCGGCCGCGCCCACACCTTCATCCCGGCCCGCACCTGCTCCACCGGCACCGGCCCGTGCTCGCACTGGACCGGCGTCCCCGCCTCGAAGCACGCCAGCCGCAGCGCCTTGCAGAACACGAAGTCGTAGCCCCGGGCGGCCGCCCGCCACGCCGCCGACCCGGTCTGCTCGGCCCGCGCGATCAGCCCCGCCTTGCCGCCCACGGCCAGCGCCTCGGCCGCCCGGTGGACGGCCTTCGCCGCCCGCCCGAGCCGGGCCACCGCCGACCCCAGCCGCAGCCCCCTCACCGCCAGCGCCACCCCCGGCACCGCCGCCACCGTGCTCAACGCCGCGTGTCCCCACCGACCGCGGGCAACCGAGATCACCGCGTTCAGCAGGCTCGCCCCGGACCCGGCGTACGGCACCAGCCCGGCCAGGTCCAGCACCCCCTGGATGTAGTCTAGCGTCTGGTCGAGCTTCTCCGACGCGGTCGCGTTCCACGCCTCGACCGTCCCGCCCAGTGCGATCTCGTTCAGGCGCGCCTGCGCGGCCCCGGTAGACTCAGTACGGGCGTTCGCCCGAGCCACCCGCTCCTCCGCCTCCAGCACCCCCATGTCGGCCTTCTTGGCGGTCCGAGCGGCCTGGGCGTCGACCAGGGCATCGTCCAGCGCCTCGGCGGCCTCGGCCCGCCCCATTGCTATCGCGGCCTGGGCGTCGCCGAACGCTTCGAGCATCTCCGCACGGGCCGCCGCGAACTCGGCCTCGGCCTCGGCTCGCGCATCCTCCCCGGACACGGCCCGTGCCGCGGTCACCTCCGCCGCCAGGTCCGCCAACTCGGCCACCAGGTCGGCCCGCACCTCGGCCAGTTCGTCCCGCGCGTCATCCAGGGCGGCCGCCGCGTCGGCCTTCTCGGCCGCGGCTTCCGCGTGCGCCGCCACGGCCGCCGCCACCCGCCCGGACCCGTCGCCCTCCAGTTCCGTCACGAACGCGGCGATGTCGGCGGCGAAGTCGACCGCCGCGTCGAGCGCCTCGGCCAGCGCGGCATCGGCCTCGGCCAGCACCCCCGCCACCCAGTCCGGGGTCGGCGCCGCCGGCACCGCCTGCCCGGCCAGGTACTCGTCGTTCGCGGTGATCGACGTTTCCAGCCCGTCCCCACGGGTCACCGTCGCGGTCACCACCCCGCCGGCCCGCAGCCCCGACACCCCGGCCGCGGCCGTCACCGAGCCGGCGATTGCGCCCCTTGCCTCGACGGTGCCGACCCAACCGACATAGGTATTCGACTCGCCCTCCCCCGGGACGTACAGTCCGGTCGCCGTCACCGCCGCGTCCGTCGAGCCGTGGGTCCGCACGCTCATCACGCTCCGGCCGGCGGTGACCGTTCCGTGCAGGTCGCCCCCGGCCCCGGCCCGCACCACGTCGCGGCCGGCGGAGAGGGTAATCGTCGCAGCCCCGTAGGCGCCGGCCTCGGCGTCGCGGCCGGCGGTGAAGGTGCCGGCCAGGTCCGATGCCGTGGCGACGTACAGGTCGCGGCCGGCCGACGCGGTCTGGGTCAGGTTCCCGTAGGCATTCACCGACAGGTCGCGGCCGGCCGACGACGTCCCGGTCAACACCCCGACCGCCAGGATGAACGCGTCCTGCCCGGCCGTCGCCTCGGTGTGGACGGCGCCCAATCCCTGCACGGTGGCGTCCGTCCCGGCCGACACGACCGTGTCCTGAACGCCGTGACTCACGACGGTCGCGGCCCCGGCCTGGGCGGTCACGGTCCCGGTCAGCGTGCCGCCGGACCAGGCCACCGCGTCCCGGCCGCCGGTCACGGCCACGGACGTGGCGTTCCCCCAGCCCATCAGCGATGCATCGCGGCCGGCGGTCACCGTGGCAGGGCCGGTCGCCGCCGCCCGGCGGTCCCGCCGGCCCACCACTAGGGTGGCGTCGCGGCCGGCGGTCACCGTGGTCGTGTCCGGCGTGCCGAACACCTGGACGATCGCGTCCCCACCGGCCGACACCGACCCGCCGAACCCGCCGAGCGTGATCACCGACGCGTCGGCGCCGGCCGACACCTGTCCGAACAGCACGTTCCCGGTCGCGGTCAGCGTCAAGTCGGTGCCAGCCGTTACGGGAGTCAGCGCGAAGTCGCCGGTGATCAACACCTCGGCGGTCGTCCCGGCGGTCAGCCCGCCGCCGCTCACGCCGCCGGCGAGTACCGCGGTCAAGCTCGCGCCGGCGGTTACAGTCACGGCGTCGAAGGAAGTCCCGAGGGACACGACGATGACGTCCCGGTCGGCCGAGACGGAGCTGTTGGAGGCGCCGCCGGCGCCGAGGTACACGTCCCGGCCGGCGGACACCGCCCCGGCGAAGAACACCCCGCCGGACTCGACGGTGGCGTCGCGGCCGGCGTCCACGGTCCCGCCGTTCGAGCCGGCAGCCCAGACGAATGCGTCGTTCCCGGTGGTCACGGCCCCGTCGAATCCACCCGCGGTCCACACGGTGGCGTCGTTCCCGGCCGTCACCGGGCCGCCGACCTGGTCGTAGCCGATCACCACCGCGTCGTACCCGGCGTCGATCGCGCCGTTGTTCGGGCCGTACACCCACACGGTCGCGTTTACGCCAGCCGACACCGGCGCGCCGAGGGTGCCGAACGTCAGCAGGTCGGCGTTCTGCCCGGCCTCGACCCGGCTGCTGGACACCACGTCTTTGTAGACCCAGGCGCTCGCGTCCCGGCCGGCCACCGCCGGGGCCGCGAGGAACCCGAACGCAGTCAGGGTCAGGTCGCGGCCGGCGGCGACCGACCCGAACACGTCGTCGGCCGTCCACACGTTCGCGTCCTGGCCGGCGTTCACCGTAGCCTGCACGTCGCCCCAGGCGGTCACGGCCGCGTCCAGCCCGGCGGACACGCCACCTGCGACCACCCCGGCCGACCACACGGTCGCGTTCACCCCGGCTACGACCAGCCCGTCCAGATCGCCCCAGGTGGTCACGTTCGCGTCGGTCCCGGCGGTCACGTCGCCCTGGATGCCGGAGTACGCCCACACGCCCGCCAGGGCGCCGGCGGACACGTCGGTCACGACGTAGGCGACGGCGGTCACGTCGGCGTTCTCCCCGGCCGCCACCGGCGCGGTGACGGACCCGAGCGCCCAGATTGTGGCGTTCCACCCGGCGGCGGTCGGCCCCGACACGTCCGCCATCGACGTGACGCTCAGGTCGCGGCCGGCGCCGACCTCGACGCTGATCCCGTCGCCGGTCCACACCGTCACGTCGCGGCCGGCCGCGATCGCCCCGGTGACCGTGCCCCACGTGGTCACCATCGCGTCCCGGCCGGCGGTCACAGTCCCCGAGATCGACCCGCCCGGACCCGTCGAGACGGTCGCGTCCAGCCCGGCCTCGATGGCACCCGTGACCCCAGAGAACCCGAACACGCTCGCTGACCCGGCCACGGCGGTGACAGCGCCCTCCACCACCTCCCACGCCGACACGCCTGCCGATCCCGAGGCGTGAACGGTCTTGCGGACCGACCCGAGGGCGACCACGGTGGCGTCGCCGTCGAGCGCGGTCACGTCCTCCGCCACGTCCCCGGCGGCGTACACCGTTACGTTCTTCCCCGCCCGGACCCAGTCCTCGACGCCCCCACCGAGGGCCGTGACGCTCGCCGACCCGCCGGTCGAGTCCACCGAGCCGCCCACGCGCCCGCCGGCCTGAACGGTCACGTCCAGGCCACCCGTCACCGGGTCGGACACGTCACCGGCCGCCGACACCACGACGGTGCCGCCGCCGTTGACCGTACCGGTCACGTCCCCGCCGAGCGCGGTCACGTCCGCATTCCCTCCGGCGTCCAGCGGCCCGGTCACCGACCCGGCGGACAGGACGGACAGGTGCCGCCCGGCCCCGATGTCTCCGATGAACTCGGTGGCCTGGGCGACGAAGTCCCGGCCGGCGACCGGGTCCGTGCCGCCGGCGTTCTCGCCCTCGGGGTCCGACGCTGGGCCGGCGATCAGGACGAGGTCACCGACGACGGCGAAGTCCCGACCGGCCGACGCGGACGCCACCAGCACATCGGTCAGCCCGGAGACGGTCGCATCGGTTTGGGCGGTCAACTCGGCCAGGGTGATGAGCCCGCCGGCCGTCACCGTCACGTTGTCCCCGGCGATGAGTGCCGAGGTGATCGTGCCGCCGGCGAACAGGAACACGTCGCCGCCGGCGGATACCGGCCCCTGGATGGTGCCGTCCGCGGACACCGTCGCCGCCTGCCCGCACTCGACGTCCACCTCGGCGGTGGTGCCGGCGGTAACCGTGACCGGGCCGCCGGGGGCGCGCACAGTGACGGTCGCGGCGCCGAACGCGTACACGTCGGCCGCGCCGGTCTGGGCGGTCACCGTCGCCGTCACCGAGTCCGCGGTGACCGACGCGGACGTTCCGGCGGTGACGGTGCCGGTCACCGTCCCCGAAGCGGTCACGTCGGCCGACCCGCCGGTGGCGGTGAACGTGCCGGCGACCGTCCCGTAGGCACCGACGACGAGGCTGCCGGTCGCGGTGACGGTGCCGGTGACCGACCCGAATACCTCGACGCGAGCGTCGGCGTCGGCCCGGCCCGGGTTGCCGGCCCCGGCCCGGACGGTGCCGATCAGGCTCCCATCCGCGTTGACCACGGCGTCGCCGGCGGCCGACACCGTGCCAATCACGGACCCGGCGGCGTACACCTCGACCTTGCCGCCGTTCGGGCGCGTCTCCACCGTCCCGACCAAGCTCCCCCAGGTGACCACGCCGACCTGCGTGAACCCGGTGACGTTGGCGGTCACGTCGCCGAAGGCCGTCAGGTCGACCGCGCCGATTTGGGTCGTGATGTCCTTCTTGACGCCGCCGTACACGATCGCGGTGACGTTCGCCGTGTCCGCGGTGACCGGGGCGTCAAGATCGCCGGTCACCTCCAAGAACACATCCTCGCCCTCCTCGGACGTGACCAACCCGGTCAGGTTGCCGACGACCCGGGCCTGGATGTCGTTCCGGGCTCGCAGTTCGGCGTCGACGTTCCCCCATGACCGGAGGGCGATGTTCGTCCCGGCGGTCGCCGTCCCGTAGAACCCGTTGCACGTCAGGTCGATGTCGTTGTGTGTGGCCGTGATGTTGGTATAGACGTAACCGGCGGAGAAGAGGGTGACCGACCCGCCGGCCCGGACGTATGGCGTACTTACCGTGCCGCGGACGCCGAGGATAAGATCGCGTCCGACCGAGATGCCGCCTCGAGTGTAGTCCCCGTAGCAAAGCATCAGGCCGTAGCCGAAGGCGGACAGGTTCCACAGGACCGCGTTCCCCTGGGACACGGCGGCCACGTTCGAAGCTCGGCTGGTTAGCGACCCGCTCATCCCGCCACGAAGGGCCGACGCGGTGAGCATCTCGAGCGCGACCGCCTCTGCGGCGAACTGGCCGTAGAGCGCAGCCACGTTCACCGAGGCGTTGCGGCTCTCAACCGTGCCCGCGTCCACCCCGGCATACCCGACCGCGTCCACCGCGTGGAACGCGTCGACCGTTCCGAGCAGTATCGCCCAGGTGGCGAGCGTGACGCCGCCTGTGGCACTCTCGGCGGCGGCGTCGAAGTTGCCGTAGGCGACCGCCCACACCCCGTCGCGCCCCACCACGTCGCCGGTCAGCTCGCCCCACGTCTCGACCCACACCGACCCGCCGTCCGCTCGGACCCCGCCGGTGACGTCGCCGTAGGCCCACACCGCCCCGAGGGTGGTGCCCGCGTGGACCGCCCCGCCCAGCAGGCCGAACGCCGTCACCGGGCCGATCGCCGCCCCGGCGGTCACCGCCCCGGTGATGTTCCCGCCGTCCCCGATCGCGGGGCGCGCGGCCCGAGCAACGATTTCCTCCCCGGTCACCGGGTCGGTGCTCACCAGGGCCGCCGGCGGGTTGGCAGGGGACGGGAGCGTGACGGTTTGCCGCCCTGGGCCATCGGCCCCCCACGCCACCACCCCCGCGACCGATCCGCCCGCGCCGATGTCGCCCGAGATCGTCCCCGGCGCCTGGGTCCCGGCCGTCACCCAGCCGACGTCCGTCCCGGCCGACACCGACCCGCCGATGTCGGTCCCGGCGGTCACGTTCCCGACGAACCCGCCGGCCGTCTGGTCGCCGTCCACCGCACCGTGGTACGCCGTCACCCCGCCGATGTTCCGCCCGGCCGTGCCGGCGGCGGTGAGGTCCATGCCGGCGTACAGCCAGCCGATGTCCCGGCCGGCGGTCACGGTCCCGCCGACGCTGAAACCCGCGGTCACGCCGCCCACGTCGCGGCCGGCCGAAACGTCCGCGTCGATGTCGATCCCGGCCGACACCCACCCCACGTCCTCGGCCCCGGCCGACACGGCGTCGAACACCGACCCCCCGGCCCGGACGGACGCCACCTTCCACCCTGCGGTCACCCCGCCGGCCACGTCGCCGGTCGCGTCCACCGGGCCGACGTCGCGGCCGGCCGTCACCCCGCCGGTGATGTGCCCGGTGATTCCGTGCGGCTGGACCCACGCGCCGGTGGCCGGGTCGGTGTACCCGGGCGGGTCGGGGGTGCCGGCGCGAACCGTCCCCACGTCCCGGCCGGCGTCCACCGCCGCCAGGACGGAGTGGGCCGACACGACCGCCCCGATGTCGCGGCCCGAGGTGATCGTCCCGGCGATGTCGCCCCCGGCCTCGACCCGGGTGATGTCGCCGTCGGCGGTGATCTCCGCGTCGATGGCGCCGCCCGCGCGGACCTTCCCGGGGGCCGGCGACTCGGAGGAGTACGGGAACTCGTACCCCGACGAGTAGCCCGCGACTGGCTCGTCGGTCAGCCGCCCGATCGGCCCGCCGGTCGCCTCGATCGTGCCGCCGATGTCGAGGACCGCGTACACGCCGCCGATCGCGTGGGCGGCGGTCAGCTCGGCGTCCACGTCGCCGGTCGCGGTCACGCTGCCGATGTCCCGGCCGGCGGTCGCCACACCCGTGATGCTGCCGGTGACCGCGGGCAGGGTGGTGCTTGGGTAGACGAACTGCGCGAACCGGCCGGCGCTGAGGAACCCGATGTCGCGGGCCGCGGTCACCGTCCCCGACAGGTCGTGGACCGCCCGCGCCGCCCCCACGTCCCGGCCGGCGGCCACGGTCCCCGCCAGGTCGTTCCCGGCCCGGACGAGGGTGACGTCGCCGCCCGCGGTCACGGTCGCGGCCGCGGTCACGTCCCGCCCGGCGACCACGCCCCCGCCGCCGTAATACGTCTCCTCCGGCCCTCCCGACCCGGACCCGGACCCGGACCCGGACCCGGACCCGGAAAACCCCAGGTAACCGATCCCGGCCCCGGCGGTCACGGCGGCGTCGATGTCGAGCCCGGCCCACACGTCGGCCACCCCGCCGCCGGCCGTGACGTCGCCCTCCACGCTCCCGGTGGCGAACACGCCGTACACGTCGCCGGCCGCCTCGACCGCGCCGGTCACGCCCGGCCCGCCGGTCCCGAGCGGCCCCCACGCCGCCGGGTAGCCACTATACCCGAACGCCCCGCCATACACCCGGCCCACGTCCCGCCCGGCGGTCACCGCGGCCGACACCCCGCCGGCGCCGTGGACGAACCCGATGTCCCGGCCGGCGATGACCTCGCCGGCCACCGCCCCGCCGGCCGCCACCACGGCCACGTCCGTGCCGGCGGTCACCGCCCCGGTCACGTCGCCGCCGGCGCGGACGCCGTCGTAGGAGCCGTACGGCTCGCCGTAGCCCCAGTACGGGTGGTAGCGGGCGAGGTGCACGTCGGCGCCGTCGAGCCGGCCGACCGCGGCCGCTGCGGTGACCGATCCCGACACGTCGCCGCCCGCCCGGACGCTCCCGACCGCCCCCCCGGCGTCGACCGGCCCGGACACGTTCCCGCCCGCCCAGATGTGCTGCACGTCGCGGCCGGCGGTCACGGCCTCGGTTACGTCGCCGGCCCCGCCCCCACCCATGTAGCTCTCGTACCCGCCGGCCATGACGAAGCCGACATCCCGGCCGGCGTCGATCGGGGCCAGGACGTGCCGCTCGGCCGCTACGTTGAGGACGTCCCGCGCGGCCTCGGTCGGCGCGAGCACGTCGCGGCCGGCCGACACGGTCGTGATGTCGCGGCCGGCGGTGATCGGACCGATCACGTCGCGGCCGGCCTGCACCCCACCACCGCGGGGCAGGAACGCGCCCCAACTCCACGTCCACGTGTAGAACCACCCCGGCCGCCAGTCCGGGTCGGCCGGCCGCGGCTCGGACCCGCCCACGTCGCCGGTCGCGGTGACCGCCCCGGCCACGTCCTCGTCGGCGTTCACCCCGCCGATGTGTCCGCCCGCGGTGACCGCTCCGACCACGCTCCCGGTCGCGGCGACGGCGTGGACATCGCGGGCCGCGGTCACCGCGCCGATGACGCCGCCGGGCGCGTACGCCGTCCAGAACCCCTCCTCCGGGTGCCCGGGGTCGGCGGACGGCGTCCAGAATCCGCCCCCGCCGGCGCGGACCGAGCCGACGTCGCGGCCGGCGGTCACCGCCCCGAGGACGCTCCGGCCGGCCGACACGTGGGTGACGGCGGTGCCGGCGGTCACCGCCCCGAGCACGTCCCGGCCGGCCGACACGCCGCCGCCGGCCGGGGCGTAGTACCACGCCCAGTAGTCGTCGCCGGCACCCGGGGCATAGGACCCGCCGATGTAGGGGGCGCTGACCGGCCCGCCGACGTCGAGCGTGGCCGACACGGAGCCGATCCAGCTCCCGGCGGTCACCGACGCGACGCTCTCGTAGGCCGAGACGGAGAGGATCTGGTCCGCGGCGGTCACCGGGCCGACCGACTTCGAGGCTGACACCCGGTCGATGTCGTCCCCGGCGGTGACCCCGGCCACGCCGCCGTCGTTGGCGGTCACCTCGAACACGTCGCGGCCGGCGGTGACGGCCCCGACCGACTTGCCGGCGCGGGCCGTGACATCGCGGGCGGACAGGTCGCCGATCGTCCACCCGGCGACCACGTACAGGTCGCCGGTGATGGTGACCGACGCGACGTCGCCGGACGCCTGGATGTAGAGGTTGTCGGCCTCGCCGGACCAGGTGACGTCCCCACTCCCCGGCCCGAGGGCGCCGTACACGGTGAACGAGTAGTACGTCGGGGCGGTTTGCGTACCGGTCCCGGACCCACTGCCACTGCCCGACTCGCTCCCGGACCCGCTGCCGCTGCCCGACCCACTCCCGGAACCGGACTCGGACCCGCTGCCCGACTCGCTCCCGGACCCGCTGCCGCTCCCGGACCCGCTGCCCTCCGACGGCGGCGAGCCGGGGGAGACGGACACGCTCCCGCCACCGCCGGACACTTCCACCCATCCGCCCGTGTTGTAGAGCGTGACCGTGACCCCGAGCTTGTTGCCGTACTGGTCGTAGTACCCGTCGTCCCAGTACGCGCCGGGGCCGACGGCGGTCGGCACGGAGCGGTCCTCGAGCGCCTCGAACCCGAGCCGGGCGGGATCGGGACGGCGCGGGCGGCGGCTCAGCAGCTCGGCGAGCCGGTCGCGCAGCGAAGGAGGCGGGTGAACCGGGAGTAGACGGTCGGGACGGGCATGGGCGAGACCCGGGGAGAATCGGAGTATCAGTCGACAGAAACCAACAACGATCGCACCGACCACACACCTTGGCGTCAGTTGTATGGGCGGAACGAGTCGGTAAGGTGGAGATTCTGGCGGAGGGCAGCGCGAACGTCAATGGCGGATTGTGCGGATTGTTCGGGTTCTTCTGAATACTACCCGATCCGGTGGGCGGTCGGACTCGAAACGTGACGTGGCGGATGATGTGCGCGGCTCACCCGACCGGTGGCGGAAGCGGCCCGGCCGAGGCCGGGTTATCGTGCGGGGCGGCGGGGAGGTGGAAGGTGTAGTCGGCGAAGCGTTCCTTCGTGCTGCCGGCGTCCTCCCACCCGTACCGGTAGGTGCCGACGTGCCACAGCCGGATGCGGGTGTCGGCGACCGGGGTGAACCCGACCTGCCACGCCCGCTCGCAGAAGGCGTAGTCTTCCGACAGGCTCCACCGCCCACCGGGCTCGGGGACGGTCATCGGCTCGAAGTACGGAACGCGGAGGGAGCCGAACCGCTGGTTGGCGATGGGGAGGCCGAGCCGGGTCCGGACCGCCTCAAACACCGCCCGGCGGACGTGGGTGAACCCGAACCCGCAGTACCGCACCTCGACCAGCCCGCCGTTGACCCCGAACCGGACGGCGGGGGTGCCCGGGAGGAACTCGCATGCGAACTGCCGCGGCCCCTTCTTCGGGTACAGCCCGCAGGTGAACGGCAGTTCGTGCGCGCGGAGGCGCGCCACGTCGGCCGGGTCGAAGACCACGTCCGAGTCGATCCACATGAGCTCGTCGAACCCGGCGGCGAGGGCGTCGCTGGCCAGTTGGTTGCGGACGGCGTCCACGGCCGAGTAGCCGCGGTAGCGCCAGACGGGGTGGCCGCGGCGCTCCAACTCGCGGAGGGCGTCGTCGCACCCGGGGTCGATCGCCCCGCCGGCCGGGACGAGGACGACGCACGACGACGGCGGTGCGGGGTCGGGCATGGCAACACCGGGGCGGCGGGACCATGCCGAGGGTATTGGTCGCCCACCGCTATCGCAAGATCGCGGGTGCGACTCCAACGGTGCTGCCACCGGCGACACCGATTGGCCGCCGGCTCCGCACCCCGGATAGCTCAACATTCCTCAACGTCGTCAGTCGGGGGCGCCGATCGTGATGAGTCGTTCGCTCTTGGTGCGGGTGAACCGGAGTCGCCGGCCGGCGGCGTCGATCTCGTCCTCTACGCCCCGCAACCACGGCGACACCCCCGCGCCGGCCGGGAAGCTCGTCCCGAACCGCAGCGTGTGTCCGGCGAGAAACGCCGCCAGCGCGGCGGACAGGTCGCCGGCTGTGCCGGTCCACCCGCCCACCGGCAGCGCGGCCAGCCAGGCGCGGAACACCTCCCGCCGACGAGTCTCGACGGTCGCGCGAGCGCGGTCGGAGTAGGACGACATGAGCGGTCCTCACAGTTCGGGTGACGAAGTAAACTGTGTCTGGGAGGCCGATGGTTTCGCGGACGGCCGGCGTGCCTACCCCCGCTCCGAAGGACCCGGCGCGGGGTCGAACAGCTGGGGCAGTTCGGACCGGACCGTCGGGCCGATCCGATCCCAGCTGCGGTCACCTTCGACGGCCAGGAGCGTGACCCAGGGCGGAATCGGGAACGCCGGGTTCAGGACGACCGGCGCCGCCGTCTTGGGCGTCGAGCCGCAGCCGAACCACTTCCGGCCGGTCAACAGCGCCCGCAGGCCGGCGTGAAGCACCCGCACGACGGCGGCCAGGTTCACCGGCAGACCGGGCGCGTACGCCAGTTCATCGCCTTCGACCGCGACGCCGCACGGGCGGACGGCGTCGAGCAGCGCCGCGGCCGTCGTCCGAGCGGTCGGCCGGTGGATCGGCTCCCCGCTGGGGAGTACCGTTGTCATCGTCCCTTACCCCCGGAGATCGTGGGGGCGGTCGTCGTTGCCGACCCGCGGCCACGCGCGGGACGACGGCGACCGGGTAACGGGCTCCGGCGCCACGTCCGTAGTCTCGCCCGTCGTCAGCGGGTGCGACGGGGAGGCGGCTGACGACAAAAGGGTCAAGGCGACCGGGGCCGGGTCCACCACCGGTTCCGAACCGTCGGCGTCAGGCCGACGGCCGACACAAGCCGACGCACCCCCGATTTCCCCGACGGTTTCAGGGTTCACGAGGGGCGGGGTCGGCCTTTCGTCGGCCTCCCGGTCGGGGGCGGAACCGTCGGCCCCGTCCCCTTCCGTCGGCTTCGGTCGGCCGTCGGCCGGGGGCGTGGCGTCGAGAACGAACACCCGACCGGCGGGGCGCCCGCCGGTGGCCCGCGGCCCGTCCCACCGACCCAGGCCCGCCGTCACCAGCGCGTCGAGGGCGTCCTCGGCCTCCTCGGAGCTGCCGTACTTCCGGTTGCTCCGTTGCAGGTCGCGGGGCGTCACCCGCCCGCCCTTCCGCCGGACCCATTCCGCGAGCAGCCGGGCGGACCGGTCCTCGGGCTTCTCGGCGAGCATGGCGTACACCCGCTCCGCCTCGCCGACGAACCACCGCGCCAGCACCTCCCCGGCCCGCATCGCCTCGTCGCCGATGGGCTCCGCCCGCGGGTCGCAGCGGTCGGCCGCGCACTCGACGCAGTGCCAGATGAGCGCGAGACGGAGCGCCAACCGCGCCGCCTTCGGCAGCGCCGCCGACATCCGGCCGCCGTCGATCCCCTCGGCGGTCGCGGCGAACTCCTGGCACGGCGCCCGGAACCGATCCTTCGCCGCGGGGTCGAGCCCCACGTCCGCCGGCCCCGCCTTCGGGTCGAACGGCAGCCCCCGGAGGTAGTCGAGGGCGGCCGCGAGCGCGGCCTCGGTGGCGGGGTCGAGGTCGTCGTCGGTGTACCCCGGGCACTTCTTCGGCGGCATGGCGTAGACCAGCCGCGCCGCCAGCCCGTAGTCGAGGAACGCGGGGTTCTCCAGCACCCCGCGCAGGATGCCGGGCTGGATGCCGCCGCACACCGCCGCGAACCGGCGGTCGGCCTCCACGTCGCGGGGCTCGCCCGTCCGCCGGTGGTAGCGGATCGGCCCGGCGTCGAAGATGCTCAGCCAGTTCGGCAGGTCCGACCCGTCCACCTTGCCCGCGTACCGGGTGAACGACCCGAACCACCCGGACAGCTCGTCGCGGACGACGACGACCCCGCGCGGCGAACTGCCGATGTTCTCGGCCAGCCGCTCGATGGTCGTGTCGATGAGGTAGAAGTACTCCCGCTGGGGGCGGGCCGGCTTGGCACCGGGGTCGGGCTGGTCGGCGGCCTTCCACGCTTCGAGGTCGGCGTCGTACTGCGCCTTCGCCTTCAGGTACTCGGCCTTCAGCCGCTGGTCGACCGCCAGCGCGATGTCGCCGGACGGTCGCAGGCCGGGGCTCTTGCCGGTGCCGCTGTCGGCGACGGTACACGCCCACAGGAGCGGCGGCTCGGCGTACTTCCGCTTCGGCGACGCGCATACCGCAAGCCCGACGGCGGCGCCGGCCACGGTGAGGGCGGGAAGGGCGGCGAACGCGGGGTCGGCGTCGGACCAGCGACTCACGGCCTCGACGAACTCCCGGACGGTGCGGGGCAGCGCGTCGATGGGGAACGGGCGGTATTCGGGAACCGTCAGGCGGCCGCCGGCCGGGCTCCCGTCGTCGTCGGCGGTGTCGCACGGCTTCAGTTGCTCGGGCGCGAACGGCTTCACCGCCACCCCGGCCTTGCCGACGAACTGGACAGTGACCGTGCCGTTGTCCACGGCGACGACCGTTCCCACGTTCCCCCGGTCGCCGGGCGTCACCCGGTCGCCGACCCGGAAGCGGTTACCGGTCGCCGACGGTGCCGGCGGATCGATGCCGATGGCGTTCGCGGCCAGCCGCGCGGCCAACTCGGCGCCACGGGTCGGCCACGGGGTGTCGCCGCGGGCCGGGGCGGTCAACCAGTCGCGCACGTCCTTCGCGTCGGCCGGCGGGAACGCAACCAGTACGCGGCGGGTCAGCCGACCGGCCAGCGCGCGGGAAACCACCTCAGCCCCGTCGCGGCCGGGCCACGCGCCGCCGGGCTTTTGGTCGTTCTCGCCCACGACGACGGGGGCGAAGTCGGCGGGCCAGTCGGCGAGCAGCTCCGCGAGGTGGTCCGCCCCGCCGGCGTTGGACGGGCGGCCGACGGCGGACAGGCCGGCGGCGGTCAGCGCGAGGGCGTCGGTCGGCCCCTCGACCACGAACACCGGGCCGGGGCGGTCGCGCCAGCCGCGCGGCAGGTGGAGCCCGCGGCGCGACCCGGTCGCGGCCAGCTTGTTCTTCGCCCGGTTCTCGCCGTCCCGGAGCGGCGTGACGAACCGGCGCAGGATGCCGACGACGCCCGCGCCCGCGTCCCGCTCCGGGAACGTCCAGCACGCCCCGAGCGGGTCCGACGGGTTGTAGCCGAGCCCTTCGGCGGCGGCGAGCACGTCGGGCGGGACGCCGAGCGCCTCGGCGAGCGTGCGCGTCGCCGCGTCGGTGAGCCCGGCGGCGAACTTCCTAGCCGTCGCCGGCCAGTCCGTCGGCGTGACCGGCTTCGGCTTCTTCGCGGGCGGCGGCGGGACGGGTTCGGTCAGCCGGTGCAACCAGCCGGCATCCCCGCACCGCTTGTGGCTCTCGGTGCGGGCGCAGATCGCCGCCGACCCGTCCGGCGCGACCAGGCACCAGCCCGGGTTCCCGCAGACCGGGCACGGGCGGGCCTTGTTGACGCGCCGCATCTGCTCCCCGGTCGCGCCGGCGTCCGACAAACTCCCCATCGGTCAATCTCCGTGGTTCGTGTTCGAGGCCTCGCCGCCCGGGGGAACGTCGCCCGAGTGGCGTCGTGCGGCCCGGGGCGGTTACGGGCGGGCCGGCGTTCGCGCCGCCCACTCGGCGCGGGGCGGGCCGCCGGCGGCGACCCAGTCGCGGAGTTCGGACAGGCGCCAGCGGACGCACCCCGGCGACAGCCGGACGGGGGCGGGGAGCCGGCCGGAGGCGTCCATCGCCCGGAACGTCCGCAGGCCGACGCCGAGCATGGCGGCCGCGTCCTTGGCGCTCAGGAGCAGCGGGTCAAGGCCGGTGGGGTCGTTGACGGGCGGGTCGGTCGCCCGGCGGCGGGCGGTGCGGGTGTCAGCCACGGCTGCCCCCCTTCGCCTGGTCGGCGAGCCAGCCGCTGATGACGCCCCGGTGGAAGCGGAGGAGCCGGCCGACGCGGATCACGCCCGGGATCGACCCGGCCGCGGCCAGCCCCCGGACGTGCCGTTCCGAGCACTTCAGCAGCGCGGCCAGGTCCGGGACGGTGAGCGTGCCGTCGGGCGGGTCGGAATCCGCCTGAGTTTCGGGTCGTGTCATGGGTTCCCCCGGTGAGGTCGGGTGGGGCGTCCTGCCCGTGTGGAACCTGTTTCGGGCGCGCGGCCGTCACGAAACACCGGGGGTGGGTTTCGTGACGGCCGGGGGGCGGCTCGGGAAGGAAGATGAACCGAGATTCGTAGGGCAGAACGTGACGGCAGGTATTTCGTCACGAAACTCCACGTGACGGGGTTTCGTGCGCGGGCGGGGTTTTGTGACGGGTGGTTTATGCCGCGGGGCCGGGGTGTTCCTTGACCCACTTCAGGGCGGCGCGGACGAACTTGGCGCTGACCTTCACCCCCACCTCCCCTTCCAACTTCTGGCGGAAATCCTTTTGCTCCGGCTGCTTGAAGTACGCCAGAAGGTCTGCCGCCGACCGCAGCCGCGGATTCCGACTCATCGCGGATTGAACCATGCGGTACAGCTCGCCCCGCGCCTTCTGGGCGGGTTTGCTGGATTCCGACAGTTTGGGCCGGCCAACCCGCTTCCCGGCGCCCGCCGCGGGTTGCGCTGGCAGCTCCCGCCGGTCCGTGTTCGTTCTCACCTCCACACCACCCGCGGCGGGCGGGGGCGCCTCGGTGGGCGGAGGGATGCGGACGAGCTGGTCCAACATCGGGTCGATGAAGCCCCGCCATTCGATCCGGTTGAACCGCTCGGCCCAGCGGGAATGGAGGTGGGTGAGGATAGCTCCCAACCCGCCGGGGGTGGAGATCGAATGGTGCTGCGTCTGGCTCAGGAACACCCGGAGGTCGCTCAGGACGTCGCGCGTCGGGTTGTCCCCACCCGCCCGGCGGACGCGCACTTCGACGGCCCGGTAGGCGATCTGGGCCGCCGCAGTGGCGCCCGCCACGTCGCCCGTCAGGCGGAGGAATTCGGCCTCGTCCTCGTACAGGTGGGGGATCGACACGACGAGGCGGACGCACTCCCGCACCGCGGCGGCGACGGCTGTGACCACACGGGTCAGCTCGGGGTCCAAACCGGGCGGGCAGTTCACTTCGACTTCCGCCACCACCGCGTCCACGTCCTCACGCCAGGCCCGCGCGCCGGGCGCCGCCGGTGCGGCGGGGTCGCCGGCCGGGGGGACAGCGCGGTCCGGCGCCGGGTCGGCTTCCCGCGCCAGGGCGAGCAGTTCGTTCTGGGTGACGGGGTCGGAGTCGGTCCGCGGCCAGGTGTGAAAAGCGAGTTGAGCGCGGCGGTCGATGGCGGGTGGGATCGTCTCCCCGATCACGGCGAGGGCGGCGAGGAGAGCGCGGCGGTGCGTGCGGTAGTCATCCAACACCGCCGCCTCGGTGTCGAACCGCCTGACCGGGCGCCGGCCGTCGGGGGGCAATAGCTCGACGGAGTAGTAGTCCCACGGGCGGGCCGCCCCCACCGCCCACTTCGTCACGACGCCGCCGACCCACTCGGCGGCGCCGGCGACCGCCCGGCTGGCGCTCTCGGTCGCCGCGCCGCGGCGGGCGAAGGCGGCGACCGCCTCGTCCGCCAGCCGCTCGGCGAAGCGGGTCGGCGTCGTCCACTCCCAGGACCGGTAGACCGCGTCGCGGACGGCGTCGAGGTCGTCGAGGAGGCGGCTCCGCTCGGACAGAAAGGCCGGACCCGAGTCGGGGTCGGGGGTCGTCCCCTCTTGCTTGACCGGCAGCCGGAACGAGAGCTGGCGGAACCGGTTGAAGGCGATCGCCAGTACGTCGAGGTGGTGGAGAAGGCGGTGAACGGGGTCGCGGCCCGGCTCCCACCGGGAGTGGTGGTCGGACATGGGGGTGTTCCCGGGGTGGGTGAGCCGGGCGACGCGCGCGGGGGAACACGACCCGTCGCACGTCGCCTGGCTGCCAGCGGGTCATGACTCCCGCCATTGCCACACCGATGCTACCCCCCGGCTCCATGCGCATGCCATGTCCGAAGGGGCCGCCCCGGGCCCACACGTGACGCGGGTCGCGGTCGTGCGAACCCGTCGTGCGGGGTCAACATTTGTCTACATTCGCCCGGGGTCGGAGAGTGGGTCGGCAGCCGGCCGGGATCGGACGAGGGCGAACAGCCCGTCGAACCCGAGCCGGAAGTCCACCGGGTTGGGGGCGTACCAGAGCTTGACGGCCGGGGGGATGGTCAGCACGGGACGACCCCGAACTGGCGGGCGACGGCGGCGATCGCGGTCGGGTCGGTCCCGGCGGGGAAGCGGAGCACGGCCCCGCCGGGGAAGACCAGCTCGACGGCCGGCGCGGGGGGCATGGCGAGCCTGACGGGGAGCAACGCCAGCGGATCGGCCGGGCCGGCGACCTCGGCGGTGAGCTACCGCTTTTACTGGTCGATGGCCGGGACGAACACGCCCTCGGCGGCACAGAACGCGGCGACGGATGGTGATCGGCATCAGGAAGGGGCTCTTCCGCACTCGTGGTGATGGGTGGTGGTTTCAATGAAGTTGAACCCCATTCTCCCATCAGGAGTTGCGGCGATCGGCATGTGAGATGATCGGCCATCACCTCGAATCCGCAACATCCACGTCAACCTTGAGTTGCATCAGGCCATCACCAAGAGTGCGGGAGAGCCCCTTCGTCGCGCCGATTACCACAGGGTGATCCGCGACGTCTTCACCACCCTGGCGGCGTGCGTCGTCTGCTTCCGCATCCTCAACGACGGCGCGTCATAGCCCAAACGGCTTCGTCTGAACCTCTAGATCACGCTGGCTGAATCGGCCTTCCATCACGACGGGATTTTCGTCATCCTCGCAGGGTATCCCAGATTGACACCCGTGCGGAGCCGGTCATGCCAGGGAAGGCAGCCAAGGTGGTCATCACCGAGCGGCAGCAAGAGATCCTCCAACGGTGGGTTG
>Ga0209181_10005120_pt1 | contig 19051 bp, 10 predicted proteins | sample MAT05_FD_187208 | JGI IMG/M metagenome (GOLD analysis project Ga0209181, IMG submission 187208) | Freshwater microbial communities from Lake Fryxell liftoff mats and glacier meltwater in Antarctica - MAT-05 (SPAdes) (version 2) | ecosystem: Environmental > Aquatic > Freshwater > Ice > Liftoff... | reverse complement strand
CAAATGCCTCAAGACCAGTCGTTGCAGGGTAATGTGGCCAAAAGACCTGCACCGGCGCAGGCTTCCTGGCCAAAACATCCAGCCGTCGATGAGGAAAATGTCCGGATACATCCAGCATGATGTCGATTTCATCTGCCCGGATCAAAGCCTCAATGTCCTCGCAACCCCACCCGAAAACGTCCTGCCAATCCACCAACAGCGATCGCCACTCCACAATCGCTTTGTCTGGTTCAGGGTGAGTGCAATAACAATGCAACTCAAAGGCGTTGCGATCTACATACTTCAGCACGGGGGGAACAAAGAACATTGCGGATCCTCCCGCAACTTCTCATGCACTACCCGCAAACGCAAGTGAATACGGCAGTTGGGAGTCAGGCTCGGTGTCAAGGAGCGAAACAAGATAGAAAAAGAAGGCAACGGCACTTAGCAATACCGGCTTTTTACCGGCGACGGCGGCGGCAGAACGACTGTGCCGTTGCGTGGGTGCGCCTCCGGTCAACTGCCTGCCGTCGCCGCATCTTGTGCATTACTTAGGTAACACATTGATTCTCCAAAGGTCTGAACGTTTGGTGTCGATTGTAAAGAAAATCCGGCCGCCTCCCACCCAGAGGGAATCACTGCCGCGCCGAAGGCCAGAACTTGTTAGCGTCTGCCGAGCGGATTCAAACGCGTGAACGGTCCAAGAGGGAAGGTGTGGCCTGCCGCTGACGGGATCCACATTTCTCGCCATGATAGAAGCGTGGCCATCATGCCGGTTCACGTAATAAATCGTCTTACCATCGGCGCTCCAGGCGGGAGATTGATCCCAGTGCGCGCCGTCAGTGATCGGAATCCAGTGTTCGGGCGGCGAGGATCGGAATGATCGCATTGGAGCCATCAGGATCTGTCGGGTACGGACGCCGTTGTCGGCATAGAAGACGACCCAGCCGTTGCCAGCGCCATCAAGGCGCGCTCTTGCGCCAAACAGGTTGTAGCTGGGATGTTCGATACGGTCGCCGTGCTCGCCCGTGGCGACGTTGAGGATTCCGATATTGGCCGGTTTCCCGCCGGTAACGTAGATGATGTGCTTGCCATCTGCAGTCCAGTCGCTCGGCATGCCACAATTGGTGCAAATTAATTTGGATTGCTCTTCTGAGAGAGATTGCAGGTAGATCGGCTGGACACCCGGCTGACCTACACGAAATGCGACGGACTTGGCATCTGGTGCAATCAAGAGGTGAGAGCAAACGGCGTTGATGCCAGTGGCAAGCTTGCGGCGGGCACCGGAGACTAAGTCGAAAAACCAGGGCTTTTCTTCAGCGCTGTTTCCTCGCAACTCCCAGGCACCCACGGTTCCCGAAGCGTGGATGACGAGCCGATTAATCCGTCCGGAGTCATTAGTATGTTTTCGCAGTTGCCCGGATACTTTCCCCGAAGATGGTACTTCGACACTAAACAGGTCGGCTGAAGATTCCTGGCGTGCATAGACCATGTCGCCATTTGGGGCCATCCGGTGACCGCCAACCAAGCCCGAGCCCGTCCCGGCGGTGACCCGCTCGAAGGGGCCCTCTACAACTCCCGTTTCGGGCCGTAGGCGGATGCGAAACAAGTCCATCGCTTCGCCGACCGGCACCGTGAGGTAGAGCCAGCCGCCGCTCCATTCGCTGGCTTCAATCCAGGGCCGCTGGGAAAGTGGCGGCGAAAGGCCCGCCTGTTTGAGTGCCTGAAACAGCCCCGTTTTTTTTGGCACTCCCTTTGAGTCAATGCCTTGCACCTCTAACACCCAGGCATCAAATTCCTTCTGCGGAATATTCGATTGCCAGGTGCCCAGCGCCAGCACATGGCTGGCCGTATCCGACCATATTGGCCGGGCAGCGTGGGCGAAGTCTCCGAACAGTTTTAAGGGAGCGATGCTGCTGATAGATTCGAGTCTGGCGAGCAAGACCCGGCCGTAGTCGATGGTTTGCTCGTCAGCCGGAATCCAATAAAGGATTCTGGAATCCTTGGGGGAGAAGCGGGGATCCCTGCCACCTTCGGAATTGCGGATGCGCTCAACCGGGCCGCCGCCGGCTGACATTCTTGCGAGAGTCCCCCCATCTTGATCGATGCGGAAGATTAAGATCTTGCCGTCGGGGCTCAAGGTGGGCATTTCGTGGCTGAATTTTCCGCTTGTCAGTCGTGAGGGTGTACCGCCGTTTAGCGGTTGGCGCCAAAGATTGAGCAACCCCCCGCCATCGCGATCAGAGGAGTAGACGACGAAGGCACCGTCCTGGGAGACGGTCATTGAATTGGAGAAAGCGCTGGCTTCGGTAAGGCGATTGATCCGCGTCCGCATCAGATTGGGCGCGGCGGGCTGTTGAAGTCTTTGCCAAGACACGATGCCAACTCCGAAAAGCGTTATCAATGCCACAAAGAGTGCGCTGCGCACCAAAGAGGCGAGATGGGCAGGGGACCGAAACCATCCCGCGACCAGCATCGGCAAAATCCCAAATCCCAGCGGCCCCGCGAGTAACATCAAATGCCCCGATCTCCAACCTTTCTTCGAGACGGATTTTCTCAGCGTCACCTCACCGGCTACTGAACGCATAACCTCTACTGCCGAAATAGGTCGCAGCTCAGGCTCGGCTTCGAGACAGCTCAAGATGGCATGCTCCCAAGCGGACGGCAGATCTTCGGCCCTTTGGCTGGGCGGAATAGGAGCTTCCCAAATACGCTGATAATAAATGGCGCCAAGTGACCCCGCATCGAACGCTCTCGACTTTGTGACGCACTCATCCAACACTAATCCAAAGGCATAAAGATCACTTGCCGCCGTCAACTTCTGGTTCTTCAATAGTTCTGGTGCCATGAAATACGGCGCACCGGCCTGTACATCTGCCGAAGACTCATACCCTCTCGCATCCCCGTTGTCTACCAGAGGCTTCGAAAGCCCAAAATCCATCACTACAGCGCGTTTATTGCCATTGGACTGATCCACCAGCATAATGTTGCCCGGCTTCAAATCGCGATGCAAAATCTGCGCCGCATGCAGGGCATCGAGTGCCTCAGCCACTTGTCGAAGCAGGTCTCTGGTTTCATCCAAACCCAATGGACGCCGTTCCCGCAACACTTCTTGCAGAGTGCGGCCATGTAGCCATTCCATTGTTAGGCAGACTGTAACAGTGCCATCCGTTTCACGATGCTCAATCAGATCGAAGACCCGGCACAGGTTATGGTGCGAAACCTCTCGCGCCATCAACACCTCGCGCTGAAATCGTTCGCGAGCCTCCACATCCGCAGCGAGTTCCGAGCAAATGGTCTTGAGGCCCAATCGAAGCCGCAACCGCTCATCAAATGCCTCGTAAACTTCCCCCATGCCGCCACGCCCATGAAACCGCATAATCCGAAATCGCCCGGCGACCAACTGCCCCTCACAAAATACTGACCCCAGGCTAGTACTCGGGCTCTCACTGCTCAGAAAACCCTTGGATGCTCCGCGCCCCTCGAGTATCTCTGTCACCGCCTGGCCCAATTCCGATTGCTCCGCACAAATCTGCTCGAGATACGCTGACCGGGCCGGTTCCTCCATTTCCAGCGCCGCCCCAAACAACTCCTTCATTCGCTCCCGCAAGGCCGCCTTCATGATTCGCTTACCAGTTCGGTAAAGAGCCAGGCGCGGGCGAGTTGCCAGTCTCGCTTGGCCGTCCGCGCCGTAACCGTAAGCACCTCTGCGATCTCTTCAAAATTCAGCCCGCCAAAGTATCGTAATTGCACTACCTGCGCTGCCCGGGAATCTTTCAAGGCGAGTCTCGCGAGTATCTGGTCAATCGCCAACACTTCAATTAAAGGATCTCCGGGCTTCCCCAACTCGAGGTTTGTTGCGGAGATAAGAATACTTCCCGATCCACGCTTGTCTGAGTTTTTAGCCCGCGCATAGTCCACTAAAATCCGTCGCATCGCCTCCGACGCGATTGCCAGAAAATGCGCTCGATTCTTCCAGGTCACTAGATTTTGTCGAACCAGGTGCAGGTAGACTTCACCAACAAGCGCCGTTGGCTGCAGTGTATGGTCGAAACGCTCATGCTGCATCCGAATGGCCGCCACTCGTTTCAGTGCCGGATAGAGAATCGAGAACAACTCTTCACGAGCAGTCGGCTCACGCCATCTGAGAAGCAGCGCTGTCACTTCATCGGATTCGGCCAGATTATTGTTGAGATCCATTGGAAACTCAATCCATGTCTTTGTGAGATCTAAAATCATACTAGTTGCTCAAACGCGAGTCAAGAGACTCCTCCTAATAGGTGGTGGGCTTGCGATAGTACGCGAGATACTCACTCAAAAAGGGACAAATCTTTGCATTTAAAATCGGGATCGCAACGTCGATTTCAAAATCGCCAATCCGAATAGCCCTTTGGCTTGAAATACAAATCTATGAATTCGAACAAGATCGCCCAAGGCAAACACCACGCGAAATCTTCCAACTAACTCCAAATCAACCGCTTCACCCTATCCTCAATTAAAGCAAGGCCTTCCAGATAGGGTGAATTTCTTCCTGGCATGGGTTAAGGCCTTCGAGCTTCGCAACTCAGACGATCCAGCTTTTTTGAACATTAAGCTTTTGCGAGTCACAACAATTTTCAAAAATCTTTTACCCCTAACCCACTCATTCCAAACAAAACCCGCCAGCCCCAAACATTAAGCCCTCCTACCCGCCTGCTAAGTTCTGCTCAGGAGAAATCCAATGAACAATGAACAGACTGAAGAACAGAACATAGCCAACGACCCATCGACCGTGGAAACCCCACGCAAGAAAACCATGACCGAAGCGGCCCTCGAAGCCAACCGCAGAAACGCAACCAAATCCACCGGCCCCCGTACGCCCGCCGGCAAGCTCAAAGCCGCCTCCAACTCCCTCAAGCACGGCCTCTTCTCGCTGAGAAACTTCGATAACTTCATCGCCCACCACGATCAAGCCCTCGCCGTCGCAACCAACCTGATCGAACAATTCAACCCGGTCACACCCACCGAGGTGTTGCTAGTCCATCAACTCATCCACATGCAACTCCGCTTCCTGCAAATGGAATTCCTCTACGGCGAAGCCATGCGCTTCCGCGTCGAAGACATCATCTCAAAGCCGGCAAACTTCCTGCCCGCAATCATGCGAGAACTGGATCGCCTCCCCACAAAAATCCAGCGCACCATCAAAGTCCTCCGCGCCGAGATCGCCCAACGCGAAGCCTACATCGGCAACGGGGAAAACGTAGAAATCGAAGCCATCGCCGACGCAGAGCCCCTCCCCGGCCGCCCACCCAACGAAATCTACTACGACGTCCAAACCAACAAGGGCGACGTCTCAATAGAAAACCTACCCCAAGTCAAAAAACTAGCGGAAACGGACCCACAAGCTGGCGTCGAGCTCGCCAAGCGCATCGTCCGCGACTTCGTAGAAAAACTAAACGCCAAGCACAACCTCAATCTGCCACCGGATCCGCACACAACCCCAAAGCCAGAACAGAAAAGCTAAACAACGAACCCAAACCCAACCCGCCCGGGACAGTCCAAAACAACGCCGGGCCAGCTCTTTGACATCCTGCTCGTTACGCTAAAACAATCGACGCCCGCAGTGTGTCCGTTAGAGGCCCATCGCTTTCCCGTACAGGCTTTGGGCCGCTAATGACACTACTCGGCCGCTTCCTGCAACAGCGCAAGAAAAGCCTTCACCGCCCGGCTCATCTTCGCATTCCGCCGGTGAATAATCCCCAGCGGCCGAATCAGGCTCGGGCTCAACTCGGCCACCCGCAGCTTCCCTTCTTCGACTTCCTTCTCAACGACCGGATGCGGCACAATGCTAACCCCGCTCCCCAGAATCACCGCCTCCTTGATCATCTGAAGATTGTCGAAGTGCATCACCACGTCCACTTCCGCACCGTTCTCTTTAAGATAAGCGTCGATGTCCTTGCGAATCGGCAAATCCTCATCAAAGGCGACAAACGATGTCCCGTCCAGGCGAGCCGGCGTCACTCGCTTCATCCCCGCCAGCAAATGCCCCGGCGGCATTGCCAGCACCATCCTCTCTTTCCGCCACGGCAGCGCCATAATCTCGCGATTGGAAACCGGATAACTCACCAACCCGATATCGGCCCGCTCCTCACGCACAGCTTCGTATACCTTCTCCGGTCGCAAATACTCCAACTTCAAATGCGCATCCCGGTACCGCGCCCGAAACTGATCCTCCAGCCGGTGCATCTTCGACAATCCAACCGAATAAATCGAAGCCACTCGCACTTCCCCACTTGTCGATCGCTTCAACTCATCGAGCTCCGTGTCAAACTCGGTCTTCTTTCGCAGCACCTCACGGCAGAACTCCAGATACGCTTGGCCGGCCGGCGTCACCCGAATCGGCCGTGTACTCCGGTCCATCAATTCGATCCCGAAACACCGCTCAAGTTCTTGCAAATGCTGGCTCGCCGCACTCTGGCTGACCTTGTTTAAGACGGCTCCCCGGCTCACGCTCCGGCTCTGCGCGATATCCCGAAACAACCGCATATGTTCCAACTGCACGAAGAGAATCATATCATAACCGCGCCTAATAGTACAAGGGAAACAGTTTCAGCTTGCCTAATGCCAGAATTTCTAGCTATACTCGGTAAATCCCGAGGTGTATCTATGACTGATCTCCCTAATTCCGCCATGCTGCGAGGACTCCCCGAAGCTCAGGGCCTCTACGACCCCGCTCGCGAACGCGATGCCTGTGGTCTCGGCTTTGTCGCCAACATCAAGGGCGAGAAATCCCACGACATCATCCAGAAGGGCATTCAGATTCTTATCAATCTGACCCACCGCGGCGCCTGCGGTTGCGACCCCGACACCGGCGACGGTGCCGGCATCCTGATCCAGATCCCCCACAAGTTCTTTGTCCGCGAATGCTCGAGCCTGGGCTTCACTCTTCCCAAAGCAGGTGAATACGGCGTCGGCATGGTCTTCCTCCCGGTCCAGCGCACCCAGCGCCTCCAGTGCGAAGGCATTATCGAACGCATCGTCCGCGAAGAAGGCCTCGCAGTCCTCGGCTGGCGCGACACCCCCATCGACTCCAACGCCATCGGCCGCCTCGCCCGCGATTCCCAGCCCTATATCCAGCAAATCTTCATCGGCCGCGCCGCTGACATGACCGAAGACGACCTCGAACTCCGCCTCTATGCAATCCGCAAACGAACCGAAAACGAAATCGCCGCCTCCGACATCCGCGATCGCGACTTCTTCTATCTGCCTTCCCTCTCCTGCCGCACCATCATCTACAAGGGCCTTCTTCTGGCCCCGCAGATCGCCAACTTCTACAAAGAACTCCAGGACCCGGAAGTTGCCAGCGCCCTCTGCCTCGTCCACCAGCGCTTCTCCACCAATACCTTCCCCACCTGGCAGCTCGCCCACCCCTTCCGTTACATGTGTCACAACGGCGAAATCAATACCGTTCGAGGCAACGTCAGTTGGATGCACGCCCGTCAGGCCGTCCTCGCCAGCGACCGCTTCGGCGATCTCCGCCGCCTCTTCCCGATCGTCACCCCAAGCGGCAGCGATTCCTCATCGCTTGACAACGTAATCGAGTTTCTCACCCTCGGTGGCCGAGAACTCCCCCACGTCATGGCCATGCTCATGCCCGAAGCCTGGGATCAGGATTCCGCCATGGATCCGGCCAAGAAAGCTTTCTACGAATACCATGCCTCTCTCATGGAACCCTGGGATGGCCCCGCTGCCGTAGCCTTTACCGACGGCCGCCTCATCGGCGCAACTCTCGATCGCAACGGCCTCCGCCCGGCCCGCTACATGGTCACTCATGACGGCCTGCTCATCATGGCCTCTGAAACCGGCGTCCTCCCCGTCAAGCCCGAAGACATCAAAGAAAAGGGCCGCCTCCAGCCCGGCAAGATGCTGCTCGCCGACCTCGTTGCTGGCCGCATCATCCCCGATACCGAAGTCAAACAGATGCTCTCAAGCAAGCAGCCCTACCGCGAGTGGCTCGATAAACAGCAGATCACTCTCGATCTTCTGCCTGCCCCGCCCCGCTGGCACGAAACCGAATTCCATACCATCCTCGAACGGCAACGCGCCTTCGGCTACACCGAAGAAGATGTCCGCATGATCATGGTCCCTATGGCCAGTGCCGGCGAAGAGCCCATCGGATCGATGGGCACCGACACTCCGCTCGCCTGCCTCAGCGACAAGCCGCAGCCGCTTTTCAATTACTTCAAACAACTCTTCGCCCAGGTCACCAATCCGCCCATCGATCCGATCCGCGAAGAACTCGTCATGTCGCTCACCAGCTACATCGGCACCGAGCGCAACATCCTCGAAGAGACCCCCGAGCACTGCCATACATTCAAGCTCAAGCACCCCATCCTCACCAACCACTACCTCGAACAGCTCCGTCACGTTCGCTGGGGTGAGTTCCTCGCTACCACCATCCCAACTCTCTTCGATGCCGCAGGCTCCGAACAGGACCTCGAAGAAGCCCTCGACCGCCTCTGCCGTCGCGCCTCTCTGGCCATTCAGAAAGGCTACCGCCTGCTGATCCTTTCAGACCGTGGCGTAGACCAGAACTCGGCACCGATCCCCTCGCTGCTCGCTCTCACTGCCGTCCATAACCACTTGGTCCGCGAAGGCACCCGCTCACAGGTCGCCCTCATCGTCGAATCCGGCGAACCCCGCGAGATCATGCACTTCGCCCTGCTCATCGGCTATGGTGCCAGTGCAATCAATCCATACCTCGCCATCGAGACCCTCGAAGACCTCGCCCAAAAGGGCCGACTGCCTGACGGCGTCACCTTCGAGAAGGCACTCAGCAACTTCAAGAAAGCCATCGGCAAGGGTCTGCTCAAGGTCTTCTCGAAGATGGGCATCTCAACGCTGCAATCCTACCGGGGCGCGCAGATCTTCGAAGCCATCGGCCTCAGCAAGCCCTTCGTCAAGAAGTACTTCACCGGCACAGCCACCCGCATCGAAGGTGTCGGCCTTGAAGTCCTGGCCAAAGAAGCGAAGATGAAGCACGACTTCGCCTTCCGCCCCACTAACTCGTTCTCGACAGACCTCGATGCCGGTGGTAATTACCACTTCCGGGTCCACGGTGAATTCCACTCCGTCAATCCAGACTCGGTCTCCAAGCTCCAGCACGCCGTCCGTCAAAACAGCTACTCCACCTTTGAGGACTACGCGAAGTCCATCGACCAGCAGAACAAGCAACTCTGCACCCTGCGCGGCCTCATGGATTTCAAGTTCGCCGCCCAACCCATCTCCCTCGATGAAGTCGAGCCCGCCATTGAAATCGTCAAGCGTTTCGCCACCGGTGCAATGAGCTTCGGCAGCATCTCAAAAGAAGCCCACGAGACACTCGCCATCGCCATGAACCGCATGGGCGGCCGCTCCAACACCGGAGAAGGCGGCGAAGACTCTGAGCGCTACAAGCCCCTGGCCAACGGCGACTCCAAACGCAGCGCCATCAAGCAGGTCGCCAGCGGCCGCTTCGGTGTCACCACTGAATACCTGGTCAATGCCGAAGAGCTCCAGATCAAAGTCGCTCAGGGTGCCAAGCCCGGTGAAGGCGGCCAGCTCCCCGGCCATAAGGTCGACGAGAACATTGCCCGCGTCCGTTTCGCCGTCCCCGGCGTCAGCCTCATCTCGCCGCCCCCGCACCACGACATCTACTCAATCGAAGATCTCGCCCAGTTGATCTACGATTTGAAGAACGTCAACCCCGCAGCCCGCATCTCCGTCAAGCTCGTCAGCGAAGTCGGTGTCGGTACGGTCGCGGCAGGTGTGGCCAAAGCCCACGCCGATGTCATCCTGATTTCTGGTGACACCGGGGGCACCGGCGCAAGCCCCCTCACCAGCCTCAAGCATGCTGGCTCCCCCTGGGAACTCGGCCTCGCCGAAACGCAGCAAACGCTGGTCATGAATGATCTCCGCAGCCGCGTCCGCATCCAAGTCGACGGCAAGATGCAGACCGGCCGCGACGTCGCCATCGGCGCACTCCTCGGTGCCGAAGAGTTCGGCTTCTCTACTGCCCCTCTCATCGCCTTGGGTTGTATCATGATGCGCAAGTGCCACCTCAACACCTGTCCCGTTGGAATCGCGACGCAAAACCCTGAGTTGCGCAAGAAGTTCGATGGCACCCCTGAGAACGTCATCAACTTCTTCTTCTTCATTGCAGAACAACTCCGAGGCATCATGGCCAAGCTCGGCCTCCGCACCGTCCAGGAAATGGTCGGCCGCACAGACCTCCTTGAGACACGCAAGGCCATCACCCACTGGAAGGCTAAGACCCTCAGCTTCGCCAACCTCTTCTACAATCCTCCCGTGCCGCAACGCGTCTCGCGCTTCTGCACCACCACGCAGGATCATGGCCTCGTCGAAGCTCTCGACTATAAACTGATCTCGCACGCCAAAGAAGCTATCGAGCACGGCACGAAGGTCGACTTCAAATTGCCCATCCGCAACGTCCATCGCGCTGTCGGCGCAATGCTCTCCGGTGAGATCGCCAAACGCTACGGCAATGAAGGTCTCCCCCACGACACGATCAACTTTGAGTTCAACGGCAGCGCCGGCCAAAGCTTTGGTGCCTTCCTGTCCAAAGGTGTGACTTTGCGCCTTGAAGGCGACTCCAACGATTACACCGGCAAAGGCCTCTCCGGCGGACGCATCATCGTTTACCCGCCCAAAAAGTCAACCTTCCTGCCTGACGAAAACATCATCATCGGCAACACCGCGCTATACGGGGCCACCAGCGGTGAGTCCTTCTTCAACGGTCGAGCCGGCGAACGCTTCTGTGTTCGCAACTCCGGTGCCACCGCTGTAGTTGAAGGAGTCGGCGACCACGGCTGCGAATACATGACCAAGGGCCTCGTCCTTTGCCTCGGCTCGACCGGGCGCAACTTCGGTGCCGGCATGTCCGGCGGTATCGCCTATGTCCTTGATGAAACCGGCCAGTTCCAGACCAACCTCTGCAACCGGGCCAGCGTCGATCTCGACCCCGTCGAATCCTCAGAGGACATCAACACTCTCAAACAACTACTCGAGCGCCACTGGCAGTACACCTCGAGCCCCAAGGCCCGCTGGGTCCTCGACGAATTCGGCGAATTCCTACCCAAATTCCTAAAGGTCTTCCCGCACGAGTTCAAGCGCGTCCTCGGCATCGCCCGCTCTGTATCAAACACAGTGGCCCAGCCTGAAATCTCAACCCCCAAGTCCGCCAAGCGTGAGGTGATCCATGGGTAAGCAAACCGGCTTTCTCGAAATCGGGCGCGAAGTCGCCAAAAAGCGTCCTGTTATAGAACGTGTTAATGACTGGTTCGAGGTCTACCAGGACTTCCCGGCCGCGAAGGTTTCAGAGCAAGGCGCTCGCTGCATGGATTGCGGCGTCCCCTTCTGTCATACCGGCTGCCCGCTCAACAACCTCATCCCCGATTGGAACGACCTCGTCTATCACAACCGCTGGGAAGAGGCGATCCGTCAGCTCCATGCCACCAACAACTTTCCCGAGTTCACCGGCCGCCTCTGCCCCGCCCCTTGCGAATCCGCCTGTGTGCTTGGCATCAACGAGACGCCTGTTTCGATCAAGCAGGTCGAAAAATCAATCATCGACCGCGCCTTCGCCGAAGGCTGGATCGTTCCTGAACTCCCCACCTTACGCACCGGCAAGAAGGTCGCTGTCATCGGCTCAGGCCCCGCAGGTCTTGCCGCTGCCCAGCAACTCAATCGCGCTGGCCACACGGTTACCGTCATTGAACGCGACAACCGCCTGGGCGGCCTCCTCCGTTACGGCATCCCCGACTTCAAAATGGAGAAGCATCACATCGACCGCCGCATCGAGCAACTCAAAGCCGAGGGCATCCTTTTCAAGCTCAACACCAACATCGGCAAAGATGTCGAATTCAGCGACCTCCGTAAACAGTTTGATTCCATTCTTCTTGCCATTGGCGCCGAACAGCACCGCGACGTCAACGTCCCCGGCCGCCAACTCAAGGGCATCCATTACGCGATGGAATACCTGCCCCAGTCCAACCGCGCCGTAGCCGGAGACACGGTCGAAGGCCAGATCACGGCCACCGGCAAACACGTCATCATCATCGGCGGCGGCGACACCGGTGCCGACTGCCTCGGCACAGCCACCCGTCAGGGAGCTAAGTCCATCCATCAGTTCATGATTCACCAGCGTCCACCCGATGAGCGTGCCGAATCCACCCCCTGGCCTCTCTGGCCTGTCATGTATCGCGAAGAGCCCGCTCATGAAGAGAACGGCCAGCGCGAATTCGCTGTCGCCACAACTTCCTTCTCAGGCGATGAAAACGACAACGTCAAGAAACTCCACGGCGTCCGCGTCGGCCCCTCACCGCGCTTTGAGCCAGTACCGGAAAGCGAGTTCGCCTACGACGCAGATCTGGTCCTGATTGCCATCGGTTTTGCCGGTGTCCATCGCCCGGGTCTGATCGAAAAAACCGGTGCCCGCCTCGACGCACGCGGCAGCATCGTCACCGATGAAAACTACAAAACAAGCCTCGATGGAATCTATGCCGCCGGCGACTCCCGCCGTGGTGCATCCCTCATCGTTTGGGCCATCGCAGAGGGTCGCCGGGCCGCCCGGTCGATCGACGAACACCTCATGGGCTCAACCCAGTTGCCAAACTAGTAAACTGAAAGGTATAGATGGCACTGATCAACCAAATTCTAAACAACGCGGCCGCTGTCGCCAAAGGCATGGGCATTACATTTATGGAGATGCTCCAGCCGACCGTAACGGAAGCCTATCCGGAAGGCCCCGCTGTATTCGAAGAACGCTTTCGCGGCGTCCACGTCCTGCAGCGTGACGAGAATGGCCTTGAGAAGTGCGTCGGTTGTTTCCTGTGCGCCGCAGCCTGCCCAGCCAACTGCATCTATATTGAAGCAGCGGAAAACACCGAAGAAGGCCGCATCTCCGGTGGCGAACGCTACGCCAGTGTCTACAACATCGACTACTCCCGCTGTATCTTCTGCGGCTATTGTGTCGAGGCCTGCCCTACTGACGCGATCACCCATGGCCACGACTTCGAGATCGCCAGCTACAACACATCAACGCTGGTCTATCGCAAAGAGCAGTTGCTCACTCAGTTACCGACGGACTTCAAGCCGCTCATCGTAGAAGAACAAACCTCAAGCAACGGTCACTAAACGCCATGCGCGCCGATTCGTTCGTCGAAGCGTCCCGCTGTCAGGACTTCGCCCTCGAGTGGTTGGACACGAACGGTATCGGCGGCTATGCCATGGGCACTGTCGCCGGCATTCGAACCCGCCGCTACCATAGCCTCCTCAATTCGGGCAAACCAACCCACGTCTGGCTCAGCAGCCTCGAAGACCGCCTCCACCTTGATGGCCAGACTTACGAGCTCGCCGCCCACGAATACCCCGGCACTGTGGCTCCAAAAGGCTACGAACTCCTCGGTGAATTCCGCCTCGCGCCCTACCCGAGCTGGCTCTACCGCATCGGCGAAGCCACTCTCATCAAAGAAGTCATGCTCATCGACGGCGAGCCCGCCGTACTCGTCCGCTACTGTTGTTCTGAGAACGCAACGCTCGACCTCCGCCCTTTCATCGCCGGCCGGCCTCAGCATTCGCTCCAATCCGCCAGCCCGCACAACGAATGGGCCATTGAAGGAAATCTAAAGCTCAGCCGCCCCGGCGCTACCCTCTACATCCGCAGCGACGCTACCAGCTTTGAGCGTCACCCCGACTGGTACCGGCGCTTCCAATATGCCGTCGACCGCAACCGTGGCCTCGACTTCGAAGAAGACCTCTGGACGCCCGGCCTGCTCCACTTCAATCTTCGCGCCGACACCTGGGTCTATCTTGTCTGCAGTCTCGATAAAGACCCAGGCCCCCTCGACCCGCTCAAGCTCCTCAAGGCAATCGAAGCAAAGGAGAGCCGATTCCCCACCCCACACAGCCTTGAAGACCGCCTCTCGAACGCCGCCGAACACTTCATCTTTAACAACAGCGTCATCGCTGGCTACCCCTGGTTCACCGATTGGGGCCGCGACACTTTTATCTCATTGCCAGGCCTCTTCCTCGCCCGCAACAAACTCGATGCCGCCGGCCGCACCATCGACAACTTCCTCGCTCAACGTCGCGACGGCCTGATCCCCAACCGCATCACCGATGACGGCTCAACCCCTGAATACAACTCCGTCGACGCCACCCTCTGGCTCTACATCGCCGTCTCTCAGTGGCTTGAATGCGGCGGTAACCAGCAGCTCTTCCAAGACCGCTTCTTCGCTCCAATGCGCGAGATGCTCGAAACCATGGCCCGTGGCACACAATTCGGCATCTTCTGCGACCCCGCCGATGGCCTCCTCAGCGCCGGAACACCAGAGACCCAGATCACCTGGATGGATGCCCGCTGCAACGGCATCGCCATCACTCCACGCTCTGGTAAACCAGTAGAGATCAACGCTCTCTGGTACAACGCCCTAAGACTCATGACCGGCTGGGCCCACGAACGCGGCGACTTTTCAATCGAGTCCAAATTCAGCAGCATGGCTAACCAAGCCATTTCCGGCTTCACCAATTCCTTTTGGAACCCAGACAAGTCTTGCCTCAACGACGTTATCGGTGACAGCCAGATCCGCCCAAATCAGCTCTTCGCCCTCTCGCTCCCCTTTCCTCTGGTGATCCGCAGCAAAGGCGAGTTGATCCTCGAAACCGTCGAACGAACTCTCCTTACGCCAATGGGCCTCCGCACCCTTGCCCCCGGCGAAGCAAGCTACCGTCCGCGCTTTGAAGGAGGACCGTTCGAACGCGACAGTGCCTACCATCAGGGCACCGTCTGGCCTTGGCTATTCGGGCCTTATGCCCGAGCCTGCCTGAAGATCCGCCCCCATGTGGAAACTGAAAAGCAGCGGCTCAAACAACTCCTCACCACCTTCGCAATCCACGAGATGAATACCGGCTGCCTGGGCCAATTGGCCGAAGTTTATGATGGAGATCCTCCCCAGCGAGAAGGCGGCACGCCTGCCCAAGCGTGGAGCGTTGCAGAAATACTCTGGCTACTCAGGCAAGAACTGGCATCCTAGTTTAAGTGTCCCGCGCCCTAATACTCGTCTATGCAACAATTTTCCTCGATGTACTCGGGCTTGGTGTCTTAATTCCGGTGCTGCCGTATTACGCCCAGCAATACCGGACAGATGCTATGACGGTTGGCTTTCTCAGCGCCGCCTTCTCAATTGCACAGTTCATGGCTAGCCCTTTCCTCGGCGCCCTTAGCGATCGAATCGGCCGTCGCCCGGTCATCCTCTTCAACATTCTTGGCTCCTCATTTGCCTACTTCCTCTTCGGCTCGGCCAATACACTCTGGCTGCTAATGCTCGCCCGCGTCCTCGAAGGAATCACCGGCGGCAGTATCTCCACAGCACAGGCCTACATTGCCGACGTTACCCCGCCCGAAGACCGCATGAAGCGCTTCGGCCTGATCGGCGCAGTCTTCGGCCTTGGCTTCGTCATCGGCCCCGCCTTTGGGGGATTCCTCAGCACCTATAGCCTTGCAGCACCGGCGTACGCCGCTGGAACGCTCTGTCTTCTTGCCGCAGTCTTCGGCTACTTCATGCTCCCCGAAAGTCTGTCACTTGAAAAACGAAGTACAGCCAAGCTGCAACTCTCCGACGCCAACCCCTTCCTCAAGATCTCGCAGGCACTCTCCCGCGATTCGATCCGCGCCATCCTGATCGCGATCTTCTTAGTCAACGTCGCCTTTAGTGCCCTGCAATCAAACTTCGCCGTCTTCACCCTGAAGCGCTTCCAGATGGGCCCTCAAGACAATGCCTGGATCTTCGTCTACATTGGCTGCCTGAGTATCTTCATGCAAGGCGTAGTCGTCAGGAAGATGCCCAAAACCCTGAACCCCGTCACCACCTGCATCACAGGCTTGACCGCGATGTCCATTGGCTTTCTCGGCATCAGCCTTTCGCAAGCCTCCTGGCATCTCTACCCGGCTATCGCCATCATGGCCTTCGGCAACGGCATCGCCGCCCCAATGCTCACCGGCATGATTTCCCGGCGCGTTGGAGAGCGGGAGCAAGGCACCGTGCTCGGTTCCTCACAAGCTATCCTCAGCTCCACTCGCATCGTCGGCCCGCTCTTCGCCGGTTTTGTCTTCGACGCACTGGGCAGCGGCGCCCCTTACTGGACCGGTGCCATTCTCGCCCTCGCAGGCGCGGCTATCGTTGCCCGCGCTCCGCAGCAAGGATAATGACTCTATGATTCGCCGTCGATTTCTTGCGAGCCTCGCCGCTCCACTCCTGGGCGCTCCTCGCTTCCGCACCGACCCTTTTACACAGGGAATCGCATCGGGCGATCCTCTCCCCGACGGCATCGTCATCTGGACTCGCCTCACATCCCCGCAACTCACGGAGAGTCTTGATGTCGAGTGGATCATTGCCGAAGACGAAGGGCTAAAGAAAATCGTCAAGCGAGGCAAGGAAGTCGCGACACCTCAATTCGCTCATACGGTTCACGCAGACGTCAGAGGGCTCAAGCCAGCCCGCTGGTATTGGTACCAGTTCCGTTGTGGCGGAGTCGAATCCCGCATTGGCCGCACTCGCACCGCGCCGGCACCCAACAGTCAGGATCCCCTCCGATTCGCCTTCGCCAGTTGTCAGAACTATGAGCAGGGCTACTTCACCGCCTACGAACACATGGCCAAGGAAGACCTGCATCTGGTTGTCCATCTGGGTGACTACATCTATGAAGGTGGCCCATCAGCCAACCGCCCACGCAAGCATGACTCGCCCGAGATTCAGACTCTCACCGACTACCGCAACCGCTATGCCCTCTACCGCAGTGACAAAGACCTTCGCCGTATTCACGAGGTCTTTCCCTTCATCGTGACCTGGGACGACCACGAGGTCGACAACAATTACGCGAACGACAAGGAAGAGCGCGGCGCACCGCGAGACCAGTTCCTCGAACGCCGCGCCAATGCCTATCAGGCCTATTACGAGCACATGCCGTTGAGGAAGTCATCCTTACCGCGAGGCACGAGCCTCGATCTCTATCGCAGTCTCGACTACGGCAAGCTGGCACGCTTCCATGTCCTCGACACACGGCAGTACCGTAGCGATCAACCCTGCGGAGACGGCCGCAAGCCCCAGTGTGAAGCGGCGCTTAGCGCTGAGCAGACGATGCTCGGCGATGCTCAAGAGAAGTGGTTGATGGCAGGCATGAAGGCTGCACCTCAGACCTGGAACATCCTCGCCAACCAGGTGATGTTCGCAAAAGTCGACGCAAAGCCAGGTGAGGGTGCCGAATACGCTATGGACCAGTGGAGTGGCTATGAGGTTCCTCGCCAGAGGCTCATCCAGTTTTTCGATCAAGCGAAGCCGAAGAACCCCGTAATTATCACTGGCGACATCCATTCCAACTGGGTAAGCGACATCAAGACCAACTCGAACGCGAACGTGGGAGTTGAGTTTGTAGGGACCTCAATCACCTCAGGTGGTGACGGGATCGACCTGCCGTTTGCCGAGGCGAACTTCAAGCGGGAGAACCCGCATCTGCATTATTTCTTGGCCAAGCGGGGCTATGTCTCATGCTCGGTTGATAGTAAAGAGTTCAAAAGTGAGTACCGGATCGTTCCTACTGTCACAAGCCCTGGGTCACCGATTGAGACTCGCGCCAAATTTGTAGTTCAAGCCGGTGCAAACCGGGTGGAGAAGGCATAATGAATCGTCGCGAATTCCTGGCAACAAGCGCAGCACCACTGCTTCAAACCAAGCAACCGAACATCCTTTGGGTGACCTGTGAAGACATGAGCCCAAACCTGGGCTGCTACGGCGACAAGTACGCCAAGTCTCCGGCCCTTGACGCGCTTGCAGAGCGGAGCCTGCGTTATCGACATGCCTGGTCTTGCGCGCCAGTCTGTGCCCCGGCACGAACCACGATCATCAGCGGCATGTATCCGCCTTCGACTGGCGCTGAGCATATGCGCAGCGAGACCAAGCTGGCAACCGGGCAGAAGATGTTCCCGCAAATCTTGCGTGAGGCAGGCTACTACACTTCCAACAATTCGAAGGAAGACTACAACCTGATTCATACGGGCAAGGTCTGGGACGATAGCTCGAACAAGGCACACTGGCGCAACCGCGACCCCAAACAACCCTTCTTCAGCGTTTTCAACTTCCTCATAACCCACGAGAGCCAGATCCGAACCCCAGGCCATAAACTCAAGCACGACCCGCGTGAAGTGCACGTGCCAGCCTACATGCCGGACAACGAGATCGTTCGCCGCGACTGGGCGCAATATTACGACAACATCTCGACGATGGACGACATGGTGAAGAAGACTCTTGGAGAGCTTGAGGCCGACGGTCTCAAGGATTCAACCATCGTCTTCTTCTACTCTGACCATGGCGCGGGGATGCCGCGCTCGAAGCGATGGCCTTACAACTCTGGACTGCAAGTTCCGATGATGGTTCACATTCCAGAACAGTTCAAGCACTTGGCGCCGAAGGATTACAAGCAGGGCGAATGGTCCGATCGCCTGGTGAGTTTCGTCGATTTAGCTCCAACGGCACTCAGCCTGGCCGGCATCAAGAAGCCGGAATATCATCAGGGCCATGCGTTTCTAGGCGCAGAGATTGCGCCGGAGCAGGATTTTGTCTTCGGGTTCCGCGGGCGTATGGACGAACGGATTGATATGGTTCGAAGCGTCCGGACACAGCGCTATGTGTACATCAGAAACTACATGCCCCACCGCATCTATGGGCAACATCTGGATTACATGTTTGAAATGCCAACAACCAGAAGCTGGAAAGCAGCCTTTGATGCGGGCAAGACGAATGAGGTTCAGAGCCGCTTCTGGAAGACCAAACCGGCAGAAGAATTTTATGATTTGCAGTCGGACCCGGACGAAATCAACAATTTGGCTCTCCGGCCAACAGCTCAGCAGAAGTCCGAAATGACCCGTATGCGTGTCGCACAGACCTCAATGGCAGCTCGTATCCGTGACGTAGGATTCCTGCCCGAGCACGAGATCCACTCCCGATCAAAGGGTGAGGCACCATACACAATGGCGCAAGAC
>Ga0209181_10005118_pt1 | contig 19056 bp, 13 predicted proteins | sample MAT05_FD_187208 | JGI IMG/M metagenome (GOLD analysis project Ga0209181, IMG submission 187208) | Freshwater microbial communities from Lake Fryxell liftoff mats and glacier meltwater in Antarctica - MAT-05 (SPAdes) (version 2) | ecosystem: Environmental > Aquatic > Freshwater > Ice > Liftoff... | reverse complement strand
GCCACCCAGAACCGGCATTCGTCGGAGAAGTCGCGGACGGGTTTGCTTTCCTTGGCAAGGTTTCTCCGCATCTCGTCGTAGACGTGCGTCCACCCGGTGGCGGCGAGGTCTTCGAGAATTTCGGCTCTGACCGGCAGATGCATGAAGGTGCGTCCTGCCTCGTCTTCGAAATAGCGATCGCCGAAGTCGACGAGGCGCCTGTCCTGCAGGCCCCTCGCCCAGCGCGCTTCCTCCAAGCGCCAGAGGGCACGCTCGGTCCGGGAATCGTCGCGGTCATGGGTGGTAAAAAGGAAAGGTGCGCCCGGTTTGAGGACGCGGCGCGTTTCGCGCAGCGCGGTTCGCCGTCGTTCGCGTCCCGGGATCTGCATCAACCCATTGAAAAGAAAGATCGCGCCTTCGAACGGGACGTCGGCCAAATCCGCGGGCAGCGCGGTGGCGTCCGCATGTCGCAGCACGAGATTGCGGGCACCTTTCTCCGCGGCCAGCGCCCGGGCCTGGTCGATCAGCTGCGCGGCAAAGTCGATTCCGGTGAGGCGGGTGTATCCGAGCGTCCACAACGCCATGGCGACGCGCCCTGCGCCGCATCCCAACTCGAGCAGCGGAGCGCTGCGGTTGGGAAAGAAACGGTCGATCGAGAGCCGTTCCGATGCCCATAAACCGAGTTCGTGAGCCGCTTTGGTGTAGTGGACGACAGCGGTCAGGTCGTTGAAGTCGGCCTGGACGGTCGCTGCCGTGATTTTCGTTGCCACGGAAAAGTGAGGGGAAAGGGAGTTCGCGGATCAGGTCTTCCGCCAGGCGGCGATGAACATGCCATTGGCGTCGATTTCGTCCGGCCACAGCATCGCTTCGGTCTGCTCCGAATGAGCGTTCACTGGCATCGGCACAAATTCGGGGTGAGCGAGAGAGAACGCGTCGGTCACCGCGGTCGTCTCGCTGCGCGTCAGAGTACAGACCGCGTAAACGAGGCGACCGCCGGATTTGAGACCGCGCGCAGCGTTGTTCAAGAGGTTGGCCTGGACCGCGGCAAGTTCCGCGACGTCGGTCGGGCCGGTTGTCCAGCGGGCGTGCGGATTGCGCTGCCACGTGCCGACGCCGCTGCACGGGGCGTCGATCAAAATGCCGTCGAAAGGGGTTTTCGTGGGCAAGGTCTCGGTTCCGTCCCAGGAATCCACCCGCACATTGAAAAGCTTCGCCCGGGCGAAGCGGCGTTTCAGTAGTTCCAAGCGGCGGAGCGAACGATCCGTCGCCCACAGCGTGCCTCTGTTTTCCATCTGATCGGCGAGATGCAGGCTCTTGCCGCCTTCGCCCGCACAGGCGTCCCACCAGGTCTCGCCCGGTTTCGGCGCGCAGGCGTGACCGACCAGTTGCGAGGCGAGATCCTGGATTTCGAAGGCGCCACGCTGGAAGGCCTGCGTCGTGAAGAGGTCCCGCGTTCCGGTGAAACGCAGCGCCTCCGTCGTCTTCCGGGGAAAACCGTCGAGCGAGGTTTTTGCCGGCAAGGACGTGTGACCCAGCTCGCGCGACAATGCCGACCGGGTGCCGGGACGCGGTCGTATCCACAAAGCGGGTTCGAGTTGAAAATGGCGAAGCGTCTCCGGCGGCAAAACGACTTCGGCGGCGAGCCAGGTCGGGACCGCGCGCGCGGCAAGCGCCTCGACCTTGGTGGAAGTCGGGTCGCGCTCGAATTTGGCCTGGCGTTCGAGCGCGTCGTCGATTTGGAGCTGCCACGATTCGCCGGGCCGGAGCCAGTTGATCCAGCGGTAGTAACTGAACACCGCGCGCGAAACCGCGCTCCGCGCGGTCGCGGACAGGGCGCGGTTGGCCGCGAGTTCCTGCCGGAGCGCAGCGTCGGCCGGAAGCTTCGGGTTGACCGCGCGCAGGACGTGGGCGGCTCGGTTGAGGGTGGCTGGATCGAACATGACGAGAGGAAGGGCGCGGACCGGCCAGTGGGTCGATCGGAGCTTAATAGGACCAATAGAACCAATAGGAGGGACGCGACTTATAAAACGGGCTCGTCTATCGACCCGATCTGTTCTCCACGCCCTCTTCGTCCCGTTTCAGACCGGCGCAATCAGCCCGGTTTCTTTGTCCACCGGCGCGTTTCCTTGATCTCCAGCCTCTTGGCTTCGATCTGAACCCCGGCGACGGAGGGGTGTGCGCGGAGTTGCTGGAAAACCGGGCCCGAAAGCTTCCATCCCAAGGCGGTGCTCGCTTCGGCCAAGGGCGCAAAACGCTCCTCGAACACGAAGCCCAGGCTAATGCGGGTGTCCCCCACATATTTATCCAGCGTTTCCCGCAGTTGCTGGAGAAAGTCCGACGTCTCCGGGTGGGTGGGATTGAGCAGCCACGTTACCCGGCCGATGTGGTTGGCCACGTAGACGTCGAGCGGATAACATTCCTTCACATTGATCCGCGCGCCGTCATCCCCCTTGAGGATCGTGCCCAGGATCGCCAGCGGGGCATTTTCCACGAGGTGATGTCCGTAGGCGGCAAAGGCGTCCGCAAACATGTTGAGCGGCACTGACGCGCGTTTGGTCGCGAGGGTAAACGCCATCCACGGGCGGTTGTCTTTCTTCGACAGTTTCTTGGCGAAGTTGCCGGCGATGCCGCAGAGGCGGAACTCGGTGCGGTCCTCCTGATTGAGGAGCTCGTCCACGACGAAGGTGTCCAACACCTCGGCGAGGCCGAGGTAGGCATTCATCGGGTGGCCGGAAATATAGAACCCGAGGAGTTCCTTTTCGAAGAGGAGTCGCTCCGCCGGGGTGAAATCGTCGACCGGTTCGGTTTTCGGCGGTTCGGCCCCTTTTTTTCTGGCGGCGGCTTTGGGCGGGGGCGCCTTTTCCGTGAGCATGTCGAGGAACGTGTTTTGCCCGGCCGCACGATCCCGGGCCTGCGAGGAAGCGGCGGCAAGAGCCGAGTCGATTCCGTCGAAAAGCCGTTTGCGCGAAGCGCCGGAATAGTCGAAGGCCCCCGTCTTCACGAGATGCTCGAGCACCCGTTTGTTCAGCGCTTTGGCATCGACCCGGCGGATGAAGTCGTCGAAATCGGCGTAGGGTCCGTTTTTCTCGCGTTCCTCGATGATCTTTTGGGCGGCGCCTTCGCCGACACCCTTGATTCCGGCGAGACCGAAACGGATGGAGCCACCGGTGATTTCGCCCGGCGCGAGGACGGGAGTGAAGCTTTCGCGGCTCTCGTTGATGTCGGGTCCGAGCACGATCAAACCCATCGCCTCGGCTTCGGCGACGAAGTGGGAGACTTTTTCGGCATTGCCCAGCTCGGTGGTGAGCACCGCGGCCATGAACTCCACCGGGTAATTGGCTTTCAGATACGCGGTTTGGTAGCTGATGACGGCATAGGCGGCCGAGTGGGACTTGTTGAAGCCGTAGCTCGCGAACTTGTTCAGCAGGTCGAAGATTTCGTTGGATTTCTTTTCCTCGATTCCGTGGAGCTTCCTGGCGCCTTCGACGAACTTCACCCGTTCCTTGGCCATCGCCTCGGCGTCCTTTTTACCCATTGCGCGACGGAGCATGTCCGCGCCGCCGAGGGTGTAGCCTCCAACGATTTTGGCGCATTCCATGACCTGTTCCTGGTAGACGATGATACCGTACGTTTCCTTGAGGATCGGCTCGAGCAAGGGATGCGGGTAGCTGACCGAGGCAGGGTCTTTTTTGCCGCGTGCGTAGTCGGGAATAAACGCCATCGGACCGGGCCGGTAGAGCGCTCCGACCGCGTTGATGTCGTCGATATTGGAGATGCCGACCAATTTCGACGCGTTCTGCATGCCTCCGGATTCGAGCTGAAAGACGCCCACGGTTTTGCCGGAGTTGAGCAGCGCGTACGTCTTGGGATCGTCGAAGGCGAGCGCCTCGATGTCGAAATCGGGCTTGGCCGTGCGGCGGATGTTGACCACGGCATCCGAGATCACCGTCAAGGTCTTCAGTCCGAGGAAGTCCATCTTGAGCAAACCGAGTTTGCCCACCGCGTTCATGTCGAATTGGACGGTGACGTCGTCTTCCTGCAGGGTCAGCGGGACGAAATCGTCGAGCCGTCGATCCGTGATGATGATGCCTGCCGCATGCTTGCCCGTGTTGCGCACCATGCCTTCGAGCACCCGGGCCGACTCGACGATTTTTTTCGCGGCGGGGTTGCGCTCGATCTCGTTGCGCAGTTCGGCGCTCTTCGCGATCGCATCTTCGAGCGAGATGTTGATTTCGTCCGGAATCATCTTCGCCAAACGATCCGCCTCCGCGTAGGGAAGGTCGTTCACGCGGGCCACATCGCGAATGACCATCTTCGCGCCAAGGGTGCCGTAGGTGATGATATTCGCGACGCAGTCTTTGCCGTATTTCTGGCGCACGTAGTCGATGACTTCGCCGCGTCGGCGCATGCAGAAATCGATATCGAAGTCGGGCGGCGAAACGCGTTCGGGATTGAGGAAGCGCTCGAAGAGCAGACCGAAACGGATCGGATCGAGGTTGGTGATGCCGAGGACGTAGGCGACAAGGCAGCCGGCACCGGAGCCGCGACCGGGACCGACCGGAATCGCCTGTGCCTTGGCCCAGGCGATGAAATCCCAGACGACCAGAAAGTAGTCCACGAATCCCGTGATCTTGACGATCGAAAGCTCGAAGCCCAGGCGAAGCGCGAGGACTTCGTCGGGCGAGAGCCCACTGTAATCGGGGGCCGACGGCTTTTGCCCGGCGGGAAGATTGACCAGTTTGGCGAGTCGTTCGGCCACGATCGGGTGGGCTGCCACCGACAGGTAATCGTAACCGTAGCGCGTCTTGAGTCCATCGACGCACAGCTGGTGCAGATAGCTGTCGCGGTCGTACTTGGCGGAGATTTCCACCGTCAGCGGGTAACGCGGGTAACGTTCCGAGCCCTTGGGAAAGGGAATCGAAAGATCGCACATCTCTGCGACGGCGAGGGTATTGCTCAGCGAGCCCGGGACTTCGTCGAAGAGGGCCGCCATCTCGTCGCGGGTCTTCAGATAATACTCGTTCCCGGTGAACTTCATCCGGTTCTCGTCCGCGATCTTCGCGCCGGTTTGGATGCAGAGGAGCGCATCGTGCGGGGCGGCATCCTCGTGCCGGACGTAATGCACGTCATTCGTGCAGACGATCTTCAGATTGAACTCTTCCGCAATCTTCAGAAGCCCGGGGATGATTTTGCGCTGCTCGGGGATGCCATGGTCCTGGATTTCGACGAGGAAGTTTTCCCGGCCAAAGATGTCGATGAAGCGGGCGGTAGCCTTGCGAGCCTCCTCGAACCGGTCATGGATGAGGTGCTGCGGCACGATGGCAGCAAGGCAGCCGGTAAAAGCGATCAAACCTCCAGCGTATTGGGAGAGGGTGTCGTAATCGGCTCTCGGCTTGTAATAAAAGCCCTTTAAATGGGCGTCCGAGATGAGTTTGAGGAGGTTCTGGTAGCCTTGGAGGTTCTTCGCGATCAGGCCGAGGTGGTAATAACTTTTTCCGTCCTCCGCCCGGCCGTTTTTCTCCAGACGCGAACCCTCGGTCAGGTAAATTTCGCAACCGACGAGCGGTTTGATGCCCTTGGATTTCGCAGCGTTGTAGAACTCGATCGCACCGAACATGTTGCCATGATCGGTGAGCGCGATCGCCTTCATCCCCAAGGTCGCCGCCCGCTCCATCAGACGGTCCATACGGCAGGCACCATCGAGCAAGCTGTAGTCCGAGTGGACGTGAAGGTGGACGAATTCGGAAGCGGACGACACGGGGTGAAAGCAAGAGCGGCGCGACGCATCCGCAAGCGCCGAGTGCGAGGAAATCGACTCGAGTAATCCGACACCGGGTAAACGCCGCCACGCGGCGGCAAGGGCGAGCGCCCCCGCTGAACGAAACCGGGGGCTGGAGGCTTCGAGTTGGCAATTCTCCGAGAGGCAAAGACTAGCCAACAAGGCGCCTACAGCCCCCTGTCTCGTTCCGCTCCCGTGATCGTTGGCGGCGCGCGTTTTCGACAATGAGGGGAAGCGGCATCGACGTTTGGGTTGGATTCTAAATCAACCTGCGGTCTCGGATTCGGGTAACTTGGCGCGCTTGATCCCTTCCACCCGGTCAAAATCGCCGTCCGTATAAACCAGAGTCGCGGAATAATGCAGCGCCGTTGCTGCGATCCAATTGTCGTTTTCTCCTAACCGCCGTCCGCTGCGCATCTGACGTTTGTCTAACTCCCCGGCCCGGTAGGCCAAGACCTCGGACAATGGAATCTTCCTCAGATGTCGCAGAAAGACCCGCGTCGCGGTTTCGCTCGCGCCCGAAGCCAATTCTCCGACGGTGATCGTGCTACACGCGAGATCCTCTGCCTTTTGCCGGCCCAAGTAGGCACGCACCGGGCCTACCGTCCGGTTGGCCAATTCCCGCTCCAATCCAATAAGAGCGCTGGTATCAAGGAGCAGCATAAGTTTTGCGGCGCGACGAGGAGTTGCGTGGGGTGCGCTGATCTTCTTTCAGGCGAGTACGTTCGTCGGGCGAAAAGAGAGCCTGGCCTTCGAGCTGCGCGAGCGATTCGAGCCAATCGCCTACGGTTTTCGCCGGCTGATTGTCCAGCAATCGCGCGATCGCGTCGCTAAAGCTCTCTCCTTTGCTCCGATTAGCCCTCAGCCGCTGAGCCACTTCTTGGCGGACGGTTAGAGTCGTGTACGGCATACATTGATAATGCATTATCGATGTATGCCGTCAAGGACCAGCCACCGCTCCACTTTCGACGAAGCGAGCATCGCGACCGTCCGCAACCACGGGAGCGGTCCACAGAGGCGACACTTGTGGCCTCCCGCCACTCATTCTGACCGGGTGTGGTTTCCTTCAGAATTTTCGTCCTCCGAAGGCGTACAAAATCAGACTGAAAAAGATCGGTTCGACCGAATCCTCGACCTGGCGTTCCGCGTTGGATTCTAAACGAACCAACCTCATCAAAATGACGATCGAAAGAGAAAGCTGTAGGAGGCCGAAGTTCGTGGTCGGCCGATCGCGGTAGCCCCTGCTATAGGTCGAATAGAAATAGGAACCGAACAGAATGAGGCACGAAAAGCGGTGAACGCCGCTGGCATTTGACGAACTGCAATCGCAGCCGAGGAAACACACGTTACTTTCAGCACGGTCCCGATCGGCCTTCCGTTATGGTCCCATTCAATTCGCCGCATCGATTCGGATAGAGGTGGTCCGTTTTTCGGTCCATTTTTAGTCCATGATTAAAGCGCTCACCGTATCCCAGGCGAAGCCCAAGCTCGCGAGTCTTTTGGACCAGGCGGTTAAAGGCCGAGCCATCTATCTTCGCCGCAAGGTGAAGCTCGCCAATCGCGCATCGCCCTCATTCGCGCCGACGGATGAAAATTGAGCAATGGGATATCGTGCGGTTTCGCATCCATCCGACCGATCGAGACGTTCATCCTGCGGTGGTGATTTCGGCCTCCGGAGTGGTGTGCGGACGAACGCAAGTCGCGACTCGACGTCTTGGCCTGTTCCAAACGTGTGCCGGCGGAAGGGGTGCGGCTCAGCCAGGTTCTGCTCAACGGTGACGACGGGCTCGATTTTCAGAGCGTTTGTGGCTGCGAGTTTGTTCACGTGGTGGTTCGCTCCACGGTCCATGACGTGGTGGGACGGGTTTCGCCCGTACGCCGTCGGGCCATCGCTCGGAAATTCAACGAGGTGCTTCGTTTCCCTTTGTGAGCCGCAACGATCAGGCTGCCTCAACGTTTTCTCAGGGGATGAAAGATGCCGACCTAATCCTCGGGTGTATTTCAACTCGGCTTACTGGCGGCAGAGAAGTTCCGCAAAGTAGGTGCCTAAATCACGTTTAGATCCGGTTCCGTTTGACGAGTAGGGGTTGCGCGGTGGGTGGGCTTTCTACGCCAGTGTGCATTTGCTGGCTTTAGAAAGGTTCGAGTTTCCTGCCGCAAACAGGGATTCGTGCGTCACGGAAGGGTAGCGTAACGAGGGGTGGGGATGCCAGCGTTTTGTTGGCTGGATCGCTGCCTTTGCCGAGAATTGGCAACATCGAGCCGGCATCCCCACCCCTCGTTACGCGGTAACGAAACGTAACGCATTGCAAACGACTCGGAGCGGAATACGGATGGCGGGCGCAAGCCGTCGGAAAGGCACCGGAAAAATGCCATTGACGGCCCGATCCCGGTTTGACCTATTCATTGCTTTTTTCGCAGAGCCACTCCCGAACTCACTTTTTCCGACGACATGTCTATCGAAATTAAAATCCGCAAGAACGAGCCCATCGACCGTGCGATCCGTCGCATGAAGAAGAAGCTCGATCGCGAGAACATCATCAAGGGCGTGCGCGCCAAGCGTTACTACGAGAAGCCCTGCGAAAAGCGCCGTCGTAAGGACAAGGTCCAGGCCTTTACCGCCATGCTGCGCCGCCGCTACGCGGACTGAGTTTACTCCGCATTCGTTCGTTTTCGAGAGCGGCCGGTTTCCTTTGACCGTGCCCCGAATTTCGGGGCACGGTTTTTTTAGGCGTTCACACCCGGTTGGGTTCGTGCAGCATGCGTTGCCCTCTCCCGATGCCCACGTTCGCCCTTTCAACGTCCTGGTGCTCTCAGCGCCACTCAGACGGATATGCGATGGCTCAGGAGATGGCTGCCCTCGGCTTCACCCACGTGGAGTTGAGTCACGGTATTAGGATCGTCCTCGTCCCCGGTCTCCTCCGGGCAGTGGAAGAGAAAGTCATTCGAGTCGCCTCGACGCATAATTTTTGCCCTCTCCCGCCCGGAATCATGCAGGCGGCGCCCAATCTGTTCGAACCTTCTTCCCGTGACCCCCGAGAGCGCGACCAATGGCTCCGTTACACCAAACGTTCGCTCGAGTTCGCGGCGCAGCTCGGTGCAGGGGTTCTGGTCTGTCATCTCGGGAGTGTGGGGTTTTTTTGGTTCGATCCCGCTGTCCGGTTGCGGGCCTACCTCGATCGGCACGCAGGCCTAGCCGGTTTCGCTCGAGCGGATTTCCCCGAGCGGTTGAAGCGAACGATGTCGCGAATTCGCGAGCGGATGCCTCTCTATTGGGAAAACCTCGTGGCGTCCCTGCGCGAAATCGATGCATTTGCCCGAGAGAAGGACGTTCGCCTCGGGTTTGAAAATCGGGAGAAGGTCGAGGAACTACCGCTCGACGACGAGTTCGAGACGCTCTTCAAAGCCATGGGACCGACGACGCAGGGTGGGTACTGGCACGACACGGGGCATGCCGAGCTGAAACGACGCCACGGTTTACTCGACCACCGCCAGCAACTTGCGGCCAACGCTTCGCGGTCGATCGGCTTCCATCTGCATGACGTCGACACCGACGGGGAGGACCACCAGCCCGTCGGAACGGGGTGCGTCGATTTCGAGATGGTGAGCGAGTTTTGGCAGCCGCAGCATCTCCTTGTTCTGGAGCTGGGTCCGCGGGCGACCGAGGAGGACGTTCTTTTGTCGAAACAAAGGATCGAGGCCTTGCTCGCAGCGCGCGGTTTTTAGATCGGTCGATGGCCTTTCTCTTTTCCCTTTCACCTTGGTTCTGGGTGCTTCTTGTGGGGGCGCTGGCGACGGCAGCCTCGTCCGCTCGTGCCGGGAGCGTGGAATTGGAAGTTCCGATTTTCGCGGGCGCGTACGGGACCGAGTTTTACGAGGAAACGGCGCGGGAATTCGAGAAAATCCGGCCGGGTTTGCGGATTCGCGTCTACGGCGATCCACGCATCTCCGACAAACTGCGCGTCCGGATCGTCGCGGATAATTTGCCCGATGCGATGTTGCCGCGGGACGTCCTGATTCCTGCACTGGTCAAGGCAGGCAAGCTGCGCGATCTCACTCCGTTTCTCGATGGGCCGAACTGGGAAGGCGATGCACGCTGGCGCGATACGTTTCTCCCGGGGGCACTGGATTCCTGGAGGGTGGGCGGCGGGATTTACGGCGTGCCGGTGAGCTATGCATGCTGGACGATTTTCTACAACCGGGGGCTGTTCCGCGCCAACGGGTGGGAGGTGCCTCGCACGTGGGACGATTTTTTTGCCCTGTGCGAAAAGATCAAGGCGCACGGAGTCGCGCCGATGAGTCTGACGGGCATCTACGGGAGTTATCCGGATACGGTGATCCGCGCTGCGTTCTACAACCTGGCGGGTGCCGAGGCGTGGCAGGCGATGAACGAGGTCGAACCCGGGGCTTACTCCGACCCGCGTTACGTGCGCGCGGCGGGTGTGCTGCAGCGGATCGCCCAGAACTACACCTTGCGCGGCTGGGAAGGCGCCACCCACACCGCGGCGCAGATCGCGTTTGCGGAGGGGAGGGCGGCGATGTGCATTTCCGGTTCGTGGATGCTTTATGAGATGGGCGATAAACTGCCGGTCGATCTCGACGTGGGCGTGATGAACTATCCGGTGTTCGCGGATGGCGTCGCCGATCCCACGACGATCCAGGCAAGCGCGGACAACCTCTTTGCCTTCGCCACCGGCGACCCCGAGCGTGAAAAGCTGACGATCGATTTTCTCCGATTTCTCACGTCGCGCGAACGTGCCAAGGCATTCGTCCGGCGGATACAGTCGCCCGCGGCGGTGCGCGGATTCACGGAAGCCGAGTTCTCTCCGCGGATGAGAGAAACGGCCAATCTCATGCTGAATGCGCGCGAGGCGTTCACCGTTCCGCAAGTGATGTTGCAGCCACCGTCGATCCGCCAGGCGATGGTCGACGGGCGGCTGGCGCTCATGACCGGAAGAATCGCGCCGCAGGCGTTTGCCGATCGGATCGAGGCGGCGGCGGAGCGTCATCGCGCGCAGGCGGCGTCGCCGGACCGGGTCGAGTATCGTCACCGCACGGCAGGTGCGCTGCTCCTGGCCGGGCTAGGCGGGTTCGTCGGGTGGATGCTCTGGCAGCAGTGGCGACGCCAGCGGTCCGCCCGCGTCGAATCCGCCTCGGGCGGGCCAAAGAACTCGGCTCGGCAGGGCGATTATTTTGGCCGCATGCGCGCCTCGGTGGCGGCGCTTTTCGTCGCGCCGGCATTTTTCCTCTACAGCTTTCTCGTTCTTTTGCCGGGTATTTTCGCGCTCGCATGGGCGTTCACCCGTTGGGATGGCATGAGCGAGCGCCGCTGGGTCGGTTTTTTCAATTTCAAGTGGCTCCTCTTCGAGAGCGATATCTTCTGGTCGGCGCTGCGCAACAACCTGTTTTTGATGGTGGTGCCGGCGGCGATCGTTTTGCCCCTGTCCTTGACTCTGGCGTATCTCCTGCATCGGCGCACGTGGGGAGCGAATTTTTTCCGCGCGGTTTTTCTTTTTCCGAATCTGCTCGGAGGCATCGCCGCGACGCTCCTTTGGATGAGCGCCTACGAGCCACATGGCGGCCTCGCCAATGCGGCGCTGACCGGGTTGGGGAATCTGCTCGGAAGCGAAACGTTGCAGAACTTCGAATCGCACCCGTGGCTGGCGCCGCGCAATCTCTACTGGTCGCTCATTCCGATCTACGTGTGGATGGCCTGCGGTTTCAATCTCGTGCTTTTCTTGGCCACGATGGAGGGAATCGATCCCCACCTTTACGAAGCGGCGGAAATCGACGGCGCCTCTCGTCCGCGCCAGTTTTTCGCGATCACCCTCCCGCTGATCTGGCCGACGATCGTGATCGCGCTCGTGTTCATCGTGATCGCAGGCCTCAACGCCTTCGAGATGATCTGGCTGCTGACCTCGCAGGACCCGGATTCCAGCACGCATACGCTCGGAACGTTGATGGTGAGTTCCATGTTCAAGGAATTCCAGGTCGGCCGCGCGACCGCCATCGCGGTCGTCCTCTTTATTCTGGTTCTCACGGGCACCGCTGCGCTGATGCGGATGCTCAAACGGGAAAATCACGAGGCGTAAGCGTGGGCCTCTGCAGAGCGGCCCTGCGAGGACAGGTTGGGTTTCCGGCTCGCGCAGGTTGGGCTTGTTCTGAAGAGTGTCGAGATGACCTTCAAAGTCCCCGTGAGCGGAGTCTCTCGTGCCGCGGTCGTTGCGCTTCTCGTTGCGAGCATGGCCGGGCAATTCGGTTGCGCGCCAAAATCCAAACCGTCCGAAAAGGCGAGCGCCGGAGGGTCGCCCTCGACACCGGTGCCTGCACCTGCGGCCGCTCCGGCATCGCCCAGAGTCGATCCCTCCAAGGCAAAGGGCCGCTGGGTTCGGAGCGATGGCGGGTATGTCCTCGCGATCGGCGCGATCGACGCCGACGGGCGGGCGGAAGCGGCTTATTTTAATCCTAACCCGATCAAGGTGGCGTGGGGACGGGTGTTGCAAGAAGGGCCGTACTTGCGAGTATCGGTCGAGCTGCGCGACGAGAATTACCCGGGATGCATTTACAAGCTCGGTTACATTCCGGAGACGGACCGCCTGGTGGGAACGTATTTCCAAGCTCAACTCCAGCAAACCTACGAGGTGGAGTTCGGGCGGGAGCAGGTACGATAGGAGCCTTTCGCCTGGCATCGGCCAGTGCCATCGGACGACGCCGATAGGAGGTGCAACAGCTGACGTGCGGGTTCCTTGGACGGATGGCGAGACGAACCGACGTAATTGAGAAAACTCGCTCCAGTAGGTGCGAAGTTGCGGCCCCAAACCCATGGCCAAATCCGTGCATGGGCCGGATTTCACTCGCGGCCGCTTGGGGACGATCGCGAGCGATAATATTACCCGGCATTCCGGACGATTTGTATCGGCAGGCTCACGAAATGGCGGAGGCTCGCGGAGAGCAGGACGCAATCTTAGTCGCCGGCGAGCCACTTTTCACGCACCCGCTCCACCACCTCTCCGAACCCCCCCATCGTTTGCGGTTTCCCCACGAAATCCTTGGCCCCCAACTCCCGCGCCTTCGCCTTATCCTCGTCCCGCGTCGATGACGAGAATACCACCACCGGCATCCCCGCAAGCTCCGGCCGTGACCTTAGCCATCTGAGCACGTCGAAACCCGGAATCACCGGCAGATTCAGATCCAGCAGCACCACCGCCGGCAGCGGATGCTGGCTCCGGTCCGCATATATCCCGCTGCCTGCCAGGTAATCGATTGCCTCCCGCCCGTTCACGACAGCGTGAAGCGATTCCCCCATTCCCGCCTTCTGGAATGCTATTTTCATGAACATCCGATCGCACTCCTCGTCTTCCACGTAGAGCACCGTCGCAGGTTGAGCGTTCGTATTCATGGCCAAAGAACTAAATGCCGCTAACGGTTCCTTTCGTTTTGGTTGGGGCTTTGCCGTGCCGAGCCTCCGAGCGTCAGGTTCCTCATCGCCCTTCCCTCCTGTCCCCAGGCCCCAGCTCTAGCCAAAACCGGCTTCCCCGTCCCTCCTCCGATTCCACCCCCGCCTTGCCCCCCATCTGTCCCACCGCCTTGCGCACCAGCGCCAGCCCGATGCCCGTCCCCTCATACGCATTGTGTCCGCGCGAGAACATCTCGAAGACACGCGGCAGGAACACCCCGGGTATCCCGACGCCCTTGTCTTCCACCCAAATCCGCACCCAGGCCGATGGTCCTCTCCGCTGAGGGAGCGGCACAGGCCTAAGGTGGCTTTCCGAGTCCCCGCGCGTCCGCTTCTCCGCGTCCTCCCGCCGTTCCGCCCAGATGCGTATCTGCGGTTGCTGCCCCGGCTGCACAAACTTCACCGCGTTGCCCAGCAAGTTCGAGAAGCACTGTGTCAGCCCCGCTTCGTTGCCCATCACCAGCGGAATCTCCCCCTCGATTTCAATCTGCGCTTTGGACGGCTGGAACTCCGGATACGAATCCAGCATTCCCCGCAACAACGCACCGGCATCCACCGGTGCCAGCGGGAGCTCTTGCCGCACCGCCCGGCTGTAATTCAACGCGTCCGTGATCAGCAGGTCCATCCGCGACGCCGAAGTCTGGATCCGCCGCAAGAACCGCTGCGCCTCCTGCTCATGACCTCCCGTCAACGCCTCTCCCATCAACTCGCTAAACCCCTGCATCCCCCGCAGCGGTGCCCGCAAATCGTGCGTAAGGGTGTAGGAGAAATGCTCCAATTCGCCCACCAACTCCTGCAGCTTCGCCGTCCGCTCCGCCACCCGCGTTTCGAGTTCCGCATTCACACTTTGAAGTTCCGCCTCATTTCGCTTGCGCTGGGTGATTTCAATCGCCGTGCCGATGAGCATGCACACCGCTCCGGCGGCATCGCGCGCGAAGACCGCATCGCGGCTGTGAAACCACTGCCATTCGCCCGCGGGGCCGCGCATCCGGTGCTCGAAGTCGGCGATCTCGTCATCGCGCAGCGCGCGCACCCGCTCAAGGTGCGCGGGGAAGCTCGCCATGTCGTCGGGGTGCATAAGGATCGGCACGACGTTGTCGCCCATGGCGGCGATTTCCTCCGGGGTATAGCCCAGGATACCCGCGACCGAGCGGTTGGCGAAGACGCAGCACCGCTTCTCCAGATCGAAGACTTGAATCACCCCCGGCGTGACATCCGTGACCCGCTGGAGGAAATGCTCCCTCTGCCGAAGATCGGCCTCCGCCCGTTTCCGCTCGGTGCAGTCGCGGATGACGGCGATCAGTCCCCTCGGGCTGCCGTCGCCGGCGCGGATTACCGTGACGCTCGACTCGACATGCAGCTCGCGGCCCGCGCGGGTGACGTGGATGTTCTCCCCGCGCCACTCGCCGCGATCGCGCAGCGCGGTCATGGACTCGGATTCGTCCTCCGCGCGCAACCAGCGGAGTTCATAAAAATCGGCGAGCTTGCAGCCGAGCGCCGTCGCCGCGCTCACGCCGTATTGCCGCTGGGCGGCGGCGTTCAGATAAGTCACGCGCCGGTCGGCACCCACGGCGACGACGGAGTCGCTGACCTGCGCGAGAATCTCGCCGCGGAAGCGGTTCGATTCGGCGTCGACGCCTTGCAGCGTGAAGATCTGCGGGCCGTCCACGGTCTCGACGATGAGCGCATCCACCTCGCCGCTGCGGATGGCTCGCAGCGTTTCTTCCGCCTGCTCCAGCCGTGTGCGCAACTCGGCATTTTCCGCGCGGAGCCGTTCTTCGGGAGCGGGAGTCACGGTGGTCATCGCCTATTGCGCGGGGGAAGGGGGTGAGCTTTTCCTCTCCCGCAGATCGAGACCGATCAGGATCCGCTCGGTCTGCGACATGTCGCCGATGAAACGGCGCAGCGGGAGCGGCAGTTTTTTGATCAAGGTCGGCGCGGCGACGATCTGCTCGCCCTCGACCCGCATCGGGTGCTGCGAGATGTCCACGATCTCCAGCTCGTAGCGCCCGTGCAGATGCTCGTCGCAGATTTTGCGGATGTTCACGATGGCCCGCACGGAGTGGCGCGTGGTGCCGGTGACGTAGAGCCGCAGGACGTAGCGCGAATGTTCCCGGGCGGCGGCCGCGGCTTCGAACGCGTCTTGGTTGTCGGAGGTGGTGCGCTTCACTTTCATAAAGCTCACTCGTTCACCGGTTGCACATCGAGGCCGACGAGCACGCGTTCTTCGTTGGAAAGATCGCCAATGATTTTCTTGATCGGATGGGGCAGCCGGCGCACCAGCGTGGGCACGGCGAGGATCTGGTCGCCCGCGGCGAGCTGCGGCGTCTTCACCAGATCGATGACCTCGATGCGATACTGCCCGGCAAGGTGCGTTTCGCAGACGCGCTGGAGATTGGCAAAGGCGGCGAGCGATTTCGCGGTCTGGCCGGCGACGTAGAGCCGCAGTTCGTAGGTTTTGGTCTTGTTCATCGGGGTCCTTTTTTCGGTGCGTTGCCGCCTTTGCCGCCGCCGCGCAATTGCGCCATGGCCGCGCTGTTTTGCTGCGTGGTTTTTTCCTGCAAAGTCTCCTGCGCGATGGCGAATTTCACCTCGGCTGCCTCGGCCTCGCCTTCCGCATTCAGCGCGGCGATCTGCGCCTCGATCGCCTTTCGTTTGGCGGCGAGCTGCCGCAGCTTGCGCTCGTGATCTTCCCGGCGCAGCTCGGCGGCGGAGCGTTCGTGCGCCGCCTGCGCCACGCGCGCGGTGCCGGTGAGCACGCGGTCCGCGCCGAGATACACGTCCACGAGATCGATGCCCGCGTCGCTGAGCACGAACTCGCGCACCTGGTTCGAGTGCGCCATGCCGCGCGATTTCAGCACGTAGATCAGGCGGTTGCGCTCGCCGTTGAACTCCACATTGCGCAGCAGCAGCCACGTATCCATGAGCGACGACACGCCGACCTGCGAATCCTCCGGCGCGCTCGTGCCGCTGCCGCCCGTGGTGAGGCTGGTGAAGAGCGAGGTGATCTGCTGCTGCTTGAGGAAATCGATGAGCCGCATCAGCGTCGGCATCACCTCCGTCTCGCTGTGCTCGAGCGTGAGATTGCTGATCGGATCGACCACCACCACCGCCGGGCGGAAGGCTTTCACCGTGTCGTGCATCGCCACGAGATGCTGCTCCAGCCCGCTAAGCGCGGGGCGCGAGGCGTGAATCAGCAGCAGCCCCTTTTCCAACCACGGCGCGAGATCGATTCCGATGGAGCGCATGTTGCGCACGATCTGCGCGCTCGATTCCTCGTAGGCGAAAATCAGCGCCCGCTCGCCGCGCCGGCACGCGGCGTCCGCGAATTTCGCGCCGATGCTGGTCTTGCCCGTGCCCTGCGAGCCCGAGACGTGCACGCTGCTGCCGCGGAAGACGCCCTGGCCGCCGAGCATTTCATCCAGCCGCGCGATGCCCGTGGAAAGGCGCTCGGCCGGCGCCGCGTGATCGAGCCGCAGCGAGGTGATCGGCAGTAACGAGAAGCCGCGCTCGCCGATGAGAAAGGGGTATTCGTTCGTGCCGTGCGCCGAGCCGCGATACTTCAGCACGCGCAGCCGGCGGGTGGAAATCTGCTCCGTCACGCGGTGGTCGAGCGTGATCACGCAATCGGCCACATACTCCTCCAGCCCGTAGCGCGTGATGGACGCCTCGCCCTTCTCGCCGGTGATGACCGCCGTCATCCCGCGATCCTTCAGCCAGCGGAAAAGCCGGCGCAATTCCGCGCGGAGGATGCCGTGATTCGGCAGCCCGGCGAAGAGCGCCTCCACGGTATCGAGCACCACGCGCTTCGCCCCGATGGAGTCAATGGCGTGCCCCAGCCGGATGAAGAGCCCCTCGAGATCATACTCGCCGGTCTCCTCGATCTCGCTGCGCTCGATGTGGACGTGATCGAGCGCGATCTTTTTCTGCTTCACGAGCTTGTCCAGCTCGAACCCCAGCGAGCGGACATTGGCCGTCAGCTCCGCCGCATTTTCCTCGAACATCATGAACACCCCCGGCTCGCCAAACTCCACCGCCCCGCGCACGAGGAATTCCACGGCCAGCATCGTCTTCCCGCACCCCGCCGAGCCGCACACCAGCGTCGGCCGCCCCGCCGGCAGCCCGCCGCCGGTGATTTCATCCAAGCCGGTGATGCCGGTGGGGGCTTTGGGGAGGGTGGAGGCACTCTCCGAGCGTCGTTTGGGCTTCATAGAATGGGCTGTCGTCTAAAGCGCGTGCAGGTGTGGGAGGTGATTTCTATGAGTGGCGTCGGGAGATGACAACGCCAAAATCTGCCCTGATTTAGCAGCCTGTTGAAATACACGGGCGGCGGACGGAAGGCAGCCGTCTCGGCTGACAGGGCGGACAGGCGTCCCGCCTGTCGAGTCGCACCGGAGCATGGTTTGCAGGCCAGAGGCCCGCATGCGCCCTGACAGGCCGGAGGCCCGTCTTCCACCGTCGTGCGTGGGTTTTTCAACCGTCTGTTAGCCTGCATTTCTCACACTGCTGGCATGGGATGCGACAGGGTGTTGCGGCGCCTGCACTGCACGCCTGCGAAGCGGGCGGCGTTCCCGTGGCGTAGCTCTCCCGAGCTGCGCCGCAGTGAGCGCAGGCGCGGCGCAGCTCGGGAGAGCTACGCTACATTCGCGGCCGGCCGCCGGAGTGTGAGAAATGCGGGCTAAAGCACCGGACTACTTTGAGCCGCAGCCGCGCCTCCCGTGGCAACCTGTGAGAAATGGAGGCTTTCGCGCTCCTCAATCGACGTGAAGTCCCCTCCCCTTTCATCGCGGCGCTCAAATAGGATCGCCCGCCGGTTCCGGGCCATTGGCAACGCTGCAAATGAAGTTTCAGACAGGCTCAATAAACCCATCCAAGCCCAGCACGGAGTGCGATTCCCCGCATGCCATGCCAAAATTCGAACCCAAAAGCACCTGGAACGACATCAAAGAAAAGATGAAACAGAAGTATCCCGGTCTGACCGACCGCGATCTCGGGTGTCCGGAAAGCAAGGACAACGGACTGACTGCCGGATCCCCAAAAAGACAGCGAAGGCGCACGTAACTGAGCATCCGCCGTGTCATACGATTTGGACAGTTTTGGTGCCAGCAGCCTGTTCAAATAGCCTCACGCAAAGGACGCGAAGGGCGCGAAGGGAAACTCCTTCAGGGGGGACTTTGCGGCCTTCGCACCCTTTGCGTGAGGCACATCCCGGTATTTCAACAGGCTGCCAACAGCCTGTGGAAAAACCCACGCACGACGGTGGAAGACGGGCCTCCGGCCTGTCAGGGCATGCGGGCCTCTGGCCTGCAAACCATGCTCCGGTGGGACTCTACAGGCGGGACGCCTGTCCGCCCTGTCAGCCGAGACGGCTGACTTCCCTCCGCCGCCCGTGTATTTCAACAGGCTGCTAAGAGCGCGGAGTTTTCTTCTTCCCGCCCAGTTGCTTCATTTTTTGCGTCAGCCTCTCACGCTCGCTGCCATCGGTGTGTTCGGCATCCGCCTGCACGTCGAGGGCCTGCTTTTGGGACTCGGAAAGATGCTGGGTTTCGTTTGGCTTGGCCGCGCCGGTGCGCGTGGTCTGTTTATCGTTGGTCATGGCGACATGGAATCGGAAGAAACCCGCCCGGCGGTTGTATTCCGAAGCGAGACGGGCGGCAATCAGGGTGCGGTCTGAGCGCCAATTCCCGTCGCTGCGGCGCGCGCCTGTTGCCATGAACATCACCGGCATCCACAAATCCGGCGAGGCGATCGTCTGCGGCGTCAGGGTTGGTCTGGTTACAACAGACTCCATACCGGTGCAAAGGCGACGAGATTGCCTGTCTGTAATCAGTACAGAGTGGCA
>Ga0209181_10005115_pt1 | contig 19061 bp, 14 predicted proteins | sample MAT05_FD_187208 | JGI IMG/M metagenome (GOLD analysis project Ga0209181, IMG submission 187208) | Freshwater microbial communities from Lake Fryxell liftoff mats and glacier meltwater in Antarctica - MAT-05 (SPAdes) (version 2) | ecosystem: Environmental > Aquatic > Freshwater > Ice > Liftoff... | reverse complement strand
GGCACTGGCTTGCCGCAGCGGCTCGCTCAGCAGCCACTGGCCCAGAAACGCGCCCAACGCAATCGCCGGGTTGATCGCGGCATAGGCCAGCGACGCGCTGCCGGTGTTGAGCTCGGGCAGCACCACTACTTGCAGGTCCTGGGTCTCGCGGGCGATGTCGGCGCTGCCGTCCATCAGCACCACGGCTTGCAGGCCGCGCAGCCGCAGGTTGTCGGTGCTGGCTACGCCGCGGCTGATGTGCACGTCACCGGTGATGTTGTCGAAGGCAAAACCCTCCTGGAACACGTCGCGGAAGTCCAGCAGCAAACGGCGCGGCAGCGCCTGCAGGCTGAGCACGCCCAGCAGCCGTGCCGCGCCAGCGTCCACCTTCAGGAACTGGCCCCCCGCCAGCGCCAGGCCCAGCGTGCCGCCCAGCGACGGCAGATCAAAACCCAGCGGTGAGCCGTCCCAGCCCAGCGTGCCCTTCATCTGGCCGCGCACGCCCTTGAGCACCGGCCCCTGGCCAAAGCGCTGCAGCAGCGCGCCGCCGTTGACGATGTCGAGCGTGAAGTCCAAGGCCATCTGGCGCCGCGCCGCACCTGCCAGCCAGCGGCCTGTGGCCGTCAGCCGGGCATCGGGGTTGGCCAGTTGCAGCCGGGTCAGCCGCCACTCACCGCGCTCGCCGGCCTCGGTGGGCGCACGGTTGACCGCCTCCACCGCCAGCCGGCCCAGCTTGTGGCCGCGCAGCTCGAAGTCGTCGATTTCGATGTCGAGTGCGGGCACGCTGACCGGCGCCTGCTCCAACAGGCCGGCGACCGATTCGGGCACGGCGTCGGCCTCGGCCGGGGGCAGCGACAGGCGGGACAGCCTGGCTTTGATGCGGCCGGCGCTGCTGGCGCTGCGGGGCTCCAGGTATTCGACGCTGCCGGCGGTCTGGTCGGCCGTGACTTGCACGCGCCAGCCCGCCTCGCCAGGCGCGGCCGTTGCGCCCTTGGCACTGCTGGCACCGGCCGTACTGGTTGCACCGTTTGCGCCCGACGTGCCCAGGCGCTGCAGGTCCAGGCTGACGCCGCTCAAGCGCCGACCGCCCGCCAGCAGTTCGGCCGTATTGAGCTGCACGCTGCGCGGCAGCCACGCGCTCTCCACCGCCGGGCCGGGCCTGACGCCGGGAACGGTCGAGGCCAAGGCTGAGGCCGGGCTGGCGGCGCTGGCGGCCGCATGGGCTGCGCCCGGTGCTGGCGATGGCCACAGCACCGTCTGCCAGGCATCGAGGTCCAGCCGCGACAGCGTCAGCACCGCGATGCCACCGGCCACCGGGTCGGGCATTGGGCTGTTGAAGGCCAGCGCACTGCGTGCCACGCGCAGCTCGGGCCCGCTGCGGTCCAGCACCACGCTGGCCTGCAGCGGGCCCAGCTCCAGCCGCATCCACTCGCGCAACGGCGCGGCGTTGTTCCGGGGCAACTCCGTGCCAGCGGTCGAAGTGCCCGTCTCCGCAGGCACGGCAGCCCGGGGCTCGGCCTGCCAGGTGCTGCCCACCCGCAACGCCAGGCTGATGTCAGCGGCCTTGCGCAGCGGCGCCGGCAGGTCGATGGCCATGCCGACGAGGTTGCTGGCCAACTGCCACTCGGTCTGGCCGTGGTGCAGGCTGACCTGTGCGCGGTAGGCCGCCTGGCCCTGCAGCCGCTGGGCCCAACGCGCAGCGCTGCCGGCGTCCGCCAGGCGGCGCAGGCCGTCGGCGCTGGCGCTGCCGGCCAGCGTGAAGCGCTGGCTGCCGTCGGGCTGGGTGCCGCCGTCGATCTGCACCTCACCACCCGCCAGCTGGCTGCGCAGCGCGCTGACCTGCACACCTTTCTGGGTAACCTCGATCCGGCCGCGCGCATTGGGCAGCGGCGGCAGGTCGGGCCGCAGCCGCAGGTCGTTGCCCGGCAGTTGCACGCTGGCCTTGACCTGGGTATCCGCGGTGCGGGACAGCGGGATGTTGAGCGCCAGCTTCAGCTCGGCCGGGCCGCTGGCGCTGGTCTGCGTCAGCGCATCGCCGGACCAGCCGCCCACTGGCGTGGTGTTGACGTAGCGCAGCAGGTCGGACAGCGGGCCGCGGGCCTGGCCTTCGATCTCCAGCAGCGCGTGGTCCGACAGCTCGCGGATGCGGCCCTGCACCTCCGCCAGCTCGACCCCCCAGAGCCTGCCGCGTGCGCCCTGGAACTGCATCGCGTCGCGCTCGAACACCAGGTCGCCGCTGACGCCGGTGAACGCCGGCCAGGCGCTGCCGGCAGCCCCGCCCAGGGCCGGGCTGGCGCTGTCGGACGGGCCGGGCACCGGTGCCAATGTCACGTCCTGCACCTTGGCGGCGATGCGGAACTCGCCATCGCGCCGGTTGACGTACGGAAAGTCCCAGAGATCGCCCTTGACGCGGTAGCTGACGTCGCGCAACTCACCGGCCTGCACGGCCTGGCCCACCCACGCTCGGGTCTCGGCGCCGATGCCCAGCGGCAGGTAGCGCGCCACCTGGGTTGCGCGGCCCTCGGACAGGTTGCCGCTGAGTTCCAGCACGCCGGGCAGCCGGCCGCCCTTGCCAAAGCCGCTGCCCGCACCGCTGTGCCAGCTGGCGTTGAGCGCGCCGCGCGCGTCGGCGTTGTCGAAGCGGGCATTGATCACCTTGAGCTCGATGCGCGGTGCAGCGTCGCCTGTGGCGGGCGCCGGGGTCGGTGCAATGCGCCAGGTCAGCTGGGTGGACAAATGCGTCAACGGCACGCTGGCCTGCTCGAAGACACCCGGCAAGTCCAGCGCGCCGTCGCTGAGCTTGAGGTCAGCCTGCCCGCCGGACGCGTCGGCCGTGATCTCCAGGTCGGCACCGTGCCAGCCGGGCCGGCCGATGCCGCCGGGCTCGGGCGAGGGGGCGGCGGCGATGGCCAGGCCCCGCACGCTGGCTTTGACCTGGTAGTGGCTCGGCGCGTCCAGCGCGCCCTGCCAGCTTGCCTGCACCGGCTGCACCGTGCCCTCGGGGTTGAGCTCGCGCAACAGGCTGCGCAGACCGGCGCCTACGGGCAAGCGCTCGCCCAGCTCGGCCAGCGTGGCCAGGTCGAGCCGGTCGGCGCTGAACTCGCCGCCGGTCACCGGGTGGCTGGCGCCCACGGCCGCCAGCGTCATGGCCTGGGTCTGGCGCCAGCTCACCGCCAGCTGGCTGCTGGCCCAGGACGGGCCGGCCGCCACGTCAAACCGCAGCCCGTCCACCACCAACTTGACGCCTGTGGCCGAGCGCTCGGCGACAAAGCGGGCGCTGAGGCGGTCAAACGCCAACGGCTCCAGGCCCTGCGCCAGGCGCACCGACACGTCGCGCAGCGCGGTGTCCAGGGTCAGCGTGCGCGGCAGGCCCTGGTCCCAATCGACCCAGGCACGCAGCGCGGCCTCGCCTTGCTGCAGGTCCACCGGCAACGTGACATGGCGGCGCAGCTGTGCCACGTCGGCGCGCGGCAGGTCGGCAAACAGCGTGCCTGTCCAGCGTTGCCAGTCACCGGCGCGGCCCAGCAAGGGGGCACGCGCCAGCGCACGCACCGAGAAGCGCTGGCCCCAGTCGGGCGGCGGTGTGGCGTCCAGCCGCAGTTCGTGGCGCCGGCCCTGGTTGCGCAGCACCAGCAGCACGTCGGTGACCCGCAATGGCGGCGCGGCGCGCTGCTCGTCCACCCAGCGCAACACGCCGCCGCGCACCACGATCTCATGCTGCTCGAACAGCCAGTCGGCCGACGCATCGCCGTCCAGCGCTGCATCGCTGGCCTCCACGTCCAGCCCGGCCACGTGCCAGCGCCCGGCCGCATCACGCCGCACCTCCAGCCGGGCGTCCTCGATCAGCAGCTGCTCGAAGCGCAGGCGCAAGCCCAGCAGCGACGGCACCGACAGCGCGGCCGAGACCTGCGGCAGCCGCAGCGCCTCCCGGCCGCGGGCATCGCGCAGCACCACGTCGCGCAGCACAAACGCCGGCACCCAACCCGCGCTGTGCACGGCGATCTGCCCGATCTGCACCGGATGCCCCAGCGCTCGGCTGGCCTGCGCCTCGATGCGCGGGCGCCAATCGTCCAACCGGGGCAGAATCAGCCACTGCAATGTCAGCCACGCCACCAGCGCCACGGTCCAGGCCAGCACCAAGGCGCCCAGACCCCAGCGCACGGTAAGCCCAAGCATCACGCTCCAACCCCGGCGTCCACCCCACCAGACCGGGTGGCGCGCAGCAGCGACGAACGACGAGAGGGACATGGATGAGGAGCAAACACCGGCAGGCAGCGACAGGCGCTGCAAAGGGATGGGCAGCGACAGGCGCTGCAAAGGGATGGGCAGTGGACACCGGCGCTGAGGCCTGCCGATGCCGGCACGGCCTGCTGACGTGGCGCCGGGCCAGCGTTGTGCGCTGCACTTCAATCTAGCACACCGCCCACGGCCGAGATTCACCCCGCCATGCACCCCAACCTGCCGTCCGGCTTGCCGTTCTACCCCCGACCTGCCACGCAAGCGGCCGTGCCCGCCGCGCCAGCCCGCGCCGAGCACAGCCGATTTGTGCAGCGCATTCGCCGGCGCTATCCGGCCGAACTGGCGCTGCTGCCACCCGGCCTGCCCGGCACCGATGTCGTCATCGCCTTGGTGCAGCGGCTGCAACAGGATGGCCGTCCACTGGCATCGGCGCTGCGGGTGGCGCGCCAGCTGGTGCTGGAGCGGCTGGCGGTGCTGGATGTCGAAGACGCGGCGCCGCTGGCCAGCATCACCGGGGCGATGACCGTGCTGGCCGAGGTGACGTTGGAGATCGCCCTGGCCGCCGCCCGCACCGAGCAGGACCTGCGCTACGGCCCGCCGCTGGACGCGCAAGGCCAGGTGATCGATTTCTGGATCGTCGGCATGGGCAAGCTCGGTGCGCGCGAGCTCAACGTGTCGTCCGACATCGATCTGGTCTATTTGTACGAGGACGACGGCCAGACCACCGGGCCGCTCAAGATCAGCGCGCACGAGTACTTCACGGCGGTGGCCAAACGCCTTTACGCACTGATCGGCGACAGCACCGACGATGGTTTTGTTTTTCGCGTCGACCTGGCGCTGCGGCCCAACGGCAACTCGGGCCCGCCGGTGGTCAGCCTGGCCATGCTGGAAGAGTATTTTTTGGTGCAGGGCCGCGAATGGGAGCGTTTTGCCTGGCTCAAGAGCCGTGTGGTGGCGCCGCGCGCGGCGGTGGTGTCGGGCCGCGCGCTGCCCTTGCGATCGCTGGTCAGTGCCTTTGTCTACCGTCGTTACCTGGACTACGGCATTTTTGAAGGCCTGCGCCAGCTGCACCGCAAGATCCGCGACGAGGCCCAGCGCCGTGCCGCCGGCCGGCCCGAGCGGGCGAACGACGTCAAGCTGTCCCGCGGCGGCATCCGCGAGATCGAGTTCATCGTTCAGTTGCTGCTGGTGGTGCGGGGTGGGCAATTCCCCGAGATCCGCACCCGCTCCACCCTCAAGAGCCTGCAGCGGTTGGCGGCCCGGGGCCTGATGAAGCCCGACACCGCCGTCAAACTGGCCGAGGCCTACGGCTTTTTGCGGCAGGTCGAGCACCGCATCCAGTACCTGGACGACCAGCAAACCCATTTGCTGCCCACCAATGACGCGGATCTGGCCTGGATCGCGCAGTCCCTCGGCCTGGCCGTCTGCCGGCCTGAAGAATCTGGGTACCCCGCGGGCGCCTTGCAGCGCCCGCCGCCGGCCTGCGAACTGCTGGGCCGCCTGTGCGAGATCCGCGAGCTGGTGGCCACCGAGTTCGACGCGCTGCTGCACGAAGGCCAGGCGCCACCCGCCAACGGCGGTGCACGCCACGGCTGCAAGCCGTGCGGCGTGTCGCCGCTGGCGATCGACAGCGACGGCTTGCTCGACTGCCTGCCGCCCGGCCTGTCGGCCCGGGTGCGCGAATGGCGTGAGCAGCCCCGGGTGTGCGCGCTGCGCGATGAGGGCAAGCTGCGTCTGGGCAAGCTGGTGCAGCGCACGGCCGCCTGCATTGCCGACGCCACCTGCACCGAGGCCGCCGCGCTGCGCTTCATCGACTGGCTCGAACCCCTGCTGCGGCGCGACAGCTACCTGGCCTTGCTGGTCGAGCGGCCGGAAGTGATGCGCCGGCTGCTGCGCCTGCTGGGCCTGGCGCGCTGGCCCATGCAGTACCTGATGCGCCACCCCGGCGTGATCGACGAGCTGTCCGACCAGCGCCAGTTGCACCAGCGCTTCGACGCCGCCGAATACCTGGCCAGCCTGGAGGACCGGCACAGCGCCTGGGCCCGCGCCGGCGAGGACAACGAGGACGCGCTGCTCGACACCCTGCGCCATGCCCACCATGCCGAGGTCTTCCGTACCCTGGTGCGCGATGTCGAGGGCCTGATCACGGTCGAACAAGTGGCCGACGATCTGTCGGCGCTGGCTGACGCCACACTGGCCTGCACCCTGCGCTGGGCCTGGCCGCGGCTGCGCCACCACCACCGCGAGACGCCCAACTTCGCCGTCATCGCCTACGGCAAACTCGGCGGCAAGGAGCTGGGCTACGGCAGCGATCTGGACGTGGTGTTCTTGTACGACGACGCCGACGAGCCCCCGCCCGACGGACAGGACCGGGCGCAAGAGGTCTACGGCCACTTCGTACGCAAGCTGATCACCTGGCTGACGCTGCGCACGGCCGCCGGTGAGCTGTTCGACATCGACACGGCGCTGCGGCCCAACGGCAACTCGGGCCTGCTGGTGACCTCGATCAACAGCTTCGAGCGCTACCAGGTCGGCCGCGGCAGCAACACCGCCTGGACCTGGGAGCACCAGGCCCTGACCCGGGCGCGCTTTTGCGCCGGCTCGGCCGCGCTGGGCGCGCGATTTGACGACGTGCGGCGCCAGGTGCTGGCAGCACCCCGCGACGCGACGGCGCTCAAGCGCGAGGTGATCGAGATGCGCGACAAGGTGCGCGCTGCGCGCCCCGTGCGCGATGGGTTGTACGACGTCAAGCACAGCCCGGGCGGCATGATGGACGCCGAGTTTGTGGTGCAGACCCTGGTGCTGACCGAGGCCGCGCAGCATCCTGAGTTGCTGGACAACGCCGGCAACATCGCGCTGTTGCAGCGGGCCGAGCGGGCCGGCCTGTTGCCGCCCGGTGTCGGCGAAGCCGCCGCCAACGCCTACCGCGAGCTGCGCCGGGCCCAGCACACCGCCCGGCTGGACGAGCGGCCGACCCAGTTCGACCGCGCCAGCCTGGCGGCTGAGCGGGCGGCGGTGCTGGCGCTGTGGCAGGCGGTGTTCGGCTGAACCCAAGCGGGCGCGGGTCGAGCGCTGGCCGGCTGCGGCACAGTGCCGGTTGGTTGCTGCTGTGCGCCGTGGCGGTGGGCGGTGCACTGGGGGTCGCGGGGTTGGTTGGCGGCGCGACTGCGCAGGCCATCCCGCCCGGCGCTGGCAATGGGGTGTCCAGCGCGTTGCGCTGGCAGCCCGAGCTGGCCTTGACTGAGCCCTGGCGCTGCATCAGCGCCGCGTGGGTGCATCTCAGCCGCCAACATTTGATCGCCAACCTGGGCGGCACCGCCCTGGTGGCGGCGCTGGGCCTGGTGGCCGGCTGCGGGCCGCGCGCCGCACTGGCCTGGGCGCTGGCCTGGCCGCTGACACACCTGGGGCTGTTGCTGCAGCCCACGCTGACCGCTTACGGTGGGCTGTCGGGGCTGATGCATGCCGGTGTGGCGGTGGCCTGCATGCAAGTGATGCGCGCCGAGCGCGGCCAACGCCGGTGGACAGGCGCAGCGCTGTTGGTCGGCGTGCTGGTCAAGCTGTGGCTGGAAGCGGCCTGGACCGGCCCCCTGCGCCAGGTGCCCGGTTGGGACATCGCCATTGCCCCGGCGGCCCACGCCAGCGGCGTTCTGGCCGGCCTGTTCTGCGCCGGGGCCACCTCCGTCGGCCGAAATGCAGTCTGGCGCAGCCCTGGCCGCCTCTAGCATCGCCGCCATGGGCGACAGAAAAACAAGTCTGGACGGGCTGGCGATCGCCGCACTGCTGCTGTGCTGCGCGCTGTGGGGCCTGAACCAGGTGGCCGCCAAATTGGCGCTGGCCGACGTGCCGCCACTGATCCAGGCCGGCACCCGGTCACTGGGCGCTGCGTTGCTGGTGGCGCTGTGGGCGTGGCGCGGCGGTGTCTCGCTGTCCACCCGCAACGGCACGCTGGGCGCGGGCCTGCTGGCCGGCGCCCTGTTTGCCGCCGAGTTCGCCTGCGTCTTCATCGGCCTGCAGTACACCAGCGCGTCGCGCATGATCATCTTCCTCTATGCGTCGCCGTTTGTGGTGGCGCTGGGCCTGCCGCTGGTGGCGCACAGCGAGCGCCCGGGCACTGTCCAGTGGCTGGGTCTGGCGACGGCGTTCAGCGGTGTGGCCTGGGCCTTTGCCGAGGGCTTTTCAGCCGGCTTCGTGGCCGTGGGGCCGCTGCAGTGGCTGGGCGACACGTTGGGCCTGGCTGCCGCGGCGCTGTGGGGCGCCACCACTCTGGTCATCCGCGGCAGCCGGCTGGCCAATGCGCCGCCCGAGCAAACCCTGTTCTACCAGTTGATGGTCTCGGGTGTGCTACTCACGGCGGCCTCGCTGCTGCTGGGCGAGGCCTGGCCGGCCTGGTCGTCGCTGGGCCCGCGACCCTGGCTGCTGATGGGCTTCCAGACCGTGGTCGTCACCTTTGCCAGCTTCTTGCTGTGGTTCTGGCTGGTGCGCCACTACCCGGCAACCCGCGTTACGGCATTCACCTTGTTGACGCCGCTGTTCGGCCTGGTCGCCGGTGTGGCGCTGCTGGACGAGCCGCTGACACTGCGCCTGCTGGTGGCCTGCGCGGCGGTGGTGCTGGGTATCACGCTGGTCAACCGCGCGCCCCCATCGCCCCGATCGCCGCAATCACCACGTCTGGCTTGAGCCGGCCTGCATGGGTTGCAACCCGCGTTGGGTGTGTCACCTGTGCGTCCGGATGTGCCCTGGCCCGCCTCTAGACTGCGGGCCGCCTACCCCCTATCAGGAGATTTCCATGCTCACACTCTGCGGTTTCAGCGTTTCCAACTACTACAACAAGGTCAAGCTGGTCTTGCTGGAAAAAGGCATCCCGTTCAATGAAGAACTGGTGATGACCGGCAGCAACGACGAGTCCGTGCTCAGCAGCACGCCGCTGGCCAAGGTGCCGTTTTTGCGCACCGCGCAAGGCGCGCTGTGCGAGAGCCAGGTGATGGTGGACTACCTCGAAGCCGCCTACCCGGCCCATCCGCTGGTGCCGACCGATGCGTTTGCCGCCGCCAAGGTGCGCGAGCTGTGCACCTTCATCGAACTGCACCTGGAGCTGGTGGCGCGTGAGCTGTACAAGCAGGCGTTTTTTGGCGGCACGGTGGACGACGCCACCAAGGACCGCACACGCAAGCTGCTGGCCAAGGGCATCCCGGCGTTCAAGCGGCTGGCCAAGTTTGGCCCGTATGTCGCGGGTGACACCTTCACGGTGGCCGACTGCGCCGCCTTCGTGAGCCTGCCGCTGGTGGCGATGGCCAGCAAGAGCGTGCTGGGCGAGGACATGCTGGTGGCCGCCGGCATCGACTGGAAGGCCTACGCCGCGTTGATCGGCCAGCGCCCGGCCGCGCAGAAGGTAGCCGCCGACCGCAAGGCCGACAGCGAGCGCATGGCGGCTGCGGCGAAGAAGTGATGACGGTCTGAGGCCCGGGCGGCGTCTGCACCGCCCAGCAAAAAGCCGGCACCCGTGGCCGGCTTTTTGTTGCCCGCGCGCCAGTGGTGCGGCAGGGCCTGGGCTCAGGCGCTCAGGCCGGCAACACGCCGCCAGCCCCGGCCGGCGTGGCCGCAGCGGCCACCCGCGCGGTCACCTCCTTGCGGAAGCGGTTGAGCTCTTGCACGCTGGCAAAACTGCGCTCCATCAGCAGGCTCATGTTGTGCAGGATGCGCTCAACCACCTTGCCCTCCCAGACGCTGTCGAACTGGATCTGGGTGTCGAGCCAGTGCTCCAGCCAGGCCGGGTCGGGCAGCCGGCTCTGCACCGTATCGCGCGGGAACAGCGCCTGGTTGACATGCAGGTTGGTCGGGTGCAGCGCCTGCGCGGTGCGGCGTGCACTGGCCATCAGCACACCGACCTTGGCAAACGCGGCGCGCGCCTCATCGCCAAACTTGACCATCGCCCGCTTCATGTAGCGCAGGTAGGCGCCGCCGTGGCGGGCCTCGTCGCGTGCCAGGGTTTCGTAGATCTGGCGGATCACCGGCTCGGTGTGCCACTCGGCGGCGCGGCGATACCAGTGGTTCAGGCGGATCTCGCCGCAAAAATGCAACATCAGCGTCTCGAGCGCCGGCGCCGGGTCGAACTCGAAGCGCACCTCGTGCAGCTCGGCCTCGGTGGGCACCAGCTCGGGCCGGAAGCGGCGCAGGTACTCCATCAACACCAGCGAGTGCTTTTGCTCCTCGAAAAACCAGACACTCATGAAGGCTGAAAAATCACTGTCGTCGCGGTTGTCGCGCAAGAACATCTCGGTGGCCGGCAGGGCCGCCCACTCGGTGATGGCGTTCATCTTGATGGTCTGGGCCTGCGCATCGGTCAGCTGGCTGGCGTCGAAGCGGTCCCAGGCGATGTCGGTGTCCATGTTCCAACGCACGGCTTCGAGTTGCTTGAAGAGTTCAGGGTAGAGCATGGGGTTCTTCCGTAATCTTTTGCCAGATTCTAGGCCGCTGCCCTGGCCGGTCAAAAGCGCGCCACCAGCAGCCTTGTCCGCAGTGCGGCGGCCCGCCGCCTTGCATCCAATCACTCCCTCACCACGTAGGAATCCCCATGACACCGACCCGTTGCAAAGCACCGTCCGCCAGCCGTTTTGCCGCCCGCTGGGCTGGGCGGCTGGCGGCCGGCCTGGTGTTGCTGACATCCGGCACGGCCCAGGCGGCGGCGGCCTGTCCGGCACTGCTCAACACCAGCCAGCCCCGGCTGCAGGATGAAAAGTCCATCAACCTGTGCGACAACGCGGGCAAGGTGCTGCTGGTCGTCAACACCGCGAGCTTTTGCGGTTTCACGCCGCAGTACAAATCGCTGGAGGCGCTGCACGAGCGCTACCGCGAGCGCGGCCTGGTGGTGCTGGGCTTCCCGAGCAACGACTTCTCGCAAGAACCGGGCAGCGGCGCCGAGATCGCCGAGTTTTGCGAAAACACCTTCGGGGTGCGCTTCCCGATGTTTGCCAAATCGCATGTCGCGCCGGGCGCCGGGCGCACGGTCAACCCGCTGTTCGTTGCGCTGCAGCAGCGCAGTGGCAAGGCGCCGCAGTGGAACTTCCACAAGTACCTGGTCAGCCGCTCGGGCGAGGTGGTGACCAGCTATGCCGCCGCCGTCGATCCCAAAGACCCGGCGTTCTTGAGGGATTTGGAGAAACTGTTGAAGGCAAAACAAGACTGATCAGTCATACTTGAACCTGATAGTTCATTTCACTAGCAATCCCACCAAGAGCGCCACGCCAGGACAGCCATGTCGGAACCTATTTGCCCCGCCGAGCTCTACCCTGGCGTTGCCTCACGCCGCGCTGCCGCCGGGTCTGGCCCGACGTACCGGGCAAGGTCTGGCGCGCGTTGCAGCGTGTCGGGTACCGCTCTTTTCATGCCGTGCGGCCGCCCGCGTTTGCGGGCCGAAATCCTGGAGCCCCTCTCCTCCTCCCTCCCTTCCTGGTTGGCTCCAGGGCGCCGCACGGCGCTTTCCACCTCAGCCACTGCCATCCGGGGCAGGGCATGACCGGCCAGATGCGGCGGGTCGCGGTGGTCGGGTCCGGCATCTCGGGCTTGGCGGTGGCCAGCCAATTGGCAGCCGAGGCGTGTGTCGTGTTGTTCGAGTCCGACAGCCACTTCGGCGGCCACGCCCACACGGTGGACTTGACACTGGACGGGGTGACGCATGGTGTGGACACCGGCTTCCTCGTCTTCAACCACGCCACTTACCCCGAGCTGGTGAAGCTTTTTGCCGACCTGCAGGTGCCCACTGCCGCATCGGAGATGTCGTTTTCAGTGCAAGTGCCCCAGATCGGGCTGGAGTGGAGCGGTTGCAATCTCGACACCGTGTTTGCGCAGCGCCGCAACCTGGTGCGGCCGCGCTTCCTGCGCATGTTGCGAGACTTGATGCGTTTCAACCGGCTGACCAGCCAGATCGCCGAGCGCAACGAAGAGGGCACGCTGCAGCAGCCGATCGGCGATTGGCTGGTCGCCCACCGCTTTTCCGAGCCCTTCCGCGACTGGTACCTGCTGCCGATGCTGGGCTGCATCTGGAGCTGCCCGACCGACCAGATGCTGCGCTTCCCGGTGGCCACCATGATCCGGTTCTGCCACAACCACGGCCTGATCCGCGTCACCGACCGGCCGCAGTGGCATACCGTGCGCGGCGGCTCGCGCGAGTACGTGCGGCGTTTGCTGGCGACGATCCCCGACGCTCGCTTGAACACTCCCGTTACCGCGCTGCGCCGGGTGCCACCGCAAACCGCGCAAGCCGGTGTCTGGCTTGCCACGCCGCAGGGCAGCGAGCATTTCGACGAGGTGGTGCTGGCCGGCCACAGTGACCAGAGCCTGGCCTTGCTGGGTGACCACGCCACGCCGGACGAACGCGCGGTGCTGGGCGCCATTCGCTACCAGCGCAACCGCGCGCTGCTGCACACCGACGCCAGCCTGCTGCCACGCCGCCAGAAGGCCTGGGCGGCCTGGAACTACGTGCGTTCACCCACAGTGGCGCAGGAGCAGTCGTCGGTCTGCCTGCATTACCTGATCAACCGGCTGCAGCCGCTGCCCTGGCAGCGCCCGGTGATCGTGTCGCTCAACCCCACCCACGAACCGGCCGCAGACACGCTGCACGGCAGCTTCGACTACGCGCACCCGGTTTTCGACACTGCAGCCATCGCGGCGCAACAGCGCTTGCCACAGATCCAGGGCCAATCCCATGTCTGGTTTGCCGGCGCGTGGACGCGCTACGGCTTCCACGAGGACGGCCTGCGCTCTGGTTTGGCGGTGGCCCGGGCGTTGCGCGACAGTTGGGCCGCTGCGGGCGCTGGCGCACCGACACGCGCCGCCGCCTGATGCCCCAATTGCCCATGTCCGCCTACCCGCCGCCCACCCCCGGACCGCTGGCTGGGCCGCGGCCCTTTCCGCAACTGGGCATAGGCCGGGTGCGGCACCTGCGGTTGCGCCCGGCGCGCCACCAGTTCGACTACCCGACCTGGTTTTTGTTGCTGCCGCTGCGCCGCTTGCGCCAGCAGCCCGTGGCCACACTGCGGCGCAACCGCGGCGGCTGGGTCAGCTTCCACGACGCCGACCACGGCGATGGCCGCAGCGATTGCCTGGCCTGGGCCGACGAGTTGCTGCAGACCGAGGGCATCACCGACGCGCTGGGCGAGGTCTGGCTGCACACCTATCCCCGGCTGTTCGGCTTTGCCTTCAAACCGGTCAGCTTCTGGTATTGCCACCGCATCGACGGCTCGTTGGCCGCGGTGCTGGCCGAGGTCAACAACACCTTTGGCGGGCGCCACACCTACTTGCTGGCCGGCGCCGGCCTGGCCTTCGGGCGGGAGGTGGTGGCGCGCAAGCTGTTTCAGGTGTCGCCGTTTTGCCAGATCGAGGGTCAATACCGTTTTCGTTTCATGCGCACCGGTCTGGGCGCGACCGATCACGGCGAGGGCCAGGGCGGCGCGGGCCGCACCGTGGCCCGCATCGAACACGACGACGCGCAAGGGCCGCTGCTGTTGACCAGCGTCAGCGGCGACCTGGCACCGCTCACCGCCGCCCGGCTGCGCCAGGCGTTGTGGCGCATGCCCTTGCTCGCGCTGGGCGTGGTGCTGCGCATTCATTGGCAGGCGCTGCGCCTGCTGCTCAAGCGTGTGCCGTTTTACGGCCCACAGGGCCAGCCGCCTGTTGCCGACGCGCCCTCCCACCCCTCCCATTGAGGCATCCGGCCAACATGCGAAACGCCAGCACCCTGTCCAACCCCGCCGCCATCCTGGCGCTGCCGCCGTCCGCCCCGGCGGCAGCACGCGCACTGTTTGCCCTGTTGCGGCGACTGCAGATAGGCACTCTGGACGTGCAACTGCCCGACGGTGGCCAGATCCGCTTTGGCAGTGGTGCCGCCGGTGAACCCCATGCCGCCGTGCGCCTGCACAACTGGGGCGTCTGCAGCGCGGCGCTGCGCGCCGGCGACATCGGCTTTGCCGAATCCTTCATCGACGGCGACTGGGCGGCCAACGACCTGGTGGCACTGCTGTCGTTGTTCATCGCCAACCGCGAGGCGGTGGAGTCGGTGGTCTACGGCACCTGGTGGGGCAACCTGATCCACCGTGCCCGCCACCTGTTCAACCGCAATTCACGCGCCGGCAGCAAGCGCAACATCCACGCCCACTACGACCTGGGCAACCCGTTCTACCGGTTGTGGCTGGACGAGACCATGACCTACTCCAGCGCCTGGTTCAACGGCGACCTGCAGCAGGCCACCGGTACGGCGCAGCAGGCCAAGATGCGCCGCACGCTGGATGAATGCCGGGTCAAGCCCGGGGACAGGGTGCTGGAGATCGGTTGCGGCTGGGGCGGCCTGGCCGAATGCGCGGCGCGCGACTTCGGGGCCCATGTCACCGGCGTCACCTTGTCGGCCGAGCAACTGGCCTTTGGCCAGGACAGGTTGGCCCGCGCCGGGCTGACCGCGCTGGCCGATCTCCGCTTCCAGGATTACCGAGACATCGACGATGGACCGTTCGACGCCATCGTCTCGATCGAGATGTTCGAGGCGGTGGGCCGCGAGTACTGGGGCAGCTATTTCAAGACCCTGTTCGGGCAGCTCAAGCCGGGTGGCCGCGCCTGCGTGCAGTCGATCACCATCGCCGACGGCCTGTTCGAGCGCTATGTCGCCGGCACCGACTTCATCCAGCAGTACATCTTTCCGGGCGGCCTGCTGCCGTGCCCGAAAGCCTTCCGCGCGGAGGCGGCCAAGGCCGGGCTGGTGGTCGAAAACGAGCTGGCCTTCGGCCTGGACTATGCGGAGACCCTGCGGCGCTGGCGTCAGAACTTCTTGCACCAGGACACGCAGGTGCGTGGCCTGGGGTTCGATACCCGGTTCATGCACACCTGGGAGTTTTACCTGGCCTATTGCGAGGCTGCGTTTGCCACCGGCAGCACCGACGTCATGCAGTTCACGCTGCGGCGGCCGGTGTGACCGCGCAACCCCGGCGACGGCTGCTGCGCGCTGCGGCGGTGCTGGCGGCGGCGCCGTTGCGCCTGTCCACACCGGGTTGGGTGGCCGTGCTCGCAGGATCAGCAGCCGCGGTTGCCCGTGCAGCGGCCGATGCCGAGCTCGACGGATCGGCCAAGCCGCCGCCTGAGCTGGCCAGCGAACTGCCCGGCGCCCGTTGGCGGGGCACTGGCGTGATGCGGTTTTTTGGCCTGCACATCTACGACCTGCGGCTGTGGAGCCCGGCACCGCTGGTCGGCGATGGCGATCGCCAGCCCCTGGCGCTGGAGCTGGTCTACGCCCGCAAGCTGTCAGGCGAGAAGATCGCCAGCCGGTCGTTGGACGAGATGCGCCGGATCGGCCCGTTCAGCGATGCGCAGGGCGCGTCCTGGCTGGCGGCGATGACCCAGCTGTTCCCGGACGTGCAGGCCGGCGACCGCCTCACCGGCGTGCAGCGCCCGGACCAATCCGCACGCTTTTTCTTCAACGGCCAGCGCCGCGGCGAGGTGCTGGACGCTGATTTTTCGCGCCTGTTTTTTGGCATCTGGTTGTCGCCGCGCACCTCGGAGCCCAAGCTTCGCGCTCAATTGCTGGGTGCGGCGCGGTGAGCGGTCAGGCTTTGGCGGCCACGCCGACGCTGCCCGACGCCGCGCCCGTCGCACTGCCCTGGCAGGCCGGTCTGCGCTATGGCGCGCTGGGCGCACCGCTGGCGTTTGCCGCATTGCCGTTGTATGTGCTGTTGCCCAACCACTACGCCGGGCAGCTGGGCGTGCCGCTGGCCGGGTTGGGCCTGGTGCTGCTGGGCACCCGGGCGCTGGACGCGGTGATCGATCCCTGGTTGGGCCGCTGGGTCGACCGGGGCCTGGCGCTGCCCCGGCAGCGTGTGCTGGCCGCTGCATGGGTCGCCGCGTTGTTGATGGCACTGGGCTTTGTGGCGCTGTTCTTTCCACCGGCGGGATCTGCCAACGCGCTGTTGGCCTGGTGCGCGGGTGCGCTGGTCGTCACCTGCCTGGGTTACAGCGCGTTGGGTGTGCTGCACCAGGCCTGGGGCGCCCGCTTGGGCGGTGGCGCAGCCACCCAGGCCCGCATCGTCAGCTGGCGTGAGGGCATGGCCCTGGCCGGCGTGTTGGGCGCCAGCATCCTGCCGGCGCTGGCCGGCATCCCGGTGATGGTCGCCACTTGCCTGGTGTTGCTGGTGCTGGGGCTCTGGGCGCTGGGTCAGGCGCCATTCCGCAGCCGAACCGCGACGCCGGACGGCCATCCCGGCCCTGCGGCCGGTACGGCGGGCGAGGCGTCGTCCTGGGCCTTGCCCTGGCGCGGCGCGGCATTTCGCCGACTGATGGCGGTGTTTGTGCTCAACGGCGTGGCCAGCGCGATCCCCGCCACGCTGGTGTTGTTTTTCATCCGCGACCGCCTGCAGGCGCCGGCCTGGGAGCCGCTGTTCCTGGGCAGCTACTTTGCGGCGGGCGCGCTGTCGATGCCGCTGTGGGTACGTGCCGTCGGCCGCTTCGGTTTGCTGCGCTGCTGGCTGGCAGGCATGGGCCTGGCGGTGGCGGCGTTTGTCTGGGCTGCCCGGCTGGGCGCGGGCGACGGCGGCGCCTTCATCGTCATCTGCCTGGTCAGCGGTGCCGCACTGGGTGCCGACCTGGCGATCCCGGGCGCGCTGCTGACCGGCGTGATCCAGCGGGCCGGCCATGCGCTGCGCTTCGAGGGCAACTACTTCGGCTGGTGGACTTGCGTCAACAAGCTCAACCTGGCGTTGGCGGCCGGTCTGTCGCTGCCCGCGCTGCAGGCGCTGGGCTACGCGCCCGGGTCCACCAGCGAGCCCGCGCTGAGTGCGCTGGCGCTGGTCTATGCCGCGCTGCCCTGCGCACTCAAGCTGGCCGCCGCCGGCTTGCTCTGGACTTACCGACACCACCTGGACCGCCCATGACCGCAAACACCCGAACCTCGCTGCGCACCGGCGCACGCCGTCTGGCCGGCCGGGCCGCCCTGTCGTTGGCCGCGGTATTTGCGCTGGGCGCACCCGTGTTGCTGACCGGCTGCGCCGGCCCGACGCCGGCCGACTACGCCACGCAGTCGCCCAAGCTTGACCTGCGCCAGTACTTCAACGGCAAGCTGCAGGCCCACGGCATCGTCACCGACCGCAGCGGCAAGCTGATACAGCGCTTCACCGTGCAGATGACCGGCACCTGGCAGGGCGACGAGGGTACGCTGGACGAGCAGTTCAGCTATTCGGACGGCCGCCGCGAGCAGCGCATCTGGAAGCTCACCCGCCAGGCCGATGGCCGCTACACCGGCCGGGCCGCCGACGTGCTGGGCGAGGCCCGCGGCCAGGCGGCGGGCAATGCGCTGAACTGGCGCTACACGCTGCTGTTGCCGGTCGACGGCCGCACCTGGGAGATCGAGTTCGACGACTGGATGTTCCTGGTCGACGACCAGGTGTTGCTCAACCGAGCGGTGATGAGCAAGTTCGGCATCCGCCTGGGCGAAGTGCTGCTGTCGTTCCAGCGCCTGCCGGGCTGATCCCGGGTTACCGAGGTATGACCCCATGTCCCTGAACCCCCGCATCACCGACTGGCAGGGCCAGCATGTCTGGCTGGTGGGCGCATCGACCGGCATCGGCCGGGCCACGGCCAGCCGACTGCATGCGCTGGGTGCGCAGGTCACGGTGTCGGCCCGCAGCGCGCCGGCGCTGGCGTTGTTTGTGGCCGATCACCCGGGTGCACAGGCGCTGGGGCTGGACGCTACCGACGCCGTTGCCGTGGCAGCCGCCGCGCTGACCCTGCAGCAGCGCCACGGCCAGATCAACCTGGTGATGTACTGCGCCGGCCACTACAACCCGATGCAGGCCAGCAGCTTCGACCTGGTGGACGCCGTGCGCCACCAGCAGATCAACTACGTGGGTGCGCTCAACCTGCTGGGCGCCGTGCTGCCGATGCTGCTGGCGCAGGCGGATGGCGGCCAACCGGCCAACCTGAGCCTGGTGGCCAGTGTGGCCGGCTACCGCGGCCTGCCCAACGCGCTGGCCTACGGGCCGACCAAGGCCGCGCTGATCAACCTGGCCGAGGTGCTGTTTCTCGACCTGGCGCCGCGGGGCGTGGGCATCTCGCTGATCAACCCGGGTTTTGTCGAAACCCCATTGACCGCGCAAAACCACTTCCACATGCCGGCGCTGATCTCGCCCGAGGAAGCGGCCAGCGCCATCGTGCAGGGTTGGGCTGCGGGCGAGTTCGAGATCCACTTCCCCAAGCGTTTCACCCGTTTCCTCAAAGCCTTGCGGGCGCTGCCCGACGCGCTCTACTTCGGCGCCATGCGGCGGGCGGTGCGTGTCTGACGCCGCCAGCCCCGGGCCGGCGCGCGCCCGATCGGCAGACCCGCGGGTGCAGCGCGTGGTGATGCTTTACGAAGGCATGGCCCCTGAGGACCTGCCACAGTTGGGGCAGGTCTACAGCGAGCAGGCCTGTTTCAAAGACCCGTTCAATGACGTGCAAGGCCTGCCGGCCATCACCGCGATCTTCAGCCACATGTTTGCCACGCTGGACCGGCCGCGCTTTACCGTGGTCGATGCCGTGGCCGCAGGCGACGACGCCTTCCTGACCTGGGATTTCAGCTTCCGTACCCGCGGCACCGCCGCCCGGGCGCTGAGCATCCACGGCGCCAGCCATCTGCGTTTTGGCGCCGATGGCCGGGTGCTGGTGCACCGCGACTATTGGGACACGGCCGAGGAGCTTTACGAGAAGTTGCCGGTCATCGGCGGGTTGATGCGCTGGTTGAAGCGCCGTGCCAGCCACTGAAGGGCGGTGCCACCCGCACCCGCACCCGCATCCGCGCCTGCGCCTGCGCCAGACTCAGTTCTGGCCTTCGGTCA
>Ga0209181_10005114_pt1 | contig 19064 bp, 24 predicted proteins | sample MAT05_FD_187208 | JGI IMG/M metagenome (GOLD analysis project Ga0209181, IMG submission 187208) | Freshwater microbial communities from Lake Fryxell liftoff mats and glacier meltwater in Antarctica - MAT-05 (SPAdes) (version 2) | ecosystem: Environmental > Aquatic > Freshwater > Ice > Liftoff... | reverse complement strand
TGACTCGATCAAGTTCGCCCACTGCGTGCCGCGACAACTGCTTTCCAGGACGATCATCGCGCGGAATTTTGGGGCGGGCTGATGCCGAAATTACACAAGGTCGAAATCGGGTGTTTCAGGTATCAGGTCCTCCCCACGTTCACAGTCTAGCGTCCGTCGACAGAATTGATAGCGAACTACCCGTTACAGGCGATAATGTTCCAATAATACGTTATATATTTACAAGTAACGCTGTTTAGGAACATAATTCCGCATCATGCTTCCCAAGCCTCGCCATACTGATCGGCTTCTGCAACTCGCCCAGCAGAAAGGCCTACTGCGTCCCAGTGATCTGGCCGTGCTTGGAATTCCGAGGGTATACCTCACACGCCTTACGGCCGACGGCAAGCTCGCGAAAACCGGACGTGGCCTCTACCGACTTGCCGAGGCCACTCTCTCGGAGAGTGAAAGTCTGGCTATCGTGGCGGCACGGGTGCCGCAAGCTGTGTTTTGCCTGCTGACGGCTCTGCAGTTCCACGCGCTGACGACGCAACTTCCGCGGCAGGTCTGGATTGCCCTCCCGCAAGGAAGCCATGTGCCGAGAATTGATTACCCGCCCGTCAAGCTCATCCAGTACACGGGCGACGCTTTCACACAGGGAATCGAAACACACCGAATCGACCAGGTCGATCTGCGGGTGTACAGCGTTGCAAAGACTGTCGCCGATTGCTTCAAGCACCGAAACAAGATCGGGCTCGACGTGGCGCTGGAGGCATTAAAGGACGCGCGATCGCAAAAAAAGGCCTCCGCCGACGACCTCTGGCGCTATGCCAAGATCTGTCGCGTTGCCAACGTAATGCGTCCCTACCTCGAGGCGGTTGAATGACAAAAGATCTCGCTGCATCAGTACGGACGCGCTTGCTTAACATCGCCAAGGCCGAAGGATCGGACTTCAATCAGATTCTCGTCCGCTACGCGCTGGAGCGATTTCTTTACCGCCTGAGCCAGTCCTCGCACGCAGATCGCTTCCTGCTCAAAGGGGCATTGCTGTTCACGCTTTGGTACGACATGCCGCACCGGCCGACGCGAGATGTCGACCTGCTCGGTTTCGGGCCGAGCGATCTTGAATCAATTGGCCAGACATTCCGTGATATTGCTTCCATCGCAGTGAATGACGGTATCACCTTCGATCCCGACAGCGTCAGCGCTGAAGAGATACGCAAGAATGCGGGCTACGCAGGTGCCCGGGTCGTGATTACCGGCGAGCTGGCCAGAGCACGCTGTTAAACGCAGATCGACATCGGTTTTGGTGACGCGGTCACCCCTGGCCCGGTTCAGGCCGAGTACCCCGTATTGATCGAGGATTTTCCTGCTCCACGGTTGCGAACCTATCCGGTCTACACGGTCGTTTCGGAAAAATCGCACGCCATTGCTTTGCTCGGCATGACCAACAGCCGAGTCGAGGACTACCTCGATCTCTGGGTAATGCTCGATCGCGAATCGCTGAATATGAACACCCTTGCCCAGGCAATCTCTGCAACGTTCACGCGGCGCGGCATGGCAGTGCCCACCAAGCTGCCGATTGGGCTTTCCGATGAATTTGCAGCGGATCCTTCGCGACAAACCCTGTGGACAGCGTTCGTAAAAAAGAATGATCTTGCGATGATTCCGCTTGCCGATGTCGTCGCCAGAGTCAGATCTGCGCTTGAGCCGGTGATCGGCCTTGCGGCACGCACAGCAAAAACCTAAAGTGGTCAGGGAAACGGCGCTCGATCGCTATCGATGCCGCGCCGCCGCGGGTGGACACCGATGCCGAAAACCGCAGTCGAAGAGCACGCCAATTGCCACTGAGCCGCGATGAAACTAACCAACCAAGGCCCATTGACCGACGAGGAAATCAAGGAGCTTGAGCAGTTTCTGCTGAACGCCGAAGGCATCGAGGAGTCGATGGACATCTCAACCCTGGATGGTTTCTTGACGGCAATCGTCTGCGGCCCCAAGACCATCATGCCAAGCGAATGGATGCGTTGAGTGTGGGACATGGAAAAAGGCGAAGACAAGGATAGGAATTTCAACGCCATTGTTGGAGTAATCCGGCCATATCCGTCTGGGTCAATCGTTGATTTGGCGCCGAAGACGCCTGACAAGCCGCTGAAACCCCGCCCCGGCATGCCCATTGTGTGTGCCTGTGGCCACCTGGGCGGCGGAAGTTTGCCGCTCGGGGGTCACAGGCTCGAGTCGTCCCCGACGAGCGAGTCTTATCGTCTTTTGCCCGACCACGCAATGCGCTGATCGAACTCGTTGTCCGGCATGTAGTCCGGCATGGGTTGCGCGCGTGGATCGGCCTCGGCCGGTTCGCGGCCCGGCATCTCCCACAGCGGCGGCCCACGGGCCGGCATCGGGCGCGGCGGTGACTTAGGCTCACGCAGATGACCGAGAATCTCCCGCATCACCACCGTCTCGGCAATGAAAGCGATGATCTTCATCGCGCCGCCGCACTTCGGGCACGTAAGCGGCAGCACCTCGTAGATGCGCGCCAGCAGAAGCGCCCAGACGTAGCGCGCCGCTTGGCGATGCATTGGCGCTGCCGAAGCCGCATCCGGCGGGATCGCCTCGACCGGTCTCGGTGCGGCGGCAATCTCAGCGGGCTGCGCCAGCGCTGTGACCGCATGACGCAGGCGCGTTGGGCGCCAGCACCCCGTAGTAGCGATGCCGATGTTTGCGTAGTGGCGGGATCAGTACCGCGAGACGATCGAGGAGTTGCATCGGCGTCAGCATCAGGCTGACGCTGCCCTTTGGGCCGGGCTTGACGCGCTCGTAGACCAGATGCTCCGCGTGGATTTCACGCAAGCGTTCCAGCGCAAAGACCGGGCGGGCGCAATACCGCAGCAGACGTTCCAGACCATCGCGCTCGTGGGCCTCGATGCGTACCTTTGCATCGACCGGGAAGCCGCCGCCGTGTTCCCGTTTGGCCATCACATGCGCGTCGTGCGCCGACAGCAGCCCGCGCCGCAGGGCCGCGCGCAGCAATCTTCGCCGCACGGCGGCCTGAACCTCGCCGCTTGCCGACGCATCAAGGCCGGCGGTCGGGTGAAAGGTGACGCCACCTCCCGCATCGCCCTCGAACACGCCATCTACCACCACGCAGTGGAAGTGCAGATGGGTGTTGGGCAGCGTCCCAAAGCGGTGGATGAAGACCACGGCGCCTTGGCGGGACGCCGAACTGGCGCCGGGACTGTGTTGCCGCAGCACCCGCTAGCTGGCGCTCAGGAAAACGAAGTTTCAGCGCAGGCTAACCTGCGCAGCAGGTTAAGCGGCATCGCCGCGGCCGCAGCTAAAATGTTCAGTGCGGCGTTCAGAACCGCCGGATCGCGTTCCAGGTGGTAGCGCAGGCGCTTGGGCACCGAGAGCATCCACTGGCGCAGCGGCCAAGCGCGGGATGACATGGTCGGCCAGGTGCGCGGCGGTCTCCACCATGCGGCGGGTGGTGCAGGAGGGGCAAACGCCGCGACACTTGCATGAGTGGGCAATGAGGAAGTCGTGCCCGCACGCAGCGCAGCGGGCACGGGCGAACCCGTGGGCGAGGATGGCGCAGTCGAGGTAGCAGCGGAATTCCCGCTCGACGACCGCGGGCGCGCTCGCCCCGGCGCCATCATTCTGAAGTGGCGTGATCTCGACATGTTCCGACTGCCGGCGCGGTGCATGGCCACGTGCACGCAATGCGAGGCTGGTCTGTCGGTGCGATTCGAAGCTCGGTAGCTTGTTCGCACTACGGCGGAAACCGCAACGGCGAGAACGCGCGACCCGCCTGAATCGCGCGGCGCTCTATCGCTGCGGCAGATTCGATCCAGCCCTTCTGCTGCAGAAAAAGCAGAAACGCCCGCGTGCTGATCTTGCGGCAGTTGTCGGGCACCAGAAAGCTGGCCCGCGCGATGCGGTGGTCCTCGAACAGGAACACGCCGGTTCGCGGTGGCGTCTGCAGCGCGCACTGGTTCATCGCTTCCTGGATGGCAAGCTCGCCGAGGTTGCTTCTCTTCGGCACGGCAAGCCCGCTTTTTGCCGACTTGAAGTGCGCGAAGGTGTGGGTCGGCAGTATCGGTATGTGCGCCGCGGCGGCCCAGGCGGCGAGTTTTTCGCTGGTGGGTGTGTGGTTGCGTGTGACTTCATGCAGCACCATGTCCACTAGCACGACCGTCCACCCGGGTTTCATCAGCACGTGTAGTGCGTCGGCATAGGCCAGCGTGATCAGCGGCCCGGCGTCGGGCAGGAGAGTGATGTCCGCGGCCGAGACCGCTTGTCCCGTCATGCAGTCGGCAGGGATTTCAGCAGGTCGACCATGCCATGTGTCTCGGCATCGGGGAGCCGGGGCATCGGCAGGCGGGCCTGGGCCATCAGCAGGAACAGGTCCTCGTCACTGTCGATGCCGGTTGCGGCCATCGCCTGCGCCGCGTTCAGGCGCCCGAGAGAAAAGTCCAGCAGCGTGCGGAAATTCTGGTTGCCGCCGGCCTCGGCGGCCTCGAACGTTTCCACCAGGAAGCGCAGCTCGGCGTTGAACAGGGCGTTGATCGAGGTGTCGGTCTTGGCGGCGATCACTTTGGCACGACGGAGCAGATCGCGGTCGACCGCGCCGGTGAAATTGACGGTATTGGCCATGGAGCGTTCCCGATAGTCATTTGGACAAATACTTGACACATAATTAAGTGTAACACGGAATTATGTGTTTTTAGTTCTCAATCCTTGATGGTTTGTTCATTCATTTGTGTCGCCCGCGTCCGCCCCGCGATTCGATTGATCCGGTTCGGTTGATCAAGCATCCGATGAACGGAATGCATTTACTCCCCGGTTTCCTGCTGACGCTGGCGCTCTCGACCATAGCTTGCACCGCCACCGCACAGGAGCCCTACCCATAAAACCCATCCGCATCGTGGTCGGCTTCTAGCAGCCTGTCGGACTTGGGGCGTCGAAAGCGAAAATCGGCCCCAGCGAGAACAGTTTTTGCCGCATTCGCATTCCCATAGCTCGGCTATGGGACAAGAAGGCGGGGAAAAATGGACCGCTGCGGCCAATTTGCAGCCGACGCTCCCAAGTCCGACCGGCTACTAGTGTGTTGGTATCGTCAAGGCCTCAGGCGCCAACGTGGAATAGATTAAATAAAACAATAGGTTAAATTCAATTGTCAAGGATGTGATACATCACTGCGTAAATTTACTCAGTATTGATGTCGATGCCAATCCCCTACCGACGGCCGATTGCGCGGGTCCTAAAAACCCGCCTGGCAGAACCGCCGGAACGCCTCAAAATTCTTGCCGGGCCACGTCAGATCGGCAAGACAACCCTGATTCAGCAGATGCTGGCCGACCGGCCTGCCGCGTCCTATTTGTTCCTGGCGGCTGTCAGGCGCATACGCGCCTGGCTCAACCCGGTCAGACGCGCGGCCTGGCCGAGGGCCAGTGGGTCGCGTTGATACTGCAGCTCGGCGAGTTCGAGCTTGATCTCCGGCTCCGACACGCGTGCCGCGTGCAACATATCGTCATCGATTACTACGCCCATGACTTTCTCCATTCTCTTCTACAGACGCGCCTGATGCGCGACTGTAGCGCGGGATTGTCGGTCAAAGGCGGTTCGGGAGGCAAGTTCGCCTGATCCGCCTCGCGCGCCACTTCAAGGCGTACGGGAAGGTACGACTCAGGAGCCGGACTTCCACCCGGCCCCGGCTTGATGTTCTCATAGACCACATGCTCGGAGTCGATTTCACGCAGCCGTTCCAGCGCAAAGGCGGGGCGGGCGCGGTAGCGCGGCAGACGTTCCAGACCATCGCGCTCGTGGCCTCGATGCGTACCTTTGCATCGACCGGGAAGCCGCCGCCGTGTTCCCACTCGGCCAGCACCTGCGCGTGTTGCGCCGACAGCAGTCCGCGCCGCAAGGCCGAGCGCAGCAGTCGCCGGCGCAAGGCAGACTGGACGTCCGCGATCGCGGGCACATCCAGTGTGCTTGCCGGGTGAAAAACCGCAGCCCCCGTCGCATCGGCCTCGAACACGCCATCCACCACCACCCAGTGAAAACGAAGTTTCACTGGAGGTTGACGCCGGTTTCATCGGCGTTAAGCGCAGCGGCCGTAACTAAAGTGCAGATGGGTGTCCCGCAGCGCGCCAAAGCGGTGGATGAAGACCACGGCGCCGAGTCGGGACGCTGCACTGGCGCCGGGACTGTGTTGCCGCATCACGCGCTCGATGGCGGTCAGGAAGAATTTCTGGGCGGCGATGAGCCCTGCGGAATCGCGCGCCAGGTGACAAGCGCAGCCGCTTGGGCACCGAGAGCGCCCACTGGTGCACCGGCCAAGCGCGGGATGACATGGTCGGCCAGATGCGCGGCGGTCTCCACCATGCGGCCGGTGGTGCACGATGGGCACACGCCGCGACATTGATCGAGTGATCGGGACACGGCACGGTAGGCCCATACAGCTATCAGCGAAATCGCGACTAGCACCTCGTAGATGAGCGCCAGCAGCAGCGCCCAGACGTAGCCGGCTGCCTTCGCATTGGAATCGGCAAGGTTGCAGGCCATCAACAAGGAGTTGCACAAGCGTCCGACTTCGACCGGGGTGCGCTACCGCCTGCAGTGGCAACCGCTGGGCGAGGACGAAGGCACGCCGGTCGGACTCGAAGCCGCGCCGACCTCTGGTCGGCGCAAGACCGGCGCGCCGCCCAGGCCATGCTGCGGCAACGCATCGGCGCCGAGCGCGACAGCGGCGATGCCGATCGTAGACGGCATGCGGGCGACGGCGGCGGCAGCGTGGTCGATCAACTCGCGCGCGCTCGACTACCGCCGCTGGCACCGCTTCCGTGTCGAGCGCCTGCAGGATGGGAGTTCAGGATCGACCGCCACTCCAACCGCCAGATCGCCTTCGGCCCGCATGTGTGCCTCGGCACGGCCTTGTTGCGCCTGGAATTGACGGTGTGGTTCGGCGAAATGTTGAGGCGCCTGGAGTCGATCGAAATGGCCGGCCCCGCGCGCCTTCAGCCTTGAATAACAGCGGCTCCCCCGCATGCCTACTTGAATACGACCGCGCCTGATACCTTGCCCAGGGTCGAGGTGAACCCATAGACGCCGCCGGCCCGGGTGGCGCCGGCTCCCGTGATGACACCGCTGAAGGCGTTGCCGAAGGGAATGGTGCCGACGCATCCGCCGACGCACAGGCTACCGGAACTGCTGATGCTGGAACTGCTTCCGAGGAATGCAGTGGTTACATACTGGCTGGCACTGCCATTGACCGTGAAGACCTGGCTTGCCACAGGTATGCTCAAGTTGTAGGTCAGGCTGCCACCCGATCCGCCGGTGAAGTTGACGTTCATGCTGCCGGTCACGGAATTGGGCGTGCCAACAGCCACCAGGGCGCCGGCGCCGTTGACAATCGTCGGAGCGGACGAGGCGAAGGACGCGAACCCTTTGACGATCGGCACGGTCGCCGCAGTGGCATTGAGCGCGCCGATGTACTGGACCGACGATACCGTTCCGTTGGCGCCGGAGAAGCTGCTGATTCCGCCGGTCCAGCGGCCCCAGGCGATGATGCCGTCCGCGCCCGAATCCGGCGATACACCCGCCGTCAGGTTGCCCCCGCTGCAGCAATCGGTGAATTGGGTCAGGGCACCCGCGCCGTTGAAAGTCTGGGTTCCGCCGATCACGCCGGCGGCAAATCCGCCTGTCGTGGTGTTGACTATGATTGGAAACGGGCCCGGTCCATTTGCCAACGGTATTGGCACCGCTGCGGACGCAACCGCCGCGGCGCCGCCGCCGCCCGGGATCGAAGCACTGCCGCCACTGTCGTTCCTTCTTTCCGCGACCACGAACCCCTGCGGCTCGCCCGCTGCGGTAGGTGGCAGGCGCGCGGCGGCAAACGCGAGGGCAGGACGGGTCTGCCGATCCGGCGCGAACCCGGACTGGCCGGCGCCAACATCGATACATCCACCCTCGTTGCAAAGGGCAACTGTGCCGTCTGTCACATTGACCCGCGTGCCTTCATCGGCACTTGCCGCGAACTCGGTACCGCGGATCCCGACGGTCGCGGTGGGCGTTGTCAGGCGGTAGGCGGGGCGATTGATGCTGCCGATCGCGCCTGTCACCGTGCGCAAGCCGCCACGCAGGAGGCCAAGCAGGCCGCTTTCGGGCCGGCCTGCGCTTCCTCCGATCGCGTACTCGTCGATGCGGAGCGACGTTTGCGGCTGCAGCGAAATGAACGCGCCATCGATCATGCTCAATTGCAGGCGGCCCAGGGCAGTTTCAACGGTGTCGCCCGGGCCTACGTTCGCGCCGCGCACGGCCGGGCGCGACTGGCCGGCCGCCGATCGGATGGTGGCGCCGCCTGAGACGAATTCAACCGTTCCGGCCGGCGCCTGGGCATGTGCCTGCGGCGACGCGAGCAACATCGCGACGCAAACGGCGATGCAATTTCGGATTCTTGCGAGGGTTCGGATGTATGGCATGGCGGTTTGGTCAGAATTCGCGCCGCAGGACGAGGGCGGCGATTGTCCTGCGGAATTCATAGATCATGATGCTGGACCCGTTGTCGGTGTATGAAACTTGCGGAGTCAGGCGCCATGCTTGCGCAAACGCGTAATGGGCGCCCATGATCAAGCCCTTCTGGGTGTCCTTGCGCGGCTGCGAGAACAGTGGCTCATTGCCGCCGTAGCGACGTTCTTCGGCCGACACGGTGCCAAACAGGGTCCACGCCGAACTCGTCTGCCATTGCGCACCGGCGCGCAGGCCGGCCACCTGGTGGCCCAGGTGCGGAACCCCGCTGCCGCGCGCGTCTTCGCGCCCGCCATATGCGGATATGAACATTACCGGGCCGGCTGCCAGGGCGCGCGCGTACCCGGCGCCCAATATCCAGCGATCGGCGTTGCGTATCGAATTGCCCGGATAGTCAAGACGGCTGACTTGCGCGAACAGCGTGGTCTGGCTGCGTGAATCCAGGTTGTACTGCCATTGCGCGAGCGCACCCATCGCGTCGCGCAGGCGGCTGCCGCCGATCCAGATGGCGCTTGCCTGTAGCGCGCCCGAGAAAACGCTGGCACCGGCCGTTCTTGCCAGTCCGGCATTCGCATCGATGACGCCGGCATCGAAACGGTCCTGATCATGGTTGAGGTTCTGGCTCAGCGCCAGACTGGCCGCCAGGGCGAGATCGGGCCGCAGCGGCACGCGCAGATTCGCACCTCCACCCAGAAGCGTGAAACTGTCGTGCGTGCGTCGACTCGCCGGATCCAGATTGAAGGTCAGTCCGCCCAGCGCCGGAATCGCGATCTGGCTGTTGCCGGTGGCGCTGTTGACGTTGGTGTCGTGTCCGACGCCCGCTTCGAGGTAGCCGCGCAGTTGGGTCGATCGCTGCGACTGCAACTGGCTGATTCCGCCAAGCAGACGATCAACAGCCGCCATTGCTTCCGGTGGAACGTTGCCCGTCCGTACTTGGTTGAGTTCCGCGCGCGCGGTGTCTGCTTCGCCCGCGGCGAGGTAGGCGCGTCCGATTTCCGCGCGAGCCAGCGCGTTGCCCGGCTGCACCGCGAGCACCCTCTCGAGGGCGAAAATGGCGCGCGTTACGCGACCCGAATCGAGGGCGGCGATGCCGAGCAGGTAGTCGAATTCCGGCTGCCCGGCGCGCGTCGACTCCAGCGGAGAAAGCAGGGCATAGGCGCCGGCGGCATCGCGAGCCGTCATCAGGCTGCGCGCCCGCTCAAGTGTCGGGTCGGTTTGGGCGAGCGCGCTGCCGCATGAGAGCGCGAATGCCATCGCTGCAACGGCTAAGAAACGCGTGAGGTCGGACAAGGGCGGCATGTACTTCCGTTGGACGTTTCTTCGGCTGTCGGGTGTGCTCCATCCGGATTCTAACGCCGCAGGCGCTGGCAGTCCACATCGGGGCTGACCCGAAGTCAACACATTTGTCCAGTGATCGCCACGTCCGACTGCAACGAATTCAAGCCGCCTCCCGGGCCTCGACAAAAATCCCCGCTTTCGCCAGCCCGTTGAATTCATCCACGCCCAGCCGGAAAGCCATGCGAGCCCATTCCGGCAGGCGTTCGGTGGTATTGAACTGGATCGCCTCGAAGTTGCGTCCGTGGCGCGCCAGGGCGATCTCCAGCCTGTCGCCGCTGGCCAGTAACTCCGAAGTTACCAACGAAGCGCAGGCGGGATGCGCATTGGCATGTGGAAAACAATCCGGACAAATACGCCATAAGCGTACACTGAACACAGGTTCACTGTTGCCACCACCGAGCGCTTCGAGAGCGACGCGGTCGGGATTTGGTCCGCGGCGGAAATCGTGGAGTTGATTGTTTCCATTGCGAAAAATCCGCTCCAAGGTGATCTGATTCCCGCAACCGGAGGCTTGCGCAAGTTACGCTGGGCGCGATCCGGCATGGGCAAGCGTGGCGGGGCGAGGGTGATCACCTAGGTGATCAATGCGGATGGAAAAGTGTGGCTGTTGACGGCCTACGCCAAGGCGGCGCTGGACAACCTCAGTGCCGCAGCGCTGGTAAAGCTGAGAAAGGAATTACTCCATGACTAAAGCAAAGACCGTCGGCAAATCCAAGGCAGAGGCCGGCCTGCTCGAAGCGGTGCGCGACATGAAGGCCGGGCGAGCAGCGCGCGTTTTTGTGCCGGACGGCAAGGGCGCAATGGTGCGCTCGAAAATGGCAAGCGCCCGATTGGCGTCGGGCCTCACACAGCAAAAATTTGCATCTCTGCTCGGGGTTTCCCTGCGCACCTTGCAGGAATGGGAGCAGGGGCGCAAAAATCCGTCAGGGGCGGCGCGCACTTTGTTGAAGATCGTTCGCGTCAATCCGAAGGCGCTGCTGGCTGTTGCGGACGATTAGCGCCGCGAACAACGTCCGTCAGGCACGAAACGCCAGTGGTGCCACATAGCTCTGCGGCAGGCCATCCATGCGCGATTGCCAGCCTTTCCCGGTGGATTTGAAATGCTCCACGACGTGAAGGGCATCGCGCTCTCCTTCGAAGTCACCCATCTTATAGCGCGCCATCTCCTCACGCTTCAGAGCAGCCGGCCTCGCTTATGTGTCAAGCGTCAACCTGAAGATGTGGGGCAGGCAGCAAGACCTACGCCCACCAGGCAGTCACGGGTCACCAGCTCGGCCAGCGCGGCTTCACCCAGGCCTGCAGTTCCGGCGGGCCTGAGCGGCAGCACCATGTAACGCATGTCGGCGGTTGAATCATGCACGCGGATGTCGATGCCGGCTGGCAACGCGCAACCGAATTCGGCCAACACCGCGCGCGGCTCGCGCACCATCCGGCTGCGGTATTCGCGGCTCTTGTACCAGTGCGGCGGCACGCCCAGCAGCATGCGTGGGTAGCACGAGCAGAGCGTGCACACCACCACGTTGTGCACCGTGGGCGTGTTCTCGATGACGATCAGGTGCATCGGCCCCACGCTGAAGCCCAGTTCGGCAACCGCGGTGCGCGGATCGTCCAACAGGCGCGCCTTGTAGGCCGCGTCGACCCATGCGCGCGCCACCACCTTGGCTCCCGACTTGTAGGTGCGCGAATCCATCGCCGCGACTTGCTCCTCGATGCCTTCCGGCGTGAGGATGCCGCGCAGCACCAGCAGCTCCTCGACGGCGGACTGCATGCGCCGGTAGTAGCCGGCCGAGCCCTCGGAATCTTCCGCCTTGTTCATGCGGCGGGCTCCAGCCAATGCTGATAGATCTCGATTTCAACCACATCATTCGCGCCGCCGATGTAATCGGTCCACAGCTCGCGTGAGGCAAAGCGCACCCGATACAGCGGCTGCGCCGGCAGGCCATTGCGCTTGTAGGCCAGTTCCTCCGGGTTGGGAAAGGCGCCGCACAGGCGCAGGACCACGCCGACATGGCCGCGGCAATAGTGGGGCGTGCGCACATGGCCGGGCGGATGCTGCTTGCGCACCCGCACGCGGTCGCCGATGGCAAACAACGACGCAATCGCTTCTGCCGCGGCGCTTTCAGCCATGCCGTTCGCGCGCCTCGATTTCGGCCATTTTGCGGCCCAGTTCGTCGATCTCGATCAGCCCGCGTTGCAGCAGCGTCTGGGTGACGCCATGCATCCAGCGTTCGTAATAGCCATACTCGTCGTAAGCGGTGGGGCCAAGCTCTTCGATGTTGCGCCGCATTTCGTCGGTCGTGATCACCTTGGCACGGCCGTTGAGCAGTTGCACCAGCGCATCGACGCGCTTTTCCCATGCTTCATACTGGTGATCGTCGGGCTCGCAGCGCCCGGCGGGGCGCCCGCCGAGGTCGTGATGTCGGTGGCCGGGATCGTTCATGTTGGCTTTGCGATCGAGAAGGAAAAACGTTCAGGATATGCACTCGATGATACTGGAGTTTCGGCGCGCGACGCGATTACATTCCCAAGCCCGCACAAAGTCGTTTCCGGGCACCGTGCCTCTACCGCTTGCCGGCGCTGCGCATCCTGGGGCCGCCTTGCTGCATCAGGGCAGCAAGCTCGTAGTCAGCAGCGCAGGCTCGTAGTCAGCAGCGCAGGCTCGTAGAGGCTGACTACGCAATTCAATCCACTGTTTCAAGCCGGCGCAGCAAGCGCCCTGGAGGTCGCACGTCGGTAACCACGCTTGCCACGCGAAAACGCAATGGCAAAAACACATTGGTGCTGACCGGTTCAAGCAGGTGCTCGAGCAGGCATTCGCCACAGGTGGCGTACCAGTAACCTTCGGTCAGGCGCGGACGGTTGAGCGGGATTGGAAACTTGCATGCATGGCAGTAAAGAACTTGCATTTGGCACCTCTGACTTGTCAGCGGGCCGGGGACGCAACCCGACTTGAATGGTGCGCTCCGATTGTGCTGTTTTCATGACAGGAATCGACCAAGTCTCCGGTGGCTGCGACTCTTCGCAAATTGCCGCGCCTTGACAGTTGCAACGGCGTGTCGGGCTGTGTAGTCGAGCGCCGCGCTGAATTGCGGCGCCTTGCGCGACCTTGCACCGCAAGCGCAACAAACTATCCGGATTGCATGACAGTGTTATCAAGCGGCCAGTTCACGCCTGGCCGCGCAATCCCCCCGGCGCTCCCTGCAAGGCTCGGCGTCGCGCATTCCCGGCTATGCTTCTCCCCTCGGCGGACCTCTGGCCAGAGCAGGTCCGATAATCGATTCCAGCCACCGTTTCAGGAACCATCAATGCTCGTCAGTTGTGTAGCGTATGCAGACGGCCGCAAACTCGCTGACATAAAGCCCGACGAAATCAGCGATTACCTGAGCCGCCCGGAATGTTTCGTCTGGGTCGGCTTGAAGGATCCCGGCCCGGGCGAGTTGGCGGCGATGCAGCATGAGTTCGACCTGCACGAACTGGCGGTGGAAGATGCGCGCCACGGCAACCAGCGGCCCAAGGTCGAGGAATATGGCGAGTCGCTGTTCGCCGTGCTGCACATGATCGAGACCGAGGGCGCCGAGCTGGTGGTGGGCGAACTGGATATCTTTGCCGGGCGCAACTACATACTTTCGGTGCGCAACCGCGCGAAAAAAGGCTTTGTCGATGTGCGCGCGCGCTGCGAACGCGAGCCACACCTTTTGGAAAACGGTTCCGGCTTCGTGCTCTATGCGCTGATGGATTCGGTGGTCGACCGCTACTTTCCGGTGCTCGATATGCTCGAAACCGAGCTCGAGATGCTGGAGGGGCGCATGTTCGCGGGCGGCTCGGCGCGCGCCAACACCGAGGCCATGTACGGCCTCAAGCAAAAGCTGATGGTGTTGAAGCACGCCGTCGGGCCCTTGTATGAAGGGGTGGGCAAACTCTATGGCGGGCGCGTGCCCAAGGTGTGCGCCGGTTCGCAGGAATACTACCGTGACGTCTATGACCATTTATCCAGGCTCAACCAGTCGATCGATTCGTTGCGCGAGATGGTGACCACCGCACTGTCGGTCAACCTCTCCCTGATCGCGCTGCATGAAAACGAAACCACCAAGCGCCTGGCCGCCTGCGCGGCACTGGTCGCGGTGCCGACCCTGATTGCAGGCATCTACGGGATGAACTTCAAGCACATGCCGGAGCTCGGCTGGCAATTCGGTTATCCGCTGGCGGTGCTGATGATGGTGGCCATCGACACCTACCTGTTTTTCCGCTTTCGCAAGTCGGGATGGCTGTAGCCGTGCCGGAACGCGTCGGCCGATGAGACGCTGGCGGGCGCTCTGGCAGACGTGTCTGTGGCTGGGCGCCGCAGTGTCGGCGCCAGCGCATGCGCTCGATCGTTCGCAGCTGGCGGTCATCATCAACACACGCGATCCCTTGAGTGTTGCAATCGGCGAGTATTACGCGGCCCGGCGTTCGTTGTCGTTCCAGAACATCATCAAGGTGGAGTTCAATCCCGGCGCGTCCAATATGCCGGCCGGCGAGTTCGAAGCGGTCAAGGCAGCGGTCGACCGTCAGGCGCGGCCCGCGGTGCAGGCCTTTGCGCTGACCTGGGCCGCGCCCTATCGGGTGGATTGCATGTCGATCACTTCCGCCTTCGCGTTTGGTTTCGACCCGGCCTATTGTGCCGAAGGCTGCAAGACCACCCAGCCCAGCGCGCTTTTCAACGCCCCGGCGCGCCTGCCCTTCACCCAGTTGGGTGTGCGTCCGACCATGGCGCTGGCGGCACGCTCGCTTGACGAAGCCCGCGCCCTGATCGACCGCGGTGTGGCCGCCGACGGCAGCATGCCCACCGGCACCGCCTATCTGCTCTCGACCTCGGATGCCGCGCGCAACGTGCGCCATCTGCTCTATCCGATGGTCGAGGCGGTGCTGAGGAATCGTGTGGGCGTGCAGCAGGTGAAGCAGGATGCGCTGCACGGCGCGCGTGACGTCCTGTTCTATTTCACCGGTCGGGTGCAGGTCGAGGGCCTGGAAAGTCTGGGTTTCCTGCCGGGGGCGATCGCCGATCACTTGACCTCCGCCGGCGGCATGCTGACCGACAGTTCGCAAATGAGCGCGCTGCGCTGGCTCGAAGCCGGCGCCACCGGCAGCTACGGCACGGTGGTCGAACCCTGCAACCTGCTGCAGAAGTTTCCGCATCCGGCGCTGGTGGCCGAGCGTTACCTGCGCGGCGAAACCCTGATCGAGGCTTACTGGAAAAGCGTGATGATGCCGGGCCAGGGCATCTTCATCGGCGAGCCGCTGGCGGCGCCGTTTCGGCCAATACGTGGCAGCATGCGGCGCGAATAGGGTAAACGCGCCGAACTGCCGCCGCACTTTCATCCGGACAAAGTGTTGCGCTTCGTGCGCGAACGCAACGGCAGCAGAAATGTCATCGATGGCACTTCGCGGCGCAATCCGCCCGGCTTCGAGACCGCCGCCGCGATTGTTGTCATGAGCGGCGGGCGCGAGCGTATTCGCCTGATGGACGCAACCGGAGCGCTTGCAGCGCAATTCGATTGTGAGCAACAGCCCGGACGCGCCGCGCTGCGCGTGGGTCGCGGCAAGCTGACCGTGGTGCTGGAGCCCGCGAACAACCCGCGCGTGCGCTACTGGCATCCCGAACGCGAGTTCAAGTGGTCGCGCAAGGGCGGCTGGCAGTTCATTACGCCGGTAACCGAACGATCGATCGATGTGGACGACAGCGGCACCCGCTGGTCGAATGACGGCAGGAGCAGTTCGTCTACCTTGGGTACGGCCGCAGCGGTCGCAGGCGCGGCCGCGCTAGTGTCGGGTGCCGGCGGCGCGTTTGCCGGTGGCGGTGCAAGCGATCAGTGGGACTCGCCGGCGGGTGCCGGCGATGGCGCCGACGCCACTGCTACCTCCTACTGTGCTGCCGCCGGCGGTGAACATGGCGTCTGTCGAAAGCGCGCGTCGGTGACCGCCGTGGATCGGATCGCTCGCCTTGTGCCCGACCTGGTGCCGTTAGCCGATGAACGCGAAGCGCTGCGGGTGGTGATTGCTTAACTGGCGCTGGGCGGCGCCGAGCGCATCGTGATCGAATGGCTGGGTGCCGAGGCCGCGACTGGCCGTGCCTGCGAGCTGGCGGTGCTGCACAGGCGCCGCCATGCGCGGGTGGCGCCGCCCGGCTTAGGTGTGTTCGAACGTCGGGACGAGTCGCCAGCCGAATTCGTGCCTGGCCTGGCGCAGCGCTGCCGCGGCGCGCGCGCGCCGGTATCAACCCATCTGGTCGGCGACCAATTGCTGGCTCTCCTGTGGCAGGCCGGTGTGTGCACCGTGCCGGTGGTGCATAACGCGGCACAAGGCTGGCGCAGCGATCCGCGCTTGTGGCCGCTGCAGCATGTACCGCAGGCGGTCGCCTGTGCCGGTTTGGTCGGCGAGCAGATGCGCGCACATGGCTGCCGGGTACCGGTGTTGACCTTGCGCCATCGGCCGCGAGTGCGCGCGCTCGCGTTCGACCTTGGGCAGCGGCAGCGGATTCGTGCCGAACTCGGCATCGCGCCCGAGAGCTTCCTGGTACTTGCGGCGGGCGCGATCAAGCCGCAGAAGGACTATGCACGGGCAATCGAGGTACTGCGCCATCTCGCGCCGCGGCGCGATGTCGTGCTGGTGAACGCCGGCGGTGTGCTCGACGATGCCGGCCTGGCCGAACTCGACCATGTGATGGATGCCGCCTGCGCGGCCGGGGTCAGCGAGCGCCTGCGCCTGCCGGGCTTTGTCGATCCGATCAAGCCCTACTACGCGGCCGCCGATGTGCTGCTCAATGTGAGTCGCTACGAAGGCCTTTCGATGGCGGTGCGCGAAGCGCTGGCGGCCGGGCTGCCGGTGGAGGCATGCGATGTTGGCGGCCAGGGCGAGATCAGCGATGCCGGCCTCACGCTGCTGCCGCACGATGCACCGCCACAGGCGTTGGCCTGCGTGTTGGCGCAACCGGCGGTGCGCGTGAACCTGAACGCAAGCGGTGCACCGCACCTGCCGCGCAGCTGGTCGCTGACCACCGCCTGGCAGCGCCCGCATCGCGCCGACACCGACTTCCTGTTTGTCACCGCCAACTTGAACACCGGCGGCGCGCAACGATCTCTGGTCAATCTGGCAACACATCTGCCCGCACGGCAGCGGACTGCCATCGCGGTGTGCGATGTTTGTACGCAAGCGGCCTTCGCGGAAGCCCTGGCCGTTGCCGGTGTGCGGGCGTTTCGCCCGGCCGCAACGGCGGAATCGTTTGCGCTGGTCGACGCCCTCCTGGCCTGGGCGGGCGGCCACGGTGTTGCGACGCTCTGCCTGTGGAATGTCGCTCCGCGGGTCAAGCTGCTGCTGGCGCGCTTCGCGCCGTCGGCCTTGAGGCTGATCGACGTAAGCCCGGGGCATTATGCGTTCGAGGAGCTTGAAGCACAGGCGGCTTGGAGCGCGGCGCTCAACACGACACCGCGCGACTATTACGCACGCCTTCACGCATTGGTGCTCAAGTATCGCGATGTCCAGGCGCCGGCGCATGCGCGCACACAGGTGATTCCAAACGGCGTGGCGTTACGCCCGGCGCGGTTGGAACTGCCTTTGTACCCGCGCTTCCTGGTCAGCGGCCGCATCGCGCCGTCCAAGCGCCTGGAGCTGATCATCGAAGCCCGGGCAACTCTGCAGGCGTGGTATCCGCAGGCGCAGTTGCACATCGTCGGCGTGGCCGAGCTGCGTCACGCCGCGTATGCGCAATCACTTGCAGCCCTTGCCGGCCGCGCCGGCGTGATTTTTCGCGGCGCCAAGCCGGCACTGGAATTCCTGGCCGAAGGGTTCACCGCAGCGGTGGTGCTGGGCACGCACCAGGGTTCGCCCAACGCGGTGCTCAAGGCCATGTCGGCCGGCATCCCGGTGATCGCCAACGCCAGCGGCGGCACCGGCGAGATCATGGTGCACGATTACAGCGGCTGGCTGCTGCCCGAGGACTGCGGTGCCGCGCAGCTGACGCAGGCCATGCAGGAGGCCATCACCGAGGCGCCACGCAACCGGCGGCTGGCGGCAGCCGGACGCGCGTTGGTGGCCGAACATCACGGCATGCCGGCGATGGTGCAGCGCTACGCGGAGCTGCTCAGCCCGCAGGCGCGCCGGTGCAACCCGGCAGGACAGCGACGCAGCGCCTGCCTTGTTTGCAGTCGCGCCAGTACGCAGCGCTTGAAACCGCCCGCGCTATTCGCTGCGTGCCCCTTTACCGGGCACGAAGTTCGCCTCGATGCGAATACCGTCGGGGTCCTCGAACAACACCGAGTAATAGCCCGGCGCCCACCGCGCTTCCTCCGGCGGGTGCACGATGCGCGCGCCAATGCCGACCAGAAATGTGTGCAACAGGTCGACGTCTTCGCGCGTGCGGGCGCGAAAGCAGAAGTGATGCAGGCCGGCGCGGCCCTGCGCGAAACGCTCGCCGCGGAACTCTGCGGCCGCCGGCGCGACCAGGATGCCGGTGCGGCTGCCGACCCCGTAGATGCGTTCGTCGCTGTCGAACATCAGTTTCATCTCAAGGTTTTCGAACAGCCGGCGATAAAACGTCCGGCAGGCCGGATAGTCATTGACCGACAACTGGATGTGGGCAATGCCGTTCATTTCCATGGCGCGGCTTCTCGCGAAATTGGTCAGCGCCGGTGCAGCGCAAGTCCGCTCGTGCCCTCACCCAACCCAGGGCTGAGCGTCAGATCGTCATCGTAGTCTCCGCCGTTCTGGCTGCGAAAGGCAATCGGTGCGTCACTGAAAAGGCCCTCGAGCCGCGCCGTGTAGGCTTCACGCAGGGCGGCGAACTGTTCTTCGGCCACGCGGTTGGTGCCGTGCGCGGCGAAGGTAGGCAACACCTCCATGCCGGTGTAGAACAGCGTGCCGTGGGTTACCGGAAACAGCAGGTCTTCGAGCCGCCCGTTGACGCCGCGCTCGGAAAAGTGTGACGTCATGCCGCCGGCGGTGACCGAGAGCAGGGCGCGCTTGCCCTTGAGCTTGCCTTCACCATAGCGGCTGCTATTGCGCGCGCCAGGCGCGGTCAGGCCATAGGCAAAGCCGTTTGAAAGGACCCGATCGAACCAGCCTTTGAGAATGGCCGGCACACCGAACCACCACAGCGGGAACTGCAGAATCACCGCATCGGCGCGCAACAGCTTGGCCTGCTCGGCCACCACATCCGCTGTCAGTAAACCGCCTTCGGTTGCGCGGCG
>Ga0209181_10005113_pt1 | contig 19064 bp, 18 predicted proteins | sample MAT05_FD_187208 | JGI IMG/M metagenome (GOLD analysis project Ga0209181, IMG submission 187208) | Freshwater microbial communities from Lake Fryxell liftoff mats and glacier meltwater in Antarctica - MAT-05 (SPAdes) (version 2) | ecosystem: Environmental > Aquatic > Freshwater > Ice > Liftoff... | reverse complement strand
CGAACGAGCGGATTCATCGAGTAAAATTGCGGTGAATCGTAGCGACCTGGCTACCCGGACGGGTCGATCGTGGCGAGCGGGCACGCCAGGCCACTGCGGGTATTCGGCCGGAATCCGGTTCCCTGCTTAGCGCGGTCGAGCTTCTCGTCGTCTTCCACGTCCACGATCGAGGTTACGCGTTCTTCCGAGGGCACCATGGGAGCCAGCCTAGCTCAGCGCGCGCCTCGGCCGTGATCCGGGCCGCCGTGAGGCCTCATGGATGCGGGCGGCCCCTTCTCGAGCTGCGCCGCGAGCGTCTCGCGCTGCGTCGCATCGAGGATCGGCACGACGACGGCGAGCTCGTTCACCATCCGCGCCATCGGGTTCATCGGTCCACCGACGCGAGCGTCGGCCGGCGGCGTCAGGAACGCCTTGGCGTCGAAGGTGTCGGCCGCGAAGCCCTCGAGGCGCGTACGCATCTCGGCGCCCCGCGCTTCGAACTCTTTCTTCATCGCCTCGCGATCGACCGGCGCCGGTCGCTGCGCGGCGAGCGCGCTGTCGATCGACGTGCGCTGCGCGGCGGTGAGCGAAAGGCCGCTCAACATGTGCCCGAGCGGACCGCCCTCCGGGCCAGGACCAACGCCGGGGCCGCGGCCGCGCTCCCCCTTCTCATCCGGCGGCGGGGCGCCCTGCGGAGGCGCGCCGGGCGGCGGCCTACGATCGGCCCTGCGCTTGGACATCGAGTCGACGAGCGCGCGGCGCTGCTCCTTGGTGAGCGTGGTGTGCAGCGTCTGCGACGCAGTCGCGACCTCCGCGCGGAGACCCTCCGGCCCGCGATCGGGCGCGCCGAGCTTGGGGAGGACGGTCGCCACATCGATCTTGCCGGCGCGCACGCCGGCGATGATCGGAGCGAACGCCGCTTGATCACGGGGGCCATGATCCTTGGGGCCGGGGGCGAGCTTTTCGAGCGCGCCCTGGATCGTGGTCTTCTGCGCGGCGGTGAGATCGAGCTCGTGAAGGGCGGCCATCAGGAGATGATCCGGCCCGCCGGGACCGCCGGGGCGATGCCCACGGGGACCGTCGTGGCGATCCTTGGCGTCGTCGTTCGCGAGCGCGCCCTCCGCCGTCAGCCCCTGCGCGGCCTCCTCGGTCGGATCCGATGCCTTCGTTCCCGCCTCTGCGCTGCAACCGGCGACACCGATCAGCGCGCCGACAAGAGACAGCGCAGTCCACACACTCGAGCGACGAAACGACACCATGGGATCTCTCCTCGATTGGCCCGCGGCGTGTGGCGCGCGAGCTTCAGTCTTCTGCCATCGACGGCGCCAGCCTCGCGGTTCGAGCTGCCCGTCGACAGTGAAGCTAGAGCGGCCCTGTGGTCGCGCGCTTAACGCTTGGTGTGCGAATGGTAAGAGCGTGTTTAACGGCGTGTTTACCAGGCCGAGCGTGGCCCAGCTTCACCGTGATCCCGATCAGCACCCCCGCCCGGGGTTGAAGACGACGACCCAGGACATCCGTTCGTCGTCCTCGGGCTCCGCGACGCCCAGCACGGCGAGGATGTCCGGGGAGAACGGCTTCTCGCCCGGGTAAAGAACCGCCATCTCTTCCGCGAAATAGACCACGCGCCCCGTGGCCTTGAAGTGCAGGCCGAGCGCGTCGAGCGTGCGCGTCTTGGTCTTCTTGTGACGCCGCCCCTCGGACATGACGAGGGCTGGATCCGACAGCGCGTCGAGGATCCGCAGCTGGAAGTCGAGCTGTTCTGCGGGCGTCATGGCACGCCAGGCTTCCGCTGTGGGAACCGTGGGGAGAGGCGCCGGGAGCGCCAGTGTTTTGCCGACCGGGGGAGCCATGAGCCGACGCTAGCACGGCGAGGGAGCAACCCAGCCAGTCGGAGGAGCTCCCCCGAGGCGCTGGGCAGCTCCCCCGACCTGCTGGCGCGATCGAGGCTCAGCGCCCCGCGCGCACGAGCAGCGAGCAGGCCACGCTGTCGCGCACGCGGGCGTCGACGTCAGCGGCGAGCACCGCGGCGCGGGGCAGCTCGCCCAGGGCGAGGAAGGCGGTGCCGGCGGCCTTGCGTGTCTGCGCGTCGGGGGAGGTCGCGTCCTTGTCGAGGAGCGACCGCACCTCGCGCGCGCCGGCTCGCGCGAGCGCGCTGCGAGCGACGAGGGCGCGCATTTTTTCGGCGGACGAGGCGGCCTTGAGGAGCCGGGCGATCAGCGCGGGGCGATCAGTGGTGGAGGCGCCGCCGTGGAGGAAGTCGGTGTTGAGGCGGCGGGAGATGGCCGCGAGGGCGACCTCTTCGTCGGGGTCAGTCGAGGCTTCGATCACGGCCTTCTGCAGCGGCGGGACCGAGAGCGGGGCGATGCTGAGGGCGAAGATGCGCTCGTGGGGGACGCCGGATTTCACGGCGCGCTCGATCACGCCGAGCGCGTTCTCGACGCCGGGGCCGGTGGGGGTCGGGAGAGCGTGGTTGGCGGTGCGCACGAGGGCGTAGGCCGCGGCGATCGCCGGGGCGCCGCCCTGGGTGTCGGCGGCCCATGAGAGCTCGCGGCGGCCGCCGGTGTCGATCGACGCGCGCGTGGCCCAGGCGTCGGCGATGGCTTCGCGCAGCGGGGTGTCAGCGGTGGCCCAGCGATCTTTGAGGGCGAGGACGACGCGCGCGCCGCCGATCGCGCCGACGGCGCGCACGGCCTGGAGGCGCGCCATCGGGTACGGATCGACGCGCGCGGCTTCGAGGAGCGCGTCGGTGTCGTCCGCGAACGCGGCGCGCTGGGCGGCGCGCAGGGCGCTGAGGCGTACGGCTTGATCGCCGTCGTGGAAGAGCTGACGACGGAGCTCGCCGTCTTCGGATCCCCAGAGCGCGACGGCGCCGACAGGGCGGAAGGCGGCGCGCGGGCCGCCCGGCGCTTCGGAGGCCCAGGGGACGAAGTCTTCGCGCGGCGCGAGGTTGGCTTCGAGGCGGACCATCGCGGCGGCGGCGGCGACGACGTCGACGTTTTCGGCGCGGCGCTCGAGGGCGTCGTCGAGAGATCGGGCGCAGCCGGCGAGCCCGCGGATCCGGGTCGCGCCTTCGTCCCCCGAGGCCGCGGCGATGTCGCGGAGGAGGACGGCGCGGGCGAGGTCGACGGCCTCACTCGCGTCGAGCTCGCCGCGCTTCACTTCGGCGGCGACGACGGCGGAGAGGCCGGTGAAGCTCCCGGCTCGGGCGGCGCGGAGCGAGGCGCTGCCGCCGCACTGGCAAAGGAGAAGGAGCCCGGCGGCGGCGAAGCGAAGAGCGCGCGACATCGGGCGCAACGTAGCAGGACAGGCGTCCTTTCGGCAGCGGGCGAACACGCGATCGAAGGGGCGCGGCTGGTGGACATTCGCCTGGGGATCGGCTCTAACGAGCGCATCGACGTCATCGTCAACACCACCGCGCGGCTGCACCGGACGCGCCCCGATCTGCTGGCGCGCATGGCTCGGCTCGCGCAGGGCGTCGCCGTCGTGCATCCGACGACGAGCCTCGCCGAGCTCGACGACGCGGTCCGCGTGATCGCGGCGCGCGGAACCTCACGCGTCGTGCTCTCCGGCGGCGACGGGACGTTGATGGCCGGCGTCACGGCGCTGGCCCGCGCCTTCGGGGAGGACCACCTGCCGGAGCTGAGCTTCCTCCCCGGCGGCACCGTGGCGACCGTGGCGCGCAACTGGAGCGCGACGTCGGCGCGCGGGGGCGATCTCGCCGATCGCCTCGAGCAGCTCATCGCTCACCCCGGCGCGTCGATCGCGAGGCCGACGTTGCGAGTGCACGCTGAATGCGGCGAGGATCGGGAAGAGCGAATCGGCTTCATCTTCGGCACCGGGCTCGTCGCGGGGTTCTTCGATCGCTACTACGCGGAGGGCGCGCGTGGTCTTGGCGGCGCGGCGAAGATCGTGGCGCGGATCTTCGTCGAGTCGTTCTGGGGCGGCGCCTACGCGCGCCAGGTGCTCGATCCGATGCCGTGCACGATCGAGGTCGAGGGCCGCGCGCTCGATCCGAAGGCGTTCTCGCTGGTGTGCGCCGCGGTGGTGAAGGACCTCGGCTTGCACATGGAGGTGACGTACCGCGCCGGCGAAGATCCGCGGAGGCCTCACCTCGTGGCGAGCCCGCTGTCGGCGCGGCAGCTCGGCCCGCGCGCGCCGCTGGTGCTCGCAGGCAAATGCATCGGCGGCGCGGGGCACTTCGACGATCTGGTGCGTGACTTCGCGGTTCGCTTCCCCGACGGCGCCGCGGGGCCTTACGTGCTCGACGGGGACATGCTTCGCGCCGAGGTGGTGCGCGTCTCCGCGGGGCCGGTGCTGCGCGTCGTCGGCTAGCGTGGCGCTCTTACTTCGCTTCGTAGATCGTCGCGGTGCTCCCGGTGACGCAGGCCAGCCGCTCGGCCTCGTTCGAAGGCACGCAGGCGCGCGCGCCGTCGAGATCGACGCCCGTCCACAGCTTGCCCTTCGCCGTGCGCGCGCCGCTCTTCACGGTCGCCACGAAGATGCCGCGCACCGTGGGCACGGCGATCGTCGTTCCATTCGGTGACCGCGCGGCGCCGAGCTCGACCGCAGCGCCCGCGGCGGGGGCGAGCGACTCGGGCAGCATCGGCTTGAGCGGCGCGGCGAGCGGGATGGTCACGAGGTCGGCCCCGATCGCGAGGAGCGCGCCCTGATCCGAGGCGCCGAGCAGCTCGGCAGCGACGCGCTCGGACGGGGTGCAGCGCGGCGGCGCGGCGATCGGGAGCGCGACCTCGCCTGACTCGAGGTGGGCGTAGAGCACGGGCTCGTCGCAGCGACGCTCGACGGCGAGGAGCTTCCAGGTCGGCGCGGCGGCGCCCACGGGGAAGACGAGGCGCGACGGCCAGGTGAGCGCGGCGTCGATCGGGGCCTCGGCGAACGCCAGGCGATCGACGCGGATCACTTTGTCAACGGTGTGGACGAGGAGGTCCCCGGCGCTGTTCCAGGCGAGCGGAGAGAACGCAGGAGACGGCTCGAGCGCCGGGGCGGCGGTGGTCTTGTGCACGGCCTTCGCCGTCACCGTGGGGAGGCTCTTGGCCACGAGCGCGTCGACGTCTTTGCGATGGACGCCCAGCGCTTCGAGGCGAGCGAGCGCCCCGAGCGCGGTCAGCGAGTCGCCCAGGTTGATCGCCGCTTCGACCTCGGCCATCGCGGCGTCTTCGAGCACGCGCGCGTCGCCGCAGCGCACCGGGCCGGCGCTCGTGGAGATGGCCGGCTTGCCTCCCTCTTCGCAGAGGAGCCCGTGAAGACGCCGCAGCGCGAGGGCCGCGCCGGGAATGCGCGTGGCCGTGGTCTTGCGGCGGCCGTCGGCGATGAGGCCCGCGGCGAGGGCCTTGAACGAGGCCTCGGGCTCGGCGGGATCGCGCGAGAGGCCGGCGGGCCGATCGAAGAACGCGAGCGACGCGCTCGCCTGCGCGCCGACGCTCGGGAGCGGATGCGGCGCGCCGGAGAGCGTGATCGTGGCGAGGACATCACCGCGGCCGTCACTGTCGCGATCGCGCGTGTCGACGGCGACCTGGAGCGTCTCCCCGGCGGCCGGCGCGGCGAGGCGAAGCTCGAGGCCGAGCTCGGGGGCCGCGGCGTCAACGAGGCGGAGGACGGTGAGCCAGCGGATCGCTTTGTCGTGCGCGCCGCCGCAGCGGGGCGCGACGTCGAGCACGAGGGTGCGCGGGCCGACCTGCGCGATCTGGGTGGCGACGCTGCAGCCCGGGCCGGCGAGCCCCTCCGGCATGGCCGCGAGGGTTCGTGCCGAGGCGACGTTGCTGCCGGGCGCGAACCAGAGCTCACCGCGAAGGCCGTCGGGCGCGCGGCTCCAGGCGAGGAGATCGCGCTTGCCGTCACCGTCCATGTCGAGCACGAGGCCCGCGGCGAAGGTGCGGCCGATCGGCGCGGCGGCCACGACGGCGCCGTCGAGCGGCCAGCTCTTCCCGTCGCCCGGCGGCGTGGTTCCCTGGACGACCGCGAAGGACGGCAGCACTTCGGCATCGGGGATCCCCGCGTCGATCGGCGCGACCGCGCTGCCCGGCAAGGCGATGGCGCTCGATGCCGGAGCGCCCGAAGCGTGAGGCGTCGCGGAGGGGCCGTCGGAGAGCGTGTACGGCGTGTACGGCTTCCCGTTGTGGCAACCGTCACAACCGCCCGAGGCAAGCGCCACGACCGCGCCGAAGAAAACAAAGCGAGGGTGCAGGGCGCGGGAACGCATTGGGCCGTGATGAAAACGCATCCGCCTGGTAACCTACTTCCGTGGCCTCGCGTCGGCGCGCTTTTCGTCGCACCGAGGCAGGCGCTGCGCGAGGATCATGAGCCGCTCCAAGCCCCCGTCGCTCGTCGAAGGCGTCGACTACTACATGGATGGCTCCAAGTTCGTTTTCACGGCGCTGTACCACCAGAAGCGCGGCTACTGCTGCAACTCGAAGTGCCGGCACTGCCCCTACGCCCACGACGCCGTCCCCTTCGCGGGGCTCGATCTGATCGGGCTCGCCCTGAAGCCTCCCCAGCGCACCGGCTGATGCGGCGGGCGGCGAGCGCGCTCGCCCTCGGCGCGATCCTTCTGAGCGCGGCAGCGCCGTCCCACGCCGAGCCGGGGCCGGAGGCGCGGGTGACGGCGCAGCAGAGCTTCGATCGCGCGGAGCAGGCGTTTCAGGCGGAGCGCTTCGCCGAGGCGCTGGCCGCGTATCGTGAGGCTGTCGCGGCCGATCCGAGCGCGCGCTTCGTCCTCACAGCGCGGGCGCGCGCGGCCGATCTCGCAGCGCACGCCGAGGGCGATTTCGCTCCGCTCGCGCGGCTGTCGATCGTGCGACGTGATCCGACGAAGCTCCGCGATCGCGCGGTGATCGAAGCCCTCGCGCGCGACGTCGCGGCCTTCCCGCCGGGCCGGGTGCGCGGCGAGGCCGAGCTGGTGATCGCCGACGCGTGGTGGCGCCTCGGTGAGCCGCGGCGCGCCGTGGGCCCGCTCGAGGCCGTCGTCGCGGACGAGGCGGGCGATCGCCTCACGCGCAGCCTGGCCCTGGGTGAGCTCGCGCGCCTGCAGCGAGAGCTCGGCGATCTCGACGCGGCGCTCGCGGCCGTGGAGCGGTTCCCCGATCTCGCGCCCGCTGCGCGCAACGAGGTTCGCAAGCTGGTGCGCCGCGGTCGTCTTCGCACGACGGCGATCGCCTTGCTCGCCGCTCTCGGCGTCGTCGGGCTCACCTCGGTCGTCCGCGCGACGCCGCGTGTCGGCGGGCTCGGCGAGATCCCGCGCGCCCTGCTGCCCCCGCTCGCGGTGGCGTTCTCGCTCTACCTCGGCGGCGCCGCGGCCGTGCTCGTGCGCCTCCGCGGCGACGGGGATCCGCGCCCGTTCGTGTGGCTCGGCCTCGGCGTGCTCGCGGTGTTCGCCGTGGCGCGCGCATGGCGCTTCGGCTGGGGTGTGGGCGGCCCGAGCGCGCGGGCAGCGCGCGGGGTGATCTGCGCAGCGGGCGTGCTCGCCGCCGCGTTCCTCGCGGTCGAGCGCACCGACGCGAGCTACCTCGAAAGCCTGGGCCTGTGAGCGCGCCGCGCCCGGCAGAGCGGCTCCTCCTCGCCGGCGCGAGCGGGCTTGCCGCGGCGGTCCTCGCGTACGCTGCCCTGCGTGTGGTCGAGCGCGCGTTCTTCCCCGAGCCCAACCCAGCGCTCTTGATCTGGTCGGAGCGCAGCACCTTCCTCTGGCGGGCGCAGGAGTCGCTCTACGCGGGCGGCCTCGCGGCCTTCGGTGGCTACGCGCTCGCGGGCCGCCGACCTCGTGCGCGCTGGCTCACTGCCTTGATCGCGACGGCCGTCAGCGCGCTCGTCCTCGTGGCCCTGCTCGCGCCGTGAGCCCCGCGACGCTCCAGCTCGTCGCGCGCGCCCACGCCGTCGTCGCGTGGCTCGCGACCGCCGCGCTCGTCGTCGCAGCGCCTCGGCTGATCGGGCGGCGCCGCGACCGCGTCACGCTGGCGATCGCCGCCGCCGCGGCGCTGGGGATCACGATCGCCGGCGGCCTCGGCGTGCTCCTCGAAGCGGCCTACCGATCGCAGATCCGGCAGCAGCTCTTCGTGCGATCACCGGCGCTCGGCTGGCTCTTCGAGCGCAAGGAGCACCTCGCGTTCGGCGCGATCTTGCTCGCGTGGTGCGCGCTCTCGACGACGGCGGCCGCGCGGATCACGCGCGAGCCCGAGCGCGCGAAGGATCTTCAGCGAGCGGCGCGGCTCGCGGGGATCACGGCGGCGGCGCTGGCGCTGGCGGCCTCGGTGATGTCGGCGATCGTCGCCCGGCGCGCACATTTCTGAGCCGCGCGGCTATCCTCGTCGCCATGAATAAGCGACCTTTTTGGATCTTCGCGCTGGCCCTGTCGCCCCTCGCCTGCGGCAGCGTCGTCGTTCCCGGTGACACCGGCGGCGGCTCAGGGACGAGCCTCTGCCCCAGCAAAGAGCCCGAGGGCGGGAACTGCAGCGTGACCGACGGCCTGCGCTGCACCTACGGCGCGCAGGTGCGCCCCGAGTGCCGGCGCCCATGGATCTGCAACGACGGCCAGTGGACGACGACCAAGTCGGTGTGCCTCTCACCGCCCGCTGATCACTGCGCCTTCACCGAGTCCCCGAGCGGCGAGTGCGCGCAGGAGGGCGACGTCTGTGTCGTTGGAGCAGCAACGATCTGCCAGTGCAGCTCGTGCTTCGGCGGCCCCTGCATGGCCCCGCCGCCGAAGTGGCAATGCTCGGGCCCGCCGTCGACAGCGGGCTGCCCCGCCGTCGTCCCCAACGACGGGAGCGCGTGCGACAGCGAGGGGCTCGAGTGCACCTACGGCAACGTCTGCTCGGCGTCGGGCGCGCTCACGCGCTGCAAGGCGGGGATGTGGATGTGGGACACGCAAATCGCCTGCGCGAACTGACGACGCGTCACCAGACCGAAACGCAATGCCGAGAGGCAGAGCGTTTCGCAGGTCAATGGCGGTTCGGGGTAGGGGGGCCCCGACGAGCTTTGCTCGGCGGGGGAGGGGGCGCGAGCCCTCTCCCGGGACTCAGGACTTCTTCATCAAGTCCGCGAACGTGCCGAACTTCGCGTCGCGCGCGACGCCCTGACGGTACGTCTGGTACGCGTGCTTCTCCGCGTCCTCCTTGAGGGCGCGGATCGACAGCTTCGCTTCGCCGCGGCGCGGATCGATCTCCAGCACCTTGGCCTCGAACTGCATGCCGAGCGGGAAGTCCTTGCGGAGATCCGCGCCGCGCGGCGTCCCGGTGTGACCGGCGGGGATGAAGCCCCGCGCGGCGCGCCCGGTGACGCCGAGCACGCGCACCACGAGGCCGCCCTCGGTGATTTGCGTGACGGCTACCTTGACCGGCTTGTACTGGACAATCCGCTGGCGGGCCTCGACCTCGGTGCCCGGAGGAGGCGCGGGGTGCAGGCTGATGCGGCGATTCTGGCTGTCGCACGTCGCGACGATGACCTCGATCTCCTCACCGACCTTGACGACCTCTTGCGGGTGCTCGATCGGCTTGATCGAAAGATCGGCCGCGTGGATCAGCCCGTCGATGCCCGACTCAAGCTCGATGAAGGCGCCGAACGGCTGGAGGCGCGCCACCTTGCCCGTGTGACGGGTGCCGACGGCGTACTTCTCCTTCACGGCGTCCCAGGGATCGCTCACGACGGCCTTGCGGCTGAGCCAGAGCTTGCCCTTCTCGTCGACCTTGAGGACCTTGACCTCGATCTCCTGGCCCGGCTTGAAGAGATCCATCAGCCGAGCGCCGCGATCGTGGCTCGCCTCGGTCATGTGAATGAGGCCCTCGACGTGGCCGGCGTCCGGCAGCGCGACGAACACGCCCCAGGCGACGACCTTGCGGACGATGCCCTTGTGCATCGTGCCCGGCTCGATCTTCGTCAGCGCTTCGGCGCGGAGCTTCTGGGCGTCGCCCTCGAGCATCTTGCGGCGCGAGACGACGATGTCCCGGCCCTTCTTCGCGTACTGCGTGACGATGAAGTCGAGCCGCTGACCGACGAGGTAGTTGAGGTCCGCGCCGTGACGGAGATCGACGTGCGACGCCGGAGCGAACGCGCGCAGACCGCCGAGGTCGACCTCGAGCCCGCCCTTGACGGCGCCGGTGACGAAGCCCTTGACGGGCTCCGCGTTCTGCGCCGCAGCCTCGAGCAGCTTGCGCGACTCTTCGAGGATGATCGGCAGGCGCGACAGCATGAGCATGCCGCCGCGAACGCCGGAGCTCGCCACCGTGGCGATGAACTGATCGCCCTCGGCGGGCGGCTCTTCGTCGATGATCTCCTGGCGCGCGAACAGGCCGGTCGCCTTGCCGGCGATGTCGATCCACACGGCGGAGTCCGTCACCTTCGAGACGCGACCGAAGACCTCTTCGCCGATGCTGAAGGCCTGGCGCTCGCGATCGGGGCGCGGCGGGCCGCCCTTCGCGCGCTTCTTGGGCTTGCCCTCGGCAGAGGGATCGCCCTCGGCGCCCTCGGCGGCTTCGGCGCCCTCTTCGCCTTCACCTTCGGCGTCGTCGCCTTCCTCGCCCTCGGCTCCCTCGGCGCCTTCGACGCCCTCGGCTCCGGCCTCAGCGCTCGCGCCGTCCAGCAGCGCACCAGGTGCGCCCTTCTTCCGGCGGCGGCGGCGGCGCTTCTTGGCGACGCCTTGCTCGGCCGCCCCTTCGGGCGTCGGCTTGGCAGCAACTGCTGCCGCCGCGGGCGCGGCAGGCCGAGGCCCCCCGTGCTTGCGGTTGCCGATGTCGTCGGGCGGTCCTTTGCCGGGAAGCCGGTTGCCGATGTTGTCGCCAGGCAGCTCTTCCCAGTCCTCCCGGGACTTGGTCCGGGTGGGCTCGTCGACCTGCGGGGGCGGCGGATCGCCGCCCTCGTCGTGGGTCGCCGTGGTGGAAGCGCTGGGTTCGGTGGTGTGCGGCTCGGGAGGCGTGGCCTCCGCGGGCGTGGTGGTGTTTTCGTCGGTGTTCATCCGCGCCTCGCGCGTTCTGCGCGTGCCGTATCGCGAGCTATGATGATGAGAACGTTCGCACTTCCGAGCTGGGCCGCTCGGTCGCGCGGACGCTGCCGCGTCCGGCCCTGGTTACAGGGCCGCGAACCTTATCCTACCTCGGCGAACTCCGCGAGGGGGTATCCCTACCGACTGATCGGGAGGTGCCTCTGCTTGCCCCCGCTGCGGTCGATCCGGAGCCCCGAGCCGCGGCCGAGATCCTGGATCGCCACGCGGCCCGCCAGGCGCTCCGCGACGTCCATAAATGCTTGTCCTATCGAGCTTTCCGGCGCGGCCTGGACCACCGGGGTGCCGGCGTCGCCCCACTCGCGGATGGCCGGATCGATCGGGATCTGCCCGAGCAGCGGGGCCGATGCAAAATCAGCAACCTTCTGCCCGCCGCCCGCCCCGAAGAGCTCGTGGCGCTTCGAGCAGCCGTCGCAGATGAAGTAGCTCTCGTTCTCGACCACGCCGAGCAAGGAGATGCCGACCTTTTGCGCCATCGACACCGATTTGTAGACGTCCTGCAGGGCGACCTCCTGCGGCGTCGTCACCACGATCGCCCCCGTGGTCCGCAGCTTCTGCGAAATCGTCAGGATGATGTCGCCGGTCCCCGGCGGCAGGTCGAGGATCAGGTAGTCGAGGTCGCCCCACTCGACGTCGCGGAGGAACTGGAGCAGCGCGTTCTGCAGCATCGGCCCGCGCCAGACGACCGCGCTCTTCGCGTCCTCGAGCAGGAAGCCGATCGACATCAGCTTCACCCCGAAGCGCTCGAGCGGGAGGAACTTCGTCCCGTCCGTCGACGTGGGCTTGCCCGCGACGCCGAGCATCGTCGGCACGCTCGGCCCGTACATGTCCGCGTCGAGCAGGCCCACGGACGCGCCCATTCGCTTCAGCGCGAGCGTGAGGTTGGCGGCGACCGTGCTCTTCCCGACGCCGCCCTTGCCGCTCATCACGAGGACGATGTTCTTCACGCCGGGGCACGGATCGTCCGACAGGATGTTCCGCGTCGGGATCACCACGTCGAAGGCGATCTTCACGCGCTTGGCGCCGGCCGCTCGCAGCGCCGCGTTGATCGCCGCGTCGAGCGCGTCCTTGTACGACGCGGCGGGGGAGATCAGATCGACGGCGAGCGAAACGGTCTCCCCTTCCACGGAGAGATCGCGAACCATTCCGACGTCGTTGAGGGAGCGCTGGAGCTCGGGATCGAGGACGGTCCCGAGCGCCGCGGAGGCAGATTCAATCGTGAGGGGCATGGTTGCCGCCGGGAAGTAGAGCCGTGGACCGGACCCGTCAACAACCGGATGTTCCCTAACGTGAAGGTCACATCCAGCGAACGAGCCCGACCCGCGATGTCCCGATCGGCCTGATTCCGACGACTACATCCCGACGGCGGTGAGCACGCTGCTGCTCGCCGTCACCGTTGCCTGCAGGTTCGTCGCCGACGTGGCGAGCGCCTCGCCGGCCGGGATGGCGCAGAGGCCAGCCTTGACGCTGAGATCACCCGCGCTGCTGACGAAGCTGCCGGTGAGCTCCCCGAGCGCCTTCGCGTTCCCGAGCAGGATCTTCCCCTTGCCCTCGAAGGCCACGAGGATCTTCGGCAGGTTCAGCTTGAGCGAGGCGACCGCGAAGTCGGTGTCGACCGAGGCCGTCCCCATGAACTTCACCTCGACCGACGGCGCGGTGCACTCGGCCTTCGCGCTCGCGCTCGCCTTGCACGAGCCGCTGCACTCCGCCTTGCCCTGGCACTTCGCCGAGGGGGGCGTGAGCTCGGCCTTGCACTTCGGCGCGATGAGCTCGCCCATGCAGCCGCCGGTGCAGTCGCCCTCGCACTTCACCTTCGCCGTCCCCTCGACCTTGCACGAGCCGCGGCACTCGCCGTCGCAGGTGCCATCGCACGCGCCGCGACAATCGGCGCCCGTGCCCTTCGAGCAGGCGCCGTTGCACTTGCCCTCGCACGTGCCCTCGCACACGCCGGTGCAGGCCACCGCGAGGTTGGCCGAGCCCTCGCACGACCCCTTGCACTCGCCCTTGCACTTGCCCGAGAGCTGCGCCGGCGTGCAGCGCGCCTCGATGTTGCCGAGCTCGGCCTCGCAGCTCGCTTCGACAGTGCACTTGGCCTCGCAGTTGGCCTGCACGCTCGCGTTGAACGAGCAGCTCGGCGGCTGCGCGACGACGACGACCTTGCCCTCGAGCTTCGTTTTGATCTGCGCGACGGCGAGGTTGCACCACGCGGTGGTGCGCTTCGCGTTGTCGGTCTCCTTGACGCCGTTGGCGTCGGCGCCGAGATCCACCGCGATGGCCTGGCAGGCCGCGCCCACCTCCGTCACCGCGGCCGTGGTCGTCCCGGCGAAATCCGCCGTGGCCTGCATGAAGGCGCCGAACGTCGCTTTGGCATCACCCTCGATTTCCCAGTCGACGGCGCTGAGATCCGCGCCGACCTTGAAGTCCTTGCAACAGAGCGTGTCCGTCGCCCCCGCGATCTGATCACACCCAACCGCCGGAATCCCCAGAACCATCAATGCGGCCGGAACGGCCAAGAGCCGCCACTTCATGTTCTTCTTCATCGAAAGCTCTCCTTAAACTGTGAGTAAGAATGCCGAGGTCCCCTGCAGAAAGCCGAGGCCCCGACCAGGTAGCAGGAGGGAGCGGCAGGCGCCTTCCCCCCTTTCATCCACACCGAAAGGCGCGCCCCAAAAGCGGGGCGCTTCGCCTCACTTGCCGCAGGTATACCCGTCGGTTTTGAACGGGAAATAGCACTTGTGGTACGCGTTGCTGGCCGGCGTCACGCCATCCGTCTCGTTGAGGCAGCGCCCGTGACGGTTGCCGGGGGAGAGCGGGCAATCCGCGTCCACCAGGCACGCCGTCGAGAACGAGGTGTCGAAGCAGCCCCTCTGGTCGGTGAGATCGTTGACGACCTCGCACGAGAGCGACGAGCCCTTGGTCCCGCAGTCTTCGTCGTTGACGCAGGGCGAGCAGAACTCGCCCTTGCCCTCGCAACCGCCCACGTAGAGCGGCTGACACGAGCCCGTGACGCACGCGGTGGCGTCCGGGCAATCGCTGTTCTTCAAGCACGTGCGGAGGCAGTGCATACCCTCCCCGGACTTGACGCAGGTCTGCCCCGGGACGCTGCAGTCGAGGTTCGACGCGCAGGCCGCGCACTGATCGCGGCGGATACACTCTTTGCGGAGCAAGCAAACGGAGCCCTCGAAGTAAGTGCCCCCGTTCTTGGTGAAGTCCGCCGGATCGATGCACGCCTCCGCCGTCTTGCCGCAGGTTGTGCTGTTGCCCTTCTCGGGCGTCAGCCCGCAGATGGTGTGCGGGTCCCGCGTGACGTCGCAGGTGTAGCCGCCGGGGCACTGCGAGTCGTCGGTGCAGTCGAGCTTCGTGCAGTAAGCCAGCGCGTCGCCGACGCCGTTGGTCTTGCAAGTCAGCGGCAGGCACGCCGCCGCCGCGCACGCCGGCACCACGCACGCCGACGCGTCGGGGCAAGTGCCGATGCGACAGCTCGCGTCCGTGCCGCAGGCCGCGTCGTCCTTCGCGCAGACCCCGCCGCCGCACTGGGTGTAGTCACACGACTTGCCGTCGGGGCACGCCTTGACCACGCCGCATTCGGTGTTGTACGGACACGAGGTCCCGACCGGCGCGAGGCCGGTCACGGTGCACACGGAGAGGTCCGCCCCCGTGTCGTCCTCCTTCGCGGGCAGGCAATTCTGCGTGCCGGCGATGCAGTCGGTGTGCTGGGTGCACTTGAGCACGCACGCGTTGCCGACGCAGCTGTTGCCCGCCAGGCACTTGTCCGGCGTGCACTTGCCCTCGCATTTCCCGTTGATGACGACGCCTCCCACGCACTCACCGCCCGAGCCGGTGCTGCCCGTCGCCCCGCCCGCGCTGGTGCCCGTCGCCATCCCGCCTGTCGTCGCCCCGCCCGTCGTGGCGCCCGTGGTGCTCTCGCCGCCGCAGGCCGTCACGCCCACGCTCGCAGACGCGCCGAGAAGACCGAGCGCGACAAATGCGCGGAGCACCATCCCCAGAGAAGACCGAGCGCCCGAGCGCGTGTCATCGAAGTGAAGCTGAGAAAGCTGCTGCATGGTTACCTCGAGCCTTGGGTTGGGATCGACTTCCCGCGCCTCTTCTACTCGGCGCCTGCGCGGGCGGGAATCGGGAAACGAGGGCATGATCCCGAACACCTGAATATTTGCTCAGCTATTCGGGGGATGCAATTTCAACGTGAGATCTCGGGAAAGTGCGCTGGGGGTACATGCGACCACATCGTAAACAGCACCCCGAGGCGACGTTCTCTTGACGCAACCCCGGACCCTCGAAAGAATTGGGCGAACCCTTCTCCCTCTGCAGGTGGTGCCGTAATGCAAAAGAACGTGGACTTTCGAAGCTTCGGTCTGGGTGCAGCGCTGACGCTGAGCGCCCTCGCTCTCGGGTGCGGCGGAGTCGAGACCACGGGAGGCGACACCAGCAACCCGGCGCCGACACCGACCACGCCGGCAGCCACGCCCGAGCCCTCGACCCAGGCGCCGGCCGCCGCGCCCGAATTCCCGGCGAACAGCGGGCAGGCTGCGAAGCCGACGATCGCCTACCCGGCGGGCCCTTACGGCATCAACGTCGGCTCGGTCGCGCCGGACTTCGTCTGGATGGGCTTCCAGAACGCGACGCTGAAGAACGACGTGGCGAGCATGCAGGTCATCCGCCTCGCGGACTTCTACAACCCGCACGTCGCCGACGACACCTACGCCCCCGCGAGCCCCGCGGAAGACGACCGCCTTTACACCGCCGAGCTCTACGGCGCGGGCACGCCGAAGCCGAAGGCTCTGGCGATCGACATCGGCTCCGTCTGGTGCGGTCCCTGCAACCAGGAGGCGAAGACGGTCCTTCCCCCGCTGTACCTCAAGTACAAGCCGCTCGGCGGCGAGTTCCTCCTCCAGCTCGGCGACGGTGCCGACGGAGGCGTGCCCGCCACACCGAAGGATTTGTTCAACTGGACCAAGAAGTACAAGGTCAATTTCCCCGCGACGATCGACCCGGACTACAAGCTGGGCGAGCTCTTCGCGGCCAACGCCTGGCCCGCCAACGTGATCATCGACACCCGAACGATGAAGATCGTGTACGCCGTCGCCGGCGTGCCCGGCGACGCGTACTGGGCGAAGTTCGAAAAGGTTCTCAATGCGAACTGAGGCGATCGGCGGTCGTCGCGTCGGGCGCATGCTCGCCTCGGTCGCTGCCCTCTGTACAGCGCTCGGCGTCGTCGCCTGCACCGGCGATGGCGCCGCCGGCGGCGGCCCCGGCGCCACCTCTCCCTCGGCGATGGACTTTGCGCTCCAGTCGACCGACGGGAAGACAGTCCGCCTCTCCGACTACCTCGGGAAAGACGTGGTGTTGATCGACTTCTGGTCGACCACCTGCGACCCGTGCATGGTGGAGATGCCTTTCCTCGTGGACCTCTACCGGAAGCACAAGGACAAGGGGTTCGTGGTGCTCGCGGTCTCCCTCGACGGGCCGGAGTCGCTCGCCGACGTGAACCGCGTCGTCCACGACAAAGATATGATATTTCCGGTGCTCCTCGATCAGGAGACGACGGTGGTTTCCCGCTTCAATCCGAAGAAGGAAATGCCGTTCGCCGTGCTGATCGACAGATCGGGAAAGATCATCCACAAGAAGCCCGGATATCAGCCCGGGGACGAAAAGACCCTCGCCGAGCAAGTAGAAAAGGCGATTCAGTAGCGCGAGGGACGGACAGCGAGCGAAGCGCGCCTGAAGCACCTTTTGTGGCCTCCAGGCGCGGGGCTCGACGTGGTAAGTGCAGTGCGTGCGCCCTGCGTTACGCCTCGCGTTGGTCCCGCTGCCGCTGCTCGCTCTGCTGACGTCGGCGCCCGCCTCCGCCGTCGAGACCGAGATCGCGGGCAAGCCGTTCGTGGTCGACGTCACCAACACGTCGGTCATCAACTACCGCTTCAACAACCGCAACACGTACCGGGACAACGCCACCACGATCCTGGACGACAACTACGGTGAGTGGCTGGACCGCCTCAACATCCAGGCGAGCTGGTGGAAGCTCCGCGCCGGGGTGCGCGTCGACGCCGCCACGTTCTTCTCCACGCCCACTCCGGACGAGCTCCGCGCCTTCGCGGTCTTCCGACAGCCGGGCAACTCCGCCCCGGATCTCGACAAGCGCCTTGGCTACGAGAGCCAGCTCTATAGCGATCTGCACTCGCGGTATCGAAACGCTTACTACCCCTCGAAGCTCTTCGTCGGCTTCACCCAGCCTGGGCTCGACATCACCGTCGGTGATTATTACGCGCAGCTCGGCCGCGGCCTGGTCTTCAGCGCGCGCAAGATTGATGAGCTCGCCGTGGACACCACGGTACGCGGCGTCAAGGTCGTCGCTGATCACGACTTTGGCAGCTTCCGCCTCGCTGGCACCTTCCTCGTCGGGCAGATGAACCCGCTACGCGTCGACGAGACCAGCGGGCGCCGCCTGCACGGGGACGGCTCGCCGCTCTTCTTCGGCTTTCCCAGCGCGGGGAACCTCTCGCTTTATACCTACGACGCCGCCGGCAAGCCCCTCCGCACCGTGGACGCCGCGCAGCCGAGCTACTTCGAAGACACGGTGCTCGGCGCTCACCTCGAGGGCGGGACGAAGCACTTCACGATCGGCAGCAACGCCTCGGTCCTCGCGCGCAAGTCCTATACAGAAGACCGGCTCCGCTGCCGCGCAAACATCGACGGCCCCGACGAGATCGCCAAGGCCGCGTGCGACCAGCAGTTCCCCGATTTCAAGCCAAACAACGATCCCTCGAAGTCGCACAACACGATCGTCACCTACTCTGGCTCGCTATCCATCCCTTCGATCGCCAAGCACGGTGACGTCTACGTCGAGGTCGCGGGGCAGAACCTCCGCGACGGGCACCTGAGCCAGGACGCGGCCGACGCGCCGATCAACAAAGAGCCGGACTTCTCCGGCCTCGCCGTCTACGGCAGCGCGAGCATCAACGCAGGTCCGGTGGCCATCTCCCTCGAAGGCAAGCACTACCGGAACTTCTTCCCTCTGAACGGGAACATCGACACGACCACCAAGGGCTTTGGAGCGCCCGAGTACAGCCTGATCTCGTACAACCAGGTTCCGACGGTCGAGCCGATTTACACCCTGCCTGTCTCCGGCGGCTCGCCCAACGTCTGCATCGACGGCGGCCGTGGGCGCATCGATTACCGCTTCAACCGCAACACCTCCGTCTACGGCTGGCTCGGCCGTTACACGAGTTGGACCGAGAAGCCGGGGGTCAACCTCGCCTCCTGCACGATCGACGACGAGCACAAGAGCAACACCTGGGATACCGCGGTGGGGATCGATTTCGCCCTGGAACAGGGCAGATCGCACGCGCGCGCCTGGGTCGGCGCCCGCACGACGGACCTCGAGGTCGCGACCGAGACCATCCAGCTGCCCGAGCCGACGACCACGTTCTACCGCGAAGGCTATATCCGCTACGATCTGGTCAAGAACCTGGCCGGGCGCTTCTCCCTGCAGATGCAGGGCTTTCACCGCCGTCGTTACGAGCCCTTCACCCACCAGGCCGCCTGGACCGAGGGAGAGAACTATACGGCGCTCCAGTGGTCACCCCACCTCTCCGCGGTCTTCGGGTACGAGTACCGAGCCCAGGAAGGCTGCCAAACGGCCTACGAGGACGAGCGCGGGAGCCACCCCAAGGTGGACTTTTGCCACTACTTCAACGGCGGGGTCACCTGGCGCTCCAACGCGGGCGAAGAGGGCAGCAAGGCCGAGCGCGTCCTCGGCCAGCTCTTCAACACGGTGAGCGTCTTCGTGGGCCAGCGGCGTGGCGCGCTCCGCTGCGTATCGGGCGTCTGCCGCCAGTTTCCCCCCTTCGAAGGGGCGAAGCTCGAAATCACCTCCCGGTTCTAACGTCCGGTTCGGGGCTCTGCCAGGCTCGCAGCAGAGAGCTGGGCTGGGGACGACGAATCACGTCGTCCCCAGGGCTCATCCCTGGCGTCCCTCGCGGCTCAAGGCACGCAAACGCCCGCGGGGCAGGTGCCAACCGCGCAATCGGCGGTGACTCCGCACATCTTCCCGGTCGCGCACTTC